>WBZM01000023.1_pt1 | contig 312730 bp, 280 predicted proteins | sample 5204271 | NCBI WGS metagenome assembly WBZM01 (sample SAMN12344346, study PRJNA552823) | activated sludge metagenome | biome: Activated sludge suspended growth; feature: Nitrification reactor; material: Wastewater; isolation source: activated sludge from nitrification reactor of wastewater...
GCAGGCCCTGTCGCCGGTGGCGCGTTCTCGAATTGTGTCGCCAGCAGATCGCTGTCGTCGCCGGCCCGGACGGTGATCGTCACGGGCACCGCTCCGCCGGGCAGGTCCTGCGGCCACTCGGCCACGTATCGATCGCCATCTGGTTTCGCCTCGAGCTGACGGCCGCCGACATCCAGATCGATGGCTGCACCCTGCACGGGGACGTTGTCGGCGAATCGGTCCAGCCAGACCACGAGTCGCCGGTCCTGGATCGCACCCACCAACTCGAAGAGATCGCTCTGTGCCACCAGGCGTGGCGCGCCCACCGCGTCGGCCAGCACCGCGCGCGCAGTGCCGGCCGCGGGCGCATCGTGATCGTGCGGCTCGTCGCCGTGCGCGTGACCGGCGCTCGGCAGCCCCAGGGCGAACGACACCGCCAGGGCGGCGAGACATCGCGATGGGGCTCGGGATCGGAATCGACAGCTCATGGTTTCTCGTCAGGGCAGACGTCCTCGGGCCTGGTTCAGTCGCGCGATCGCACGCCCCAGGGTCATTCGCGCCGCCTCGAGCGACAGCGAGGCCTCGACCGCCTGTGCCCGGATCCGCAGCACCTCGGGCAGCCCGCGCTCACCGGCTCGAAACGCGCGCTCCAGGGCCGCGCGGGCGCTCTCGATCTGCGCCAAGCGGCTTTCCTCGAGGGTCACCGCCGCCCGCGCCGCTTCGACCACGAGCAGCGCCCGGTCGACCTCGGCGCCCAGCGCGCGCCGCGCCTGCTCCATGGCGATCTGCGACTCGACGAGCGCCGCCTGGGCCGCCGCCACTCGGGGCGCATTGCGGGCCTCGGTGTCCAGCGGAAACGACACCCCCAGGCGCAGGCTGTTGCGCCACGGCTGGTCGAAGCCGTCGCGCTCGGCGCGCACCGCCACGCCGACCCGGGGGGGATCGCGGCGGCTCGCATTCGACTCGTCACGCATCGCCTGGGCGGCCTGGACCGCTGCCCTCGCGAGGGCGAGCACCGGGTGCACCTCGATGTCTTCCGGCGCGGGCGGGTGGGCCGACTCCGTCGGGGTGTCCACCTCGTCGGCTTCCGCCAACTGGCGCAGCCGCGAAGTGGCCAGTTCAACCTCCAGACGGGCGTGGGTCAGTGCGGACTCCCCGGCGGTTCGTTCGGCCTGCGCCAGCATCTGATCGATCGGTGCCAGGTCGCCGGCCGTCACACGCCGCGCCACATCGGTCTCCAGTTCGAGCGCCGCGGCGTGTCGTGCCGCCTGCACACGCAGGCGGCCACGCGCCAGGGCCTGGTCCCAGGCTGCCTCCCGGATCTGTCCAGCGATCTGCCAGCGACCGACGCGTTCATCCTCGACCTGCGCCTCGCGCTCGCGTTCCACCGTCTGTCGGCGCGCATCGCGCTGCCCGGGCAGCCAGACCGGGACCGACACGCCGGGCGTGAGCTCGAGGAGCCCACGCTCTGTCGCGCTGGAGGCGCCCGACAGCGAGGCCCAACGGGGCAGGTTGGCACGCACATCGAAACCGAGCTCCGGCGGGCCGGGCGTCAGCGCCTGCGCGGCCAGCGCACGCGAATCGATCAAGGCACGGCGCGAGAGCGCCGCCTCGGCCCGGCGCGTCACCTGCCAGGCACGCTCGACCAGCTCGCGCAGGGGAAGGGGGTGAACCACCCGGCTCGACAGCATCACACCTTCCCGGGGGCTGGCGAGCCCGGCCGATGGCCAGGGCGACGGCTGACCGGTCTGGGCGTACGCCACCAGCGGGACGGCAAAGGCGAGGATCGCGACGCGGGCGCGTGTGCTCCAGGCACCGCGGACCAGGTCCCTCTTTTCGGGTGGATCGTCGAACATCGCAGCCATCTGATGGCGCAGCATGCCCGCGCCCGCCGGTCGCCTGGCTGACGGCTCGATGACAAAATTGTCATCTTTCCCCCTGCCGCGCCCGCCATGGGCACACTGAGGCCTTCGATAGCCAACGGGTCCTGCCGTGAAGATCCTGATCGTCGAAGACGAAGCGAAGACAGGCGACTACCTGCGACAGGGCCTGCGCGAGGCCGGGTTCGTCGTGGATCTTGCCCGCGACGGTGTCGATGGCTTGCACCTCGGCCGTGAAGGCGACTACGACCTGGCCATCCTGGATGTGATGCTGCCAGGCATGACCGGCTGGCAACTCGTGGAACAACTGCGCCGCGCGGGCAAGACCCTGCCCGTGTTATTCCTCTCGGCACGCGACGCGATCGAAGACCGCATCAAAGGCCTGGAACTGGGGGCGGACGACTACCTGGTCAAGCCTTTCTCGTTCGCCGAGCTGCTGGCCCGGGTGCGCACCGTTCTGCGGCGCAGCCGACACGCCCCCGAACCCACCACACTGGCAGTGGCCGACCTCGAACTCGATCTGCTGCGCCGACGCGCGATGCGCGGTGAACGCCGCATCGACCTCACTGCCAAGGAATTCACGCTGCTCGAACTGATGATGCGCCGTCATGGCGAAGTCCTGCCCCGGTCACTGATCGCTTCGCAGGTCTGGGACATGAACTTCGACAGCGACACCAATGTGATCGACGTGGCGATCCGGCGGCTCCGAACGAAGATCGACGAGGGTTTCGAACCGAAGCTGATTCGCACGGTTCGCGGCATGGGCTACGTGCTCGACGCCACGGAGCCCCGGTGATCCTGTCGCGCCACTCGCTGACACGGCGCGTCACCGCGCTGCACGCGTTGGCCTCGGCGCTGATCCTCGCGGGCATCGCCGCGGTCGTGACGTATGCGGTGGACCGGCACTTCGAGGAACTGGACGTCGAGACGCTCGACGGCAAGGTCGAGATGATCCGGGAGCTGGCCGGCAACGCCACGTCCGCCGAGGCGCTGAGCGCCCGCCTGGACGCGGCGCTCAAGGGGCATCACGGCCTCTACGTGATCGTCGATTCGTCTCAGGGCCGGTTGTACTCGAACGTGCTCGCGGACCCGGCCGGCTGGCCCGTCTCCGCCGCGCCGACGCCCACGCTGGTGCGCTGGCGTGCGGACGGTCGAGACTACAAGGCCGTCACCGCCGAGGTTCCGGCGAGCGCTTCGGGTGCCAGCGGGCTGCGCCTGCGGGTGGCGATCGACGACGAACACCACGCGCACTTCCTGCGAGACCTTCGTCGCACCTTGTGGATATACGCCGCCGCCGCCGCCGTGCTCAGCGGCCTCCTGGGCGGCTGGGCCGCGTATACCGGGCTGCGGCCGTTGCGTGAGATCGGCGCCAGGGCGCGCGGCGTCACCGGCCAACGACTCGCAGAGCGCATGCCCGTCGACTCGGTGCCCGCGGAGATGGCCGAGCTCGCCCAATCGCTGAACGACATGCTCGAGCGTCTGCAGCGCGACTTCACCCGACTCACGGAGTTCTCCTCCGATCTCGCCCACGAACTGCGCACGCCCCTGAGCAACCTGCTCACCCAGACCCAGGTGGTGCTCGCCCAGGACCGCGACGCGTCGACCTACCGCACCACGCTCGAATCGAACGCCGAGGAGTTGCAGCGCCTCTCGCGGATGGTGTCCGACATGCTGCTGCTGGCCCGCACGGAACACGGCTTGGCACTTCCCACGCTCGAAGCGGTGTCGCTCGCCGGCGAGGCCCGTGCGGCGATCGACTTCTACGAGGCCCTCGCCGAGGAGAAGGCCCTGCGGCTGTCCGTCGACGGCGACGCCGAGGTCGACGGGGATCGATCGATGCTGCGCCGGGCGATCAGCAATCTGATGTCGAACGCGGTGCGCCATACCCCGCCGGACGGCCGGGTGCGCATCATCATTCGCCGCCTGCCAGATCACGCCGAACTGGCGTTGGAGAACACCGGCGGCACGATCCCGCCCGATGTCCTGCCCCGGTTGTTCGACCGGTTCTTTCGCGCCGATCCCTCGCGCAGGACCCTGGATTCGGAAGGCGCGGGCCTGGGCTTGGCGATCGTTCGGTCGATCGTGCTGGCGCACCACGGCACGGTGGACGTGTCATCGACGGCCGGCGTGACCCGCTTCAGCATGCGCCTGCCGTACCGGCCGCCCGCGTCCCTCGCAGTGGGCGATCACGCAGGGACACCGGCGGCATCCACCGTCCCGGGTCAGGCGCCCGGCTTGACCGGCGGCTGATTCTCCACCGAGTGCAGCACCACCTCGTCGGGCGTGCCCAGCACGCGCTCGTAGCGGCCCGGCGGGTAGTTCGTCATGTGCGGGCCGGCCGCCGTGGCCAGGGCCGGCTGGGGTACCGCACCCGCCTGGTCGGCAAAGGCCGCGGGCTGGCGGTAGCGGGCGAGCTCCGCTTCGCTGATGCCGGCCAGTGCGGCCACCTCGGGGTCGATCCAGGCCTGGTTGTCGATCGGCTCGTTGGAGTAGCTCAGTTCGAGCGACAGGTTCTCGGGCCCGGCGAAGTAGATCGAGCAGCACATCCCGTGGTCCACCGGGCCCAGCACCGGCACGCCCTTGGCGCGCAGCCGGTCGCGCATCGCCAGCAGCTCGGGGTGGTCACGCACCTTCAGCGCGAGGTGTTGCATCGCGCCGCGCGCGCAGTTGGCCCCGGGGTTGCCGGCGTGCGTCTGCCCCAGCACCACCGGGATGCGGCCGATGTCCGGATTGCAGACGAAGGCGATCGAGCTCTCGTCGTTCAGGCGCAGGAAACCGTGCCATGTGTTCTTCACGCCGTGCATCCAGTAGAGCGCCTGCAGCTCCATGCCCAGCTTGTCGGTGAAGAACTCGATCTGCGCCTTCATGTCGGCGGTGCAGATGGCGAGGTGGTGCAGGCCTTGGATCTTGTTCATCGGAGGTCTCCTCGGGGTAGTTCGCCGCTGTCGCGCGGGGTGGACGGAGGATCGCAGATGGTACCTGCGGGCACGCATCGTCTGAAGCCGCCGTTCATGCCTCCCCCAACCACCTTTCGTTCGACACACCGACGGTGCGTGCCACCGGGCGCGGCATCATGGATTGGCTTCGACGGGTGTGGTTCCCGCCCCCTTCATCCATGAGGTTCCCGAATGGCTGCCATTCCGACCACTGCAGACGACCGCGTGGCCGTCCTGGTCGACTGCGACAATGCTTCCCCCGACGCCTTGGATCACGCGTTGCGGATGGTGGCGCAGCACGGCAGGGTGGTGGTGCGTCGAGGCTACGGCAACCACGCCACGTTCGCCCGGCAGTGGCAGCAGGTCATGGTCGACCATTCGTTCACACCCTGCCTGCAGTTCTCGTTCGCCTCCGGCAAGAACACGGCGGACATCGCGTTGGCGCTGGATGCCTTGGAGCTGCTGCTGGACGGCCGCGCCAACACGTTCTGCCTGGTCACCAGCGATTCCGACTTCGTGCATCTGTGTCGCAAGTTACGGGAGCGCGGCGGGAAGGTCCTGATCGCGGGTGACGCTCGGTCGCCGATCGCGCTACGCAATGCCGCAGACCAGTTCTACGAGTGGAGGGCAGCCGCTCCTCTCGATCCAAGCGCCGGGCAGCCTGGCATCGAGGTTGCGTCGGCTAGTGTGGAAAAGCCTGCAGCTTCACCGAAGCGGCGGCCGAGATTCGTGGTCGATGCGGTCGGCTTGCTCGCCAGCGACACAGTCGATGGGAAGGTCCACCTGGGTCCCCTGGGGGTGTATCTGCGAAGAACCGACCCTGCGTTCTCAACCAAGACCTGGGGCCATTCGGGCCTGCTGGAAATGCTCCGCACCTACGACCTGTTGACCCTGCATGCCGAACAGGGTGGGCACTGGACAGTCTCCCTCAAGGCGCCAGCGTCGTCGCAAACCGCGGCGATGCCTGGCATCGAGATATTCACGGCCGCACCTCGTAGTACAGATTGCCCGGGTCCTTGAAATCGAGCATCCGGAATCGCGTGAAGCCCGCGCGCCGGCTCATCAGCTCGGCCATCTCGGGGTGAAAGCCCAGTGTGCCCAGGCCCGCCCCGCCGGGCTCGGACATCGCGCAGGACATGCAGGTGAACAACGAGAAGCCGTACATCATCGCCAGCATCGGGTTGCGCAGGTTGTCCTCGAAGCGCGGCTTGGAGCGGATGTCCTTGATGAACCAGGTGCCGTCGGGCCGCAGGCGGCGGTGGATCTCGTCGATCGCGGCCTGCGGGCGGGTCATGTCGTGCAGGCAGTCGAAGGTGATGATCAGGTCGTAGCGGGTGTCGTCCGGGAAGTGCTCGGCCGAGGCGACGCTGCTGCGGATGTTCTCCAGCCCGAGCTGCGCCGCGCGCTGGCGCAGGTGTGCGATCGCGTGCGGGTTCGGGTCCATCGCGTGGATCACCGAGCGCGGGAAGGCCTTGGCCAGCGCCACGGACAGCGCGCCGTCGCCGCTGCCCACGTCGGCCACCTGGGCGCCCGCCTGCAGCTTGGCCTGCACCCCCTCCAGCGCCGGGATCATCACCGGCACCACCTGGGTCTCGGCGGTGCGGATGTGGCGCAGCTCGCTCTTGGTGACGGCCTGCGGCCCCTCGGCCTCGTAAGTCTTGCCGATGCCGGTGCGGAAGGACTCGATCAGCGCGGCCACCTGCGCCGGCGGATACCCGCCGGTGAAGCTGTCGGCCGCGTACGCGCGCGAGCCCTCGTCGGCGAGCAGGTCCACGCCCTCGGCGGGCAGCTCGAAACGGTCGATCGGGTGGTAGACCAGCAGCTTCGCCGCGGTCTGCAGCCGCAGCCACTCGAGCAGCCAGCGGGGATGCAGGCCGGTCTTCGCGGCGAGTTCGTCGGCGGACACGGCGCCCGCGTCCGCCAGCGCCTTGAACAGGCCCAGCTCGCGGCCAACGTGGATCATCACCGCCACCGTCTCGGCCTGGCGGTAGCCCCAGACCCGGTTCGAGTAGGCCTGCCGTTCGGCACGGGCCTGGCTGGCCGCGTCCAGCGCCTGGGCATCGGCATCACGCATGGTGTTCTCCCGGGTCGTGCGCGCCTCGGATCACCGCAGCGCGCGCACGCCCCCTTCAGGCGCTGAAACGGGTCAGCACGTTGTTCAGGATCCGCGAGACGTCGTTGTCGAAGCCGTTCACCGGCAACGACCCGCAGAAGGTGATCGAACCCACCGAGAACACCGCGCCGCCGCCGGGGCAATCGAACCAGGTCATGTCGGCGCGGATCAGCGCCTTGTGCGACTCGCCGGTGATCGTGGTGATGTGCGTGAGCTGCTCCTCGGGCACCAGCACCCAGGGCGCTTCGGGCGGGTGGTTCTCCGAGGACGCGATCACCACCGCGTTCTCCGGCGAGCCCTGGCGGTGGTCGAGCCGGTCGAGTTCGAAGCCGGCCGCGCCGTGCCCGGAGAAGCCCTCGCCGCCCACCGTCTCGGCCGACACGCCCTCCAGGATCCAGCTCACCGCGGGATCGGTGCGCGCGGCCGGCCGGATCCGGTAGTGCGAGCCCACGAAGTTGCCCTGCGCGGTGAAGCCCACGCCCACCAGCGACTGCGGCGGGCGCGCGTTGCGCCGCCACAGGCCGCCGTAGCCGCCGTCGAACTGCTGGTAGTACTCGCCGGGGTCGGCGGCCCAGGCGCGGATGCCGCCCTCGGCGCGGCGCACCTCGATCAGCCCGTCGCGGACCGGATCGAGCGCGACCCGCCAGTAGAAGCCGTTGCCACCGAGGTAGATCAGCTTGCCGCCGCTGTCGCGGTAGGTCTGCAGCGCATCGAGCATCGCCGGCGTGTGGTACTCCGGGTGCGAGCCGGTGACCACCGTGCGGTAGCGTGCGAGCAGCGCCGCGCCCTCGCGGTGCAGCTCCTCGTCGGTGATCAGGTCCACCGCGTGGCCCTTGGCCGCTAGCCACATCAGCAGGTGGCTGTCGGCCGGGTAGTGGCGCAGGCCCGAGGCGCGGATCTGCGGGTACGGGTAGGTGAAGTAGCCCACGCGCAGGTTGAGCATCGGTCGGCGCCAGGTGACCAGCGAGATGCCCGAGCCGTCGGGGTGCACGTTGTAGGTGGACAGGCCGTAGTCGCGGTGCTCGCCCGGGTTGTAGGGATAGGCGTTCCACTCGCGCGCCTGGTCGATGTAGGCCTGGCGCCAGGCGGGGTCGACCATCCACTCCGGCCGCGCGTGGTTGCCGTACACGGTGTAGGTGTAGGTGGAGACCAGCACCGCGATCTTCGCGCGTGCCACGCCCTGGGGCGGCACCACGAAGAAGGGGATGTTCTCGCGGGCGGCGCCCGCCTCGAGCATCAGCGCGTAGGCGTCGCTGCGGCAGTCGTCGGGAATGGTCACCGCGTGAGTGGCGGGCCAGCGGCAATCGTCGAGGTCGTCGTGGTGGAAGTGGATCGCGCCGTAGTGCGTGGGCGCGTGGCGAAAGCAGTGCTCCTGTCCGTTCCACAGCGAGCCGCGCATCGCGCGCGCGGGCGTATTCACCAGCTCGCCGTGACAGGCCTGGGGCCCGAGATCGATGAGCCGCTGCGTGTGCATCTCGCGGCTGAAGTCCCAGGCGGCGAGGCACCCGGCGGGCAGCGGGGCGGTGGGGGCCAGGCCGGGGTCGTCGGCAGGCAGCGCGCGGGCGACCAGCACCGGGTATTCGATGCGGCCGTTGAAGGTGTCCTGTGGCGCGGTCTCGCTCGCGCTGGCCAGGCTCAGGCCACGGGCTCGCGCGTGCAGGCGCGGCGCGCCCGGCAGCGATCCGCGGCAGGTCTGCGAGGCCGCCAGGCGGGACTGTGGCAGCACGCTGAGCACCACGCTGCGCGACTTGTCGTCGATCGCGAGCACGAGCTGCGACCAGGCGTGCAGGGCGACGGGGCGCTCGGTGGTGAGCACCGCGTCACCGACGTCAGTGCCGACCGTGGCGCGCAGTTGCCCGTCGGGGGTGAGCTCGATCAGGAGGCCGTGGCCGGTGTCGTCACGGCTGCTCAGGATCACCTGGCGGCGCGGCAGGCGCAGCGTGGGCAGCAGGCGCATCGACACGGTGAGGCTGCGCGCGTCGTCGAAGATCGCCGCCGGGCCGAGCCGCGCGAAGGAGCCCAGCGGCACCGACTGCGGACCGGGTGTCGCGAGGGTCGTGACCGGCAGTGGCACGGCCTCGACCCGCACCCCGCCGATGGCCGGGTTCGGGTCGGCGCAGATCACCCGCACCACCCGCGCGCTCACCGGCGCGCCGGTGTGGTTGGCGACGTGAAAGCGCAGCGTCTGGCCGGGTCGGACGGACAGGCGTTCGGCATAGCCGGCCAGGGGCAGCATCTCGGGTCTCCTGCGGGGATCGAAGACCTCGACTGTAGAGGCTGCGGGCTCGGGTGTGTGTGGGGAGGGGTGATTCTCGAGAACGGCGGGGTGTCGCGCCTGGCGCCACCCGAGGACGACGCCTTGATGAAGGCCATGCGCAAGGCCGGCGTACCCGGGGCCGACCCGTGTGGACCTGATGTCGGGCGTTTGATCCGCCCGAGCGCCGATCCGCGTCTACCGCTTCGCCCGCGGCTCCTTCATCATTCCGTCATCCTGGAGACAAGGCGCCATGGACCCGTTGGACCCCGAATCGGCCTTGGCCGGATTCCCGCCACCGCTGCGCGAGCTGGTGCGGGCCGAGCTGGCCGAGGGCAACACGATCGTGTCGCGCGAGCACGGCCACCCCGCCGCGCCGATCGGCGCGTTCATCCGCCTGTCGCGACCCGCACGGGCCGATCGGCGATGCAGCACCCCCACGCTGTGCTTTCGCGAGCGCAACCATTCGCACCACGCGGGCGAGTTCACCACCGGCGAAGGCCACTTCTTCGTGCTGGAGCCGCCCCTGCCGGCACCGCCCCCGCCCGACATGGACGCGATCCGGGAAGAGCTGGCCGCCCGAGAGCGCGCGGCGAACGCCGACCGCTTCCGCCTCTTCTGGTGAAGCGCGCCGCCGCCCTCGTCGCGGCGCCGACGGTTTCTTTCGTTGCACCGGCTCGCGTGAAACGCGCCTGAAACCCCGCGCGCCGACGATCTCGTCGTCGCCGCACCCGCGGCCCCTTCCACGAGCGACCCCATGTCCAGCGACAACGCCGTCCGTCGTGCCTTCCCCTCCCGGATCGCGGATCTCGGCTTCTCGGTCGACCTGCCCGAATCCTGGCAGCCCCAGGCCTTGCCCGAGGAGGTGCCGGACTTCTCCAACGGCACCACGCTGGTCGGCCTGGGGGCGGCGGCCGCGCCCTACGCGGCAATGGTGTTCGCCGCCGCCGCGCGCCCGGCCTTCGAAGATGGCACCGTGCAGGACTGGGCCCGTTGGCTGGTGCAGCAGAACGCGGTGGACCTGCGGTCGATCGGGCCGTCGCGCCTGGGCGAACTGCCCGCGATCGTCGGCCTGTGCGCCGCCCCCAGCGAGATGGGCGAGATGCTCACGCACTTCGCGTTCGCCGAGGATGGCCAGCGCCTGATCCACCTCAGCGTCACCGGGCCGGCGGCGATGGGCGCGATGGTCTGGCAGGTGTGGTCCGGGGTGCAGCACTCGTTCGCGCTCGAAACACCCCGGGGCGGCACCGTCGCGCTCGCTCCGCCCGCCGAGGTGATGCAGCCCCCGCCGGGGGCCGACACCACGATCGCCGACATCGGCGCCTTCGCGCTCGACGGCGGACGCGCGACGCTCGAGCAGGAGCACCCGATCAACCGGCGCCTGCTCGAGCAGGGACGCGGCTTCGCCCCGCGGATCCTCGCCGCCGACGACGCGCAGCAACGCGCCTGGGTGGCGAGCCCCGCGCTTCGGGCCTCGATCGCCCTGCCCTACGGCTGGCACCCGCTGGACGACAGCCGCCGCCTGGTGCTGCTGCATCCCGATGGTTCGGTGCAGATCAGCCTGGAGCGCATGACCACGCCCGAGGGCACCCCGGAATCGCTGCTGGACGCGATCGAGGCCCAGACACGCCAGGACTATCCCGCCCCCGAATGCCTGCGCCTGCAATCCGGGCCGGTGCTGGGCCTGGCGGTGCGCCACATCCACGACGGCGACCAGCCGCTGCAGCAGATGCACCTGCTGATGGACGCCCCCGGCGAGGGCGAGGTGATCCGCGCCCGAGTGACCGCCACGCCCGAGCGCATCGCGAGCGCGGCCGACCTCGGCGAGGCCTTGTTGTTCGGTGTGCAGTTCCTGGGGGAGGCGCAGGTCGAGGCCGAGGCCGCACCCGAGCGCGACCCCGAGCCCGCGTCCGGCCACGACCTCGAGACGGCGCCCGAGCAACCCGAGTGGGCGCGCCGCGCCTACGCGCTCGAGGCCGATGACCGCCTGGCCGAAGCCGAGCAGGCGATGCGGCAGGGCTGCGACGTGCTCGGCGTGCTGATCTCCATCGCCGAGATGTACCGACGCCGCATGATCCGCCTGGCCGCCGCCGGCGATGCGGCCGGCGCCGCGCACGCCCGCGAACGCGCGATCGATTGGGCCCACCAGTACGCCGCGGGCGCCACCAGCGGCGGCGAAGGCGTGGCGCTCTCGCGCGAGCGCGACGCGTTCATCGCCAGCCTGCCGCCGCGGCCCTAAACGGCCGCGCGCAGTTGCCGCAGGATCAGGCGCCAGGCGTCGGCTTCGGCGACGCGCGCGGGCCAGACGTATCGCGAGGTCTGGAAGTCGTAGAACTGGCGCAGATAGGCGAGGAACCCCGCGTCGTCCGCGAAGCGTCGCGTGTCGTTCGACTCGCCGTAGTCGGCGCTGAAATACACCCGGCCGGTGAAGCGGATCGTGGTGCCGCCTTCCTTGTGCGCGGTGGTGAAGCACGCACCGGCGCGCAGCCCGTCCAGGATGCGCCGCTGCGTGAGCGCGACGTCCGCGCAGCGCGCCTCCTCGGCCAGCCAGGCCTCGGTAAGGGCCTGGTGGCGGGCGGGCAGCGACTGCCCGGCGGGGGGCTGTGTCTCGCGGCGCAGCCCGTTGGACCACAGCGCGATCCAGCCATCGGCACTGCGCCGCGCGGCCGCCTGGTCCGTCCAACCCGGGCCCGGTTCGACGGCGATGTCGAGCCGGTACCGGTTGCCGTCGGCAAAGGCTTCGCCGAAGGCGAGTGCGAGCCGGTAGCGCAGCCCGACGAACTCGAAGCTCGCCGCGCAGGTGGGTGGCGTGGCACTCCCGTCCAACGGGAAGACCGCCTCGGTGGCGCGCTCCAGCTCGGCCTGGAGGTCCTGTGGCGGGCGGGCATCGAACAGGCCGATCGTGGTGAGCCAGGCGGCACCCATCTCAATGGCCTTCCACGCGGGCGGCGGTGGGCCCGACCCGCGGCGCGGCGGTGGCCGGGTGAGCGCCGCGACGGCGTTCCAGGCGCACGATACGACGGCTGGCGAAGTCGCCCGGCGTGTCCTCGACGTAGTGCAGGCGCAGGGTCTCGCCGTTGACCAGCGCCAGGGGTCGGTCGCCGCTGTTCGTGAAGCCGGCCACCGAGCCATCGCGAATGAAGCCGAACGCCACCGGGCCGACGTAGAACGATTCCGCGATGCTGCGGTCGTACCGCTTCGAGGTGAAGTTGTAGTGGGCGCGGTGCTGCACGGTGTGCGATTGGAGCACGCCTTCGGCGACACGCACGCTCCCCTCGTGCAGGGCGACGCGCAGACGGTGGTGGTCCCAGACCGACTGGCAGGTCACCCCGAGCACCACGCCGAAGGCGGCCGCGAAGAACCCGGACACGCCCACCGCGCGACCCGCACGGCGCCGCCAAGCGATCGTGCCCAGCGTCAGCACCAGCGCGATCGCGCTCGCGGCCAGCCAGCCGGTGTTGGGCGGCCCCTGGTGGGTGAGGTCGAAGAGCGTCTCGAAGTCGGCGGTGGTCGGCATGGGTGTCCTCTGGCGGGGGCTGGGCGCGTGGTCGACCGCGGCGCGGTCGCACGCGGATGTCGGGTGCCCATCGTCTTCCCCGCCGGTTGCACCGGCACTTCCATCACCCGGTCGGTCCGTTGCCTTTGTTGCGGCCCGTCACGGCAGCGCGCAACAAAGTCAACCGACGCCCCGCCCCGGTGAAGCGGCGGTGATACCGGCCGCCGCGAGCATGGCCGTCATCGAACCGGAGGACCCCATGGCCACCGAACTGCTCAAGCCCCGATTCCCCGCCTGGCCGTCGAACAGCGCCCCCGCCCTGCCCGACGCCGACCCCCACCCGCGGCCCCGCTGGCTCGCCCGCGGCGTGGCGCAGGGCATCCGTGCCTTCGCCCGCGCCTTCACCGGCGTGCGCGCCACCTGGCGCGGCGTCGCACCCGAGGCCACGCCCACCGTCTACTTCGCCAACCACACCAGCCACGGCGACTTCGTGCTGCTCTGGTCGGTGCTGCCCGCGGCCCTGCGTGCCCGCACCCGCCCGGTGGCGGCCGCCGACTACTGGCTGGGCTCGCGGCTGCGCCGCTTCATCGGCGAGCAGGTCTTCCAGGCGCTGCTGATCGATCGCGAGCGCGGCGCGGACACACGCGGGCCGAACCCGGTGCAGTCGATGGCGCGCTGCCTGCGCACCGGTCAATCGCTGATCCTCTTTCCCGAGGGCACCCGCAACACCGGTGAGGCGCGGCTGCTGCCCTTCAAGGGCGGCCTCTTCCACCTCGCGCAGGCCTGCCCGAACGCCCGGCTGGTGCCGGTGTGGATCGACAACCTGGGCCGTGTGCTGCCCAAGGGCAGCCTGGTGCCGGTGCCGCTCGCCTGCTCGGTGGTGTTCGGCGAACCGCTCGTTCGCCAGGCCGGAGAATCGAAGGCGGGGTTCCTCGCCCGTGCCGAGGCGGCGCTGCTGGCACTGGCCGAAACAAACGAAACCGCCGCGACCCGCGGCTGATGCCGGGCTGATACCACACCCGCCGACACTGCCGTCATCCCTGGTCGACCCCACGAGCCCGCCCGATGATGACCGTCTCGCCCTTCACGCAGACCACCCTCGCCCTGTTCGCGGGCACCGCCGGCGTGCTGATGCTGGCCAGCGCGATCGGACTGTCGCTCAAGCGCGCGGTCGCGCAGGGTCGGCCCCACGCGGTGATCGACAACCTGAACGCCCGGGTCAACGCCTGGTGGGTGATGGTGGCCGCCCTGGCGGTCGCGTTCGCCGCCGGGCGCGGCGGCGTGGTGGCGCTCTTCGGCTTCGTCAGCTTTCACGCGCTGCGCGAGTTCGTCACGCTGCTGCCCACGCGCCGTGCCGATCACCGCGCGCTGGCCCTGGCGTTCTTCGGCGTGCTGCCGGCCCAGTACGCCCTGGTGTGGACGGGCGCGGACACCGCGTTCCTGGTCTTCATCCCGGTGTGCGCGGGCCTCGCGCTGCCGATCCTGGCCTCGCTGGGTGGCGACTCGCGGCAGTTCCTCGAGCGCAGCGCGACCCTGCAGTGGGGGCTGATGATCGCGGTCTACTGCATCAGCCACGTGCCCGCGCTCACCCTGCTGACGATCCCGGGCTTCGAGGGCGGCCACCTGCTGCTGATCGCCTTCCTGGTGATCGTGGTCCAGGGCAGCGACGTGCTGCAGTACGTCTTCGGCAAGCTCTTCGGCCGGCATCCCGTGGCCCCGCGGCTGTCGCCGGCGAAGACCTGGGAAGGTCTGATCGGCGGGGTGGCCAGCGCCACGCTGCTGGGCGCCGCGCTGCACGGCCTCACCCCGTTCACCGCGCTGCAGGCCGGCGGCGTCGCCTTCGTGTTGTGCGCGATGGGCTTTCTCGGCGGCCTGGTGATGTCGGCGATCAAGCGCGACCGCGGCGTGAAGGACTGGGGCTCGCTGATCGAGGGCCACGGCGGCATGCTCGATCGGCTCGATTCCCTCGTCTTCGCCGCCCCGGTGTTCTTCCACCTGATTCGGCTGACCCACACCTCCTGACTCGCACGAGACCCGCCATGACCCGCCCGTCGCCCCGTTCGACCCTCTCCTCTTCCCTCGACACGCCCGCCTCGGGTGGTCGCCGCGCCGTGCTCGGCGGCGCGCTGGCCGCCGGCGCCCTCTGGCTGGCCGGTCGGCCGGCCCGGGCGCTCGCCGCCACGCCGGACGAGCGCACCGAGGCCGCCGCCGGTTTCCCGGTGGGCCCGCTGGCCGCGGCCGGTCTGGCGCTGCCCTTCGGTGGTGTCGACTTCCTTCACCGCTGGTCACGCGATGGCCAGCACGAGTTCACCCCGGCCGGCGAGGAGGACCTCGCCACCTGGCGCTCGATGCTGACCCTGAACGTGCACGCCCGGGCGCAGAGCGGCGAGTCGCTGGCCGAACTGGCCAACGCGGTGCTGGCCCGGTACCGCGACAACGGCAAGGTCCTCACCACCCGCTCGGTGCCGCGCACCCCCACGCGGCCCGCGGAGCACCTGATCGTGGCGGTGCTGGGCCGGCCGCAATCCCTGGAGACGGCCTTCGCGCGATTCCAGCTCCACGAGGGCAGCGGGCTGGTCACCGTCCGTTCCCACCGGATCCACGGGCAGGCCGTGGGTCCGGAGATGAGCCGCTGGCTGGCCGCCGAGGGCCTGCGCACCGAGGAGACGCTGATGGCCTGGAAGGGCGCCCCCACGCTCGCGCGCCTGAACGGCCTGCACCAGGCCCGGGGCAGCGCCGGTCGCCTGGCTGAAACGATTGAAACGCGGCCGACCCGGGCCTGAAACGACCGCAGCACCCCGGCCGGGCATCATCGGGCGATGCGGGCCGCGCGGAGGGATCCTTCGGCGGCCGCCTTTGTCCCGATCGCGTCGCCCCTTATCATCCCCTGCCCATGGCCGAAGCGTCCCGACCGCCGGCGGCATCCGCCGCCCCTTCCTCCGCCGCCCCGGCCGCGCCGGGCGTGCCCGCCCCGAGCCTGCTGCTGGTCGACGACGAGCCCGAGCTGCGCGGCCTGCTCGGCGAGTACTTCACGCGCCACGGCTTCGCGGTGCGCGCCGCCGAGGACGCGGCCCAGGCGCGCGCGCTGATCGCCGCCGCGCGCCCGCAACTCGCGCTGCTCGACATCAATATGCCCGGCGAGAACGGCCTGTCCCTGGCACGCTGGCTGCGCGAGACCCACCCCGAGGTCGCGATCATCATGCTCACCGCGGTGGGCGAGGCGATCGATCGGATCGTGGGCCTGGAGATGGGCGCGGACGACTACGTGGCCAAGCCCTTCGAGCTGCGCGAGTTGCTCGCCCGCGCCCGCGCGGTGCTGCGGCGCAGCCAGGCGCCCGCGCCGGCTCAGGCCGCGACCCCCCCGGCGCACGCCCCGGCCGAACCCGACGCCGCGCCGACGCGTCGCGTGGCCTTCGGCCACTGCGCGCTCGACCTGGACCAGCGCAAGCTCTTCGCCGAGAACGGCGCCGAGATCGAGATCACCGCCGCCGAGTTCGACCTGCTCGCGCTGTTCGCGCGCCACCCGAACCGGCCGCTGAACCGCGACCAGATCATGGAACAGGCGCACAACCGGGGCTGGGACGTGTTCGATCGGTCCATCGACCTGCGGGTGATGCGGCTGCGGCGCAAGATCGAGCGCAACCCGGACAAGCCGGAGATCCTCAAGACGGTGCGCAACGTCGGCTACGTGTACGTGCCGCGCAGCGGATGAACCGCACCGCGCCGCCGGCCGAACCGCCCGGGCTGACGGCCCCCCCGCTCGACCCGGACATGACGGCGCAGCAGCTGCTGCGCCGCTCGCGGCGCTTGTGGTGGATGAGCCTGCTGCCGCTGCTGGGCCTGGTGCTGGTGCTGGCCGCCTGGCAGGCCTGGGCGCAGTGGCGCCTGGCCCTCGAGAGCGCGGTGGCCGAGGCCCGCGACCACCGGGTGGCCTTCGACGTCATCGTGCGCGACGCAAGCCACCACGTGGCCGATCTGCGCCACTGGATGCAGCAGGAGTTCCTGCGACACGACGGCGAGATCGCCCCCGCGGTGGCCGCCGCGCTGCAACCCCGGCGCAACGCGCAGGGTCGCGACGACGGTCACTCGCTGGACGGCCTGTCGCCGCTGCTGGCCAACGGCATGGCGCAGCTGATGTGGCCGCGCGGCCAAGGCCGGCCGGGTGCCCCGGTGCTGCGCCAGGCCCAGACGCTGTCGGCGGCGATCGAGCTGGCGCACCAGCGCAGCCAGCACCTGGTCTGGTCGACCTACTTCGGCTGGCCGGATCGCCACGTCGTGCTCTTTCCCTGGGTGCCGAGCCGCTCGGTGGCCGAGGACCAGGGCGCCGCGGACATGAGCGCCGCGCTCGAGGCCTGGTACCGACAGGAGGTGGTGAGCGCGTGCACGCCCGAGGCCAACCCGCTGCGCCAGCCGGTGTGGACGGCCCCCACCATCGACTCGGGCGGCGCCGGACTGCTGGTGACGCACGCGCTGCCCGTCTACAGCGCCGACGAATGGCGCGGCGTGGTGGCCACCGACATCCGGCTGAGCGCGCTCGAGCGACTGCTCGACGCCCTGCCCGGCGCGCCCTGGCGCGCCTGGATCGTCGACGAGCGCGGCCATGTGCTGGCCGATCGCCAACGCCCCGTGGCCACGGCCGAGGCCGCCTCGGCCGCCGGCACCGCCTCACCCGCGGGGGGTCTCGTGCGGGCCGTCGACCGATTGCCCGCCGGTGTGGACCCGATCCGCCTGGTGCGCGATGTCGAAGGCCACGCGCCCACCGAGACCGTGGCCGGCCACCGGGTGGTCGCCTTGCGCATCGCCGGCGCGCCCTGGGTGCTGGTGCTGGCCGCCCCGGTGTGGGCGCTCGCGGGCGCGACGCTGCCGCAGGTGCTGCCTTACACCGCGATCGCGCTCGGCCTGCTGCTGGTCTGGCTGGTCGGCCAGGGCCTGATGCGCCAGCGCCTGCTCACCCCGGTGCTCGAGCTGCTCGGCTACCTGCACCGGCTCTCCGACGACCCGCAGGCGCCCGAGCCCCGCCTGGGCGAGCGCTGGCGCCCCTGGGTGCGGCGCGTGCGCCACGCCTTCGACGAGATGCGCGAGGCCGCGCGGCGCGAGCGGCGCGCCGACTCCCTGAAGTCGGCGATCGTCGACCACGCGCAGGCCGCCGTGGTGATGTCCGACGCCGCCGGTCGGATCGTCGAGTTCAATCCCTCGGCGCAGGCGATGCTCGGCTGGTCGCGCGATGCGGTGATCGGTCAGACCGTGCAGGAACTGCTGACCCCGGCACACGAACGCGCCGCGCTCGAGCACACCCTGGCCGCCATGCGCCGCGGTGAGGCCGGACACCTGATGGGCCGGCGCATCCGCGGCACCTGCCTGCGCGCCGACGGCCACGAACTGCCCGTCGAGATGGTGCTGTGGATGACCGAAGTGGAGGGCGTGGCCTACTTCACCGCGTCGATGACCGACCAGACCGCCGCGATCGCCGCGGCCGAGGTCATCGAGCGCCAACGCGACGCGCTGCGCCAGAGCGAAAAGCTGAGCGCGATGGGCGGGCTGCTCGCGGGCGTCGCCCACGAACTGAACAACCCGCTGGCGATCGTGATGGGCCGCGCCACGCTGCTACAGGAGAAGACCGAGGGCACCGCGCTGGCCGCCGACGCGGCGCGCATCCGCGACGCGGCCGAGCGGTGCGGGCGCATCGTGCGCACGTTCCTGAACATGGCCCGGCAACGCCCGGCGCAGCACGGACCGGTGCGACTGAACGACCTGGTCCGCGGGGCCGCCGACATGCTGGGCTACACGCTGCGCAGCCACGGCATCGAGCTCGAATTGCGCCTGCACGAGCCGCTTCCCGAACCGCTGGCCGATGGCGACCAGATCGGCCAGGTCGTGCTGAACCTGATCGTCAACGCCCAGCAGGCACTCACCACGCACACCGGCGCCCGGCGGATCGCGCTGACCAGCGGCTGCGATCCGTCGGGCCAGCGCCCGGGCCCGGCCGCGCGCGTGTGGCTGCGGGTCACGGACAGCGGCCCGGGGGTGCCCGAGGCCTTGCGCGAGAAGGTCTTCGAGCCCTTCTTCACCACCAAGGCCGAGGGCCTGGGCACGGGCATCGGCCTGTCGGTGTCGCGCGGCATCGTGCGCGAGCACGGCGGCGATCTGCTGCTCGAGCCGCCGATGGCCGGCCGTGGCGCCAGTTTTCTCCTGGTGCTTCCGCTCGAGGGGTCGACAGCCTCCGCTGGCGCCGATCCGTCGCCCGCGGCCGGGGACGACGCGCTCGCCGCCGGGACGGCACCGGCACCGGAGGCCGCCCGGGTGCTCGTGGTCGACGACGAGGCCGACGTCGCCGACCTGGTGCGCACGGTGCTCGAGGGCGCCGGCCACGAGGTGGCCACCGCGGACTCTGGCCAGGTCGCCCTGGCGATGCTCGAGGCGGCGCGCTTCGACGCGATCGTCAGCGACCTGCGCATGCCCGACATGGATGGCGCGGGCTTGTGGCGCGCGATCCGCGAACACCACCCGGCGCTCGCCCGACGCGTGCTCTTCCTGACCGGCGACACGCTGTCGGCCGGCACGCGCCAGTTCCTGGACGAGACCGGCTGCCTGCGACTGGACAAGCCGTTCACCCGCGACGACCTGCTCACCCTGGTGGGACGGACGCTGCACACCCCGGTCTGACCCCACCCTGCCCTGCCCGCGATGAACGAACTCGACCTGCTGATTCCCTTGCTGGCGAACGCGCCGGCCCGTGTCGTCGTCTTCGACCCGACACAACGCTGCGTGTACGCCAACGACGCGGCGCGGCGCTGGCATGGCGGCCCCGACACCGTGCTGCTCGGGCGCAGCGTCGGGCAATGGCGCGCCGAACACGGCCTGGGCTGGCCTGCCGATGCGATCGACCGGGTGCTCGCCGGCGAGACGGTCGAGGTCGAAGGCTGGACCGACCACCCCCGGCACGGTCGATGCTTCACGCAGGAACGCATCACGCCGTGGGCGCGACCGGACGGCACGGCGGCGCTGGCGGTCGGCTGGGGCCACGACCTCACCGAGGCGAGGCGGCGCGAGGAACGACTGACGGCCCGCGTGGCCGAACTGCAGCGTGTCGAGCAGCTCAAGGTGGCGATCGTCGACAACACCTTCAACGCGATCATCACCACCGATGTCGACGGCCGTGTCGTCGAGTTCAACCCGGCGGCCGAGGCGATGTTCCGGGTCTCGCGCACGCAGGCGCTGGGCCGACCGATCGCCGAGCTGATCATTCCGCCACGCCACCACGCCGCGCACCACGCGGGCATGGCGCGCCTGGCGCGCGGCGGCGCGCCCCGGGTGATGGGCAAGCGCCTGCAGATGCACGCCATCCGCACCGACGGCGAGGAGTTCCCGATCGAGATGGTGCTGTTTCGCACCGACGCCGGTGGTCAGACCTACTACACCGCGTCGATCGCCGACGTCAGTGAACGCGAGCGCGCCGCGCAGGTCATCGAGCAGCAGCGCGACCAGCTGCGCCAGAGCGAGAAGCTCACCGCGATGGGCAGCCTGCTGGCCGGCGTCGCGCACGAGCTGAACAATCCGCTGGCGATCGTGATGGGCCGCGCCAGCCTGCTCGAGGAGAAGACCGCGGGCATGGCGCTGCAGACCGACGCGCAGCGCATCCGCGAGGCCGCCGAGCGCTGCGGGCGCATCGTGCGCACCTTCCTGAACATGGCGCGCCAGCGCCCCGCCGAGCGCGGCGCGGTGCGCCTGAACGACCTGGTGCGCGGCGCCGCCGATCTGCTGCAGTACAGCCTGCGCAGCAGTGGCGTGTTGCTCACGCTGCACCTGGCCGAGGGCCTGCCCGAGCTCACCGCGGACGCCGATCGGCTCGGGCAGCTGCTGCTGAACCTGATGGTGAACGCCGAGCAGGCGCTGGTGACACGACCCGAGCCACGCGAACTGCGCATCGGCACCGGCGTCGAAACCCTGGGCGCGCAGACGAGTGTGTGGCTGCGGGTGGCCGACAACGGGCCGGGCGTGCCCGCCGAGGTGCGCGAGCGCATCTTCGATCCCTACTTCACCACCAAGGACGAGTCCGCCGGCACCGGGCTGGGTCTGGCCGTGGCCCGCTCGGTCGCGCGCGAGCACGGGGGCGAACTGATGCTCGAGACGGGCGAACCAGGCGCGAGCTTCCTGCTGCGCCTGCCGGTGCAGTCGGCGCTCGCCGGATCACCGGCCGAGGCGCCGGCCGACGAGCCCGCCGCCCCCGCCACGCAGCGGGTGCTGGTGGTCGATGACGAGGCCGAGATCGCCGACCTGATGCGGGCGATGATCGAGTCGGCCGGCTACGAGGTGGCCACCGCCGAATCGGGCGGGGTGGCGCTGGAGCTGCTGGCCGAGGCCCGCTTCGACGCGATCGTCTCCGACCTTCGCATGCCGGACATGGACGGCGCGGCGTTGTGGCGCGAAGTGCGGGCGCGCCACCCGGCGATGTCACGACGCATGCTCTTCGTCACCGGCGACACGCTCAGCCCGGGCGCGCGCCGTTTCCTGAACGACGCCGGCTGCGCCAGCCTGGACAAGCCGTTCGCGAAGGCCGACCTGCTGGCGCACGTGGCCGCGCTGCTGCGCGAGGGCACCGGCGGCAACGGATGAAACACATCGGCGCGGCGATGAAGCGGGCGTGAAACCGGTGGGGCGAACAATGCGCCTCACCGATCAACGCCGGGCCGCCGAGCGGCCCGCTTCAGGAGCCTCGTGATGACCCGTCTTCCCCGTTCCACGATCACCTCGCGTCGCTGGATGGCCGCCCTCGGCCTGGCCCTCGCGGCGGGCAGCGCCGCCGCGGCCGACGTGCCTCGCGGCATCGAGCAAGCCTTGAGCAGCGCGCAACAGGACAAGCGCGGCATCACGCTGTACGTGGCCGGCCAGGCGGTGTCGGGCGCGGTCACCCGGATCGAGGCGGGCCAGTGGGTCGAGATGCGCAACCAGCAGTTCGGCCGGATCGTGGTGCGGCTCGACCGCATCGACGGCGTCGCCGCGCCCTGATCCCCGTCACCCATCGATCGAGGAGAACACCATGGGTCTGCAGGAACGCCGCCGCATCCAGGAACTCAAGGACAACGTGCTGCCCGAGCGCAGCCGCGAGATCGAGGCCATCTGCGGCAAGGCAGTGCCCTACGAGGTCGACTGGGACAGCCTCGCCGACGACGCGCAGGCGCTGAACTTCCTGGACAACACCGCCTGCCACCGGCTGAACATGGCGTTGCGCGAGATCTGCATCGACGAGATGGGCCGCGACGCGGTGCGCGAGGGCTTGAAGCAGGTGCGCCTGCGCAATGTCGCCTCGCCCGAGCAACGTCGGATCCGGTTCGCCGACGGTGTGCTGGAACTGCACAACGCCTTCGCCCACGGCACGCAGGGCATGCACGGCGACACCGTGATCCGCGACACGCTGATGGCGGGCCTGTGAGCCAGTCCACGACCCATCGCCTCGAGAGCCGAACATGCCCGACTGGATCACGATCACGCTGATGCTGCTCGCGGTGCTCGCGGTGGGCGCCGTCCGCGAGCGGTGGCGCCACGCGCGCCTGCGCGACTGGGCGGCCCGGCACGCGGCAACGCTCCACTGGCCGGTCGAGCCCGACGAACACCCGGAGCTGCCGGCCGCCGAGCTCGCCGCGCGTTTCGAGACCCACGGCGCGCGCCGATGGGCCGCGGCGATGCAGGGCGAGGTGAAGGGCCGGCGCGCGTGGATCCTCGAGTACCTGGCGACGCCGCCCGGCGTGCAGAGCAGTCGCTGGTACAGCCTGCTCGTGGTGGACGCAGGCGATGCCACCGGCGCCGAGGCGATGCGACTGGCCTGGGATCGATCCGGCGCGCGCCGGACCGCGGCGCACGGACGCTGGACCGCCGAGCGGCGCGAGGGCCTGATCCGGCCGGGTCTTCTGGACGGGTGGTTCGCTCCCGGGGCCTGATGCGCGGTTAGGTGGGAAGCGGCAAGACGCGCTTTCCTGGCGCAGGTTCGAGTCGGGTCATCGGGCGCCCGCCCGCCGGCCGCGTTCGAACGTCCCCCTCGCATCGCGCGCGTCGGCCTTCTCGTCCTCGCCCCCGGCGCGTTCCTCGATCACCGCGAACGATCCGACGTCCGCGTCCTTCAGGCGCACGCCGCGCCACCAGACCCGCTGGCCGTCGCTCGCGTACTCGCGACCGAGCGGTCGAAGCTGGCCGGGCACCGCCCCGTCCAGCACCCTCACCTCGCGCCGCGGGGGTTCGCCCGATTGCGGCTGGCCGAAGCGCACGTGCCAGGCGCGCTGGCGGTCGCGCACCCAGGCGTCGTCCTTGGCATCGACGATCTCGAAGCTCGCGCCCTCGCTGTCGGGAATCTCGATGTCCTCGAAATAGCCGCGCCGGGTATCGCGCGACACGCGTGGTGTGAGCACCTCGAAGCTGGCCGGATCGCGCACGCCGCGCAGTCGCTGCCCCTCGCGATAGGCATTGCCGCCATCGCGGCCGTAACCGTACTTCAGCACCTTGTAGCGCGCCGGATCGGCACCGTCGATCACCTCGATGCGCACGTGGCGCACGGTGTAGTACTCCTGCCCCTTGCGGTAGGTGTCGCCCCAGTACACCGCCTGGCGGTCGCGCGCCTCGTGCTCGCCCAGCACCTCGAAGCTGGGGCCGTGGCTGCCGGGAGCGACGTGGCCGCGGTAGTAGCCGTGCACCGCGTCGCGCGCGAAGCGGCCGTCGATCGCCTTCAGCGTGGCGGGATCGGCGGGTTCGAAGGCGCGCCCGTCGTAGGTCCAGCGGCCGTCGACACGCTTCCACAGCGAGGGGTCTTCGCTGCAGGCGGCGAGCAGTGAGGCGGCGAGGCCGGCGAGCGCCAGCGCCACGCGCCGACGAGTCATGCACAAGGCGGCTGCGACAGGCATGGTGGCGGCCGTCGGCGAGAAACCGTGCAGGCGCTCAGGTTCGGTTCAAGCGTTCAGCCGCTGGGCGCCGACCACCCTGGCGGCGGCCTTGTCGAACGTCCACACCGGCAGTTCGCCCGCCTGGCCCGCGAGGGCCACGTGAAGGCAGTCGGAGAAGTCCGCACGACTCTCCTGGTACCTCACCAGTGCCACTTCCAATGCACTTTCCGACTCGAAGCAAAGGTCGTGCGTGGACAACATCGCGGCCATCGCGCTGACGAACCCCGCCTTGTCGAACCCGTATCGGGTCCGAAGGACCCACTCGAGCTCCAGCGACACCGTCACGGGCACGAACAGCGTCTGCCCCGCCCGTGTGGTCTGATCGAACAACGCTCGGGCGGCCTCGAACTGATCCACGTCGTCCTTCAGCAGGAAGCGCACGAGAACGTTCGTGTCGAGCGCGGGCATGTCTATGCCCCGCGAGACGGCTTACCCGCATCGCCCTTCCACGGGTCCATGTCTGACACCGGTACCGCCTTCCTGCCAGGACGCTTCAGGCTGCCTGCCAGTTCCATGATCGACCGAGACTTGGCTCGCACGATGAGGCCACCATTCGGCATCGCATGCCACACCAGCCGGGTACCCGGCCCGGCGCCGATGTGCTCCCGCGCCTGACGGGGAACGGTCGTCTGGCCTTTGCTGGTGATCGTCGATTCCGACATTTGAACTCCTTACTTTTTCAGCAAGCGTAAGGCAGGCACGCCGCCAAGGCAAGTCGTCCAAAGGGCCGATTTCAACCGGCCATCAGGTCTAGACCCGACGAGTCATCCCTCACCCCGCCCGCCGGATCGCCCCGCCCGTCATCCCGCCGTCGATCACCAGCTCGGCGCCCGTCATGTGGCGCGAGGCATCGCTGGCGAGGAACAGCACGCCGTTGGCGATCTCCTCGGGATCGGCCGGCACGCCCAGCGGCACGCCCAGGCGCGCCATCTCGTAGGGGTCGGGCGCGGCCGGCAGGCTGCCGCCGGCGGGCGTGGCCGCCTTGGTCCAGATCGGGGTGACGATGATGCCCGGGTGCACCGAGTTCACCCGGATCTTGTCGCCGGCCATCGCGCACTCCATCGCCATCGACTTGGCGAACAGGCGCACCGCGCCCTTGCTCGCGCTGTAGCCGGCGAGGTTGGCCGCGCCGCGCAGCCCCGCCACCGAGGACATCATGATCAGCGAGCCGCCGTTGCCGCCACGGCGCATCGCCGGAATGGTGTGCTTGGCGGTGAGGAAGACGCCGTCGATGTTGACCGCGTTCTGGCGCCGGAACTCGGCCAGCGACATCGACAGCGCCGGCCCGAAGATGCCGATGCCCGCGTTGGCCACCGCGATGTCCAGCCGGCCGTGCCGGGATTCGATGGCGGCGATGATGCCGGGCCAGGCCGCCTCGTCGGTGACGTCCTGGTGCTGGTAGCTGGCCGTGCCGCCGGCGGCGCGGATCTCGCTCACGGTGCGCTCGCCCAGCGCGTCGTCGAGGTCGGTGATCACCACCTGCGCGCCTTCGCGGGCGAGCACCCGCGCGCACGCCGCACCGATGCCCGAGGCACCGCCGGTGATGAAGGCCACTTTGCCGCTGACTTGTCCCATGGGTCTCGCTCCGTCGAATGAATGCACCCGATGGTAGTCAAAAGCACTGCCGCCGCACGCGCGGGCGACGACGAACCGAACCGGCGCCGGTTCGCGCGCCGCTCAGGGCGCGACCGTCAGCCGCCCGACCACGCCGTGCTTCTCGATCAGCGCCTGCACGAAGCCCGAGCGCTTGGCCTGCTCGACGAATTCGGCGAGGAAGGCCGCCGCGGCATCGTTGCCACGCGCCGTGCCCACCGCCTGCTGCACGGCGGCGAACCGGCCATCGAGCACGCGCGCCCCGGGCAGCTTGCGCACATCCTCGAGCAGGCGCGGCCGCAGGCCGGCCAATGCATCGAGCCGATCGGCCACGAAGGTGTCGAAGGAGCCGTCCAGCCCGTTGGCCAGCACCAGCGTGGCGTGCCGGATGTTGTTCTCGAGCCAGAGACCATAGGCGGTGCGCGCGCCGGTGACCAGTCGCACACCCGGTCGGTCGACCTCGGCGATCGATCGGATCGGCGACCCGGCGGGAACCAGGTAGGTCGCCTCGATCTCCACGTACGCCGGCGTGAAGACGATTCTTTCCGCGCGCTGCGGCTCGGCGCCAATCAGACCGATGTCCCAGGCGCCCGTGCCCACCGCATCGCCGAGCTCCCCCGGCGTCTTGAAGGGCACCAGCCGGCAGGGCACGCCCAGCCGGGCCGCGATCGCCCGGGCCATGTCCGGCGCGCAGCCTTCCGGTTCGCCCAGGGGCGATCGGCCGGTGACCAGCAGGAAGTTGCTCAGGTTGATCCCGGCGCGCAGCACGCCGGTGGGCGCGAGCTGCGCCAGGACAGCCTCGGACATGGTCGGTCTTCCAATTCTTCGTTGTCGGCGAAGTGTAGAGGCCCCGTCGAAGCCGTCGCAAGCGCGCGGGGCGATCGCCCGCGCACACAGCGGCACGCCGCCCGCATAGACTCGTTGCTTCCACCGGGAGGGTTCCGATGAGCATCGATCTGATCATCCGCGACGCCGAGGTGCTCGACGGCAACGGCGGGCCGGCCGTGCGCGCGGATGTCGAGGTCGATGGCGGGCGCATCCGGCACGTGGGCACCGCCACCGGCCGCGCGCGCACCGAGATCGACGCGCGCGGCCTGCACCTGGCGCCCGGTTTCATCGACGTGCACTCGCACGACGACGGCGCCTTCATCCGTCACCCCGACATGGCCTTCAAGCTGTCGCAGGGCGTGACCACCTGCGTGTGCGGCAACTGCGGCTTCAGCGCGATTCCGGCGCGACCCGGGGCGGACCCGGCCAGCACCAGCGGCGGCATCCTGGCCGGCCTGCAGGGCGAATTCAGCGACCTGAACGGCTACTTCGCCCACGTCGCCGCGCAGCGGCCGGCGCTGAACGCGATCATGCTGGTCGGCCACAACACGGTGCGGGCGATGGTGATGGGCTTCGAGCAACGCGCGCCCACCCGGCCCGAGCTCGCCACGATGCGCAGCCACGTGGTCCAGGCGCTGGAGCAGGGCGCCTGCGGGTTCTCCTCGGGGCTCATCTACCGCCCGGGCCGCTGGAGCGACACCGACGAGGTGATCGCGCTGGCCAGCGCGGCACGCGACTTCGACGCGCTCTACACCACGCACATGCGCAACGAGGGCGACCACCTGCTCGCCGCCGTGGACGAGGCCCTGCGCATCGGCCGCGAGGCCGGCGTGCACGCGCACATCTCGCACCACAAGTCGGCGGGCCGGGCGAACTGGGGCAAGGTGGGCGATTCGCTGGCGCGCATCGACGCGGCCCGCGGCGCCGGCCAGCGGGTGACGCTCGACGTCTATCCCTACACCGCCGGCAGCGGCCGGATGATCGAGTACTTCAACCTGGACCACGTCGACCGCGAACTGGCCGAGGTGATCCGCATCGCCAGCTGCCCGGACTTCCGCGAGTTCGAAGGCCGCATGCTGGTCGACATCGCGGCCGAGCGGGGCATCGACGTCACCGAGGCGGTGAAGCTGATCCTCACCGCGCCCGGGGCCGAGCGCACGATCTGCATCCAGTTCATCATCGACGAGGCCGACATCGAGACCAACCTGCGGCATCCGGACATGATGATCGGCAGCGACGGCATTCCCGATCTGCGCGGCCGGCCGCATCCGCGCTTGTTCGGCACCTTTCCGCGGGTGCTGGGCGAGTACGTGCGCGAGCGCGGCGTGCTGTCGCTGGCGCAGGCGGTCCGGCGCATGACCTCGGTCAGCGCCGACACCTTCGGCCTGCTCGACCGCGGACGCATCGAGCCCGGCCGCTTCGCCGACCTGGTGCTGTTCGATGCCCAGGGCATCCGCGACACCGCCACCTACGACGACCCCAAGCGCGAGGCGATCGGGGTGAAGGCGGTGGTGGTCAACGGACAGCTGGCGTTCCGAGACGGCGTGCACGCCGCCGTGGGTGCGGGACAGATGCTGCGCTACCGGCGCAGCGCGTGGCAGCAGGAGTAGGCACATGGACAACCGACACGACCTGATCATTCGCGGCGGCACGCTCGCCGACGGCACCGGCGCGGCGCTGCGCGAGGCCGACATCGCGATCGACGATGGACGCATCACGGCGGTGGGCACCGGCCTGGGTGGCGCGCGCGAGGAGATCGATGCGCGCGGCAAGCTCGTCACACCCGGCTTCGTCGACGTGCACACGCACTACGACGCGCAGGCGCTGTGGGACAGCCGCCTGCAGCCTTCCAGCTGGCACGGCGTGACCACCGCGGTGATGGGCAACTGCGGCGTCGGTTTCGCGCCGGTGAAGCCCGCCGACCGCGACCTGCTGATCGAGCTGATGGAGGGCATCGAGGACATCCCCGCCGCGGTGCTCAAGGCGGGCATGGCCTGGTCCTGGGAGAGCTTCGGCCAGTACCTCGACGCGCTGGATGGCCGCCCGCGCGACATGGACCTCTGCGCGCAGCTGCCGCACGGGGCATTGCGGGTCTACGTGATGGGCGAGCGCGCCGTGCGGCTGGAAGCTGCAAACGAGCAGGACATCGCCGCGATGCGCCGGCTGTCGGGCGAGGCGGTGAAGGCCGGCGCGATCGGCTTTTCCACCTCGCGCAGCGTCAACCACAAGACCCTCAAGGGCGACCCCACGCCCACGCTGCGCGCCAACGAGGCCGAGCTCACCGGCATCGCGATGGGCCTGAAGGACGCGGGCGCCGGCGTGTTGGAGTTCATCTCCGACTGGGACGCGCCGGATGCGCGGACCGAGTTCGACATGATCCGCCGGGTGGTCGAACGCTCGGGCCGGCCGCTGTCGTACTCGCTCTTCCAGCGACCGGCCGCCCCGGACGCCTGGCGCGACCTGCTCGAGATGACCCGCGCCGCGGCGCGCGAGGGCCTGCCGATCCGCGCGCAGGTGGCCCCGCGCACGATCGGCGTGCTGCACGGGCTGCAGGGCAGCCGCAATCCGTTCTTCGTGTGCCCTGCCTACAAGGCGATCGCGGCGCTGCCGCTGGCCGAGCGGGTGGCGCTGATGCGTCAGCCGGCGTTCAAGGCCAAGGTGCTCGAGGAGTCACGGCATTTCGCCCACGGCGACCCGATGCAGCGGCGCCTGGCCGCGTTCGACCGCATGTTCCTGCTGGGCGAGGTGCCCGACTACGAACCCCCGCTGTCCGAGTCGATCGCCGCGCGCGCGGCGCGCCAGGGCCGCGCCCCCGCCGATCTTGCCTACGACCTGCTGCTCGAGCAGGACGGGCGCAGCTTCATCCTCGCGCCCTTCGCCAACTATGCCGCCGGCAACCTCGACGTCTGCCGCGAGATGCTGCTGGACGAGAACACGCTGCCCGGGCTGGGCGATGGCGGGGCGCACGTCAGCATCATCTCCGACGCGAGCTACAGCACCTACCTGCTCAGCCACTGGGGCCGCGACCGCCCGAGCGGGCGCATCCCGATCGAGGCCCTGGTGCGCAAGCAGACCTCGGTGAACGCGCGGGCGATGGGCCTGCACGATCGCGGCGTGATCGCGCCGGGCCTGAAGGCCGACATCAACGTGATCGACTTCGACCGGCTGCGGGTGCAGGCACCCACGATGGCCAACGACCTGCCCTCGGGCGGGCGCCGCCTGCTGCAGGGGGCCACCGGCTACGTGGCCACGCTCGTGTCCGGCGTGGTCACGTATCGGGAGGGGCAGGCCACGGGGGCGCTTCCCGGGCGGCTGGTGCGCGGGCAACAGGCGGCCCCAGCGGCAGAGGCTTGAACCAACCGAAGCCCATGGCCCAGGCAGGGCCGACCGGCTACCGGGTCCAGTTCTCGACCTGAAGGCCTTTCACCCGCCCGAAGTCTTTCGTGTTGTTGGTGACCACCACAGCGCCCAAGGCACGCGCATGGGCCGCGATCATCAGGTCGGCCGCACCGAGTTGCGCGCCCCGCTTCTTCGGATCCAGCCTGATCTCCGCATAGTGCCGCGCGGCATCCTGAGGCCAATCCAGGACGGAAAGGTGCAGCACCAGGCTGTCCAGGACCAACTGGTTCTGCCTTCGCTTGTGGCCCGCCGACGCCTGCACGCCGAAGCTCAACTCTGCCAGGGTGACAACCGACATCACCTGTTGTGTCAGGGGAACCTGCTGGATACTGGCCGCGAGAGCGGGTGACGCACCGCGCATCAGGAAGATGCAGGTGTCGGTGTCCAACATGTACAGCGGCGCGTTCAATAGGAACGCTCCTGCACGGGCAGACGCTCGGCATCGGCCATGAAATCCGCCGACGCCCTCAGGCCGGATGCCAGAAACGCCGACCAGTCGGGCGGGCGGGGCGTCAACACCACGCTATCGCCGTCCCGGCGCACGAAGACCTCCCGCACCGACAACGGGAAGCGAAACTCGAGCGGCATGGTCACCGTCTGCGAACGGTTGTTCCAGCCGACGCGGGCGGTTGGTCGAGCCATCGGGGAGGCGGGTTTTGCCATATGCCGGAGTATATGGCAAAGGGAGGACGCGGAGAAGCGGGCCGCCTCCCCCCATGCCTCACATGCTGAGCTCGTGCCGCCCCACCACCATCCAGTGCACCTCGTCCGGGCCGTCGGCGAAGCGCAGGTGGCGCACGTCGGTGTACATGTCGGCCAGCGGCGTCCACTGCGAGATGCCGGTGGCGCCGTGCATCTGGATCGCGTCGTCGATGATCTTGCAGGTGCGCGCCGGCACCATCGCCTTGACCATGCTGACCCAGATGCGGGCCTCCTTGTTGCCCAGCACGTCCATCGCCTTGGCGGCCTTGAGCACCATCAGGCGCATCGATTCGATCTCGCAGCGCGCCTGCGCGATGATCTGCATGTTGCCGCCCAGGTGAGCGATCTTCTTGCCGAAGGCCTCGCGAGTGAGTCCGCGGTGCACCATCATGTCCAGCGCCTTCTGGGCTTTGCCGATCGTGCGCATGCAGTGGTGGATGCGGCCCGGGCCCAGGCGCACCTGCGAGATCTCGAAGCCGCGGCCCTCGCCCAGCAGGATGTTCTCCTTGGGCACGCGCACGTTGTTGAAACGCATGTGCATGTGGCCGCGCGGCGCGTGGTCGTGGCCGAACACGTGCATCGGACCCAGGATCTCGACGCCCGGGGTGTCCTTGGGCACCAGGATCTGCGATTGCTGCTTGTGCGGCGGCGCGCTCGGGTTGGTCTTGACCATCACGATCATGATCTTGCAGCGCGGGTCGCCCACGCCCGAGATGTAGTACTTCTCGCCGTTGATCACCCACTCGTCGCCCTCGAGCCGGGCGGTGGTGGACACGTTCTTCGCGTCGGACGAGGCCACGTTGGGCTCGGTCATCACGTAGGCCGAGCGGATCTTGCCCTCGAGCAGCGGCTTGAGCCACTTCTCCTTCTGTTCCTCGGTGCCCACGCGCTCGAGCACCTCCATGTTGCCGGTGTCGGGCGCGTTGCAGTTCGTGGCCTCCGAGGCCAGCGGGTTCTTGCCGAGCTCGGCGGCGATGTACGCGTAGTCCAGGTTGCTCAGGCCCTCGCCGGTATGGGCATCGGGCAGGAAGAAGTTCCACAGGCCTTCGGACTTCGCCTTGTCCTTGCACTTCTCCAGCACCTCGAGCTGGCCGGGCGCGAAGGTCCAGCGGTCGGTCTTGTTCTCGGCCAGGCGGAAGTACTCCACCGAGGCCGGCTCGACGGTCTCGGCGATGAACTTGCGCACGTGCTCGTAGAGCGGGCGCCCCTTGGCGGACATCCGCAGGTCGTTCAGGTCGTCGTCGGGATTCAGGTCGTAGCTGGTGCGGCGGGCCGGGTATTCGATCTTCATGGCGGGGTCCTCGCGGGTTGGGGTGCGTGTCGGCCCATGTTACGCGCGCGGGGTGCCGGGCCGCCGGGGCGGCCTCGGCATATGGAATCGCCCGGGCGGCCGGCGCCGGCGGGAGGTCAGCGACGGGCGCCGGTGTCCGGTTCGCGGGGTTCGGTCAGGCCGGGGATCGGCCGATCGCGGGCGGCAGCGCGTTCGGCCTCGGCCCGGCGCGCCTGCCCGATCAGCAGCACCGCGCCGATCACCGAAACGATCAGCATCGACGCCATCGCCACGCGAAGCCCCCGCACGCCCCAGGCGCCGCTTGCCGCGGGGAACATCGCCAGCAGCACCGCCGCCATCAGCAGCGTGAGCAGTGCGATCCAGATCAACCGGCGGGCGAGGATCGCCGACGCGGCTTCCTCGCGGCCCGGCAGCATGCCCACCGCCACGATCGCCACCGCCGCCGCGCCCAGCGCGAGGGCCAGCACCAGCAGCCCGCGCACCACCGGCGATCCCCCCGGCCAGAGGGGGGCGAAGCCGCCGCGGGCCAGCGCCACGAGATGGCCGAGCAACAAGGCGACGAGGTAGGGAGCCGCGAAGAGGGCGGTGGCGATGTAGCGGCCACCGTCGGCGCGCGTCTCGGTGAGCAGGCCGATCCGGGCCAGCAGCACGCTGAGCGCGGCGATGGCGAGCAGGCACAGAACGCCGAGAAACGTGGACATGGCGGCCATCATGCCGACGTCCGGTTGCGATCGGATGGCTGTGCGCCCGGCCTCTGGTCTCAATCGTTTCAGGGATGAGGTCGAGGTACCCGGGCGAGGGGCCGCTTTTCGCCGGATGCCCGGGAAAACGCACCAACTAGGCTCATCGGGCCTGATGGTTGTCACGATCAGGTGCGCCGTTTCGCGCGTCGACGTCTTCACTTCATCGGATGCGCTCACCATGAAGCACTTCATCCTGAACCTCTCGCTGGCCCGCAAGTTCCTGCTGGTGGCCCTGGTCGCCGGCGTGATGCTCGCGGTGCCCAGCGCCATCGTGATCAACGATTCGTTCGCGGTCATCCGCTTCAACCAGCAGGAGCGTTCGGGACTGCGCCCCGCCGGCGAGCTGCTGACGCTGCTGCAGCTCACCCAACAGCACCGCGGACTGAGCGCGGCCGTCCTGGAGGGCAATGCCGCACTGACCGCCCAACGACAGGCCAAGCGAGACGAAGTGAATCGACGACTGGCCCAGGCCAAGGTTGCCGCCGCGGCGCTGCGCGACGACAAGCTGAACGGCGCGTTCGACAAGCTCGCGGCCGGCTGGTCCGCACTGACTCAGGCGGTGGACACCCGCACGATCACTGGGCCCGACAGCTTCGCTCGACACGCCACGCTGATCGCCGACCAGCTCGACGCCTTGCATCGCATCACCCACGCGAGCGGCATCGTGCTGCACCCCGAAGCCGGGGGCTACTACCTGCAAAACGGCGTGCTGCTGCTGCTGCCGGAGGTCTCGGAGGCGCTGGGCCAGATCCGCGCGCGGGGCATGCTGGCGCTCACACGCGGTGAGATCGGCGCCGACGACCGCCTGTTCATTCATGCGCAGTGGCTTCGGGCCACCTCGGCGCTGGCCTCGGCGCGTCGCTCGTTCGCATTGGCCGGCGAGAGCAGCCGCGAATTGAGCGCGGTGATCGATCGAACCTGGACACAAGCCAGCGCGGCCACCGACAAGGTGCTGAAGCTGGCAGATGCGAAGATCCTCAAGGCCGAGAAGGCCGAACACTCCGCCACCGACTTCTTCGCGACGGCCACCGAGGCGATCGACCAGCAGTTCGTCGTGATCACCGCCGGCCTCGGCGCGCTCGACCAATTGCTGCAGGACCAGGCGGTGGCCCTGTGGCGTCGGCTCGCGGTGACGGCCGCCTGCATCCTGGCCCTGGGCCTGGTCGCGGCCTGGATCCTCTGGACGGTGGCGCGTACGACGGCCCGTGGCGTGAGGCGGGCCGCGGCGATGGCCAGCGCGGTCGCCAACGGTGACCTGAGCGTGACGGTGACGGTGACGGGACGCGATGAAGTGGCCCAGCTGCTCGAGGCGATGAGCCGCATGCGCGAGAGCCTCATCCAGATCGTGGGCAGCGTGAGGAACAACGCCGAGAGCGTGGCCACCGCCAGCGCCCAGATCGCTCAGGGCAACCTGGATCTCTCCGGTCGCACGGAACAGCAGGCCAGTGCGCTGCAGCAGACCGCGGCGACGATGGAGGAACTGGGCGCCACCGTGCGCCTGAACGCCGACAACGCACGGGAGGCGAACCAGCTCACCGTCAGTGCGTCGGCGGTGGCCGAACAGGGCGGCGAGGTGGTCGGTCAGGTGGTCGAGACGATGCGCGGCATCGAGCAGAGCAGCCGCCAGATCTCCGACATCATCGCGGTGATCGACGGCATCGCTTTCCAGACGAACATCCTGGCCCTGAATGCCGCGGTGGAAGCGGCTCGCGCCGGCGAGCAGGGCAGGGGCTTCGCAGTGGTGGCCGCGGAGGTGCGCAGCCTCGCGCAACGCAGCGCGGAAGCCGCCAAGGAGATCAAGACGCTGATCACCGCGAGCGTCGAGCGCGTCAGCCAGGGCACCGAACTGGTGGACCGTGCGGGCCGCACGATGCACGAGGTGGTGGAATCGATCCGGCGGGTCAACGACATCATGAGCCAGATCAGTGCCGCCAGCACCGAGCAGAGCGCCGGCGTGAGCCAGGTGGGCGAGGCGATCACCCAGATGGACCAGAGCACGCAACAGAACGCGGCGCTCGTCGAAGAGAGCGCGGCGGCCGCGGCGAGCCTGAAGCAGCAGGCCGAGCAGTTGCGCACGGCGGTCGCGGTGTTCCGGATGGCGGGGGAGCCGTCGGGCGCGGACGTGTCACACGCCTGAGGGCCCTCGCCGCGCCGGCGGCCAACGCCGCGCCCGAATCCGGCCGGTGGCCGACGCCTTCGTTCGATCGGAACCCGCGACACGGCGATCGCGTCGCCGGTTCCACCCGCTGTGGCATCCTGACCGCTTCCCTTCGGTTCAGGACGAGACCACCATGCCCACTCGCAGGCGCGCCCTCCAACACCTTGCCGCCGGCGGCCTGGCCGCGGCGCACGCCACCGCGCCGATGCGGGCGATGGCGCAAAGCTACCCGGATCGCCCGATCTCGCTGGTGGTGCCGTTCCCGCCGGGCGGCACCACCGACGTGCTGGCCCGCGTGGTCGGCGAGCAGGTGGCCAAGCGGCTGGGCGGCACCGTCCTGATCGACAACAAGCCGGGCGCCAACACCATCATCGGCGCGCAGTTCGTGGCCAAGGCCAAGCCCGACGGGCACACGCTGCTGATCGCGGCCGGCTCGACGATGGTGCTGAACCCGCTGCTGCGCAAACAGCTCTCGTACGACCCCGAGCGCGAGATGGACATCATCGCGCTGACCGGCGACATCCCGCTGATCGGCGTGGTGCCCGCCGCGTCACCGATCCGCAACCTGGACGACCTGATCGCGCGGGTGAGGGAGAAGCGCGCGCCGCTCACCTACGCATCGGTCGGCGTGGGCAGCACGCTGCACCTGGCGGGCGAACAGTTCGAGGACCATGCCGGTTCGCCGATGACGCACGTGGCCTACAAGGGCAGCGTGGCGGCGATCACCGACGTGGTCGGCGGGCGCGTCGAGCTGATGTTCGACAGCCCGACCACGGCGCTGCCCCACGTGCAGGCCGGCCGACTGCGTGCCATCACCGTCACCTCGGCGGCACGCCAGCCCTACCTGCCGGACGTGCCGGCGGTGGCCGAGCGCTTCCCCGGTTTCCTGGCGATCGTCTGGTACGGGTTGGTGGCCCCGAAGGGCCTGCCCGGGCCGGTGCGCGAGAAGCTCAAGGCCGCCACCGACGCGAGCCTGGTCTCGAGCGAGTATCAGCAGGCGGTGACGAAGGCCTGGATCACTCCGGCCGCCCCGATGAGCGCGGAGAAGATCGCCGAGTTCGTGGCGGCGGAGCGCAAGCGCTGGGGCGGCTTGATCGGGAAGCTGAATATTCAGATGGAGGGGTGAGGGGGGATGCCGTTCGAGTCCCTTCGTTCATGGCGCTGACCAGGGCATTCCTTTCTCGGCGTGATGGCCCGCTCCGCCGAGCCGGGCCTGCGCTCGTGGGCGGATCAGACGTCGGCTACCGGCTGGCAGCGCTGTCGCGAGCTCCCGCTCAGGCCCTCACCGCTCACGACGCCTTGACATTCGCCTCACGGATCACCCTGCCCCAGCGCTCGAAGTCATTGACCAACCACTGACGGAACGCCGCCGCGCCATGAAAGTAGCGCTCGTTGCCCGATTTGCCCACGGCGTCGACGTAGGAAGGGCTTTCAATCGCGCGCTTCAAGGCTTCCTCGAGCCTGTCGACGACGGGCCGGGCCGCGCGCGGCGGGGCGATCAGTCCAATGCTGGACTCGATCTGCAGCGACCCCACCCCGAGTTCGATCGCGGTGGGCAGATCGGGCAGACTCGGCACACGCGTGGTGGATGCCACGCAAATCGGCCGTAGCCTGCCGGTCTGGATGAACGGCATCGCGCTGGTCGCGTCGACGACCATGCCAGCCACCTGGCCGCCGATCACGTCGTTCATCGCAGGCGCGCTTCCCTTGTACGCCACGTGTTGAATCCGCAGGCCCTGCTCCAGCGCGAACAACTCCAGTCCCAGATGTCCGAGGCCGCCGTGGCCGGCGCTGGTCATCAGCACGCCTGGGTTCTTGCGCACGAAATCCACGAACTCGGGCAGGGTTCGGGCGGCAACCAGGGTCGGATTGACCACCAGGAGAATGCTGGTCGACACGAACCGACCAATCGGCGTGAACAGTGAGTCGATGTCGAGCTTCTTGCCGGCGAAGTGAAGCGACGTCGTGGTGGTGTTGGCCAGCAGGCCGATGGTGTGGCCATCTGGCGTGGCCCCGGTGACGGCCTGAAGGCCGATGACCCCTGTCGCCCCTGCGCGATTGTCGACGACCACCGACTGCTTCAGCTCGTCCTCGAGCGATCGCGCCAGCGAGCGACCGATGCTGTCGGCCGGACCACCCGCCGCGAAGCCGACGATGAGCCGCAGTGGCCGTGACGGGAATGCCTGGGCCCAGAGCTGATCGGATGGAAGACTCGCCGCGGCGAGCGCTCCGGCGAGAAATTGTCGGCGTGGGGCGCGCATCGTGTCGTCTCCTGATGGCTTGCAGGGTGTCAATCGGGTTGCCTGGGGTCGGCGAGTCGTCGCAACCGGCCCTGCTCGGCGTCGGGCCAGTCCTCGACGATCGTCCGGCGTGGGAATCGATGCGAGCGATCGGCAACGCTTGCCCAGCGCGCGCACGTTTTCCGCCTCGACGACACCGTGCGTCTCCAGTCGTTGCAATCCAACGTGTGTGCATTGGTGTGCAATGGCATGCAGGCATGCAGTGTAGGAGGGGGTCCGGATCGCCGTCAATGCGTCGTTGCTGCGCCGGCGGCGCATGACCCGCGAAGGCATCGGGCCCGCCGGTGCGGATTCGTCAGTCCGCCGACGTCCCGCCGCCCGCGCCGTGGAGGTTGCGCGGGATTCGATTCAATGGAACGGCCCTGGGGTCCAGCGCCAGGTCGTACCGGGGTGCCCCGCTCGCACCACCGCGCGCAGCGGAACGACCGCGCGTCAACGCGGGGGGATCAGCTCGCGTCGAACCGACGCTTCAGCCGCGCGACCTGGGCGGTACGAATGTGTTTGCGTGTGGCGAGTTCGGCAGCTTCGGGCTGGCGTGCCTTGATCGCCTCGACGATCTCGGCGTGCTCCTGCAAGGTCTGCTCGGCCCGCTTGGGGTCGTGCAGCATCGACTCACCCAGCAACGCCAGCGCATCGTGCAGGCCATTGAGGGTCTTGACGAGGTAGCGGTTGTGGGCGCAGCGGTACAGCGCCTCATGGAACTGGCGGTTGCGCACGGCCAACGCGTGGCCATCGCCAGCGGCTCGGCGGTACTGGTCGCAGATCTCGTCGATGATGGCCAGCTCAACTTCGGAGGCGTGCTGCGCCGCCAAGCGCGCGGCTGTGCCTTCGAGCACCTCGCGCATCAAGTACAGCTCGCCGACCATGTTGTAGTCGAGCTGCATCACCGCCAGGCCCCGCGCGGGATCGTTGACGATCAGTCCATCGGACTCCAGGCGCGCCAGCGCCTCGCGAAGCGGCGTGCGGCTTACCCCGATCGTTTCGGCCAGTTCGGCCTCGCGCAGCCGGTCACCCGGCTTGAGGCGGTGCGACAAGATCGCCTGGCGGATGTGCTGGTACGCCTGCTCGACCCGCGAGACGGAGGTCTCTTCGTGGGGATCGGCCTTGGCGGATGCGCGCTTGGGGGAGGACTTGGACGCCATAGGGCACCGAGTATACCGACGCACACGCGGCTTCGCCCGATACGGCCAGAGGGGGCTCCGACAATCGCGCAGGCCCGCACCAACCAATCCCCCGGCCGGTGAGAGGGCGCGCCGCCTGGCCGCCGATCGGGCCTGGCTCGGCACGCGCCTCGCGCCGACTATCTCGGCTGGTCGACGATCCCCGCGTCGCGGATCACCTTGCCCCATTTGTCGAAGTCGCGCTGCAGCCACGTCTTGTACTCGGTCGCTTCCAGCCAAGCCCTCGCATTGCCGGCACGGCGCGAGTGCGTCTCGAAGCCGGGGCTGGCCGCCGCCCGCTCGAGCGCATCGCGCAACTGCCTGACGAACGTCGCCGGGGTGCCGGGCGCCACGATCAGGCTCATCGTCGAGTCGATCTGAAAGGCATCCTCGCCCTGCTCGAGCGCGGTCGGCAGGTTCGGCAGGCCGGGTGGCCGCAACGTGGACACCGTCACGATCGGCCGGATGGCGCCGGACTGGATGAACGGCTGCGCGGTGGATGCGTCGACGACCTTGACGCCGAAGCGCCCCGCGACCAGGTCGACCAGCGCCGGCGCGCTGCCACGATAGGGCACGTGCGTGAGCGTCAGGCCCTTCTGGGCGGCGAAGAGCTCCATGCCGAGATTGCCGGGGCTGCCGTGGCCGGAACTCGAGTAGGCCAGGCCAGGGTGGCGTTTCGCGTGGTCGATGAACTGCGCCAGGTTCGCGACGTCGACCACCTTGGGATTGACGACCAGGATCAACCGCGTTGCGACGAACTGAGCGACGGCGACGAATCGCCTGTCGGCATCCAGCGCTTTGCGGGCGAAGTGCAGCGACGTCGTCGTGGAATTGCTGAGCAACCCCAAGGTGTATCCATCGGGCGCGCTCTGAGTGACCGCCTCCAGCCCGATCTGGCCCGCAGCGCCGGCGCGATTTTCGACCACCACGGGCTGCTTCAGTTCGACCTCCAGTTCGCGGGCGATGGCCCGGCCGATCGAGTCCGCCGGACCGCCCGGCGCATATCCGACGATCAGCTTCAGAGGCCGCGAGGGGAAGTCGCTCGTGGCGTGGGCCACGGGAAGCAGGGAGGAACCGAGCAGCGCAACGACGGTGACGAGGAGTGCGCGCCTCGGCATCGGTCTGCGGCGGAACGTCATCGTGAACATCGCGGGATCCTTTGCCTTTCGGTGATCGTTGACCAAGCTCTTTGTGTGCCGTAGTATGCGGCCGCATACGTCAATTGGCCAGCACCGCCGAAGACGGCAATCCTGAAGGGCATCGGAGAAGACATGAGCGACCTCGTGGACGTCTTGGTGGTGGGCGCCGGCAACGCGGCACTGTGCGCGGCCATCGCGGCGCATGAAGGCGGCGCCCGCGTGTTGGTGCTGGAGAAAGCGCCCGAAGACGAGCGCGGCGGCAACTCGCTCTTCACGGCGGGCGGTTTCCGTTTCGTGCACGACGGCATCGAGGACCTGCGCAAGGATGTGCTGGTCGACCTGTCGCAGGCGGAGATCGATCAGATCGTGATGCCGGCGCTGCCCAAGCAGACCTACCTCGACGACCTGATGCGGGTGACCGAAGGCGAATCCGATGAAGCATTGGCCAGCCTGCTGATCGGCCGTTCACGCGAGACGGTCGTGTGGATGCGCGGCCACGGCGTGCGCTTCATCCCGATGTTCGGCCGCCAGTCCTACAAGGTCGAAGGCAAGCACCATTTCTACGGCGGCGTGAACATCGAGGCGGTGGGCGGCGGCTGGGGCCTGGTGGATTCGTTGATGCGCCGGGCCGAGAAGCTGGGCATCGAGATCCGCTACTCGCACGAGATGCGCGAACTCCTGGTCGACGCCCGTGGCGCGATCAGCGGCGTCAGGGTACGCACGCCGGAGGGCCACCGGGACATCGCGGCAAGGGCGGTCGTGCTGGCCTGCGGGGGATTCGAGTCCAACCCCGAGATGCGCACGCGCTACCTCGGCCCCGGCTGGGAGCTGTGCCGGGTAAGGGGCACTCGGCACAACACGGGCATGGGAATCCAGGCTGCTCTGGCGATCGGCGCCCAGCCCTTCGGCGGCTGGTCGACCTGCCACGCGGTGCAGTGGGACATCAGCGCGCCCCCCTACGGCGATCGAGTGGTGCTGGACAACTTCCAGAAGCACTCGTATCCGATCGGGATCGTCGTCAACCTCGAAGGCAACCGCTTCGTGGACGAGGGCGCGGACTACCGCAATCACACCTACGCGAAATACGGCCGGGAAGTCATGAAGCAGCCCCGGCGCACGGCGATCCAGATCTTCGACGCCAAGACGATCGACATGGTGCGCGACGAATACCGGATCAAGCAGGTGACCAAGTTCACCGCCGACACCTTGGAAGAACTGGCCGCGGGCTTGGAGATCGATCCGGCCGGCTTGAAGAAGACCGTGGCGAACTACAACGCGGCCTGCCAAGGCGGCAAGTTCAATCCGTCCGTGCTCGATGGCGTGCGCACGCAAGGCATCTCTCCGCCGAAATCGAACTGGGCGCTGCCCATCGACAAAGCGCCTTACACCGGCTTCGTCGTCACCTGCGGCATCACCTTCACCTTCGGCGGGCTGAAGATCGCGACCGACACGGCGGTGCTGGACACCGGCGATCGTCCGATGAAAGGACTGTTCGCGGCCGGCGAACTGGTGGGCGGGATCTTCTACGGCAACTACCTGGGCGGCGCCGGGCTGATGTCGGGCGCGGTCTTCGGGCGGCTGGCGGGCGGTAGTGCGGCGGACTATGCCCGGCGGTGCGCGGCAGAGCCGGCAAGCGTGTGATCCGAGGCACGCGCCGCTCGACCAGGCGACGACATGAACGGGGACACCACCGACACGGACACGCTCCCGCACTACGGGCTGTACATCGGCGGGCGCTGGCGCGCACCGACCGGCCACGGCCGAATGGACGCGGTCAACCCGTTCACCGGGGCGGTCTGGGCGACGATCTCCGAGGCGCAGGCGCAGGACGTGCACGAGGCCGCCGCGGTGGCCCGCGACGCCTGGGTGCGCGTCTGGTCCAGGGTCAATGGCGCCGAGCGCGCGCGGCTGATGCACCGATTGGCAGACCTGCTGCAGGCCGACGCGGCCCGCATGGGCCGCCTGGAGTCCACCGACAACGGCAAGATCATCCGCGAGACCCAGGCACAGATGGTGTTCGCGGCCCGGCAGTACCGATTCTTCGCCGGCTATGCCGACAAGCTGTTCGGCAAGCAGATTCCGCTCGACGCGCGTGACGCATTCGACTACACGACCCTCGAGCCCTACGGCGTGGTCGGCCTGATCACCGCCTGGAACTCGCCGATGGGGCTGTTGGCCAACAAGTTGGCGCCAGCCCTGGCCACCGGCAACTGCGTGGTGGTCAAGCCGTCCGAACATGCGTCGGTCACCACCCTCGAGTTCTGCAAGTTGATCGAGCGGGCGGGCTTCCCCGCCGGCGTGTTCAACGTCGTCACCGGCGGGGCCTCGGTGGGCCAGGCATTGGTGGCCAGCGGGGTCTCCAAGGTCAGCTTCACGGGCAGTCCCGCGGCAGGCCGTGCGATCGCGGCGCAGGCGGGCAGCCTGCTGATCCCCGTCACCCTGGAGCTCGGCGGCAAGTCGCCCAACGTCGTGTTCGACGACGCCGACTTCGAGCGTGCCGCGATCGGCGCGCTGGCCGGCATCTTCGGCGCGGCAGGCCAGACCTGCATCGCCGGCTCGCGCCTGCTGGTGCAACGCGGCCTGCATTCTCGAATGGTCGCGACGCTGGCCGAGCGCGCACGAAAGATCCGGATGGGCGACCCGCTCGACTCGGCCACCGACATGGGCACCGCCGCCAATCGCCCGCAGTTCGACCGGATCCTGGCAGCGATCTCGCGGGCCCGCGACGAGGGTGCACGGCTGGCCGTCGGCGGCGGCGCGGCCCGCGGCCCTGGGCTCGAGCGGGGCTTCTTCGTCGAGCCGACGATCTTCCACGGGGTCGACAACACGATGAGCCTCGCGCGCGAAGAGATCTTCGGGCCGGTGCTCGCCATCCTCTGCTTCGACACCGAGGAGGAGGCGATCGGCATCGCCAACGACTCGCCGTACGGCCTGGCCGCCGGCATCTGGACCGAGAGCCTGCCACGGGCGATGCGGGTGAGCCGCGCCATCCACGCGGGCCAGATCTGGGTCAACACCTACCGGGCGCTGTCGACGCAAGCGCCATTCGGTGGCTTCAAACACAGCGGGTTCGGTCGCGAGAAGGGCGAAGAGGCTCTCGGCGAATACCTGGCGGCCAAGAACGTGATGATCGACTTCTCGGGCGAGATCCGCGATCCGTTCGCGATGAAGGTGTAGCGGGTCGCGCATCAGCGCGATCCCCGTCGACCGCTTCGAGCGCAAGACGTGTGAGGAAATCCGATGACCGACCACGACGACCCGCCGCCGATCCCGCACATCCAGGCCAGTCCCGACTGGCTGGCGGCCAGTGCTGAGCCCGCGCTGGATCCGGCGCTGCCCATCGTCGATGCGCACCATCACTTCTCCGAGCACTGGGGCGGATACGGGTTGCCCGACCTGTTGCACGACATCGGCGGCAGCGGGCACTCGGTGAACGCCACGGTCTACATCCAGTGCGGCTGGCGCTATCGCACCGCGGGCCCCGAATCGATGCGCTCGCTCGGCGAGATCGAGGCGGTGATGGCACTCGCCCGGCAGGCCGACGCGACGCCGGGGGCGCCGCGCGTCGCTGCCGGCATCGTCGGCCACGCGGAACTGCATCTCGGGGATGGGGTCGAGCCGGTTCTCTCCGCGCTGGCGCAGGCCGCGGAGGGTCGCTTGCGCGGCATCCGCAACAGCGGCGCGCGTCACCCGGCGTTCCGCCACGGCGTGCTGGCCCGGCCAATGCCCGGCTTGTACGCGGACCCTGGCTTTCGGCGTGGCTACGCCCGCCTGCGCCATCACGACCTGTCGTTCGACGCCTGGGTCTACCATCCGCAGCTCGACGAAGTCGTCGCACTCGCGCGCGCCTTCCCGGACACGCTGCTGGTGCTGGACCATGTCGGTGGCGTACTGGGCGTCGGTCCGTACCGGGACCGCCGAGAGACGGCGATCGCCGAATGGTGCCCCGCATTGCGCCGTCTGGCCGCCTGCGAGAACGTCGTCGTCAAGCTTGGTGGCTTCGGCACCGGTGTCTTCGGCTTCGACTTCGCCGCACAGGCAAGGCCCCCCAACTCGGAACAACTGGCCCGGGCCTGGCGCCCGCTGATCGAACCGACACTCGACGCCTTCGGCGCGCATCGCTGCTTCTTCGAGAGCAACTTCCCGGTGGACCGCGGCTCGGCCGGCTACGGCGTGGTCTGGAACGCGTTCAAGCGCCTGACCGCCCAGGCGAGCGCCGATGAACGAGCGCTGCTGTTCCATGGCACCGCGACGCGGGTCTACCGCCTCGCCGACCCTGGTCGAAATCCGACCGCCCAGGGCACGGTCCCGAAGAACGGTCGGTGAGTTCCTCAGTGCGGGTGGCCAATCGCGGCGAGATCGCCATCCGGATCCACCGGGCCGATCACGCACGCCGGCCAGGTGCTCGGGCGCGTCACTGCACCTCGACCCCGGCTTCGCGCACGTGGCGCCGCCAGGCCTGCTCCTCGCTGACCATGAACCGGCGCAAGACGTCCGCATCGGCTGGGAACACCGAGAGGTTGGCAGCGTGCAGCCGCTTCTGGACGGCCGGGTCGGCCAGGCCGGCCAGCACCGTTCGGGTCAGTGCGCCGACCACGTCGGCCGGCAGGCCCGCCGGACCGTATAGCGCATACCAGCCGAGCAGCTGGAAGTCCGGCAGCGTCGCCGACATCGGCGGCACGCCGGGCATCTGGACGATCTCGGCCGGCGCGGTGACGGCCAGCGCCCGCAGCTTTCCGCTGCGCACCTGGGGCAGGGCGCTCGGGAGGTCGACCACGGCATAGTCGAGCTGACCCGCCATCATGTCGACGAGCAACTGCGGGACGCCGCGATAAGGCACGGGCGTCTGGTCGAACCCGCCCGCCTTGGCGATCGCCGAGCCCGCGACCTGGTTCGCCGAGTTGGCGTATCCCCAGCGCATCGGGACGTTCGCCGTCCGGCCCACGCGGAGCAGCCCCGGCAGGCTGTCGGCCTTGGACTCGGCGGGGACCACGACGACGAAGACCACCGCGGCGATCCTCGCGATCGGCGTGAAGTCGCGCGCCGCGTCGTAGGGAATCTGCTTGAACAGGCTGACGGCGGCCGCATGCGAGGTGCTGGTCCCGATCAGCAGCGTGTGACCGTCGGCCGGCGCGCGCGCGACCTCGGCCGCGCCGAGGGTCGCCTGTGCACCAGGCCGGTTGTCGACGATGAACGGCTTGCCCAGGCCCTGGGAGAGCACTTGCGCGATCTCGCGGCCGACGAGGTCAGTGGACGAGCCGGCGGGAAAGGGGACGACGAGCTTGACCGGCCGCGCCGGCCAGGTCTGGGCGCGGGCAGCGAGGGGGAAAGCGCTGGCGATCAGGGCCGACACCCGGGCCAGCCAGGCGCGGCGGTTCGTCGGCGCGCGCGCGGACGTTGGCATCGTCATGGTCGCTCGTTGCTCGAGGCTCGCCCTGCTCATTGCAGCGTGATCTGGGCGCGTCGGATCACATCGGCGAAGGTGGCGGTCTCCTGGCGGATGTGCTCGCGAAACTTGTCCGGCGAGCTGACAACCAGCGCACCCAGGGGCTCGAGGCGGGCGCGAACCGCGGGATCCTGGCACACCTCCTGGATCGCGGCCGAGAGTTGCTCGACGATGGCCGGCGGTGTCGCCTTGGGCAGGAACACGCCGGACCAGAAGCCGATCTCGAAGTCCTTGAAGCCCGACTCGATCATCGTTGGCACATTGGGCAGCGCGGGCAGCCGTTCGCGGGTGGCGGTGGCCAGCGCGCGCAGCTTGCCCTGCCGGATGAAGGGGATCGCGGTGGGGGTGTCGAACAGCACCGAAATCTGCTGGCCGAGCAGCGCCAATTGCGCCTCCGACGAACCCTTGTACGCCACCTGCAGGAACTTCACGCCGGCCTGGTCGGCCAGCAGTTCGAAGGCGAGCTGCTGGACGTTGCCGTTCTGGCCGGCCGATCCGTAGGCGAGGCGGCCGGGGGCCTGCCGCGCCGCGGTCAGCATCGCCGCCAGATCACGGATGCCGGCCGTTTCCGGGTTCTCGGCGTTGACCACCAGGATCAGCGGCGACTGCACGATGCGGGTCACCGCCGCGAAATCGGCATCCGGGTGGTAGCGCAGCGTCTTCACCAGCGTGGGGGTGATCGTGATCATGCTGGCGTTGCTGATCAGCACGGTGTAGCCGTCCGCGGCGCTCGACTTGACCGCTTCGGCGGCGATGGCGCCGTTGGCGCCGGTCTTGTTCTCGACGACGAATGGTTGGCCGTACTTGCGCGACAGCGCTTCGGCGACGATCCGGGCCGAGAGGTCGACCGGCCCGCCGGCGGCGAACGACACGACGAACTTGACCGGCTTGGCCGGCCAGGCCTGAGCGGCAGCCATCAGCGGCACGCCGGCCAGGGCGAGCGCGGCGACGAGTCGATGCATCCACGTCTTCATTTGAGGGTCTCCGGTGACGGTGCTTCAGCGGCCGTTGAAACGGGCAGGCCGCTTGTCGAGGAACGCGCGTATCGCGTCCTGGTGGTCCTGGCTCATCCGCAGGGGCGCTTGGAGGTCGGCTTCGATGGCGAGCGCGTCCTCGAGGGAGGCAGGGCGCCGGGCGAGTGCCGACTTGGTGGCCGCCAGCGCGAGCGGCCCGATGGCGAGGTATTCCCCGGCCTTGCCCAGAGCCCTTTGCAGCGCCGCGCCGTCCTCGACCAGGGTGTCGACGATGCCGGCCTCGCGCGCCTCGATCGCCTCGACCTTGCGGCCGGTGAGCATCAGGTCGCGGGCGAGGCCCAGCCCGACGCGCTGCGGCAGCGACCAGAACAGGCCGCAGTCGGCCACCAGGCCCAGGCGGCCGAAGGCCGCGCTGAACGACGCGCCGTGCGCGGCGACCACGTGATCGCAGGCGCAGGCGAGCGAGAAGCCCGCCCCGAACGCGAAACCTTCGATCGCGGCGACAACCGGCTTGCCGCCATCGACGATCAGGCGGACGCAATCGTGCAGGATCTGCAGGCGCTGGCGGGCCGTCAGCGGATCGGAGGATTCGCTCATCGCGCGGATGTCGCCGCCGGCACTGAAGTGGCCCGCGGCGCCGGTCAGCACGATCGCCCGGACGTGGCCGTCCTGCAGCGCCTCGCGCAGGGTGTCGCGCAGCAGGGCGCGCATCGAGGGCGACAAGGCGTTGCGGCGGGTCGGCGCGTTGAGCGTCAGGACGCGGACGCGATCGTGGTCCTGCCTCAGGATCTCGGGGACTTCGGGTTCGGCCATGCGCATCTCTCCGCTCAGACGGTCGCCGCGGTGCCGAGAATGTTCGTCACCTGGCTGGAAAACACCCCTCCGCTGCCCTGGCACAGGCACAGTTCGGCGCCCGCCACCTGGCGCTCCGCGCCTTCGCCGCGCAACTGCCGCACGCCCTCGACGATCGTGAACAGGCCATACATGCCCGGGTGGCAGAAGGAAAGGCCGCCGCCATTGGTGTTGACGGGCAGTCGGCCACCCGGGGCGATCGCGCCGCTGGCGACGAAGGGGCCGCCCTCGCCCTTGGCGCAAAAGCCCAGGTCTTCGAGCAGCATCACGGTGTTGATCGTGAAGGCGTCGTAGAGCTGGACCACGTCGATATCGGCGAGGGACACCCCGGCCATGGCCAGGGCCCGCGCGCCGGTGTCGCGGGCGGCGGTTTTGCACAGGTCGGGCATGGACGAGACCGCCTTGTGCCAGTGCGCCGACGCCCCGCCGAGCAGGTACACCGGCGGCCGGCGCAGGTCCCGGGCGCGGTCGGCCCGGGTCATCAGTACCGCAGCGGCGCCATCGCTGACCAGGCAGCAGTCGAGCTTGCCCAGCGGGCTGGACACCGGTGGCGCGGCCAGCACATCGGCGATCGAGAGCGGCTCGCGCACCGAGGCCTGCGGATTGCGCTGCGCCCATTGGCGTGCGCTGACCGCGACGTGGGCCAGGTGCTCGCGCGTGGTGCCGTATTGGTGCATGTGGCGGCTCGCGCACAGCGCATACGACGAGACCGGGAAGCGGGCCTCGTAAGGGGCTTCGTAGACGGACCAGCTGCCCGACACCGAGGTCTGCAGCTTGCCCAGGGCGCTGCGCTGGTTGCTGGCGTAGACGATCAGCGCGACCTCGCACAGGCCGGCCTGCAAGGCCAAGGCCGCCTGCAGGGTATGGCACAAGAACGAGGAGCCGCCGGTGCGGTTGTTGTCGGAGAACACCGGCCGCAGGCCCAGGTATTCCGCCACTGCCAGTGTGCTCAGGAATTCGGACTGCATGCCGACGAACAGGCCGTCCACCTCGCGCAGAGCAAGGCCGGCGTCGTCCAGCGCCTGGCGAGTGACGTCGGCGATCATTTCCAGCGGGTCGACGCCCGGCGAGCTGCCGATATGGTCCGTCGCCACGCCGACCAGCGCGGAACTCGCGCGCAGGGACATCGTCCTACTCCTTCGCTGTCAGCATCCTGGCTGGCAGTATGCCGACGTATGCCGATGTGTGCAATGGGCGTAATCGAGATCGGATCGCGCAACCAGCACCCGCCCCACGCGGATCAGGCCGGTTCGCAGGCCCTGGCGCGTGCGGCGCTCAGGCGGCCGGGCGCCGCCGGTACAGGATCGTCGCGTCCATCTGCTGCACGGCCTCGCCGCGCTGATTGACGAATTCACGCCGGAAGGACACCGCGCCGCGGGTGGGATCACGGCCTTCCTTCTTCGCCGTGACGGTGGAGCGTACGTGGATCGTGTCGCCATGCTTGACGGGCTTGAGCATCCGCCAGCCATCGATGCCCAACAGCGCGACCAAGGTGCCGTCGTTGACACCGGATGCGTAATTCAGGCCCGCCGCCACGGCGAACACCAGCGGCCCGTGCGCGATCGGTTCGCCAAACGGGGTGGACTGGCAGTACTCGTGGTTGGTATGGACATCGTTGAAGTCGCCGGACAGGCACGCGAAGTTCACGATGTCCGTGGCGGTGATCGTTCTGCGCCCGGTGAGCAGCACTTCGCCGACGGTGAAATCCTCGAAGAAGCGGCCGCGCGGCTTGGGCGGTTCGGGGGCGCCCATGATCAGAGGTCCATCAGCTTGGCGATGATGTTGCGCTGGATCTCGTTGCTGCCGCCGCCGATCGGACCCAGGCGCGAGTCGCGGAACAGCCGCTGCATGTCGTGCTCCATCGAGTAGCCGGCGCCGCCCATGACCTGCATGCCGATGTTCGCGCATTCGAAGTCATTGTCAGTGGCGACGATCTTCGAGATGGCGGTCTCCATGCGCGCATCGCCGCCGGCGTCCATGATGTCGGCGGTGCGGTAGGTGACCAGGCGCGCGACTTCCGCCTTGATGCGCATGTCGGCGAGCTTGTGCGCGATGACCTGCAACTGGCTGATCGGCTTGCCGAACTGCACACGCTGGGTCGCGTAGTCGCGGGCGATCTCCACCGCCTTCTGCGCGTTGCCTGCGCCACAGGCGGCGATGGCCACCCGCTCCAGGTTCAAGCCGCGCATCAGCAGTTTCCAGGCTCGATTCTCGGGACCCAGGCGGTGGCGCACCGGCACCTTCACATCGTCGAAGAAGACCTGGTTGGTGTGCGTGGTGTGCCTGCCCATGGTCTCGATCGGGCGGATCGAGACGCCCTTGGCCTTGGCGTCCACGAACAGCATCGAGAAGCCGTCGTGCGGCGGGTTGGCGGAAGGGTCGGTCTTGCAGACCACGACCAGCCAGTCGGCGACATGGGCCGAGGTGATGAACCATTTCGACCCGTTGAGCACGTAGTCATCGGCCTGACGCACCGCGTGGGTCTTGATCGACGCGGCATCCGACCCGGTCTGCGGCTCGGTGAGGGCGAAGGCGAAGTACAGCTCGCCGCGCAGCATCGGCACCATGTAGTCGCGCCGCAGTTCCTCCGAGCCGTTGTGCAGCACCTGCAGGCCGGCGTAGATCGGGCTGGTCATGTACGTGGTGCCCAGGCAGGCGTAGTGATAGGACAGCGTCTCCAGCAGGATCACCAGGTCCTTGTAGCTGCCGTTCATGCCGCCGTACTGCTCCGGATACAACAATCCGAGCCACCCCGCCTTGGCCATCGCCTGGTAGGCCTCGTGCGGCCATCCGCCGGTCCGGTCGAGCTCGCGGATCCGATCGGGCGGCAGGTGGCGCGCCGCGAGCTTGAGCAGCGACTCGCGCATCATCTTCTGCTCGTCGGTGAAGCCGAAGTCGGTGAACAGCGCCATGGTTTCTCCCAGGTCTCATCGGGTGAATACAAGTGTATACTATGGCGTATCACATGTGTTGGAGGCACGCGCCATGCCTGTCGAGGGACCGAGTTCCGACTTGGCCGGACCAGCCGCGCAATGGGCGCAGGCCCTGCAAGCCGGCGTCTTCCAGATCCAACGATGCCTGGATTGCGAGCAGCATGTCTTCTATCCGCGCCGCCTTTGCCCGCACTGCCATGGCGCTCGATTGACTTGGGTCAGGGCGAACGGTCGCGGGACAGTCCATGCGAGCACGGTGGTCGCGCGTCCGGCGAGCCGGGGTGGTGACTACCACGTCGCGCTGGTCGAGCTGGCGGAAGGGGTCCGGATGATGAGCCGGGTCGACGGCCTCGCGCCCGCGGGCGTCGCGATCGGTATGGCCGTGAAGGCGTCGATCGTCGACGGACCGCAAGGCCCGATGGTGGTCTTCACGCCCGACGACGCGCGGTGAAGGCGCCGCCGGGCCGGCGTCAGGGGTGGCTTGGCGCTCGCTCGCCCCAGCCCTCGTACAACTGCACCAACGAGACGATGTCCTTGCCGCGCAGGCCACTGGCCAGTGCGGTTGCGTAGAGTTCGCGGACGATCGAGGCGACCGGCGTGGGCATGCCGCAGGCCCTGCCCAGTTCGACACCCAGCGCCAGGTCCTTCTCGCCCAGTTCCATCTTGAAACGTGGCTCGAAGTCGCGCTCCAGTACCCAGGGGAAGCGCTTGAGGAACTGGGAGGAGCGGCCACCACTGACCGAGAGGATGTCGAACAGAACGTCGGGCGACACGCCCGCCCGGGTGCCCAACGCGAAGGCCTCGGAGGCGACCAGGATGTTCGCCATCGACATCATGTTGTTGACGATCTTGACCACCTTGGCCGAGCCGAGGCCTCCGGCGATGCGGATGGTGCCGCCGAACTGCGCGATCACCGGGCGCGCGCGTTCGATGTCCGCTGGATCGCCGCCGACGATCAGGACGAGCTTGCCCTCGCCGGCTTCGCCCGGAGATCCGCTGACCGGGCAGTCCAGCACATGGGCCCCGGTCGCGCCGACTCGTTCGGCCGCTCGCTGCATGGTCTGGGGATCGATGGAGCTGAGTTCGACGCACAGTTGGCCGGCGCGGGTGAGGTCGCACAGTCCGCCCGGTCCGGTCCAAACCGCATCGACCGCGGCGGAATTCGGCAGACTGGTCAACACCAGGCTTCGGCCCTGCACCGCCTCGGCCAGGGACGTCGCGACCGACAGGCCCTGGGCCGCACATCCCTCGCGGGCGGATGCGTTCAGGTCATAGCCGACGATGTCGGCGCCGCAAGACCGCAGCCGAAGGGCGATGGCCCCACCCATCTGGCCCAGGCCGATCATCGCGATGGATTCGCTCATCGGGGTTCACCGCCTTCCTGGAAGTGGTTTGTATGCAATCGCATACTGCGCCATTTTCGGAGGTCTGTCGACTCGAGATCGGGTCGAATCCGCTAAGTGGCGCGAGGACGCATCGGGCGCGATGGCGCCTCGCGCCTCTTGCGGCAGGAAGTCGGCGATCCAGCGCTCGGTTCACCCGCCCTGCGCCAGCGCCAACACCTGCAGCGACGCGTTGTAGTGGGTGGTAAGGCGCCCTGCGCGCCCCACACCAGGCGCATTGCAGATGCGTCAATGGCTAGGCTGAAGTGTTGAACTGCTCGCTCACGCGCGCCATGTATCACTCGGTCTTGCCGCAGAAGGCCTCGACCGCGACGCGCGAGGGCGCGTCGAAGCAGAAGTGCAGGCCGGAGCGCACGTCGGCGGGCACCGGGCTGGCGCTTTTCAGGATCCAGAACTGCACCGCGGTGTCGCCCTAGCCGAGTTAGCCATCGCCGTGGCTCTGGCAGGTGTAGCCGATCGGGGCGAACACGGCGTCGTAGAAGGCGCGGGCACGGGCGAGGTCGCGAACGCCGATGGAGACGTGGTTGAGCATTGGAGGCCTCGTGAGCTGGACGAGGGGGGATGGTGAGGGAGGAGGGCGGTGGGGGGGCTCGGGGGAAGTTGCTATGCGACCTTCAATCGCGCGGCTGCCGAGGGCTGGGCAAGCCGCGCCAGCGCAATGCCCAAGGCCTTGTCATCGAAGAGCTTGTCCTTTCGGGACGCCGCGCCCGCGCCACCACGCCATTGGCGTAAGCCCTCGCGTATTGCGGGCACGGTAGGTTGCACGTTGTCACGCACCAGTAGCCAGTCCACCGTGGCGAGCAGTTCCATGCCGAATGGCGATTCGAACCCGTCGATCAGGGTCGCAGTGGCCTCCAAGGCGGGAAGATAATCCTTGGCCTCGCTCTTCAGGTAGGCCTGCACCAAGTCCTTGCGCTTGTCGTCGAACCAGATGACGTCGAATGGATCGGCATCGCTGATGCGCTTGTCGCTGTGGAGGTAGCTGCCGTCCATGTTGTTCAGCAGATGGTCCAGGCGATTGGCATAAGGCCCATACTTGTCCGCCACGAACTGCAAATTCAGCGGATTGCTTCCAGGGCTCATGCGTTCGATGGAGCGTTCCAGGAACCACGCCAGCTTCTGGATCTCCAGCAAGCTGCATTCCATGCCGAGCACCCAGTAGCGACGAACCAACTCGGCGATCAGAGCTCGGGCCGGCGTCAGCGTCTCCACGCCTGCGCGCTTGGCCACGTTCTGGTACTGGCGCGTGGGCTCGAAAACGGTGATTGAGATGTTCAGATCGCCTAGGGCCGCTTCGATCTGCGGCCGCACCGCGGCCCAGTCGAGGCCGCCGTTGCCGGCGCCCAATGGCGGGATCGCGACTGACTTCACGCCCTCTTGAATCAGGAACCGGCGCAGGTCCTGCAGACCGTCTACCACCCATTCCATGCGCGACCGATTGCGCCAGTGCTGCTTGGTGGGAAAGTTGACGATCCACCGTGGTCCGCCCAGTTCCTGCACCGGCGTGACGAACATCTTACCCACCTGCACCTGCTTGGCCTTGCAGGCGGCGGCGTACTGGCGATAGTTGTCGTCAAAGCGCTCCTTGAACATCAGCGCGATGCCCTTGCCCATCACTCCCACGGTGTTGACAGTGTTGACCAGCGCCTCAGCGCGGGCCTCCAGCAGATTGCCTTCGGTGAACGTGATCATGGTGCGTTCCTTGGCATCAGAAGTACCAGGTGGGTCGGGCGTGTACGTCGATTCGCAACCCCCGCTCCGCTACTTCTTGTTCGATGCGCTGCTTCAAGGAAAGTGTGTAGCACACAACGCCCAGCAAAGCGCTGACAGGCATGTACTGATGGACGAGTGCTTCTGCTTGGTAGCGCTCGAACCTGGCCGGGTCGTCCGGGTCTCTCGTGAAGTTGCGGGACTGGAGGACGGGCCAGTCGATCTTGTCCAGGTGATCCAGGCTGCTGTAGTAATTGGCCCACTGGTAGTACGCATGGCTGTCCGTGAACAACCAGCGCAGTGTCGGGTCGGCCGCCACACGGTGAAGGCTGGAGACCAGGATGACGATCTCTTGGTTGCTTCGCTGTGTGACGCCCCCGCGGCCCGTCTTGATGTTCAGCAGCATGGGGGAGAAGGGCGTGAAGTAGAACAAGCACAAGCTTCGAGACCTGCAGGCATCGTGGGACCCGATCGAGGACTCACTCCCCGAGGCCGAAGACCCGCCTCCGCAGCCCAGGGAAGCGCTGCGATGGCCCCGTCGTCCCGCGCGCATCCGTGCCTGTTGGACACGAATGCGCTCTCCGCGCTGATTCGGCGGCCCGACGGGGTGCTGGGGCAGCTGATGGCCGCACGAGATCCGGATTCGGTGTGCACCAGCGTCAGTGGCGGCTTGCGAGCTGCGATTCGGCGCCGCGCGAAATGGCTCGCCCTTGCTCACTCGGCATGTGTAGCAGTTGCTGCAGGCTATCGCCGTGCTACCGCTGGACCCGACGGCCGACGAGCACTGTGCGGACTTTCGCGCCGCACTCGAACGCAACGGCACCCCCAACGGTAGCCACGATCTGTTCATCGCCGCCCATGCGCGCTCGCGCGACATGACGCTGCTCACGCGGAATCTGCGCGAGTTCAGGCGGGTGCCGGGGTTGAAGGTTGAGGGGTGTGGGGATGACGAGGGGTGATGCTGTCGTGCGCCGCGGGAGGGCAGATGGCATCCACACCCGCGCGGGTGAGGCCGGGGTGGTGAAATTTCCGCAGATGGCGGGCGCCGAGGTCTACCTCAACCGCCTCGCGCCTGACGCGCTCTTCCTTGCGGCGTATCCATAGCATGGATATTCTATGGCTATCTGCCCAGGAGGCTGACATGACCATGCACATCAACCTGTCCCCCGAGATGGAGAATTTCATCAAGGGCAAGGTGGCCAGCGGCTACTACGGCAACGCCACCGAAGTCATCCGCGATGCCATCCGACGCATGCAGTCCGAAGAGCTGCGCCTGGCAGCCTGGAAAGCTGCGCTCGAGCAGGGCGACGACGAGATCGATGCGAGACAGGGCGTGCCCTACACCAAGGACACGTTGGAGGAGATCACCCGCAGCGCCAAGGCGATGGGCACCCGCGCGGTTGACCCCGATGTCCTCCCGTAGCCTCCCGACCAGGCTCTCGAGGAAGGCGCGACGACCTGCTGGACGCGCACCGCGCTTATCTGGTCGGCGCGCATGTCGTCGTCTACCAGACCGCTGATCCGGGTCTGAGCGTCGCGCACATCCTGCATCAGCGGACGAGTCTTTCGCAGTGGGCGCCGGGCCGGCGATGTCGGGCTCGCGCAAACAGAGAACCGCTGCAACAGTCATAGCAGCGAAACAAGGTGAGCGGGTCAGTACGCTGCAACTTCTAGCTGACTCGGTAGCCGCGACCATTCATAGCTGATTGATGAAGTACATTTGAATCACTGTTACGAGGACGCCATGGCCGCCGGCAGGACCATCGCAATCACGCCGCACATCGAAACCGAAAACGAAGAGACGCCGCAACGTGGAAGCACGGATCCATTGCTAGCGTGGTCGAGGTGTTGATCCGCGAACACGGAGGGGGCAAGTGCATTGGCACTGGCGAAACTAGGTACAGCAAGCGCGCGGCCAAGGGGGCCACTTCGTGATCAAGACCGTCAAGCAGGCCTGCCGCTTCAACGCGGCCATCCATGACTATCGAATGAGCCAGGGCATCGAGAACCTGGCCGACCTCATTCGCGATGCTGGCGACGGACGCGAGTTCTTCTCGCGCAACTTCGTCACCCACGGCATGGCGCAGCTGTTCCGCGAGGGCCTGCTGCGCCTGTCTGGTAAGTCGGATCAGGCGGTCTTCGAGCTGACCCAGGCGATGGGTGGCGGCAAGACACACATGATGATCGCGCTGGGCCTGCTGGCCCGCCACCCGAATTTGCGGAAAGAGGTATTGCCTGCCGACCTGAAGGACCGCATCGACTTCGGGCAAGCGCGCATCGCCGCGTTCAATGGCCGCAACACCCCGGACAACTACATCTGGGGCGACATCGCAACGCAGCTGGGCGAGCCCGAAGCGATCAGGCCCTACTGGGCCAACGGCCCGAAGTCCGTCGACCAGGCCAAGTGGAAAGAGATCATCGGCGACAAGCCGACCCTCATCCTCCTCGACGAACTGCCACCCTACCTGGACAACGCGAGCACCCAGGTCTTCGGACAGGGAACGCTGGCCAACATGGTGGTGTTCTCGCTGGCCACGCTAATGAGCGCGGCGCTGGAATTGCCCAACTGCTGCATCGTCGTCGCGAACCTGTCCGGCAGTTACCAGGCGCAAACCAAGGCGCTGGCCGACGCGATCTCGAACCTGCAGCAGGAAACCCGCCGCCAGGCGATGACGATCACGCCGGTCCAGCTGGCCGGCAACGAGATCTACGAGATCCTGAAGACCCGGCTCATCGACAAGATGCCCGATGAGCGCGTCATCGCTGACGTCGCCGAGGAGTACGCACAGCAGGTCAAGAAGGCCGAGGACGCCGGCTACATCGTTGCAGCCAGCATCGAGCAGATCGCCGAGCAGGTTCGGGAGACCTACCCGTTCCATCCGTCCTTCAAGCACCTCGTGGCACTGTTCAAGGAGAACGAGGGCTTCCGGCAGACGCGCGGCCTGATGCAGTTCACCGCGCGGCTGCTCAAGAGCGTGGCGCTGCGCGAGGACGACGACGTCCACCTCATCGGCACCCAGCACCTGGCCCTCAACGATGACCAAGTGCGCGACGAAATCGAGCGCATCGCCCCCAAGCTGCTGCCGGCTGTCACGCGGGACATCGCCGACAACGGCAACGCCATCGCCGAGACCATCGACGCCGAGCTCGATACCGATGCATCGCGCCAGGTGATGACGCTGCTGCTGGCGTCATCGCTATCTCGCGCTGTGGGCGGGCGCATCGGCCTGTCCGAAAGCGAGGTCATCGAGTTCCTCGCCGCACCCGGCCGCAAGCCCGACGAGTTCCTGCAGGCCCTGCAGCGGCTGCGCGAGCAAGCCTGGTACCTGCACCGCGAGGACCAGCGCCTCTTCGTCAAGGAGACCGAGAACCTCTCACGCCAGATCGAACGCAATGCCAAGGAGGTGCCGCAGCCCAAGATCGACCAGGCGCTGATCAACCGGCTCACCGGCATCCTCCAGCCGGACAGGCGCCAGGCCTACCAGGACGTGCAGGTGCTGCCTCGCCTCGACGAGATCCGCTTGAGCGGCCCGCGCACCCTCGTCGTCATCAAGCCGGACGGCAAGGTGCCGCCCAGCGAACTGCGAAACTTCTTCGACTATCAGCAGGAGAAGAACAACCTGCTGGTGCTGACGGGGCAGGACAGTCACCTGGCCGACGCCGTGGAAGACCGCCTGCGCGAGCTCTACGCCATCGAGCAGATCCACAAGCGCCTGAAGGCGGGCGACACCCTGTTCGAGGAGGCGCGTGACCGGCTCGAAGAAGCGGAAGACCGCTTCGCCAAGGCGCTCTCCGCCGCGTACAACCGCGTCTACTTCCCCAGCACCGACCCCATCGACGGTCGGCACTTCCTGGCCAACGTCACCATCGACAACGGCCTCAAGCTCGGCAAGGGCGAGCAATCCGCAGAGGCCCAGATCGAGGCGCTGCTGGCCAGCCCGCGCGCCAACTACAAGCTGGCCGCCAACCTGAGCGAAAGCTTCGGCGAGTACTTCGCCATGGCCGAAGAAGTTCTGTGGCCCTCGGGCAAGGACAACCGCCGCACACCCTGGAAGGACGTGGTCGCGCGCGCCAAGAGCAACCCCGACTGGCCCTGGATGCCCGGCTCGGGCGGCATGGACACCCTGAAGGCTGAAGCCCTGAAGCAAGGCCGCTGGCGCCTGGGCGAAGACGGGTACATCGAGAAGGGCCCGTTCCCGAAAGACAAGACCACCGTCAACGTCTCGGTCGTCGGCAGCCAGCCGGACACCGGCGCCACCATCCTGAGCCTCACGCCGCGGCACGCGGGCGAGAGCCCGGTGGTGGTCTACGCCACCCGGCCCGAAGGGCTCGTCAACGGACAGTCCATCGACGATCTCGACAGCTTCACCACAACGGAAGGCACGCTGTACTTCCTGGCCCGTGACACCACGGGCCACTACGAAACCGGCACGCCCGTTCGCTGGACGGCCGAGCTGAAGATCCGCCACCAGGTGGAGCCTTCCGCCGACAAGCGCCGCGTCACGCTGGCGTGCACGCCCAAGGCCACGCTCACCTACACGCTGGACGGCTCCAACCCGCGCGACGGCCTGCCCTACGAGGGGCCCTTCGAGATCGGTGCTGCCGCCGCGCGCCTGCTCGTGTACGCCCGCGCCGGCGAGGCCAACAAGACGGCGGACTTCCAGATCCCGGCCAGCGGCGACAAGACGGTCCAGATCAACGACACCAAGCCCGTCAAGCTGCAGCCCAAGCGCATCGGCCTGGACACCACCGACCGCGTGTTCGGAGTCATCAACCGCTTCCGTGACCAGCCCGGCACGCTGTTCAAGGGCGTGCGCATCGAGATCGGTGAAGGCGAGAGGACCGTGACCGTTCGCTTCCAGGAGCGCCAGGTCACCGCCAGCGTCATCGAAGGCGTGATCAACAGCCTGCGCCAGCTGCTGGCCGAAGATCAGGCGCCCGTGGTCGTGAACATCAGCGACGGCGCCCACTTCGACACCGGCTTTGCAGCCAAGGAGTTCGCCAAGCTGGTGGGCCTGGAGCTGAAGCCCGGCGACGTGGTTCAGGAGGCATGACCCCATGACCAAGCCCAGGACCACCCGCGCTGCCGCCGCCCTGAATGCCAGTGCTGCCTCGCCCGCGGCTGCCAGAGTGCCGGCCGACGCGCGCCCGACCCTGGGCTTCGGCGTGCCTGCCACCTCGGACCCGCACCACTTCAAGGTGATCGTTCCGCGCAGCAACACCGCCCCCGTGCAGGTGAGCGAGTACCTCGGCCTGCAAGCCCTGAGCGACGAGCACTCGGTCATCGACCGGGCCGTGCTCGACCGCGCGCGCTGGACCGCCATCCGCGCCGAAGTGCAGCGCGCCTTCAATGCCCGACTCAGCACGCACAACCTCAAGCCCAGCGCCTGGAAGGCCGGTGAAAATCTCGTCGATCGGCTGCTGGGCAAAGAACTCTGCGTGCTGGTGTGGGCCGTTGAGCACATGGAGATGGAGAAGATCCCCGTCGCCGTGCGCAACTGGCTGGCGCTGCGCCCGGAAGAGCGCTGGTGGTTGTTCGGCATGACCGCGATGAGCACGGGCGGCATCGGCGATGGCGACAAGGGCTGGCGACTGGCCCTGCGCCATGCGCTGGGTGACGTGGCACAGAGCGAGCTGCTGTCGCCGCGCGCGCGCCGCGGCCTGGTCGCCCGCGACAGCGGCATCGCCGATGAGCGGCCGACGCTCGACCTGTTCAGCGACGGCACGGCATGACCGCCCAGGAGCTGCTCGAACGCCTGCAGCTGCTCGACGAAACCGAGCGCATCGAGGCCAAGGCCGGCTCTGACGTGGGCAAGTCGGTCATGGAGACCGTGTGCGCCTTCTCCAACGAGCCCGGCATGGGCGGCGGCTGGCTGTTGCTGGGCGTGGTGCGCGAGGAGATGGCGCTCTTTCCGGGCTACTCGGTGGAAGGCGTGGAACAGCCCGAGCGCGTCGGCGCCGACCTCGCCACCCAGGCGGCGAGCATGTTCAACCAGCCCGTGCGTTTAGACGTGCGCACCGAGCAGCTCGAAGGCAAGGTGGTCCTGGTGGTCTTCGTGCCCGAGGCCGCGCCGCAGGACAAGCCCGTCTACTTGAAGGCCCAGGGTCTGCCGCGCGGCGCCTACCGCCGCATCGGCAGCACCGACCAGCGCTGCACCGAAGACGACCTGATCGCGCTGTACCAGGCCCGGCAGGTAGAGAGCTTCGACTCCGGCCTGGTGCCCGACACCTCGCTCGATGACCTGTCCCCCGAGGCCATTGCCGACTACCGCGTCGCCCGCCGCGAGGCCAACCCCGACGCCGAAGAACTCCGCTGGTCTGACGAAGAGCTCCTTCAGGCCCTGGGCGCCGTGCGCCGCAACGCGCAGGGTGCCTGGCAGCCCACCGTGGCCGGCCTGGTGCTGCTGGGCAAGCCCGTGGCGCTGCGCCGCTGCTTTCCGATGACGCGCGTGGACTACATCCGCGTGCCCGGCCGCGACTGGGTGCCGGATCCCGACCGCCGCTTCGACACCGTCGAACTGCGCGACCCCTTGTTCCGCCTGATCCGCCGCGCGCAGGCCGCCATCCTGGACGACCTGCCCAAGGCCTTCGGCCTGGCCGAGGGCGAACTGCAGCGGCAAGACAGCCCGCTGGTGCCCCAGCGCGTGATCCGCGAGGCGGTGGTCAATGCCCTGATGCACCGCAGCTACCGGCTGCAGGCGCCGGTGCAGATCATCCGGTACAGCAACCGGCTGGAGATCCGCAACCCGGGCTTCTCGCTCAAGTCGCCCGACCACCTGGGCGAACCAGGCTCCGTCCCGCGCAACCCCAAGGTGGCCGCCGCGCTGTACGACACCCGCTTCGCCGAGACCAAGGGCAGCGGCGTGCGGGTGATGCGCGAGATGTGCGAACGCGCCGGCCTGGCGCCGCCGCTCTTCGAGTCCGACCGCGGGCAGGACCAGTTCACGCTGCGCCTCTTCTTCCACCACTTCCTGGGGCCGGACGACCTGGCCTGGCTGGCGCGGCTCAAGGAGCTGCAGCTCTCCGAGGCCGAGGCCCGGGCCCTGGTGGTGGCCCGCGAGGCGGGGGCCATGGACAACCAGACCTACCGCGAGATCAACAAGGTGGACACCCTGGCCGCCAGCAAGGCGCTGCGCCGGCTGCGCGACGCCGGCCTCTTCACCCAGAAGGACCGCGGCTCGGCAACCTGGTACCAGCCCACCTCCCGGATGCTGGCCCGCGATGAGCCGGGCGGCGGCACGGGCAACGTTTCCGGCGCCCAGCCCGCCGCCGAGCTTGCTGCCCAGGGCGCGGGCGGGGCTGGCTTATCCAGTAACCCCGGCGGCTTAACCAGTAACCCCCAGGCCTTATCCAGCAACCTCGCCGGCTTAACCAGTAACCCCGAGGCGCTGGACAGCAACCCGGCCACCCGAGACGACCCGCTCAGCGACCCGCGTCGGCAATCCCTCTTGAACGAACTGCCTGGCGGGCTGGCCGCCCGGGTGGGCGCCATCGGCCGCAGGCACCCGCCCGATGAGGTGAAGGACCTGGTGGTCACCCTCTGTGAACTGCGCGACTGGCGGGCCGAAGAGCTGGCCGCCTTGCTGGGCCGCAAGGCCGAGACGGTACGCCAGGACTACCTGCGCCCGCTGCTGCGCGCCGGCCGGATCGCCATGACCCGGCCCGACAAACCGAATGACCCGGACCAGGCCTACCGCGCCTCGGCCGCCGCATGAACAACCCACCCACCCTCACCCCGGGCGCTCTACGCGACGCGCCGGCACTGATCGAATCGGTCTTCCCAGTCCAGAAGGTCTCGTTCGAGGCACAACAAGAGCGGACAGGGGTGCAAAGCCAAACGCTGACCGGCTTGGGCTCGTACTGGAAAGGTCGAAAGCCCTTGATCCTCGTGCGCGCCATCGTGCTCGGGACGCTGCTCCCCGCGACCGCCGACGCCGAAGCTGATCTGGACGTCTTCGAGCGGCTTATGGCATTCGACGAGGAGAGCTTGGCACGTCGTGCCCTCGCGGCGAACTCGTTCTCAGTCTCAGAGCTGCAGGACTTGATTCCGATCGAGGACCCGGAGCGCTACTTTGGCAAACGAAGCTGGCGCCGAGACGTTACTGACGACGAAAAGCTCGTTCTTTATCGCAAAGCTTTGGCCACCCTTGGCAGCTATGAGGAGAAGGCAAGCCGGTGCAAACGCCCCGAAGAGGTGGACCAGGATTGGCTGTATGCACCCGTGTGGCCGGTCGTGAATCGCCACTTTGCGCACCTGGGTGTGAACGCGAACTCGATCCCGGAATTGGTGGAGCAGCTCGGCGTACTTCGCTATGGGCGCCGTCCCCGAGTGGGGGATACGTTCTGCGGCGGCGGCTCCATCCCATTCGAAGCAGCGCGTGTGGGTTGTGACGCCTATGCCTCAGACCTCAATCCCATCGCATGCATGCTCTCGTGGGGCGCAGCCTCGATCATCGGTGCACCCACCGCCCAAAGAGAACGCATCGCGAAGGCCCAAGCCGATCTCGTACGCCGTGTCGACCAACGCATGACGGAACTGGGAATCGAGCACGACAGCAGCGGCAACCGGGCGAAAGCCTACCTGTGGTGCCTGGAAGCCGTTTGCCCGGAGACCGGGTGGCGTATCCCCTTGTCCTCCAGCTGGATCGTCTCGAAGACGCGCAACGCGATCGCACGCCTGCGTCCAGATCCCGAGCTCAAGAGGTTCGAGATCGAAGTCGTCTCCGGTGTATCGCACGCAGAAATGTCGGCCGCTGAGCGAGGAACCGTGCAGGATGGCGACATGGTGTACAGCCTAGATGGCCGCACCTACCGAACGCCAATCAAGACACTGCGAGGTGACTACCGATCCGCTGAGGGCGTAGCGCTGAACCGCCTACGTCGGTGGACGAAAAATGACTTTCAGCCTCTGCCCGACGACATATTTCAGGAGCGCCTTTACGCGATCCAGTGGATCACGAGGGAAACGCTGACTTCCGGACGCCAAGACACGTACTTCGCATCACCAACGCAGGAGGATCTGGACCGGGAACGGAAGATTGAAGCGATCGTTGGCGACAGCCTCTCGCGATGGCAGAGCGAGGGCCTTGTTGCGGATATGGCGATAGAGCCTGGGGAAAAGACGGACGAGCCAATCCGGACGCGAGGATGGACGCATTGGCACCACATGTTCTCTCCACGGCAGCTTCTCGTGGCAGCCATGGTGTCCGAAGAGGTTCGAAAGGAAGCGGCTGAACTACAACCTGCCCTATGTCTGTCGCTTGCGAAGATGCTGGATTGGTCTAGCAAGCTGTGCCGCTACGGGACGGGAGCTGCTCGAGAGTCAATTACGCAAACGTTCTACAACCAGGCCTACAACACAAACTACTTCTACGGCGTACGCTCGTTTGTGACCGGCCAAAGCTACCTGTATCTGACAGACGCATCTAGCGAAGTTCCGGGAAGCCTCACGGTACAGAACATCGAAGCCTCTGAAGTTCAGCATGAGTCCGAACTTTGGATCACCGATCCGCCGTACGCTGACGCGGTCAACTATCACGAGATCGCAGAGTTCTTCATAGCGTGGCTTCGGAAACAGCCCCCGGTGCCGTTCGACGGTTGGGTATGGGACTCTCGTCGAGCGCTGGCGGTAAAGGGAGCCGGGGATGACTTTAGACGAGGCATGGTGCGCGCCTATTCGGCAATGGCGGCGCACATGCCTGACAACGGTATGCAGTGCGTGATGTTCACGCATCAGGACACCGGCGTCTGGAGCGACCTCATCGGAATCTTCTGGGCCGCCGGGTTGCAAGTGGTGGCGGCCTGGTACATCGCCACCGAGACCACGTCCGAACTGAAGAAGGGCGGCTATGTGCAAGGCACGGTGACGCTGATGCTGCGCAAGCGCCTGGCTGGCGATCGGCCCGCCTTCAAACAGCGCCTGCTGCCGGCCGTGCGGCAGGAGGTGGACCGGCAGATCAAGACGATGATGCACCTCAACACGGCGGTGAAGGCGCACCACGGCGAGCCCGTGTTCAACGACTCCGACCTGCAGATGGCCGGCTACGCCGCGGCGCTGAAGGTGCTGACCGGCTACACCCACATCGGCGGCGAAGACGTCACCAGCTTCGCGCTGCGCCCGCGCGTGAAGGGCGAGACCACGGTGGTGGACGAGATCGTGCAACAGGCCGCCGAAGCCGCCAGCAACCTGCTGGTGCCCGAAGGTCTGAGCGCCGACACCTGGGGCAAGCTGTCCGGCATCGAGCGCTTCGTGCTGCGCATGATGGACATGGAGACCACGGGCGCCCGCAAGCTGGACAACTACCAGAACTTCGCCAAGGCCTTCCGGGTGCAGGACTACGCCCGCGTGATGGCCAGCATGGCGCCCAACGAGGCCCGGCTGAAGCGGGTGACCGAGTTCGCCTCGCGCGACCTGACCGACAGCACCGAGCTGGGCGCCACGCGCCTGGGCCGGCTGACCATCGCACTGCAGCAGATGCGCGCCGAAGTGGAGCCTCAGACCATCATCAGCCAGCTGCAGGCCGAGATGCCCGACTTCCTGGAGGCCCGCCCGCTTCTGGTGGACCTGCTGGCCTTCGTCGAGCGCAAGGCGCCCGAGACCGATGTGCGCACGGCGGCCGAGGTGCTGGGCGCCCGGCTGAAGAACCAGCGCTTCGGGGCCTGACGGCGAAGGCGCCATGTCGATCCGGCGTTTCTCCTCGCGCACGCACCGGCTGGACGCCAGCTTCCTGCTGGAACACTTGAAGGGCGCGCGCAGCTACCGGCGCATTGCAGGCTACTTCACCAGCTCGCTGTTCGAGGTGGCGCACGAGCTGCTGGAAGGCATCCCGCACGTCCGCATCGTCTGCAACGTCGACATCCACCCCGATGACCTGAAGGTGGCCCAGCTGCGCGAGGCGCGCATGATGGGCCGCTGGAACGAGAAGGCCATCGAGGCCGAGGCGCTGCTGAACCGCGACCGCTACCGACGACTAGACGCCTTCCTGCAGCTGCACGGCCAGGCAGTGCGCGTGGCCCCTGACAGCGTGTGCGGCTTCGTGCACGGCAAGGCCGGCGTGATCGAGCTGGCTGATGGGCGCAAGCTGGGCTTCATCGGCTCGATGAACGAAACGCGCAGCGGCTGGCAGCGCCACTACGAGATCCTGTGGGAAGACGAGTCGCCCGAGGGCGTGGCCTGGATCGAGAGCGAGTTCGACTTCCTGTGGAACGCCGCGCGCCCGCTGCCCGAAGCAGTCATTCGCGAGGTGCACCGGCGCGGCTACCGACGCGAGGTGGTGTTCGACGAGATCGACGACGAAGACGACGTGGCGCCAGCGGCGCTGATCGAGTCGCCGCTGTACCGCGAGGGCCTGGCGCTGCAGCCGTGGCAGCAAGGCTTCGTCACCGAGTGCCTGCGCCACCATCAGATGCACAAGGTGGTGCGCCTGCTGCTGGCGGACGAGGTGGGCCTGGGCAAGACGCTCTCGCTCGGCACCGCAGCGCTGACGCTGTGCCTGCTGGCCGACCGTGAACAGCAGGCCCGGCGGCCGGTGGTGATCTTCGCGCCGGCCACGCTGTGCGAGCAGTGGCAGACGGAGATGTTGGACAAGCTGGGCATCCCGTGCGCGCGCTGGGACACAGTGCGCAAGGTGTGGCTGGATGACCAGGAGCGCGCCATCTCGCCCGCAGGCCGCGAGCACATCGCCAGCTGCCCGCTGCGCATCGGCATCGTCTCGACCGGGTTGATGATGCGGCAGTCGGCCGAGAAGCAGCACCTGCTGGGCCTGCGCTTCGGTCTGGTGATCCTGGACGAGGCGCACAAGGCGCGCACCCGGCAAGGCTTCGGCGCCGACGCAGGCACGCCCAACGAGCTGCTGGCCTTCATGCGCGAGATCGCGGCGCGGTCAGAGCACGTGTTGCTGGGTACGGCGACGCCGATCCAGACCCAGCCGCAGGACTTGTGGGACCTGATCGGCATCCTGCATCAGGGGCGCGGCAACTTCGTGCTGGGCAACGACTTCGCGGCCTGGCATCGGGCCGGCGAGGTGCTGGAGATCCTGTCGGGCCGGCAGGAGGTGACGTCGGCGGAGCATGCGTGGGAGTTGCTGCGCTCCCCGCTGCCGCTGGTGGACTCCACGCGCGAGCCGCGCGCCCGGCGGCTGTTCAGTGCGATCCGCCAGGACCTGGGCCTGGTGAACGGCGAAACCCAGACGGCCAAGTCGCTGGCCGACCTGAGCGAAGACACGCGCGAGATCCTGGAGGACGAGCTGCACCGGCAGGTGTCCGGCGCCACGTTCTTCCAGCGCGAGAACCCCCTGGTGCGGCACGTTGTGCTGCGCAAGCGCGTGAGCCTGGAGGATGCCGGCCTGCTGGCACGGGTGGGCGTAGACGTGCACCCCGATCGCCAGCTGGTCCGCGAGCCCCAGGGCTTCGACGCCCTGTTCGAAGTCAAAGCATTGCGCACCAGCGAAGACTTCCGCGAGGCCTACCGTGAGGCACGCGCCTTCGGCAAGGCCTTGAGCGCTCGTGGCCAGAGTCGTGGGGGCGGCGGTGGGTTCATGAAGAACCTGGTCGAGCAGCGCATCTGCTCGTCCATCCACGCGGGCCTGAACACGGTGCGGGCACTGCTGGAAGGCAAGACGCTGCGCGAGGAGGAAGATGAAGGCGATGCCGAGCTGGCCGTGGAAACCAGCGACGAACGCGAGGCGCTGGAGCGGCTGCTGAACAGGCTGGAGGGCATCGAGTCCGACCCCAAGCTGGCGGCGCTGCTGTACTACCTGGACCGCGAGAAGTGGCTGGAGCTCGGCGTGATCGTCTTCAGCCAGTACTACGACACTGCGCGCTGGGTGGCGGAGCAGCTCGCCGAGCGCTACCCGGACGAAGCGATCGGTCTGTACGCCGGCGCCGGCCGCAGCCGGCTGTACCAGCGTGGCGACAGCGTGTCGTGCGAACGCGAGACGCTGAAGAAGATGGTGGCCGAGCACCAGATCCGGATCATGGTGGCCACGGATGCGGCCTGCGAGGGCCTGAACCTGCAGACGCTGGGCACGCTCGTGAACATCGACCTGCCCTGGAACCCGACACGGCTGGAGCAGCGCATTGGCCGCATCAAGCGCTTCGGCCAGAAGCGCGACACGGTGGACATGCTCAACCTGGTCAACGAGCAGACGGTCGACGAGAAGATCTACGACCGACTGTCGGACCGCATGCGCGACCGCTACGACCTGTTCGGCTCGGTCCCAGACACGATCAAGGACGAGTGGATCGACGACATCGAAGCGCTGGGCGTGAAGATGGACGAATACATCGACGCGCAGCGCGAGGCCACCGGCTTCGACCTGCGCTACACCGCCACGATGGCTCCGCCCGACAAGGACTGGCGCGATTGCACGGCGGTGCTATCGCGGCGCGACTTTGCAGTCCTGATGACGACAGCTTGGTCTGGGTAGGGATCTAGCTTGAGCGTTGGTTGCCTCAAACGTCGATATTCCGCGCCACCAACGCATTGCGCTCAATAAACGCCCGTCTCGGCTCCACGTCATCCCCCATCAGCGTGGAGAAGATCTGGTCCGCTGCGATCGCGTCCTCGATCTGCACCTTCAGCAGCCGGCGCGCCGTCATGTCCATCGTGGTTTCCCAGAGCTGCTCGGCGTTCATCTCGCCCAGCCCCTTGTAGCGCTGGCGGCTCACGCCGCGCTCGGCCTCGGCCAGCAGCCAGCGGATCGCGCCGCGGAAGTCGGCCACCGACTGGCTGCGGGTCTTCTCGCCCTCGCCCCGACGGATCTCGGCGCCCTCGCCGATCAGGCTGTCCACGGTGCGCGCGCACTCGGCGAGCGTGCCGTAGTCGGCTGACAGCAGGAAGTCGGCGTCGATCACGCTCTGCTTGATGTTGCCGTGCACCTTGCGCTCGATGGACAGCGCCCATTTCTCGTGCTTCTCGTCGAAGCGTGGGTTCACCTGCAGGGTGTCCGGCGCCTGGCCCGGGGCGAGGTGCGCGCGCATCGCGGCCACCAGCTCGGTCGCGCTGGCCTGCGCGGCGGCCTCCGAGGACAGATCGATGGTGGTGCCTTCCAGGATGCAGCGCAGCGCGTCGGCATCGATGATGCGGGTGAGGCGGTCGATGACGGCCTCGGCCACCAGGTAGCGGCGCGCGAGCTCGCCCAGCGCGTCGCCCGAGATGGGCATCGCGCCGGCGGCGGGCACCAGCGTGGCGCCGTCGAGCGCGTGGCGCAGCGTGTACTGGTTGAGCTCGTGGTCGTCCTTCAGGTAGCGCTCGTCCTTGCCGTGCTTCACCTTGTACAGCGGCGGCTGCGCGATGTAGATGTGCCCGCGCTCGACGAGGTCGGGCATCTGCCGATAGAAGAAGGTGAGCAGCAGCGTGCGGATGTGGCTGCCGTCCACGTCCGCGTCGGTCATGATGATGATGCGGTGGTAGCGCAGCTTGGCGACGTCGTAGTCGGCCGGGCCGATGCCGGTGCCCAGCGCGGTGATCAGCGTGGCGATCTGCTCGGAGGAGATCAGCTTGTCGAAGCGGGCGCGCTCCACGTTGAGCACCTTGCCGCGCAAGGGCAGCACCGCCTGGTACTTGCGATCGCGCCCCTGCTTGGCCGAGCCGCCGGCGGAGTCACCCTCGACGATGAAGATCTCGCACAGCGTGGGGTCCTTCTCCTGGCAGTCGGCCAGCTTGCCGGGCAGCCCGATGCCATCGAGCAGGCCCTTGCGTCGCGTCATGTCGCGCGCCTTGCGGGCGGCGTCGCGCGCGCGGGCGGCCTCGACGATCTTGCTGCAGATGATCTTGGCGTCGTTGGGCTTTTCGAGCAGGAACTCCTCGAGCGCCTTGGCCACCAGCTCCTCGACCGGGGCACGCACCTCGGAGGAGACCAGCTTGTCCTTGGTCTGCGAGCTGAACTTGGGCTCGGGCACCTTCACGCTGAGCACGCAGGTGAGGCCCTCGCGCATGTCGTCGCCGGTGGTCTCGACCTTGGCCTTCTTGGCGAGCTCGTTCTCGTCGATGTACTTGTTGATGATGCGGGTCATCGCCGCGCGCAGCCCGGTGAGGTGGGTGCCGCCGTCGCGCTGCGGGATGTTGTTGGTGAAGCACAGCACCTGCTCGCTGTAGCTGTCGTTCCACTGCATCGCCACTTCGACGCCGATGCTGAGCCCCGCGTCGGTCTCCTTGCTGCCGACCGCGTGGAACACGGTGGGGTGCAGCGCGGTCTTGCTCTGGTTGATGTACTCGACGAAGCCACGCACGCCGCCGGCGAACGCGAAGTCTTCCTCCTTGTTCTGCCGCTGGTCGACCAGCTTGATCTTCACGCCGTTGTTCAGGAACGAGAGCTCGCGCAGGCGCTTGGCGAGGATCTCGTAGTGGAACTCGATGTTGTTGAAGATCTCGTCATCGGCCAGGAAGTGCACCTCGGTGCCCCGCTTCTCGGTGACGCCGGTGACCTTGATCGGCGAGACCGGCACCACGGTGCCCGGCGCGTGGCCGTTGGCCTGCACCCCCTCGGGCACCGCCATCTCGAGCACGTCGCGGTTCTGCGCCACGCCGCGATGGAACTCCATGAAGTGCAGCTTGCCGTCGCGCTTGATGACCAGGCGCAGCCACTTCGAGAGCGCGTTCACGCACGACACGCCCACGCCGTGCAGGCCGCCCGACACCTTGTAGCTGTTCTGGTCGAACTTGCCGCCGGCGTGCAGCTCGGTCATGACGATCTCGGCCGCGCTGCGCTTGGGGTCGTGCTTGTCGTCCCACTTGATGCCGGTGGGGATGCCGCGCCCGTTGTCGGTGACCGAGATGGAGTTGTCGGTGTGGATCGTGACGACGATCTCGTCGCAGTGGCCAGCCAGCGATTCGTCGATCGCGTTGTCGACCACCTCGAACACCAGGTGGTGCAGGCCGGTGCCATCGGAGGTGTCGCCGATGTACATGCCCGGGCGCTTGCGGACGGCTTCGAGGCCCTCGAGGATCTGGATGGAAGTGGAGTCGTAGCTCTTTTCGGCGTCGGTCATTCCGGGAGCGATCCTGCTGGGCGAGGGTTGCGCGAGGTAACCCGCTATTGTACCACTAAATGATTGAAATCATTAGGGTTCTGGCGGGCCCCGCGCACCGGCCGTGGGCGCTCAGATGCGCATCGGCATGACCACGTACTTGAAGGTCTCGTCGTCGGGCACGGTGAGCAGCGCGCTGCTGTTCGGATCGCCGAAATCGATCGCCACCTGCTCGGTCTTCAGGTTGCCCAGCACGTCCTGCAGGTAGCCGACGTTGAAGCCCACCTCCAGCGTGTCGCCGGTGTAGTCGATCTCGATCTCCTCCAGCGCCTCCTCCTGCTCGGCGTTGCTGGTCTGGATGCGCATGCTGCCCGGCGACAGGCCCAGGCGCACGCCGCGGAACTTGTCGGAGGTGAGGATGGAGGCCCGGCCCAGCGAGGCGGCCAGCACTTCGCGCGAGATGATGGCGCGCTTGCGGTAGCCGCTGGGAATGACGCGCTGGTAGTCCGGGAACTTGCCCTCGACCAGCTTGCTCAGCATCTCGACGTCGCCGAAGCGCAGGCGCACCTGGTTGGCGGCCACGTCGATGCTCACCGGCTCGTCGGTGTCGCCCAGCAGCCGCTGCAGCTCGAGCACCGTCTTGCGCGGGATGATCACCTCGTGACGGGCGAGATCGGCGCCTTCCAGCGTGGTGTGGCAGTAGGCCAGGCGGTGGCCGTCGGTGGCGATCACGCGCACCGTGTCGTGGTCGGTGACCATCAGCAGGCCGTTCAGGTAGTAGCGGATGTCCTGCTGGGCCATCGCGAAGTGCACCATCTGGAACAGGTGCTTGAGCTGCTTCTGCGGCAGCGAGAACGACGCGGCGAAGTTCTCGTTCACCGCCACGGTGGGGAACTCCTCGGCGCCCAGCGTCTGCAGCGCGAAGCGGCTCTTGCCGGCCTGGATCGTGGCCTTGCGCTGGTTCACCGAGAGGCTGACCTCCGGGCCCTCGGGCAGCGCGCGCAGGATGTCGATCAGCTTGCGCGCCGACACCGTGGTGGCGCCGTCATCCTTGCCGCTGGCCAGCTGCGCGGTGGTCTGGATCTGGATCTCGACGTCGGTGGCCAGGAACGAGACCTGGTCGCCCTTCTTCGTGAGCAGCACGTTGGCGAGGATGGGCAACGTGTGTCGACGCTCGACGATGCCGGCCACCGTGGTGAGGGGCTTGAGAATCGCATCGCGCGTGGCTCGGATGAATTGCATTTCTCTTTATCTCCTCTTGGTGTTGTTCATGAGGAAGGCATGTTTCTGTGGACAACCCGGCCCGAGCCAGCCACGGCGCGGGTTCGCGGGCGATGGCAACCCGTGGACAAGCGCGTACCCCGATTGTGAACAAACCCGGGACGACCCCGGCGGGGCCGGTGAGCCCCGACTTGTTCACATCGCATCGTCGCGCTTTCCACGACTTGCGCACAGGGGGTGAGGCGGGTGTGCATCATCCGCGCAGCGTCTGTTCGAGCACGTGGATCTGGTGGTTCAGATCGGTGTCGTGCTGGCGTTGCTCGGTGATCTTGCGCATCGCGTGCAAGACGGTGGTGTGGTCGCGGCCACCGAAGGCCTCGCCGATCTCGGGCAGGCTCTTCTGGGTGAGTTCCTTGGCCAGGTACATCGCGATCTGGCGCGGCAGCACGATGTGCGCGTGGCGCCGCTTGCTGTACATCTCGGCGACCTTGATCTTGAAGAAGTCGGCGACCGTCTTCTGGATGAACTCCACCGAGATCTGCCGGCGGTTCAGCGCCAGCAGGTCTTCCAGCGCCTCCTTGGCGAGATCGAGCGAGACGGGCTTGTCGCGAAAGCCGGCGTAGGCCACCACGCGCAGCAGCGCGCCTTCGAGCTCGCGCACGTTGCTGCGCAGGTGCTTGGCGATGAAGAAGGCGACGTCCTCGGGAATGGCCGCGTGCTGCTGCTCGGCCTTCTTCAGTAGGATGGCCACCCGCATCTCGAGCTCGGGTGGTTCGATCGCGACGATGAGGCCGGAGTCGAAGCGCGAGATGAGGCGCTCTTCCAGGCCGGAGATCTCCTTCGGGTAGGTGTCGCAGGTGATGATGATCTGCTTGCGCATCGCGTACAGCGCATCGAAGGTGTAGAAGAACTCTTCCTGGGTGCGCGGCTTGCCCGACAGGAACTGGATGTCGTCGATCAGCAGCAAGTCGAGCGACTGGTAGTAATGCTTCAGGTCTTCGGAGGTCTTGCGCTGGATGGAGCGCACCATCTCGTCGAAGTATTCCTGCGCGTGGATGTAGCGCACCTTCGCGTTGGCGTTGCGCTCGATGTAGGCGTTGCCCACCGCGTGCATCAGGTGCGTCTTGCCCAGGCCCACCCCGCCGTACAGGAACAGCGGGTTGTAGGTGGCGGGCTTGTCCACCACCTGCAACGCGGCGGCGCGCGCCATCTGGTTGGCCTTGCCGGTGACGAAGGTGTCGAAGGCGAGGTCGGGTCGCAGCCGCGTGGTGGCCGACACCGTGGGCTGCGCCTCGCCATCGGCGCCGGCCTCGGCCGCGGGACTGGCGTGCTGGGCCTGCGCCTGCGCGGCCAGGGCGGCGCCGGGCCGCGCCGGTGGCCGGGCGCTGGGTGGCGCCTCGGTGGCGATCAGCTCGAAGGAGACGGTGGTCTGCGGACCGAAGACCTCGTGGGCGAGGTCGGTGATGCGTGAACCGTATTGCGAGCGAACCCAGTTCAGCTTGAACTGGTTGGGCGCGCCCAGGCGCAGCACCTGTTGGGTGTCGTCGAAGCCCAGGTACACCAGGGGCTTGAGCCAGGTCTTGTAGAGCTGCGCCGGCACTTCTGCCTCGAGCCGGGATGCACAGGCGTGCCAGCGATCGGCCATGGCGGGTGGGTGTGGACCTGGGGTGGGGGTGAACCGACGAAGCCGGCTATTTTAGCGCACTCCGGGACTTTTCCACAGGCGCGTGGTTGACGCTGACAACGCGTTCTGATGCAATTAAAGGCTTTTCTCAGAGAAACGATGTCATGAAACGTACCTACCAACCTTCCGTCGTGCGCCGCAAGCGGACCCACGGCTTTCTCGTGCGCATGAAGACCCGTGGCGGTCGTGCGGTGATCCGCGCCCGTCGTGCCAAAGGTCGCAAGCGCCTGGGCCTGTAATCCGCCGCCTCCCGACGGCCGCCCGGTTTTCGCGGCGCACCTGCCGCTGCCTGCGCCCATGGGACGACAGCGAGCCGACCCGCAATTGCAGGCGCTGTCCCGGCAGCGCACGCTCTCGACCACCGAGCACTTCGGTGTGTCGCTGATCCGTCACGCCGATGCGTCACGCCTGGGCCTGTCGGTGCCCAAGCGGCTGCTGCCGCGTTCGGTCGATCGCAACGCGCTCAAGCGCGTGGCCCGCGAGGCCTGGCGCCTGCAGGCCTGGCCCGAGCCCGGTCGTCCCGATGTCGCGATGATCAAGCTGCGCTCGCGCTCGCCGCAGTGGCCCTCGATGCCGCGTGGGGCGCTCAAGCGCGCCTGGCGCACCGAGATCGACACGCTCATCCGACGCGCGATCGCGCGCAGCGCCCCATGAGCCACGCGCATTCGGCCTGGCGCGCACTGCGCCGGGCGGTGGTGGCGGTGTTGCGCGCGCCGATCCGTGCCTATCGGTACGCGGTCAGCCCGATGCTGCCGCCGGCGTGCCGCTTCTACCCGAGTTGCTCCGAGTACGCCCTGGAGGCGCTCGGTGTTCATGGCCCCGTGAGGGGCTCGTGGCTGGCGGTGCGTCGTGTGTGCCGCTGCCATCCCTGGAATTCCGGTGGTCTCGATCCGGTGCCGCCCGCGGGGGAGCCGAGCCGGCGCGCCTTCGGTGGCGCCTGGCCGCGCGCGCTGCGCGATCCGGGATCGTCCCCCACCTCGATGGACTGATCGTCATGCCTATCCAACGCACCATTCTGTGGGTCGTGTTCTCGATGTCGCTGCTGTTCCTGTGGGACGCCTGGCAGCGGCACAACGGTCAGCCCTCGATCCTGATGGGCTCGTCCACGCCCGCGGCCGCCGACAAGGCCGGTGCCGCCAAGGGCGCCACCCCGCCCGCGGCGGGCGCGCCGGGGGCCGCGGCGAAGTCCGATGTCGGCGTGCCCAACGCGGCGGCCACCCCGGGCGCGAGCGCGGTGCCCGGTGCCGCGCCGGCGCCCGCACCCGCGCCGGTGGCCGCGGTGCCCTCGTCGCCGGCCGAAGCGCTGGTCAAGGTGAGCAGCGACACGCTCGCGCTGCAGATCGACCCGGTGGGCGGGCAGATCCGTCGTGCCGAGCTGCTGCGCCACAGGGCGGGCATCGAGACGGTGGGCCCGAACAACGGGCATGTGGTGCTGCTGCACGACGAGCCCGGCCGCGTCTACGTGGCGCAATCGGGCCTGGTGGGCGCGCCCGCCGGCAGCAGCTTCCCCACGCACCGCACCCCGTTCACGGTGGCCGAAGGGCCGCGCACGCTGGAGGCGGGGGCCAAGTCGCTGCAGGTGATGCTCAGCGCCGAGGGCGGTGGCGTGCGGCTCACGCGCACCTACACGCTGGAGCGCGGGTCCTATGTGGTGGGCGTGCGCGACGAGGTCACCAACATCGGCGAGGCGCCGGTCAAGCCGACGCTGTACGTGCAGTTCGCGCGCAACGGCGAGTTCACCAGCGCGGCCGACCTCGCCAGCAAGAACACCGGCGCGATGTCGTTCTTCACCGGCGGCGCGGTCACCTACAGCGGGCCGGTGATCTACACCGACGAGAAGAAGTTCCAGAAGGTCGACTTCGCCGACATCGAGAAGAAGAAAGCCGATCACGTCAAGACCGCCAGCGACGGCTGGGCCGGCGTCATCCAGCACTACTTCGTGTCGGCCTGGCTGCCCACCGACAAGGCGCCGCGCGAGTACTACACCAACCGCATCGACAACAACCTGTACGCGGTCGGCGCGCTGCAGCCGATGGCCGAGATCGCGCCCAAGGCGAGCGTGGCGGCCGACACCCGGCTGCTGATCGGCCCGCAGGACCAGCGCATGCTGGAGACGGTGGCCCCGGGCCTGGATCTCTCGGTGGACTACGGCTGGCTCACGCCGGTGGCCAAGCCGATCTTCTGGCTGCTGGAGATGTGCCACCGGCTGGTGGGCAACTGGGGCTGGGCGATCGTGCTGCTCACGATCATCATCAAGACGATCTTCCTGCCGCTGCAGGCCGCGAGCTACCGCTCGATGGCGCGCATGAAGGCGGTGACGCCGCGCATGACGCAGATCCGCGAGCGCTACGGCAACGACCGCGTGAAGATGAACCAGGCGATGATGGAGCTGTACCAGCAGGAGAAGATCAATCCGCTGGGCGGCTGCCTGCCGATCGTGGTGCAGATCCCCGTGTTCATCGCGCTGTACTGGGTGCTGCTGGCCTCGGTGGAGATGCGCAACGCGCCGTGGATCGGCTGGATCAAGGACCTGGCGGTGCCGGATCCCTGGTTCATCCTGCCCGCGGTGATGGCCGGCACGATGTTCATCCAGGTGAAGCTGAACCCGACGCCGCCCGATCCGGTGCAGGCCAAGGTGATGATGATCATGCCGCTGGTGTTCTCGGTGATGTTCTTCTTCTTCCCGGCGGGCCTGGTGCTGTACTGGCTGGTGAACAACGTCTACTCGATCATCCAGCAGTACCTGATCACCAAGAAGATCGAGGAAGCGGCGGCGAAGAAGAAGGCCTGATCGGCGCGAGGGCCCGATGCCCCTGCCCGATGCCCTGCCGATCGCTGCGATCGCCACCGCCCCCGGGCGCGGCGGCATCGGGGTGGTGCGCGTCTCGGGCGCGGGGCTGGCGCCGCTGATCGCCGCGCTGCTCGGGCCCGAGCGCGCCGGGGCGCTGCGCGCGCGGGTGGCAGGCTACGGGCCATTCCTGGACGACGACGGCAGCGAGATCGATCGCGGCCTGGCGCTGTGGTTTCCGGCGCCGCACTCATACACCGGCGAGGACGTGCTCGAGCTGCAGGGGCACGGCGGGCCGGTGGTGATGCAGCTCCTGTTGTCACGGGTGCTGCGCGCGGGCGCGGACATCGGCCTGCGGCTGGCGCAGCCCGGCGAGTTCACGCAGCGCGCGTTCCTGAACGAGAAGCTCGACCTGGCGCAGGCCGAGGCGGTGGCCGACCTGATCGATGCCGGCACCGAGCAGGCGGCGCGCTCGGCCACGCGCTCGCTGGCCGGGGTGTTCTCGCGCGAGGTGCACGCGCTGGTGGACGCGCTGATCGCGCTGCGCATGCTGGTGGAGGCGACGCTCGACTTCCCCGAGGAGGAGATCGAGTTCCTGCAGCGGGCCGATGCGCTGGGACAGCTCGCGGGATTGCGCACCCGTCTCACCGAACTGCTCGCGCGGGCGCGCCAGGGCGCGCTGCTGCGCGAAGGGCTGGACGTGGTGCTGGTGGGCGAGCCCAACGTGGGCAAGAGCAGCCTGCTCAACGCGCTGGCCGGTGCCGAGGTGGCGATCGTGACCCCCATCGCCGGCACCACGCGCGACCGGGTGGCGCAGGCGATCCAGATCGAGGGCGTGCCGCTGACGGTGATCGACACCGCGGGCCTGCGCGAGACCACCGACGAGATCGAGCGACTGGGCATCGAGCGCACCTGGCAGGCGGTGGCGCAGGCCGATGTGGTGCTGCGGCTGGTGTCGGCGGGGGAGGGTGTGCCGGCCGACGGCGGGCAGCCGCAGGCGCCGCTGGACCCGATGCTGCGCGAGCGGCTGCCGCGCGGCGTGCCGGTGGTGACGGTGGTGAACAAGATCGACCTGCTCGGTCAGGGCCCGCGCGTGGACCGCGACCCACAGGGGCGGGCGCAACGGGTGTGGCTCTCGGCGAAGACGGGCGAGGGCATCGGGCCACTGCGCACCGAGCTGCTGGCGCTGGCCGGCTGGCAGGACGCGGGGCAGAGCACCTTCATCGCGCGCGAGCGGCACCTGGTGGCGCTGCGCGCGGCGCAGTCGCACCTGGCGCAGGCGCAGGCGAACGCGGCGGCGGGCGATCGTCAGCTGGATCTGTTCGCCGAGGAGCTGCGGCTGGCGCAGGAGCGGTTGAGCGAGATCACCGGGGAGTTCACGGCGGATGATTTGTTGGGGGTGATTTTTTCGAGGTTTTGCATCGGGAAGTAGGTGCGGTTCCGGAGGAGTCCGGCGAGCCGTGCCACGCCGTGGATTGGCAAGCCCGTGGTGGCACCGAAGGGTTTGCGGGACCGGTGCCGACCAACGCTACGTCCTCTGCGCGAAGAGCCCCCCGGGCTTGGCCAGCGTTTCGAGCGGCACGGCCTCGACCTGATCGCTCAACGGGTATCGCTTGGCACCGGGGTAGACGACGGCCACCCGCTCGAGCCCTAGATCCGAGAGAGCGATCCGGATCGACGGCGTGAGCTTCGGCGCGTCGGCGCGCTTGCATTCGACGCCGAGCAGCCGATCTCCCCGGCGCAGCAGCAGGTCGATCTCGGCGCCTTGATGGGTGGCCCAGAACCAGGCGTCGTCGTGGGACTCGCTCGCCAGCACCTGCTCGATGACGAAGCCCTCCCACGAAGCGCCGAGCTTGGGGTGGGAGAGCAGCGCCTTCTCGCTGTCAATGCCGAGCAGTTGGTGAAGCAGGCCGCTGTCGCGCAGATAGACCTTGGGCGACTTGACCTGTCGCTTGCCGAGGTTGGCATGCCAGGGCTGCAGCTGGCGGAGCATGAGGGCATCGGTCAGCAGGTCGAGGTGTCGGCGGGTGGTCGTCGGGTTGACGCCGAGCGCCTGGGCCGGGTCGGTGGCGTTCCAGACCTGGCCGTGGTAGTGGGCGACCATGGTCCAGAAGCGCAGCAGTGCCACCGCCGGCACGCGCACGCCCCACTGCGGCAGGTCGCGCTCGAGCAGCGTCTGGATGAACTGCTTGCGCCAGGCGAGGCTGGCCTGCTCGCTGCGCGCGAGCCAGGCGAGCGGAAGGCCGCCGCGACGCCATAGCGTCGGTGCTGCCTGCGGGCCGAGTTCGGCGAGCGTGAAACCGCTGATCTCGATGCGCTCCATGCGCCCTGCCAAGCTCTCCGAGCTTTGCCTTAGGAGATCGCCAGAGGCACTCCCGAGGATCAGGAAGCGCGCCGGTCGCGTGCGGCGGTCTGCGAGCACACGCAGGATAGGGAATAGGTCGGGGCGTCGCTGGACCTCGTCGATGACGACGAGACCTGAGAGCGGCTCGAGAGCCGTGCGGGGCTCCTCCAGCCGGGCGAGGCTCACCGGGTCTTCGAGGTCGAAGTAGTTGACCGAGTCCTCGGGCAGCAGCTCACGCGCCAGGGTGGTCTTGCCCGACTGACGCGGTCCGGTCAGCACGGCGACCGGGCTTCGGGCGAGGGCGGTCCTGATCCGTTCCAGGAGAGCGGGGCGGGCGATGGCCATGCCGGGAATTTATCATGAAAAACCTGCATGACATGCCGGATTTTCGTGGTAAGAGGCGGTGTGCCGAACGGCAGGCTTCGACCTGTGCAGGCGCTGGGGCCCGCGCAGGATCGTATCGGGCAGCGCATGTCCGGGCAGCGCGGCTCGAGCGGCCATTGGCCTCATTCCGGCGGTGGTCGGCCTGGCGCGGCCGACCGTCCCCGGGGCGACCTCGCGTCGGGCACCGGAGGGAGCGTCCGCTTCCCACCCCTCGCGGGGCTTATACTGATTTTATTCAAATTACCACTATCAGATAATTCCCATAAGATTCGCCTAAACTTCCCGCGATGAACCCGATCTCCAACCCCTACGCGCCCGGTGCCGGCACCCCGCCCGCCGAGCTGGCCGGCCGGGACAACCTGCGCCAGAGCGCACGCATCGCCGCCGAGCGGGTGCGGGCCGGGCGTCCGGCCAAGAGCCTGCTGCTGATCGGCCTGCGCGGTGTCGGCAAGACGGTGCTGCTGGACCGCATGCGCCAGGACGCCGAAGCGGCCGGGCTCTACACCCTGCGGGTGGAGGCGCCCGAGGGCCGTTCGCTGCCGGCGATCCTCGCGCCGCAGTTGCGCCAGGCGCTGCTGCGGTTGTCGCGCGTGGCCCAGGCGGGCGAGCTCGGGCGGCGCGCGCTGCGGGCGCTGGCCGGCTTCGCCCGGGCGCTGAAGATCAAGTACGACGACATCGAGGTGGGGCTCGATTTCGAGCCCGAACCGGGCCTGGCCGACAACGGCGACCTCGAGCACGACCTGCAGGCCTTGCTGGAGGCCGCCGGGGAGGCGGCCCGCGGCGCCGAGACCGCGCTGATCCTCTACATCGACGAGCTGCAGTACGTCGAGGAGGCGCAGCTCGCGGCGCTGGTCACCGCGCTGCACCGGGTCGCCCAGCGCCAGCTGCCGGTGATGATGGTGGGCGCGGGCCTGCCGCAGCTCCCCGGGCGCATGGGGCGGGCGAAGTCCTACGCCGAGCGGCTCTTCGACTTCCCGCGCATCGGCGAGCTCGACCCCGAGGCGGCGCGCGACGCGATCGCGGTGCCCGCGGCCAAGCAGGATGTCGCCTTCGACGACGCCGCGCTCGATCGCATCGTCGAGGAGACGCACGGCTATCCCTACTTCCTGCAGGAGTGGGGCAAGCACGTCTGGGACGTGGCGCCGCGCTCGCCGATCACGCTGGACGACGTCGAGAACGCCTCGGTCGTGGCGATCGCCGCGCTCGACGAGAGCTTCTTCCGGGTGCGCTTCGACCGCCTGACGCCGGCCGAGAAGCGTTACCTGCGCGCGATGGCCGAACTCGGCGCGGGCCCGCACCGCTCCGGCGACATCGCCACCGAGCTGAACCGCAAGGTGACGGCGCTGGGCCCCACCCGCAACCAGCTGATCTCCAAGGGCATGATCTGGAGCCCCAACCACGGCGACACCGCCTTCACGGTGCCGATGTTCGAACAATTCATGACACGGATCATGCCCGGCGACGCCTGGCGCACCGTCTGAGCCCTCCATGGTCACCGCCACCACCGAACTGCTCGCGATCATCGGCCTGCCCATCGGCCTCACCCGATCGCCCACCCACTTCAACCGCTGGTTCCAGGAGGCCGGGCTCGACAAGGTGATGGTCGCGGTGGAGCTCGAGCCCGAGGGCCTCGAGGCCTTTCTCACGAGCGCGCGCGCGATGCGCAACCTGCGTGGCTTCATCGTGACGATGCCCTACAAGGCCGCGGTGGCCGCGCGCTGCGATGCGCTCAGCCCGCGCGCGGCCGCGATCGGGGCGGTGAACGCGGTGCGCCGCGAACCCGATGGCCGGCTGGTGGGCGACATGGTCGATGGCCTGGGCTTCCTGTCCGCGGCCCGCCGCCACGGGGTGGAGATGGCGGGGCTGCGCGCCGCGATGGTGGGTGCGGGGGGCGTGGGCTCGGCGATCGCCGAGGCGGTGTGCGGCGCGGGCGCGGCCGAGCTGGCGGTGAGCGACGCCGATCCCGCGCGGGCGCGCGCGCTGATCGCGATGCTGCGCGAGCGCCACCCCGGGGTGCGTGTCAGCGAGGGCCTGCCCGCTGCGGAGGACCGCGACGTGTTCGTCAACGCCACTCCGGTGGGCATGGGCGGCGAGGCCGCGATGGTGGTCGAGGCGGCCTGGCTCGACCGCCTGCCGCGCCACGCGCTGGTGGCCGACGTGGTGACCTCGCCCGCGGTCACGCCGATGCTCGCGCACGCCTATGCCCGTGGCTGCCGGATCCAGACCGGCCCGGAGATGTCGCGCGCGCAGGTCGGCGTGATCGGTCTGTTCATGGGGGTGATGGACGTGGCCCAGGCGCTCGCCGCGGGCGGGCCCGAGCCGGTGTCGCCGCAGGTGACGGTGGGGCCGCGCGACCACTTGAGCGAACTCACGCCGGCCGCGCGCCTGCTCGGCCGCGAGATCGTGTCGGTGGATCCGGCCGCGGGCACCGCGTCGCTGCGCTTTCACGCGCCGGTGGAGTTCGGCAACCGCCACGGCACGGTGCACGGCGGGTTGGTGGCGGCGATGCTCGATTCGGCCACCTCCTGCGCGGTGCTCGCCGGGCTGCCGCCCGAGCGCACCTCGCTCACGATGCGCCTGGAGACCCGCTTCCTGAAGCCCGCCGCGCTCGGGGCGCTGAGCGCGCAGGCGCAGGTGGTCGAGCGCGACGAGCGCCGCGCGCTGGTGCAGGCGCGGCTCTTCGATCACACCGGCCTGCACGTGGCCAGTGCCGAGGGCGAGTTCCGGCTGAGGGACCGCCGCCCGCTCAGTGAACGAACTGGAAGGTGACGCTCGAGCGCCCGTTGCGGTGCGAGGCGGACACCCGGTCGGCGAACTGGCGCAGCATGAAGCCGGCGAGGCGCCGCTCGCCATCGTCCGAGGCCATGATCTCCTCCACGCTGGGCCGGCGCTGCGGCAACTCCATCGGCGCGCCGTCGTAGCTCACGCGCACGTTCAACGTGAACTCGTCGAACGAGGCCTCGGCCAGCAGGGGCCCGCTGGCCACGCCGCTGGAGGAGAGCGTCTCGATCGATTGCTGCAGGTTGAATTTCGCGCGCTCGATCACGTCGCGCCGCGCCGCCCAGGCCGCGCCGCACTCGTCCATGAAGGCGCCCAGCGCGCGCGGATCGATCGCGCCGGGCGCGATGTCCAGCCGCTGCACGCGGCGCGCGCCCAGGCGAAACACCAGGTTCAGCAGGATCGCCAGCACCATGCCGGTGACCATCGAGCTGCTCGTCACCGGCTGCAGCGTCTCGGGCAGCGAGCGCACGTAGTCCGGCGAGAGGTCGACCGCGAGCGCGACGATGAACGACAGCCCGATCACGAAGGTGCGGCGCACGTCGAGCAGCCGGGAGGCGACGATCTGCAGCCCGCTCACCAGGATGAAGGCGGCGATGAACATCAGCGTGGCCCCCATCAGCGGGCGCGGCATGATCGAGAGCAGCTCGGAGAATTGCGGCAGGAAGGCCAGGCCGATCAGGATCGCGCCGGTGACGAAGCCCACGCGTCGGCTGGTGACGCCGGTGGCGCCGGCCAGCCCGATGTTCGAGGTGGAGGTGGCCAGGCCGGTGGTGCCGACGACGCCCGCCAGCGTGGAGCCGATCGCGTTGGCCAGCGTGCCGCCGGCGATGCCGCGCAGCTCCGGGCGGGTCCAGTCGGCGTCATTGATGCGCTGGCAGATCGTGAGGTCGCCCACCGTCTTCAGGCAGGCGGCGATCGCCGCGATCGCGAAGGGGAAGAGCATCGCGGCGTCCACCCGCCAGCCGAACTCGCCGAACTGCGGCAGCCGGAAGGCCGGTGTCGCGAACACCCGCTCGAAGGCCTCGTGGCCGAGCACGCCCAGTGAGAAGGCGGCGACGTAGCCGCACAGGATGCCGATCAGCGCGCAGAACAGGCGCGGCATGCCCCGCCCCCAGACGTTCAGGCCCACCATCACGCCCAGCGTGAGCAGCGCCACACCGAGTTCGCGATGGCTGGCCGGCTCTGGCGTGTCGGTGCCCAGCACGTAGCGCACGCCCAGGCTGCCCACGCTCACGCCCACCAGCATCACCACGAAACCGGCGATCTCCGGGGGCAGGAAGGGCCGCAGGTAGCGCAGCCCGCGTGAGAGCAGCGCCTCGAAGAGGCCCGCCAGGATCGTCATGCCGAACACCAGGGGCAGCCCGCCCAGCTTCGCGGCGACCAGCGAGGGCGCGAGGTACGCGCCGCTGAAGGAGGCCGGGGCGAGCAGGCCCGCGCCGATCGGGCCGCGCTTGAGCGTCTGCAGCAGCGTGGCCACGCCCAGCACCAGCATCGACACCGCCACCAGGTTCACCGTGCGCTCCGGCCCCAGGCCCGCCTCGCGGGCCACGGCCAGCGGAATCGCCACCAGGCTGCAGATCAGGCCGATGTGCTGCAGCGCGCTGAGCACGACCACGCCCGGCGGCGGGACCTCGTCCAGCCAGTAGGCGAACTCCGGGGGGCGCTTCATTCAGCGCAACAGGCCGAGGCCTTCGTCGCGCGTCGCACAGACCCGGAACAGGTTGAGGAAGCCGCCCACCTCGAAGAGCTGGCGCACCTGGCCCGACAGGCCGCCGAGCACGATCTGGCCGTCGGACTGGCGCGCCGTCTTGGCGGCGACCAGCAGCGCGCGAAAGCCGGCGCTGCTGATGTAGTCGAGCTGCGAGAGCTCGATCAGCAGGCGGGGGCGAACCGCCAACGTGGCGGCCAGGTGCTCGCTCAGGCGAGGGGCGGTGGTGTTGTCCAGGCGCCCGATCACGGAGAGCACCGTCACCGAGCCCTCGGTGTGCTCGTTCAATTGCATCGATTCACCGAATCGGGTCCGATTGCCGCAGCAGGAGTTGACGATTTGACTCAGAATCGCAGTCTCGCATCCCGAGGCGCGCACGGGCAACCGGCGCGCAGCCCGGGCAAACACCAATACCGGAGGAGGCCCGACTCATGACTGAGCGGTGTGACGTGCGCACGCGTGGACGACGGTGGCCGACCGTGCTGGCGGCCAGCCTGGCGATGGCCGCGGCCGCGGTCGGCGCCCAGCCGATCGGACAGGTGAAGGTCACCTCGGGCGAGGTGCACATCGAGCGGGCCGGGGGTCGCCAGCCGGCGGCGGTGGGCCTGGCCGTTGACCGGGCCGACCGGATCGTCACCGGTCGCGACGGCTCGGTGGGCATCACCTTCGCCGACAGCTCGCTGCTGTCGGCCGGACCGAACACGGTGCTGGTGCTCAGCCAGTTCTCCTTCGATCCCGCCAACCGGGAGGGCCAGTTCGAGGTCGGATTGCGCCGGGGCACGCTGTCGGCGGTGTCGGGCCGGATCGTCGCCCAGAACCCGGGGGCGATGCGGGTGCGCACGCCCTCGTCGGTGCTGGCGGTGCGGGGCACCGAGTTCGTCGTCCACGTCGACGCGCCGGCCGACTAGGGCCGCGGTTGCGCGTGCCGTCGCGTCGTGTCCAAGGCCCCGGGCCGCGCCCCGCCGCGGGCGTCGGGTGGATCGCAGCGCTGCTGCTGTCGCTGATGGCGGGCTGCGCCACCGCGCCCCGCGAGTGGGTGGTGGTGATGCCCAGCCAGGATGGCCACGCCGGCACGGTGGTGGTCACCCGCGATGGGGTCGAGACCATGCTGCACGGGGCCTACAGCGCCTGGCGCTCCGACACCGCCGGTCCTTTCCTGGCCGACCCGCAGAGCCTGGCCACCTTCGCGGCCGCGCTGCAGGCCACGCCCCCGCGGCCGGTGGTCTACACCGTGCACTTCGCGGCGGACCTCGACGAACTCACCGGTGAGCAGCGCGCGCAGTTCGAGCGCATCGCCCGCGAGATCGCTCAGCGGCCCTCGCCGCAGGTGACGGTGGTGGGCCACGCCGACACCACGCTCTCGCACCAGCACAACGACGCGCTGTCGCTGCGCCGTGCGCAGCGCATCCGGGCCGAGCTGATCCGGCTGGGCGTGCCGGCCGAGTCGATCACCGCCGAGGGCCGAGGCAAGCGCGAACCGCTGGTGCCCACACCGGACAACCAGGCCGAGCCGCGCAACCGGCGGGTGGAGGTGGAGGTTCGCTGAGCACGCGCCTCGTGGGCCGGACCGGCGCGACGCGTCCGGCCCCGGTCACGCGGGCTGGGCGCGACGCGCGCGTCGACCGGGGGAGCCGGCGACGGCGGTCGGTGCCTTCGGTGCGTCGGCGAGCATCAGCCGCAGGCAGCCCCGGAAAAACGCGGCGTGTGAGCCCTGGCCCTGGGGGATCAGCGGCGAGACGTTGGCCGACAGCAGCACGCGCGCGCGCAACTCGGCCTCGGCGCGATCGAAGCCGAGGTCGCGGAAGGCCTGGCCGACGAAAGCGAGCACGGTGGCTTCCGCGCGACGCAGCGCTGCCTCGGCGCGCGGGTCCATCGTGGCCCAGACCCGCATCGCGCGGTCCAGTTCGAAGGTGCCGGCCTTCAGGCTCTGGCGCGCGAGGCTTTGCAGCCGGTCCACCGGCGAGCGGTCCGCGGCCTTCGAGGCCTCGGCGAGGTCCTCCATCACCCGCTCCAGGCTGTAGCTCTGCGCGAGCGCGCCGAGGTAGGTCTCGAAGTCGGTGAAGTGGTGATAGAAGCTGCCGGTGGACACGCCCAGGCGGCCGGTGAGCGCCGCCAGCTTCACCGCCGAGATGCCCTGTTCGCGCAGCAGCGCCTGGCCGGCGGCGATCCAGTCGCGCGCGGCCAGGCGGCCTTCGCGCACGGGCGGCGACGCCGGGGCCGGCTTTCGGGATGAGGGGGGCTTGCGCACGATTGAACCGTAACATAACTCATGCTACGGTCCCTCGGCGAAGGAGGGGTGATGTCGTCGATGCGGATCCCACCAGGACCGACCCTGAGCCCGGGCACCGGGCGCGCGCTGGCCTTGTCGCAGGCGCTCGATCGCGTGGTGCGCCTGAACGGCTCGGCCACCGCGGTGGTCGATGGGGCGTGCCGCTTCACCTGGTCGCAGTTCGCCGATCGGGCCGCCCGGCTCGCGGGTGCGCTGCGCGCGCTGGGGCTGGCCGAGGGCGACCGGGTGGCGATGCTCTCGAACAACAGCCACCGCTTCCTGGAGTTCTATTTCGGTGTGCCGCGCGCCGGCGGCCTGTTCACGCCGCTCAACTTCCGCCTGGCCGCCCCGGAGCTCGCCGCGATCCTGGACGACGCCGGCGCCGAGATCCTGATCGTCGACGACGCGAACCAGGCGCTGGCCGACGAGGTGCTGGCGCGTCGCCCGGTGCGCCACCGCATCCACGCGGGCGACGGCCCCGCGCCGGCGGGTCAACACGGCTACGAGGCGCTGCTGGCCGACGCCGCACCCGCCGAGGACGCGGGGCGCTGCGGCGACGACGTCGCGGCGCTCTTCTACACCAGCGGCAGCACCGGGCGCCCGAAGGGCGTGATGCACACGCACGACAACCTGCTCTACAGCGCGGTGGCCTATGCCGCGGCGATCGGGTTGGACGAGACCTCGGTGGCGCTGATCTCCGGGCCGCTCTTTCACGTGGGGGCGGCCGGCATCGCGATCCCGGCGATGGTGGCCGGCGGGGGCATCGTCACGCTGCCGCGCTTCGAGCCGGGGCAGGTGCTGCAGATGATCGAGCAGGAGCGCATCACGGTCACCAGCCTGGTGCCCACGATGCTGCGGATGGTGGTGGATCACCCCGATGCCGCGCGGCGCGACCTCTCCAGCCTCACCACGCTGCTCTATGGCGCGGCGCCGATGCCCGAGACGCTGGTGGCGCAGGCCGGACGCCTGTTGCCGAACACCCGGTTCACGCACTGCTATGGCATGACCGAATCCACTGCGAGCGTCACCGTGCTGCCCTCGCGCTACGTGATGCCCTCGCACCGGGCGCTGGGCAAGTGGGCTTCGTGCGGGCGCGCGATCCACGGCACCGACGTGGCGGTGGTCGATTCGCAGGACCGCGCATTGCCGCCGGGCGAACGCGGCGAGATCGTGGTGCGCGGGCCGCTGGTGATGAAGGGCTACTGGAACCAGCCCGAGCTCACCGCGCAGACGTTGCGCCACGGCTGGCTGCACACCGGCGACATCGGCACGATCGACGCCGACGGCTTCGTCACCGTCGTCGATCGCCTCAAGGACATGATCATCACCGGCGGCGAGAACGTGTATTCCGCCGAGGTCGAGGCGGTGGTCTACGCCTTCCCCGGTGTGGCGCAGTGCGCGGTGATCGGCATTCCGCACCCCACCTGGGGCGAGGCGGTGCACGCGATCGTCTCGCCCTCGCCGGGCGTCGCGCTGCGCGCCGAGGCGATCATCGCGCACTGCCGCGAACGCATCGCCGCCTACAAGTGCCCCCGCACGATCGAGGTGCGCGCCGAGCCGCTGCCGCTGAGCGGCGCCAACAAGATCAGCAAGCCGGTGCTCCGGGCCCCGTTCTGGGAAGGGCACGCGGCGAAGATCTGAGACCCCTCGCGCGCGGTCGGCCAGCCGGACATCGCGCGCGAACCCCATCCGACAGCCACCGACAGGAAACCGACCGATGCCCCTGAAGACACCCGAGCAGTACATGGAGAGCCTGCGCGACGGCCGCGTCATCTACTGGGAAGGCGAGCGCATCGACGACATCACCACGCACCCGCTGTTCCAGGTGCCGCTGGCGCTGATGCGCTCGGACTACGACTATCACGACCCCGAGCTCGGCGCGCTGCGCCGCTACACCACCGAGGACGGCTCCGAGGCGCACCGCGTCTTCCAGATCCCGCGCAGCGAGGCCGACCTGAACACCCGCGTGGAGCTGATGCGCGGCGCGATGTCGATCGGCACCGCGGTGTCCAGCGTGTTCATGGCGCTGATGAGCGTGAAGGACGACGTGGGCCGGGTGAACCCGATGTACGCGAAGAACATCGAGCGCATCTACCAGTACTGCCGCGACAACGACCTGCGCGGCGCGGAGGTGATCACCGACCCGAAGGGTGACCGCCGCCGCCGGGCCAACGAGCAGGACGATCCGGACCTGTACGTGCGCATCGTCGAGCGCCGGGCCGACGGCATCGTGGTGCGCGGCGCGAAGCTGCACATCACTGCCGCGTCCGTGGTGCACGAGCTGGTGGTGATGCCCACCAAGGCGATGAAGGAGATCGAGGCCGACTACGCGGTGTCGTTCTCGATCCCGGTGAACACGCCCGGCGTGAAGATCATCAACCGCAGCTTCGCGCCGGCCGAGCTGAACAGCTTCGACTACCCCGCCAGCGCGCACCACAGCTGCCCCGAGGGCTTCGTGGTGTTCGACGACGTGTTCGTGCCCTGGGACCGGGTGTTCCTCGCCGGCGAGATGCAGCTGGCGGGCACGCTGGCGCGCTCGCTCGGCCTGTGGGAGCGCACCGGCGGGGTGGTCGAGTCGGTGAAGATCAGCGAGCTCTTCGTGGGGCTGGGGCAGCTCGTCACCGAGATGCAGGGCAAGGACCACGACCCGATCGCGCAGAATTCGATCGCCGAGCTGATCACCTACGCCGAGATGCTGCGGATGGGGCTGGACTACGCCTGCCGCCACTACGAGACCTCGCACTCGGGCATGGTCTACCCGAATGTCCTGGCGATCAACGCGGCCAAGTACTACTACGCCGCCAACTTCCACCAGACGGTGCGCTACCTGCACGACCTGGGCGGCGGGCTGACGATGACGCTGCCGCTCGAGGCCGACCTGCGCAACCCGGAGTCGGGCCACTACATGCGCAAGTACCTGCACACCAAGGCGGGCGTGGACGTGGAGGCGCGCATGCGGGTGCACAACCTGATCCGCGACCTGACCGCCGATGCCTATGGCGGCTGGCAGTTCGTCGTCGCGCTGCAGGCGGGCGGCGGGCTCGCCGCCCAGCGTTCGATGATGAACCGCACCTACCCGATGGCGCGGGCCAAGGCGCGCGCGCTGGCCGCGGCCGGGGTCAAGCCCGCGTGACGCCTCACCGACGCCCGGAGCCGCGATGAACACCACGATGACCGATGACGAGTTCCGCGCGCGGGTGCGCGCCTGGCTGCGCGAGAACCTGCCCGAGGAGATGGTGCGCCGCTCGCGCACCGGCGTGCACCCGTCCAAGGCCGACATGCTCGGGGTCACCGCGGTGCTGCACCGGGCCGGCTGGTCGGTGCCGCACTGGCCGGTGGCGTACGGCGGCCCTGGCTGGTCGCCGATGCGCGCCTTCATCCTCGAGGAGGAGCTCACGCTGGCCGGCGGGCCCGCGAACAACATCCAGGGGGTGTCGCTGGCCGGGCCGGTGATCTTCACCTTCGGCACCGAGGCGCAGAAGGCGCGCTTCCTGCCCCCGATCCGCGAGGGCCGCGAGTTCTGGTCGCAGGGTTTCTCCGAGCCGAACTCGGGCTCGGACCTCGCCTCCCTGCGCACGCGGGCGGTGCGCGAGGGCGACGACTACATCGTCGACGGCCAGAAGATCTGGACCTCGCAGGCGATGTTTGCCGACTGGCTCTTTTGCCTCGTGCGCACCGACCCCACGGCCAAGCCGCAGATGGGCATCTCGTTCCTGCTGATCGACATGCGATCGCCGGGCATCACGGTGCGGCCGATCCCCTCGATCGACGAGGGCGAGAGCCTGTGCGAGGTGTTCTTCGACGCGGTGCGGGTGCCGGTGGCCAACCGCGTGGGCGAGGCGGGCAAGGGCTGGGACTACGCGAAGTTCCTGCTCGGACGCGAGCGGGTGCAGACGGCGGAGCTGCCGCGCAACAAGCTCTACCTGTCGCGCCTGCTCGAGACCGCGGCGGTGCCGGCCCGATCCGGCGTCGCGCCGATCCACGACCCGGTGTTCCGCAGCCGCATCGCGCACCTGGCCACCGACCTGATCGGCCTGGAGGCGGCGGTGGTGGGCGCGATCGAGTCCAACGACCCCAGTCCGGTCACCCCTTCGGCGCTGAAGGTGGTGGGCACCGAGCTGATGCAGGCGCAGCTCGCGCTGCAGGTCGAGGCGCTGGGTCCGGCCGGCGCGGCGATGCATCGGCACTCCGACCACGTGCCCGAGGGTGCGGCGACGGGCCCCGCGCACGCGGTGGGCGTGACCGCGGAATTCCTGTTCCGGCGCGCCACCACGATCTACGGCGGCTCCAACGAGATCCAGAAGAACATCATCGCCAAGCAGCTCTTCGCGGGCGACCTGGGCAGTGCGCCGGCGCTCACCGAGGACCAGTCGATGCTGCGGGCCAGCGCCGAGCGCTTCGCGCAGCGCGCCTACCCGCTCTCGGCGCCGCACACCGGCCGATGGCTGAGTGGCGAATCGGGCCGGGCCGCGTGGCGCGCGCTGGTGGAGGCGGGTTTCACCGCGCTCGCGCAGCCCGAGGCCTGGGGCGGGTTCGGGGCGGGCGCCGAGCTCTCGGCAGTCTGCGAGGCCTTCGGCGAGGGGCTGGTGCCGCTGCCGGTGGTGGGCGTGATCGCGTCCGCCGGGCAGCTGCTGGCGGGCTTGCCGGCCGAGTCGCCGCGCCGCGAGGCGCTGGGGCGGGCGTTGATCGACGGCGGCACGATCCTCGCGCTGGCCGACGACGAGCCCGGCACGCCGGCCGGGTCGCGGGGCGTGTCGGCACGATCCCAGGCCGATGGCTGGGTGGTGGACGGTGTCGTGACCCTCGTGCCGGGCGGGGCGATCGCCGAGCGCTTCGTGCTGGTGGCCGATGGCCCGGGCCATCGGACGGTGCTGCTGGACGTGCCGGCCGACGCCCCCGGATTGACCGTGCAGCCGTACCGGACGGTCGACGGCCAGGGCGTGGCGGACCTGCGGATGGTCGGCCTGCGCCTGCCGTCCGAGGCGCGCCTGGCCGACGGCCCGGCCGCCGACGCCGCCCTGGCCCGCGCGCGCGATTGGGCGCTGGTGATGGCGAGCGCCGACGCGGTGGGCACGATGTCGCAGGCGCTGCGCATCACGCTCGACTACCTCCAGGCGCGCCAGCAGTTCGGCGCGGCGCTCGCCAGCTTCCAGGCGTTGCGGCACCGGTTGGCGGAGATGTTCGCCGAGCTGGTGGTGGCGCGCGCGCTGGTGCGTCGCGCGGTGGCCGCGCTCGCGCAGGGGCCCGGTGAACGCGCGCGCTTGGCCGCCGCCTGCAAGGCGCGCGTGGGGCGTGCGGCGATGATGGTGGGCAATCAGTCGGTGCAGCTGCACGGCGGCATCGGCATGACCGAGGCCTATGTGATCGGGCGCTACTACAAGCGGCTCTTCGCGTTCGATCGCCTGCTGGGCGGTCCGGCCTTCCACCAGGGGCGGGTGGCGCAGGGGCTGTTCTAGGCGGGCGGGCGGACACCACCGGCGCGCGCCTGCCGGTGGTGCCCACGCACCGCGCGGTTGGGCTCGCTGCGGTCGCTCACGCGGGAACGCGCCGGCGCAGCACCAGCACGGTGATGTCGTCGGCGGGTTCGGCGCCTTGCGCGAACCGGGCGATGTCGTCGATCAGGGTGCGCAGCACCGTGTCCGAGTCAGCGTCGGGTGTGCCCGCGGCGCGGCGCAGCGCGTCCTCGTGCCGCGCCCGCCCGAAGAAGTCGCCGGGCGCGTTCGTCGCCTCGGCCACGCCGTCGCTGCAGACGCACAGGAAGTCGCCGGGCGCGAGCGTGTGCCGCGCGATCGGATAGCGGGCGTCCGCGTCGATGCCCAGCGGCGGGCCGGGTGAGGCCGCCAGGGCCTGCGGGTCGCACCCCGGCGAGACCACCAGCGGCGGCTCGTGGCCCGCGCTGGCGATCCACAGCGTGCCGTCGCGCAGGTCCAGCACGCCGGCCAGCAGGGTGACGAACAGCATCTCCGGGTTGTCGCGTTCGATCTCGCGGTTGGCCTGCGCCAGCACCTCGTCCAGCGGCAGGTCGGCACGCAGCGCGACGCTCTTGCACAGCGTCTTGCTGGTCGCCATGAACAGGCTCGCCGGGATGCCCTTGCCGCAGACGTCGCCCACCAGGAAGAACACGCGGTGCGCGTCGAGCCGGAAGCAGTCGTAGAGGTCGCCGCCCACCTCGCGCGCGGGCTCCATGCGCGCGGCCAGGTCCAGGCGGGGCTCGCGCGCGAAGACCTGCCGGGGATCGGGGACCATGCCGAGCTGGATGCGGCGGGCCGCCGCGAGCTCGCCCGCGGTGCGCGCGGCGGCCTCGCGCTGCGCACGCAAGGAATCGGCCAGCGCGCGGCGCTCGATCTGGGCGCGCATCAGCTCCCAGGTGAGCAGGCCGCCGAACAGCAGCAGCGTGAGGGCGGCGGGCGTCGCGGCGTCGAGCAGCCACTGGCGCCAGACGAAGAGGCCCAAGCCCGCGCCGAAGAGCGCCGCCGTGCCGGCCAGCACCGCGAGCGCGAGCACCATCGAGCCGGCGCGCGCGATCGTCGTGATCACCGCCAGGCCCGCGACGAGTGTGACCGCGAGCTCGGCGAGGCCCGCCCAGGACGGGCGCCACAGCGTGGTGCCGTCGAAGATCGATTCGATCACCTGGGCGTGCACCTCCACGCCGGGCACGCGCTCGCGCAGCGCGGTGACCGGGAAGTCCACCAGCCCCAGCCCCGAGACCCCGACCAGCACCACGCGGTCCTTGAAGCGATCGGCGGGCACGGTGCCCGCCAGCACCGCCGACGCGGACACGTAGCGCTCGGGCTGCAGCCGCCCGTAGTGCACCCAGAGGCTGGCGTCGGGCTGCGTCGGCACGAGACGGTCGGCCACCCCGACCGCGCGGATCGCGTCACCCGCTCGGTGGATCGAGAAGGCCGGGCTGTGGGACGCGAGCCGCAGTATCTCGATCGCGAGCGTGGGCATCACCGCCTCGCCCACCGCGGCGGCCAGCGGCACCCGGCGCAGGATGCCGGACTCGGGGTCGGCGCTGAGCAGCGCGTGTCCGGCGGCCGCGGCGTGCAGCACCGGCACGCTGGTCAACGAGCCCGGGAAGCGGCGCAGCAGGCCGCGGGCATCGCCGCCGACCGCGAGGTGGGGCGGGGCCTGCAGCGGCTGCGGATCGGGCCGCTCGACACCGGCCACGCCCAGCACCGCGCGCGACGCGCGCAGTGCGCGGGCGAGCTGCGCGTCGTTGTCCGGCAGCTGGCAGACCCGCTCGAGCAGGTCGTTGGCGATGCCGGGCACCAGGCGTGTGACCGCGCAAGGCGACGCGCGATCGGGCTCGGGCATCAGGATGTCCAGTCCGAGGGCCGCGGGGCCGGCCGCCTGGAGGCCATCGACGAGCCGCGCCAGCAGGCTGCGCGGCCAGGGCCACTGGCCGTGCCGGGCGAGACTGGCCTCGTCGATGTCGACGATCACCACCGGTGCCGACACGCGTTCGCGCGGCGCGAAGCTCTGGTAGGTGTCGAACAGCACCGCCCGGACGCGCGTCTGTCCGGGCAGCCGTTCGGTGGCCTGGCCCAGCAGCAGCAGCGCCAGCACCGCCGCGGCGAGCCAGCGTCCGCGCTGGCGCAGCGCGGTGGGGTTCAGCGACTCAGCCACGCGGTGGTCCGGTTGCGGCCGTCGATGCGCTCGTGGTCCAGGCGGGTGGTGGACGCGCGGATGAAGCGGATGCCCAGCCCGCCCACCGCCGCCTGGGTCAGCGAGATGGGCAGGGCGGGCATTGGCGCGCCGGCCGGGTCGAAGGGCGGGCCGTCGTCCTCGATGCGCAGGCGCAGCGTCGCGGCGTCCACGGTGATCTCGGCGTCGATCCGGGCGGACGACTCGGGTCGGCCGTCGTAGGCGTGGCGGGCCACGTTGGTGACCAGCTCCTCGAACGCGAGTTCGACCTGGAACCGCACCCGCTCATCGGGCGTGACCGTGCCGAGGAACGCGCGAAGCGCCGCCTGGCCCGCCGCCAGGCTGGCGGCATCGTTGACCATCGTCGCCTGCCACCGATCGGGTTCGGTGCGCACGAGACACAGGCCGGGCGAGGGCGGCGCGGACATCGGGTCGCGGGGGCGGGCGGCTCGGCGGGCGGCGTCCGGGTCAGGCCCCGAACGCGGCGCGGACCTCCGCGAAGGCCGCGTCGGTGGCCTCGAGCGCCTGGTCGATGTCATCGTCGCCGTGCGACAGCGACAGGAACATCGTGTGGCGTGGATGCAGGTAGACCCCGCGACGCAGGGCCGCGGCGGCGAAGCGGTTGCCCTTCTCGCCCTGCGGGTCGTCGTCGAAGAGGACCAGCGGCATCTGCACCGGCCCGCTCTGGCGGATGCGCAGGCCGTGCGCCCGTGCCTGGCGCGCCAGCCCGGCGCGCAGGCGTTCGCCCACGCGCACCAGGTGGGCGACGAGGTCGACCCGGTCGGCGACGTCCATCGTGGCGAGCGCCGCGGCCATCGCGACGCCGCCGGCCCAGAACGAGCCGGTGGCGAACACGCGGGTGGCGGCCTCGCGCAGCGCGTCGCTGCCCGCGACCGCGGCCAGCGCGTGCCCGTTGGCGATCGCCTTGCTCCATGCGGAGAGGTCGGGCCGCACGCCCAGGGGCTCCCAGCTGCCGGCGGGGTGCAGTCGATAGGCGGTGCGCACCTCGTCGAGGATCAGCACCGCGCCCAGCCGGTCGCACACCGCGCGCGCGCCGCGGGCGAACTCGGGCGTGGGCATCTCCTGGTCGATGCCGAGGTCGTGCTTGAAGCCGCTGGCGAACACGCCGGCCAGGTCCTTGCCCGCCGCCTGGGCGGCGGCCTCCAGGCTGGCGAGGTCGTTGTACCGGTAGCCGATCAGGTGGGCCCGGTCTTCGGCCGTGGTGCCCGCGGGCACCGGGGTGCACCACGGCGCCGAGCCGTGATACGCGCCGTGGGCCACCAGCAGCTTGCGTCGACCGGTCGCGGCGCGGGCGAGGCTGGCGCACACCGTGGTGGCGTCGGTGCCGTTCTTCTGGAACATCACCCAGTCGGCGTGCGCGATGCGCGCCACGAAGCGTTCGGCGAGCTCGACGAAGCGCGGGGTGGGCCCGTTCAGGCAATCGCCCAGCGCGGCCTGGCGCGCGACGGCCGCGTCGACCTCGGGGTGGTGATGGCCGAGCAGGTTCGGCCCCCAGCTGCCCATGAAGTCGAGGTACTCGTGGCCATCGACGTCCCAGAGCCGGCTGCCCTGCCCGCGCTCGAAGAATTGTGGATAGCCCGCGGGCAGGCGGGCGGCGTTCAGGTGGCCGGTCATGCCGCCGGGCACGACCCGGGCGGCGCGCGCGCGCAGCGCGGCATCGGCCGGTCCGCTGCCGGCGGGGGCGGGGAATGGGGACGTCACGACACCTCCGTCGGATCGGGCGGCCAGCAACGCGCGAGCACGTCCTCGGGCCAGGGGTGGGGTTGGCGGGTTCGCCGGTCGACGCCCACGTGCACCACCCGGCCGCGCGCGGCCAGCCGGGGCGGCTCGACGGCGTGGTCCCAGATCTCGACCGTGTGCTCGAGCCGGGTGCGACCCCGGGTGGTCGCGGCGATCCGGCAGGTGACCGCGCCGGGCACCTTCACCTCGCGCAGGAAGTCGAGCTCGCAATGGGCCATCATGGCGCCGAACCAGGGGTGTTGGCCGCGCAGGCCCATCGCGCGGTACCAGCTTTGGAAGGCGCGGTTCACGAACGTGAAGTAGCGTGCGTTGTTGACATGGTCGGAGAAGCGGTCCTCGGGCAGGTCCGCCTCGGTGACATCCATGCGCAGTTCATGGCGTTGCAGTGCGGGCATGGGGGCCAGTGTAAGCTGGCAGCCCACGCGACGGCAGGGCCCGGGCCGCCGGCGCGTGCCACCCGTTCCGACCGGCGCCCGCGCGCCCACCTCCGCGAAGGAAGACCGATGAGCGAGCTCGCCACGCAGGCGCGCCAGGACACCGTGCTGCGCTTGCGCGGCAGCGAGGGCTTCGTCGCGCCGGCCCGGCGCATCGAGGACCTGCCCGGTCCGTCCACCGTGCCGGTGCTGGGCAACGCGCATCAGCTCAAGGCCGGGGCCGCGCACGCCTGCCTCGAACAATGGGCGCGGGAGTTCGGGCCGATGTACCGCTTCAAGGCGGGTCCGTCCACCATCGTGGTGTTCAGCGACCCCGGGCTGATCGCCGAGGTGCTGCGCCATCGCCCGCAGGCCTTCACCCGCGGCGCGCGCCTGGCCGCGGCGATCGAGGAGGTGGGCCTGAAAGGCTTGTTCACCGCCGAGGGCGATGCCTGGAAGCGTCAGCGTCGGATGGTGATGCGCGCGCTCACGCCCGAGGCGATCCGCCACTTCTTCCCGATCATCCACACCGTCACCGGGCGCCTGCGCGCGCACTGGGCGGCGGCCGCGCGCGAGGGGCGGGCGGTGGACGTCACCCGCGACCTGAAGCGCTACGCGATCGACGTCACCACCTGGCTGTCGATGGGGGTCGATGTCGACACGCTCAATCACCCGGACAACCCGCTGCAGGGCGATGTCGAGTTCATGTTCGAGACCCTGGGGCGGCGCTTCCTGAAGGCCATCCCTTACTGGCGCTGGGTGAAGCTGCCCGCCGACCGCCGCGCCGACGAGGCGATCGCGCGCCTGGGCGCCACCGTCGACGACCTGATCGGCAAGGCGCGTGAACGGCTGCGGGCCGATCCGGCGCTGGCGGCCAAGCCGTCGAACATCCTCGAGGCCCTGATCGTCGCGCGCGACGAGCCGGACTCCGAATTCACCGATGCCGATGTGCGTGGCAACGTGGCGACGATGCTCTTCGCCGGCGAGGACACCACCGCCAATGCGATCGCCTGGCTGATGATGCTGCTGGCCGATTCACCCGCCGTGGCGCAGCGCGCGATCGTGCAGAGCGACGCGGTGCTGGCGGGTGCGCCCCTGGTGCCGGCGTTCGCCGACCTGGCCCGGCTCGACTACCTCGAGGCGGCGGCCACCGAGTCGATGCGCCTGCGCCCGGTGGCGCCGCAGAACGGCGCGACCACGCGCGTGCCGGTGGACCTGGCGGGACTGCACCTGCCGGCGGGTTCGATGCTGATGATGTTGAACCGACCGACCGCGATCGATCCGGTGAAGTTCCCGGATCCGATGGCCTTCCGGCCGGAGCGCTGGCTGGGCGAGGGAGCCTCGCACGCCGAGGACACCCGGCGCTCGATCTTTCCCTTCGGGGGCGGGCCCCGCTACTGCCCGGGGCGCTATCTGGCGATGGTCGAGATCAAGATGGTGATCGCGATGGCGCTGGGCAACTTCCGCGTGTCGATCGATCCCGATGCCGGGCCGATCGACGAGCACTTCACGTTCACGATGGGCCCGCAGCGGCTGCCGCTGCGCTTCGAGGCGCGCTGAGGGCCCGAGGCGCGTCGCACGGGGCGGCGCGCCCTCCGGATCAGAAGCTTTCCCAGTCGTCGTCCTTGCCGGTGGACGCGGGTGTGGTCACCGGCGAGGCGGCCGGCGTGGGGCCGTCCTGGCGCGCGGCCGGGGCGGGTCGCGGACCGCTGGTGCTTCGCATGCCGGACTTGTGCGTGTCGGCCCTCGCCGGGGTCCCGAAGTCCCGACCGCCGGCGTCGGCGCCGATGCGGAACACCGCGACCGCCTTCACCAGGTCGCTCGCCTGCTGGCGCAGGCTCTCGGCGGCGGCGGCCGATTCTTCCACCAACGCGGCGTTCTGCTGCGTGGCCTGGTCCATCTGGGTGATCGCCTCGCCCACCTGGGACACCCCCAGGCTCTGTTCGCTGCTGGCGGCACTGATCTCGCCGACGATGTCGGTGACCCGCTTGATCGCGCTGACGATCTCCTCCATCGTGCGCCCGGCCTCGTCCACGAGCTGCGTGCCCTGGTCGACCCGGTCCACGCTGGTGGTGATCAGGCTCTTGATCTCCTTGGCGGCGTCGGCACTGCGCTGCGCGAGGCTGCGCACCTCGCCGGCCACCACCGCGAAGCCGCGGCCCTGTTCGCCGGCGCGCGCGGCCTCCACCGCGGCGTTCAGCGCCAGGATGTTCGTCTGGAACGCGATCCCGTCGATCACCGTGATGATGTCGGCGATCTTCTTGGACGAGTCGTTGATCGCCTTCATCGTCTCGACGACCTGACCCACCACCTCGCCGCCCTTCACCGCCACGCTGGAGGCGCCCAGCGCGAGCTGGTTGGCCTGCTTGGCGTTGTCGGCGTTGTTGCGCACCGTGGTGCCCAGCTCGTCCATCGTCGCGGCGGTTTCTTGCAGCGCGGAGGCCTGGCTCTCGGTGCGGGCCGAGAGGTCCTGGTTGCCCTGGGCGATCTGGGCGCTGGCGGTGGCCACGCCCTCGGCCGAGCCGCGCACCGCGCCCACCGTTCGACGCAGGCTGTCGCGCATCGTCACCATCGTCGCCATCAGGCTCTCGTTGTCGTCCGGGCGGGCGGGGATGTCGGCGTTGAGGTCGCCGTTGGCCACCGCCAGCACCGCCTGGCGCACCGTCTCGGGTTCCGCGCCGAGCGCGCGGCGGATGAATCGGGTCAAGGTCCAGCCCTGCAGCAGCGCCACGACCAGACCGCCGAGCGCAAGGCTCGCGAGTACCACCACCGCGACCCGTTCGGCGGTCTGCGAGGTCTCGTATTCGCGCTTCGATTCGTTCAGTTGCAGGTCGAGCAGACGGTTCATCGCGCCGGTGCCCGCCGCGAGCAGGGTGGTGGCTGGCCCGAGCAGGTTGGCCTTCGCCTCGTCGAACTTGCCCGCCTCCAGCAGCGCGATCGAGGCCTTCAGGCCCTTCTCCACGTACTCGGCGCGCCGGGCCGCGTACTCGTCGGCCAGCGCCTTCTCTTCCGCGGTGAACTTCGTGGCGGTGTAGGCCTTCCAGTCCTGGGTGATGCCCTCGATGTTCGCCCGGACCTGGGTGACCGCCGCGGGCACCGCCGCTGGTTCCGCCTTGAGCGCCGCGGCCATCAGCAGGGCCCGATTCGCTTCCATGCGCTGGGCCACGCGGGCCAGCTGTCCCAGCGGCACCGCGCGGTCGGTGTAGACGGTCTGCAGCGCGGTGTTGATCTTGTCGAGCTGGTACCAGCCGGTGAAACCGGTGGCCACGACCGCGATGATGAACGACGCGATCAGCAACTGGACGCGGGTGGTGAGCTTCTGGCTCTTCATGGATTCCTCGGATCTCGGTGTGACGGGGCATCGGGTGCCCACGAAGGTCTGTCCGATGATCACCGCGGCGCGTCGATCGGGGTCCCGGGATTAACGGGAGAAATGCAGGGCTTTCGGACGGGATACGGAATTCCCCACGGGTGGGCCGGTGCTAGCATCGGTGGCCTTCGCCCCGTGGCCCCTCGTTGCGCGGTCGTCCCGCTGTCCCTTCGGTGAGTTCTCCTTCCGTCGTCTCCGCGGGCGTGGTCCTGCGCACCCTGGCCATCGGGTTCGCCGCCGGTGCGCTGTGCGTGGCCTTGCGCACCCCGCTGCCCTGGCTGATCGGTCCACTGTTCGCCTGTGCGCTGGTTTCGGCCAACGGCCTTCGCGTGGCGAGCTGGATGCCGGCGCGCGCCGCCGGTCATTGGGTGATCGGCACCGCCCTGGGCCTGTTCTTCACCAACGACGCGCTCGCGCGACTGACCCAGCACGCGGGCCTCGTGGCCGCGGGCACCGCCTGGGCCCTGTTCACCGGGCTGGCGCTGGCCTGGGCCCTGCGCCGCTTCGCCGGGCTGGACGGACCCACCGCGTTCTTCGCCGGTGCGATCGGCGGCGCCTCCGAGATGGCGCTGCAGGGCGAGCGCCACGGCGCGCGCGTCGATCTGATCGCCGCGGCCCACTCGATGCGCATCCTGCTGGTGGTGAGCCTCACCCCCTTCGCGTTCCAGGCGCTGGGCGTGCACGGATCGGACACCTCGCAACGCGTCGCGCTGGCCTTCCAGCCCTGGCCCGGCTTTCCGGTGCTGGTGGCGTTGACGCTGGCCGGCGGCTGGCTGCTGCACCGGTGGCGTTCGCCGAATCCCTGGATGATCGGGCCGCTGCTGGTGGCGATCGCGTTGAGCGCCACCGATCACGCGCCCAGTGGGGTGCCCGCGCCCATCGTCTCGGCGGGGCAGGTGTTCATCGGGGTGTCGCTGGGCACCCGCTTCGCACCGGGTTTCCTGCAGCGCGCGCCGCGGGTGATGGCGGTGGTGGCGGTCTCCACCCTGTTGGCGATCCTGCTGTCGGCCGCGTTCGCGGGGCTGCTCTCGTGGGTCTCGGGCGTGCCGTGGGCGACGCTCACGCTGGCCACCTCGCCCGGCGGCATCGCCGAGATGGCGCTCACCGCGAAGCTGCTCGGCCTGGGTGTGCCGATGGTGACGCTCTTCCACCTGACGCGGGTGCTGCTGCTGGTGCTGTTGGGCGGTACGCTCTACCGATGGCTCGCGCCGCGGATGGGCTGGCGCGATGGCGACTCCGGCACGACGGCGCCGGCCCACCCCCTGCAGAAGGACGACCATGACTGATTCCGCCGCGATCGCCCAGGCCCAGGCCTGGCTCGACGAGCTGTTCGCGCCCTGGGTGCGGGCCCTGCGCCTGCGGCCCGAGGCGGTGTCGCCGCAGGGCGTCACGCTGCGCCTGCCCTTCGACGAATCCTTGTGTCGGGTCGGCGGCACGGTGTGCGGTCAGGCGCTGATGTCCGCGGCCGACACCGCGATGGTGATCGCGATCGCGGCGCAACTCGGTGAGTTCAAGCCGATGACCACCGTCACGCTCACCACGCACTTCATGCGCCCGATCGCACAGGGCGATGCGCTGGTGCGCGCCCTGGTCAGCAAGCCCGGACGCAGCATCACCTTCGGCGAGATCGAGATCGTCTCGGCCGCCGACGGCAAGCTCGCGGTCCAGGCGAGCACCACGTACGCGATGTTGTGACCGCGCGTGCCGCGCGGCGCCGCCGCGCCCCCGCGCAGAAGGAGAGGAGATGAGCAAGACACTGGAAGGTCAGGTGGCCTGGGTGACGGGCGGCGGCACGGGCATCGGCCTGGCCTGCGCGCACGCCTTGGCGGGCGCGGGCGCCCGGGTGGTGGTGTCCGGTCGCCGGGCGGCCGAGCTGGACACCGCGGTGGCGGCGATCCGGGCGCAGGGCGGCCAGGCGCAGGCCTTGGTGCTCGACGTGAGCGATGCCGACGCGGTGCAGGCGGCCGCGAAGACGGTGCTGGCCACACACGGCCGCATCGATCAGCTGATCTGCTCGGCCGGTGGCAACGTGCCCAATCGCTACTGGAACGCGCTCACGCCCGAGGCCTTCGCGAAGGTGGTCTCGGTGAACCTGAACGGCGTGGCCTACGGCGTGGGCGCGGTGCTGCCCGCGATGCGCGCCGCGGGCCGGGGCTCGATCGTGGTGGTCTCGTCGTGGGCGGGCTGGCGTTACCTCACGTTCACCGGGGCGGCCTACGGCGCGAGCAAGATGGGCCTGTCGCCCTTGGTCGAGAGCATCAATGACCAGGAGGGCCAGCACGGCGTGCGCGCCACCCTGGTGTGCCCCGGCGAGGTCGCCACGCCCATCCTGCGTTCGCGCCCGAAGCCGCCGCCGGAGGCCGACATCGCGCGCATGCTCCAGCCGCAGGATGTCGCCGACGCGGTGCTGTACGCGGTGAGCGCGCCGCCCCACGTGTGCCTGAACGAGATCGTGATCGGCCCCGTGTGGAATCGGATCTACATCGGCGCCGAGGACCTGAAGCCGGCCCGACCCGGCTGAGGGAACACGCGGGCGTGTCGTCCGCACCCCCGGGGTCGTGGGCGTTGCGCGATCGGTGTCGTTCGCGACGGTGGGGCGCGCCCGGCGCCCGCCGTCCTCAGGCCGCCGCCGCCGGCACCGCCCGCGAGAGCAGTGCCGCCCATTGGGCGTCGTCGGCGGGCCAGCCGCGATCGCCCACCTGCTGCAGCTGGCGCAGCACCTGGGCGATCTGCCAGGTGGGCGGCTGGCCGAAGGCCTTCGGCTGTTCGCGCCAGAGCCGGCGCAGGATGTTCTCGGGCACCTGGAAGCGCTGCGAGAGCGCCTCGATCACCGCGCGGTCCTGGCCCGCATCGATCGCGCGGCGCAGCACCCCCGCCCAGTGCGCGTGGTGCGCACTGGCGGTGCGGGCCACGAGCGAACGCAGGTCGTAGCCCTGGGGCTCGCGGTGTTCGGGCGCGGTCTCCAGCGGCAGCAGGCTTTGCGCCAGGAAGGTGGCGAAGCCCGGCAGGCGCGCGAGCACGTGGGCGCGCGCGGCGGCGTGCCGATCGTCCAGGCGCAGCCAGTTGTAGGCCCCGAGGTGGCGGCCCGCGCCGGTGTGCGCGAGCTTGGCCATGGTCACCGGGTCCAGGCTGGATTCGACCAGCGAGGCCACCCGGGCATCGACCGCCTGCTCGCGCAGATCGGTGGCGCGCAGCGCACGACCGTAGAACGCGACGTCGATGATCTCGTCGCGCAGGGCGGCGCGCAGCGCCGCGAGGAAATCGGGGTGTCGGCCGCCGCGATCGAACAGGCTGGCCGGGGCGTCGGACTCCAGGCGGTGCTCGGTGTCGAGGTGGCGCGACCAATCGTCGCGCCGTTGCTCGAGCACGGTCAGCATTTCTTCGGCGAGGCTGGCGAACAGCGTGTCGAGCACGCGCGTGGCATCGACCCCGCCGGCCAGGTCGGCCGAGAGCAGGTCCACCAGCAGGCGCAACGTGCGATCGGAGAGCAGGCTGCGGAAGTCGTAGACGAGGCCATCGCGGTCCACGCCGAGGAAACGCGCGTTCAGGCCCCAGGCGCGCGCGAGCTGCGCGAAGATCGGGTTGGCCATCAGCGACAGGCGCGAGGCGATCGGCAGCATCAGCACGAACACCCGCCAGTCGGACGACGGGTTGCGCCAGATCAGCGCGCGCGGGCTGCGCAGGTAGAGCGCCGAGAGATGGGCGAGCTCGGGCCCGACGCAGCCAGCGTCGACGAGTTCGTCGTCGACCGGAAAACCGTCGACGCGCAAGGCTTCGAAATCGGTCATGGGCGGGAACCGGGAGGCAACGGGGAAGTCGGCGCGCCGGGCCGGCGCCGCCGACGGGCTCAGTCGGCCCGCTTGGCGATGATCAGCAGGCCGCCACCGAACGCCATCAGCGCCGCCGCCATCAGCGTGCGGGCCACCGAGCCACGCCAGATCGCCTCGACGGCGAACAGCACGCCCGCGGCCACCAGGAAACGCGCGGTTCCGGCGGTGCGTTGGGCGGGACTCAGGTTCGGCATGTTTCCACTGTACCTCAGTTGCGCCCGCCGGGTCGATGACCGTGTCGCAGGCGATGGCGTTGTTCGATGGTGACGACACGATCGCCGGGAAATACATCGATCGCCGCACCGGCGGCGAGCCTGCCCTGACGAACGACCGAGCAGTAGAAGCCGGTGTAGCCGCTCTGGTTCATCATCGACGAGGCCCAGTCGAAGCCCATCCGCGCGTTGAACTTGAAGCAGGGCGAACGCGGGCTCTCCACCCGCAGCTCCACCTCGCCCAGGTGCAGGCGGTCGCCGATCCACACCGAGGGTTCGAGCAGGCCTTCGACCAGCAGGTTCTCGCCGAGCTGGCCGGGTTCCAGGGGCCCCGGATGGCCCGCCTGCGCGCGCACCGTCTGCCAGAACGCGTAGTGTTCGACGGGGTAGAGGTACACCGCCTGGTCGCGCCCGCCGTGCACGCTGAGGTCCACCACCGTGTCCCCCGCCACGCCCATCGGCCCGATCTCGATCGGCTCGGGCCGATCCAGCGTGCTCACCGCGCGCTTGGCGATGCCGCTCACCACCGGCACCGTCCGGCCGCCGGCATCGCGCGCGGGCAGGGATTCGGCCTGGCCGACGCAGATCGCGCGCACGCGGGGGGAGGCGGGCATCGGGGCGTTCCGTCGGCGGGGGTCAGGGCCCCGACAGGGCGGCCGGATCGAGGTTCGCGCCGCAGACCAGCACGCCGACCCGTTCGTCCGGGGCGGGTCGGTACGCCCCGCCCATCAGCGCCGCGAAGGCCGCCGCGCCACCCGGCTCGGCCGGCACCCGGGCGAGGTCCCAGAGCCGGTGCTGGGCCTGGCGGATCTGGTCGTCGCTGACCAGCACCGAGGCCGCCACGTGGCGCTGTGCGATCGGAAACATCCAGCGCCCGATGCGACGGGCTCCCAGCGCGTCGGCCGCCAGGCCCGAGACCTCGACGTCGACCGGTTCGCCGGCGGCCAGCGCGCGGTTCAGCGTGGGGCAGCCCTCGGATTCGACCGCGACCACCTTCACCTGTCCCTGGTACCAGGCCGCCATGCCGCCGATCAGGCCACCACCGCCCACCGCCACCAGCACGGTGTCGAGGTCGGGCGCCTGGTGCTGCCACTCGCGCGCCACCGTGCCCTGTCCGGCGAGGGTCTCGGGGGCATCGTAGGCATGGGACTCCAGCGCGCCGGTCTCCTGCCGAAAGGCATCGCAGGCGGCCAGCGCCTCGGCGTAGGCCGCGCCGCCGACGTGCACCTGGGCGCCCAGCCGGCGCAGGCGCTCGCGCTTGGCGGCGGGGGTGGTGGCGGGCACGAAGATGTGGGCCGGCACGCCGAGCCGCTGGGCGGCGTAGGCCACCGCGATGCCGTGGTTGCCCCCGGAGGCCGCCGCGACGCCGGCGGGCGGGACCTGGGCCGAGAGCAGTCGGTTGAAGGCGCCCCGGGCCTTGAAGGTGCCGCTGGCCTGCAGGTACTCGAGCTTGAGCGTGACCGGGCGCTGGTCGACCTCGAGGGTGAGGCAGGGCGTGACCCGCACGGAACCCGCGATGCGGCGGGCGGCCCGCGCGATGCGCTCGGGCCAGTCGGCGACGGCCCCAGGCGAGAGGGCGGCCGCCCGAGGCGGCGGGACCGTTGGATTCATGGATCGGTGTGGATCGTCAGGCCCGCCAGCGGCACCCCCTCGAGCCGGGTGCGCCAGGTCTGACCGGGCGCGAGCACCTGCGCATCGGTGAGGGTGCCGGTGGTGATGACACTGCCCGCGGGCAGGGACTCGCCGCGACGCGCCAGTTCGGCCACCAGATGGCTCAGGGCCTGCACCGGGCCGTCGAGCACCGCCCGGCCTTCGCCGCTGGCGACGGCCTGGCCATCTCGCGACAGGTGCAGCCGCAGCGCGGCGAGCGCCGCCGGGCCGCCGATGTCGGCGACCGGGACCCGGGGACCGATCAGCAACGCACCGTGAAGGCCTTGCGCGGCCAGCGCCTGTGCCGCGGAAAAGCGCCACGCGGGCCATGGGCTGGTGACGATCTCGACGCCGTGGGCCACCCAGTCGAGGCAGTCATGGACGTGGTCGATGTCGGTCGTGCGCGGGCTTCGGGCCAGGCCGAGCACGATCTCGGGCTCCAGGCGTGGTTCGGCCCAGCGTCCGACACTCAGCCGCGCCTCGGGGCGGTCGAGCCAGGTCACGGTGGTGTGCCACACCGGACCCCAGATCGGGTGGTGCACACCGTACAGGGGCCACAGGCTGCGGTTCGTGAAGCCGATCTTGTGACCCAGGCGACGCTCGCCGCGGGCTTCGCGGCGCGCGACGATGCGCGCCTGCACCGCCAGAGCGGTGTCGAGATCGGCGATGGGAAAGGCCGCGGGGTCGAGACTGGCCGCGCCGTCCCAGGCGGCCAGCAGGCGGTCGGCCGGGTCCTGCGGGATCACTCCGCGCCGTTGGCGACGGCGTCCAGCGCGCCGACCTCGAGCTTGAAGAAGCGGCCCTGCCGATCGATGTCGTGCAGCAGCCCTTCGCGACGGAAGGCAGCCACCGTTCGGCTGGCGGTTTCGGTGGTGATGCCGAGCATGGCGCCGACGTCTTCGCGCGAGGGCAACAGGACCGGTCCGTGCACATCGGAGCCGGCCAGGCGCAGCAGCAGACGAGCCAGACGCTGGCGCGCGTTGCCGGAGGCGAGGTCGGCGATGAAGTCGTCGGCCGTTTTCAGGGCCTCATGCCACTTGCGCAGCAACTGCTGGTGCAATCGCGGGGATTCGGCCTCGAGGCGCTGGATGACCGCCACCGGAATCCGGCAGGCATGCACCTCGGTGACGGCCACCGCGGTGGAATCGTAGGTGGGGCCGGCGGTGGTCTCGAGGCCGGCGATGTCGCCGGGGCCCACCAGGCGCACGATGCGCTGCGAGCCGTCCGGTTGGTAGCGCACCAGCTTCACCAGGCCCTTGCGCACCGTGAAGATGTAGTCGCCCGAGGCACCGTCGGCGAACAGCGTGGTGTGCGGCTCAGCGACGAAATCGTGGATGGGCTGGCTGATCAGCTGGAAGTCCGCGCTGGTCAGGTCTTTGAACAAGGATTGGTCGCGGATGCCGCAGCTGGCGCAATCCTTCTCGTGCAGCGGGTGGAGCTTGACGTGCATGATGTCCTGCGTCGATCTGACAAATGTCAATCGCCTTCGAAAGGATTATCCCCTCTTTCGGGGGTCTGTACAGCGGACTTGTTCCGGGGGGGCCCGTCAGGATTTCTCGACGCGGCGTCCACGCGACGCGGCCTGGGACTCGCCCGGTCCGTCGGCGCGCTCCCGCTCGAGCAGTGCGGCCAGGCGTGCGCGCCCTTCGGCGGCCAGCGCGATCAGGCGTTGCTGGTCGTCCTGCGGCACCTCGGTCTGCTCGCGCAGCAGCGCTTCGTCGTGCTCGCGGAACTGCGCGACCCAGGCGCTCACCCGCTCCGGGGGCTCGCCCAGGGCGCTGAGCGCGAGACCGGCGGCCTCCAGCGAGGAGCCGAGCGACTCGCGCACCGTGGGGATGCCGGCGCGGATCAGCGGGATCGCGTCCTGGCGCCCGCGGGCCCGCGCCACGATCCGCAAGGACGGGAAGTGCGCCTGGGCGTGCAGCGCGATCTCGTGCACCGCCTGCGGGTCGTCCATGGCCAGCACCAGCAGCCGGGCCTCGCCGATGCCAGCGGCCTCCAGCACGTCGGGTCGGGTGGCGTCGCCGTAGTGCGCGCGGATGCCGAAGCGGCGCATCAGCTCGACCTGGTTCGGGTCGCGGTCGATCAGCGTGATGCTGCAGTCGCGACCCATCAGCAGGCGGGCGATGATCTGCCCGAAGCGGCCGGCGCCGGCGACGATCACCGGCCGGCGCTCCTCGATCGGGTCGGGGGCGGGGGCCTGCTCGCACAGCAGGCGTGGCTGCAGCCAGCGCTCGAAGGCGAGGTACAGCAGCGGCGTCGAGAGCATCGACACCGCGACGACCGCGTTGGCCAGCGCGGCCAGCGAGGGCTCGAGCACGCCCTGGGCGGCCGCGGGGCCGATCAGCACGAACGCGAATTCACCCACCTGGGAGAGGGCGAGCGCCTGGCCCCAGCTGTCGTCGCGGCTGAGCTTGAAGACGCGGCCCAGCGCCAGCAGCAGCCCGAGCTTGATCGCGACCGCGGCCAGCGCGAGCAGGGCCACCTTCCCCGGCGAGGCCAGCACCAGGCCGACGTCGATCGACATCCCGACGCCGATGAAGAACAGCCCGAGCAGCAGGCCCTTGAACGGGTCGATGTCGACCTCGAGCTCCATCCGGTACTCGGAGTCGGCCAGCAGCACGCCGGCGACGAAGCTGCCCAGGGCCATCGACAGGCCGATCGCCTGCGTCAGCAGTGCCGCGCCGAGGATCAGGAACAGCGCGAACGCGATGAACACCTCGCGCATCCCGGTGCGGGCGATCCAGCGCAGCACCGGGCGCAGGAGCAGCCGGCCGAGCAGCACCATCGCGGCGAGCACCACGATGGCGGTGACGAGCGGGCGCCACGAGAACCCGGCATGGGCCCCGGCCGGCGCCGGCGCCAGCGCCCCCAGCACCAGCAGCAGCGGGATCACCGAAAGGTCCTGGAAGAGCGACACCGCGAACGCCGACTGGCCCGCCGGGGTGGCCGACAACCCGCGCTCGGCCAGCAGTTGCAGGGCGATCGCGGTCGAGCTCATCGCGGCGGCCATGCCCAGGGTGAGCGCGGCCGGCAGCGCCAGTCCCGCCGCGAGCAGCGCCCCGGTGATCGCGGTGATCGTGAGTCCCACCTGCAGCGCGCCCAGGCCGAAGATCGCCTGGCGCAGCGCCCAGAGCCGGCGCGGGTGCAGTTCCAGTCCGACGAGGAAGAGCAGCAGCACCACGCCGAGCTCGGACACCTGGGTGACCACGGCCGGATCGCTGACCAGGCGGGCGCCCCACGGACCGATCGCCAGGCCGGCGACCAGGTAGCCGAGCACCGAGCCCAGGCCCAGGCGATGGAACACCGGCACGAAGAGCGCCGCGGCGCCGAGGTAGGTGAGGGTCTGCAGCAGGGGCGCGGTGTCGTGCATGGGCGGGTCCCGGGGCGGGGCTGAGGGGGCGGCTTCGCATCGTGGCCATCGAATTGCCGCGATGCGAAAAGGCGTGACATTGTGCGTGGCATCCGCCGGGCAGGGGTGGCATCTTCGTGCTCCCAGCGACCCGCCGGGAAGCCTTCAGGGTTTCCCCTTAGGTCGGTGTAAAATAGTCGGTTTCCCTGCCTGCCGGGGCCCGCGGCCCGTGAGCCCGCCCGGCAGCTGGCGCATCATCCGCCGAGGATGAACGCGAGACCCGATCGTGGATAGACGGAGCTTTGCATGAACCATCCGAGTGGAGCGGCGGCGATCCAAGCTGCCCAAGGTGCGGCCGCGGTGGCCGCTGGCGCCAACGGGTCGGTCGCCTCGGCGGCCGCGTTGCGCGCCCGGGCGAGCGCCCCGGATTACGTCCGGCACGCGGGCCTGATCGAGTGGGTTGCCGGTGTCGCGGCGCTCACGCAGCCCGACCGCATCGTCTGGGCCGAGGGCACGCAGGCCGAGTACGACCGGCTGTGCGCCGAGATGGTGGCCGGCGGCACGCTGCGCCGCCTGAACCCGGCCAAGCGGCCGAATTCCTACCTGGCGTGGTCGGATCCCAACGACGTCGCCCGGGTCGAGGACCGCACCTACATCTGCTCGGCGCGCGCCGAGGATGCCGGCCCCACCAACAACTGGGTCGCGCCGGCCGAGATGCGCCAGACGCTGAACGGCCTGTTCCAGGGCTGCATGCGCGGGCGCACGATGTACGTGGTGCCTTTCTCGATGGGACCGCTGGGCAGCCCGATCGCCCACATCGGCGTCGAGATCTCCGACAGCCCCTACGTGGTGGTGAGCATGCGCATCATGACCCGCATGGGTCGCGCGGTGTTCGACGTGCTCGGTGAGAACGGCGCCTTCGTGCCCTGCGTGCACAGCGTGGGTGCGCCGCTTGCGGCAGGGCAGAAGGACGTCCCCTGGCCCTGCAATCCCACCAAGTACATCGTCCACTTCCCCGAGACGCGCGAGATCTGGTCCTTCGGGTCGGGCTACGGCGGCAACGCGCTGCTCGGCAAGAAGTGCTTCGCGCTGCGCATCGCCTCCAACATGGGTCGGCACGACGCGCAGTCCGGTGGCATGGGCTGGCTGGCCGAGCACATGCTGATCCTCGCGGTCACCTCGCCGCAGGGCAAGACCTACCACGTCGCGGCGGCCTTCCCATCGGCCTGCGGCAAGACCAATTTCGCGATGCTGATCCCGCCGAAACAGATGGCGGGGTGGTCGGTGCGCACGATCGGCGACGACATCGCCTGGATCAAGCCGCACGACGACGGCCGCCTGTATGCGATCAACCCCGAGGCCGGCTTCTTCGGCGTGGCCCCGGGCACCAGCGAGAAGACCAACCCGAACTGCCTGGCCTCGCTGTCGCACGACACCATCTTCACCAACGTCGCGCTCACCGATGACGGCGATGTCTGGTGGGAGGGCCTGTCCGAGCCGCCCGCCCACCTGCTCGATTGGCAGGGCCGCGACTGGACCCCGGAGCTGGCCAAGGCCAACCCGGTCAACGGCAAGCCGCGCCCGGCGGCGCACCCGAACTCCCGCTTCACCGTGTCGGCCGCGCAGTGCCCCTCGATCGACGCCAACTGGGACAACCCGTCCGGCGTGCCGATCGATGCCTTCATCTTCGGCGGACGCCGCTCCACCACCGTGCCCCTCGTCACCGAGGCGCGCAACTGGGAGGAGGGCGTGTACATGGCCGCCACGATGGGCTCGGAGACCACCGCGGCCCAGGCCGGCGCCACCGGCGTGGTGCGGCGCGACCCGTTCGCGATGCTGCCCTTCTGCGGCTACAACATGGCCGAGTACTTCGGTCACTGGCTCGACCTCGGCCATCGGCTGCAGGCCTCGGGCGCGACGTTGCCGCGCATCTTCTGCGTCAACTGGTTCCGCACCGACGAGAACGGCAAGTTCGTCTGGCCCGGTTTCGGCGAGAACATGCGTGTGCTCGCCTGGATGCTCGGGCGCATCGAAGCCAAGGCGCAGGGGGTCGAGCACGTGTTCGGCACCACCCCGCGCTACGAGGACCTCGATTGGTCGGGCCTCGATTTCCCGCGCGCCTCGTTCGAGCGGATCACCTCGATCGACAAGAGCGCCTGGCAGACCGAGCTGGGTCTGCACGCCGAGCTGTTCTCGCAGCTCTCGCACGGCCTGCCCAAGGCCCTCGAAACGGTGAAGGGCCGGCTCCAGGCGCGACTGGGCGGCTGAGCCGCCGCGTCGGCCCCCGGTTGCGCCGCCGCGTTTTCGGCGCAACCGTCTCGGGCAGGCGGGTGTCGACACACCCGCGTGGGGTCTCGGTGACGCGCCGCGTGCGCGTCGCGGTACAGTGAGCGCCTGGCCGCCGGCCGAACCCACGGAGTCCGTCATGAGTGCCTTCCCGAACACCGCGCCGGTGCGCGCGGTCGCCCCTGCCTCGCCCACGGTGCGCAGCGCCGCCGCGATGCGCGACATGACCTACCATCTGCACCCCTCGAGCAATCTCGCCGCGGTGCAGGCCGACGGGCCGCTGGTGATCTCCCGCGGCGAGGGCGTCTACGTCTTCGACGAGGCGGGCAAGCGCTACATCGAGGGCATGGCCGGCCTGTGGTGCGTGGGCCTGGGCTTCTCGGAGAAGCGCCTGGCCGAGGCGGCCTACCGCCAGTTGCAGACGCTGCCGAACTACCACTCCTTCTCGGGCAAGGTGCCCGAGATCTCCACGCTGCTGGCCGAGCGGCTGATGGCGGTGGCGCCCGAGGGCCTGTCGCGGGTGTTCTTCGCGAACTCGGGCTCGGAGGCGAACGACTCCGCGGTGAAGCTGGTCTGGTACTACAACAACGCGCTGGGCCGGCCCGGGAAGAAGAAGATCCTCTCGCGCAAGCGGGCCTATCACGGCATCACGGTGGCGGCCTCCAGCCTCACCGGCCTCGCCTTCGCGCACACCGACTTCGATGCGCCGGGGCCGCTGATGCGTCACCTCACCACGCCGTACTTCTATCGCGAAGGCCGGCCGGGCGAGACCGAGGAGGCGTTCAGCGAGCGGCTGGCCGCGGAGCTCGAGGCGATGATCCAGGCCGAGGGCGCCGACACGATCGCCGCGTTCATCGCCGAGCCGGTCATGGGGGCGGGGGGCGTGATCATTCCGCCCAAGGGCTACTTCGAACGCATCCAGCCCATCCTGAAGCGCCACGACATCCTGTTCATCGCCGACGAGGTGATCTGCGGCTTCGGACGCACCGGGCAGATGTTCGGCTGCCAGACCTACGGCATCCGGCCCGACATCCTCACCTGCGCGAAGATGCTCACCAGCGGCTATCAGCCGATGTCGGCGATGATGGTCACGCCCGGCATCTTCGAGGCGTTGCTGCGCCAGTCGGAGAAGCTCGGCGTGTTCGGCCACGGCTTCACCTACTCCGGTCACCCGGTGCCGGCGGCGGTGGCGCTCGAGACCCTGGCCATCTACGAGGAGCGCCGCCTGCTCGAGCACGTGCGCCGGATGAGCCCGCTGCTGCAGGAGGGCCTGCGCGCGCTGGGCGAACACCCGCTGGTCGGCGAGGCCCGCGGCGTGGGTTTGATCGGCGCGCTGGAGATCGTGCGCGACAAGGCCACGAAGGCCTCGTTCGACGGCAAGGCGGGCGTGGGTGCCAAGGTGGTGGCCAATGCGCAGAAGCGCGGCGCGATCGTTCGGGTGCTGCCCGGCGACATCATCGCGTTCTCGCCGCCGCTGATCATCCAGCCCGAGGAGATCCGCGAGCTGCTCGACGCGGTCAAGGGCGCGCTGGACGACACCTGGGCGCAGACCCGCGCGCTCTGAGGGCGGCGCCGGTCGCCGCCAAAAAATAGGGGCGCCGCGAGGCGCCCCTTCTCGTTGGCGAAGCCGCCCGATCAGTAGACGAAGATCGGGTTGATGATCGCCTGCACCGCGCCGGTGATGCGCGAGGGGCCCAGCGTGAACAGGCCTTCGTAGACCTTGTCCTTCACCGCTTCCTCGGCGTTCACGTTCTCGAGGATGAAGGTGCCGTTCTCGGTGAGCAGGATCTGGTGCACGTGGAAGATGTTGGTCGAGACTTCGAACGGAATCACTTCCAGGCCCCAGGTGTCGGCCCCGACCATCGCCACGCCCAGCGAGGTGAGGTAGCGCGCGCCCTCGACCCCCAGGCCCGGCTCCACCGAACCGTAGCGCTTGTCGTCCTTGCCGATCAGCTTGGTCCAGCCGGTGTAGAAGATGACGACGTCACCCTTGCCGATCGGCTTGATGCCCTGGCGCGCGATCGCGGCGTCGATCTCCTTGCGGTTGAACGCCGTGCCCTCGGGCACCGGGTCCTTGCCCATCAGGCCGACCATGTCGAGGATCACGCCGCGGGTGGCGATGCCCGGCAGGGTCTCGATGCCGTACTTCTTGAGGCCCCCGGCGGTGACGAAGTCGTTGGCCTTCACGCAGTTGTAGTAGTGGTTGGCGATGCCGATGTGACCCAGGCCGTCGAGCTGCGAGCCGATGCCCACCCAGCCCATGATGATGTCGTCGTTGTAGTTCGTCTTGGTGGCGCCGAGCGACGCGCCGTTCTCCTGGCCCGGCGAGAGCACCGTGATGGAGAAGGTGCGCGGCGGATAGGCCGGGGTCTTGTTGTTCGTCTCGATGCCCATGCGGATCGACTTGCCGCGCTTGACCAGCTTGGCGGCCTCGACCACGTTGGCGGCGGAGATGTTGTTCAGCGCGCCGATCTGGTCGTTCGGACCCCACTTCGATTTCACGCAGGGCTCGATCGCGGTCTGGGCCTGCGCCGGCAGGGCGGCGGCCAGTGCGAGCAGCGTCGCGGACAGGGCGGGAACGATGCGTCGAATGTTTATGCAACTCCTCCTTGGATGTGTTGTGGGTGAAACGGGAACGGATTCGGCACCCGCGGCGCCCTAGTCGGACGCGCAGACGAGCCGCACCACCGGCACCGGTTGTGCGCCCCAGCCTTGCGTGGTGACGACCTCCTGCTGGGCATCGGCGCGGCAGCCGTCGCCCGAGACCAGCAACGGCTCTTCCGCGGTGAGGGCGACGTACCAGGTGGCATCGAACAGGCGCACCGACACCGGCTCGCGGGTGGGGCGGGCCAGGCGCACCTCGAAGCTCAGTCGGATGCGCTGGGCCTGGAAGCTGGCGTCCAGCGTGCGCGAGACCACGAAGGGCAGGGCCTCGCCGGCGCCGTTCAGGTGCAGGAAATACTGATTGGGCGCGAGCAGGCGATCGTTCTGGCGCGCGAACGCCTCGAGCTCCTCGGGGTCGAGCACGCCGTTGCGGTTGATGTCGATGCCCGGATAGGCCATCACGGTGGTGGCCGCGTCCAGGGTCCAGTGCACCTTCAGGGCGGTCAGCGCGCCGTCGTGGCGGACGGGCTCCAGGCGGTAGCTGAAGCGAACGTGCGGGTGGGCCTGGGCGATCCCGCTGAAGCCCAGCGCGAGCAGCCACGCCGACGCGATGAACCATCGTGACAGGGTGGAGCGGGCGCGGGGGCGTGGGGACACGTCGGGTCGGTTCGCGAGGGGACAGGGTGCATCGTCAGCGCTGTCGGCGCTGGCGACAAGCTGCGCAGCAGCAAGTGTTGTCGGGCGCGTGAAGTGGTCGCGCCGCGCGAGTCAGGCTCGGCGCAGGTAGAAGCCTTCGTCGAACAGGCGCACGGCGCCGGGTACGTAGACCACCAGCACCGTCACCACCATGCCCTCGAGCCAGGCCTCGCCGCTGGCCAGCAGCAGGGCATAGGGCATCACCGATTCGGCCAGCGCGACGCCGGTCTCGGGCTGCAGCAACGCGATCAGGGCGGCGCTGGTGAGCACCTGCAATCCGTAGCACAGCACCAGGCCGAAGAGGCCGCAGCCCAGCAGGAACACGAACAGGTTGCGCGGCAGCCAGCGCTTGCACGCCTGCACCAGTAGCCACATGGACCAGATCGGGATCACCCCGCCGACGACCACGCGCAGTCCCCATGCCCGGAACGGGTCCAGGGCGGGCAGGGCCGAGTCCGCACCCAGGGTGTGCGGGGCGATCAGCGGGCCGAGCAGCGCGATGGCGGCCATCGACAGCAGCGCGCGCGGATAGCCCACCAGCAGCGCGAGGAAGGCCGACCCGAGGTAATGCAGGTGGATGCCGGACTCGAACGCGATGCCCATGCGCTGGCCGATCAGCACCGCGAGGGTGGCCAGCAGCCACACGCGGATCTCCACCGGCGTGGCGCGCCAGTTCGCGCGTCGCGCGGCCTCGATCACCGCGGCGCCGGCGATCACGGTGGCCAGGACGGCGAGCCAGTCGGGCAGGGCGGGCAGCAGCAGTGACAACATGGTGCGAGCGGGTGCGGGGGTGGCGGCGGGCGTTGGACGAGGGCGGCGGCTCAATCGACCGCGAGGGCGTGGGCCTGCCGGCACGCGGCGAGCAGGCTGGCGGGGTCGGCCAAGCCCAGCCCGTGGGGATCGGTGCGGCCGGCGATGTCGAACGCGGTGCCGTGGTCGGGGCTGGTGCGCACGAAGGGCAGGCCGAGGGTGACGTTCACGCCGTCGTCCACGCCGAGGTACTTCACCGGGATCAGGCCCTGGTCGTGGTATTGCGCGACCACCACGTCGAAGTGCGCGAAGCCGCGCGCGCGCATGAACACGGTGTCGGGCGGGAAGGGGCCCTGCGCGTCGATGCCGGCCGCGCGCGCGGTGGCGATCGCCGGGGCGAGGATCTCGATCTCCTCGCGGCCGAAGAGACCGCCTTCGCCGGCGTGCGGGTTCACGCCGGCCACCGCGATGCGTGGGGCGTCGATGCCCATGCGGCGCAGGGACTCGTGGGTGATGCGCAGCGTCTCGAGCACGCGGTCCTGGGTGATCGCCTGAAGGGCCTCGCGCAGCGCGAGGTGGATGGTGACCAGCACGGTGCGCAGCTCCGGGTTGGCCAGCATCATGCGCACCGGCACGTCGCCGGCGAGGTGCGCGAGCAGTTCGGTGTGGCCGGGCCAGACGTGACCGGCCAGGTTCATCGACTCCTTGGCGAGCGGCGCGGTGACGATGCCCCGGACTTCGCCGCGCAAGGCGAGCTCGGCCGCGCGACAGACGTATCGGTACGCCGCATCGCCGGCTCGCGCGTCGACGCGCCCCTGGGGCAGGTCGGCGGGCAGCGCGGTGGTGGCGAGCACGGGCATCACCGGCAGGCCGGGGATCCCGGCCAGGCCCGGCAGTTCAGGCGTCCCGGGCAGACCCGGGGGTCGGGCACGCAGCGCGGCCGGCGAGGCGATCGGTTCGATCGACACCGGCAAGCGCAGTCGTTGCGCCTCGCGGCGCAGCAGGCCGATGTCGCCCACCACCACCGCCGGCGCGGGCAGGCCGGCGACGAAGGCCTTCAGCACGATCTCCGGGCCGATGCCGCAGGGGTCGCCCAGCGTGATGGCCAGGGGGCGGCGCGGGGGCCGGGTGAGCGGCAGGGTCATCGGGCGGCGGCGTCGAGCACCGATCGCAACAGCACCTCGGCGCCGGCGGCGAGATCGGCCGGTTGCGCGTTCTCGATCTCGTTGTGGCTGATACCCCCTTCGCAGGGCACGAAGATCATCGCGGTCGGGCAGGTGCGCGCGACGTAGACCGCGTCGTGGCCGGCGCCACTGGCGATGCGTTGCACCGGATGGCCGAGGTCCGCCGCGTGGCGTTCGATGTCGGCCACCAGCGTGGGGTCGAAGGCGCACGGCGGGAAGTGCACCACCTCGCGCAGGTCAATCTCGACACGTTCGGCCGCGGCGATGCGCCGTGCCGCCTCGTGCAGGGCGTCGACCATGCGCGAGAGGGTTTCGGCCTTGGCGTTGCGCAGGTCGATCGTGAGCTCGACGCGTCCCGGGATCACGTTGCGCGAGTTCGGGTGGACGAAGAGCTGGCCGACGGTGCCGCGCGCGTAGTCGGGCGAGGTCTCGGCGATGTGGCGCACGGCCTGCACCAGGTGCGATGCGGCGAGCAGCGCGTCGCGGCGCATCGGCAGCGGCGTGGGGCCGGCATGCGCGTCCTGGCCGGTGAGCGTGGCGTCGAACCAGCGCTGGCCGAGCGCCCCTTCCACCGCGCCGATCGTGATCCGTTCGGCCTCGAGGATGGGGCCTTGCTCGATGTGGGGCTCGAAGTAGGCGGCGAAGCGCGGCGGGGTGGCCTCGCCCGCATAGCCGATGCCGCGCAGGGCCTGCGCCACGCTGATGCCCTCGCGGTCGGTCTGCGCCAGGCAGTGGTCGAGGGTGAAGGCCTGCGCGTACACGCCCGAACCCATCATCACCGGGGTGAATCGGGTGCCTTCTTCGTTCGTCCAGATCGCCACGCACAGCGGACGCTCGGTGACCAGGCCGGCGTCGTTCAGGCTGCGCAGCACCTCCAGGCCCGCGAGCACGCCGTAGTTGCCGTCGAAGCGGCCGCCGGTGGGCTGGGTGTCGATGTGGCTGCCGACGGCCACCGGCCACTGCGTGGGGTCGGTCGTCGGCCGCGCGCGCGGGCCGTCACCATCCAGGCCGGTGCCGCGGCGCCCGGGACGGATCGCGAACACGTTGCCGATCGGGTCCACCCGGATGGCGCAGCCGGCCTCGCGCAGCCAGCCGGTGACCAGGTCCCGGCCCTGGCGGTCGAGCTCGGTGAGTGCGAGACGGCACACGCCGCCCTTGGGGGTGGCGCCCAGTCGGGCCAGGTCCATCAGGCTGTTCCAGAGGCGTTGGCCGTTCAGGCGGGGCAGCGGGGCGGTGCGGGCAAGGGCGGACATGGGTGCTCCGGCGATCGGGATCGGGTGGCGGTCGGGGGGTGGGCGGGGCGGGGACGGGGTCGCTCGGCCGGGGGACGCGCGCGGGCTCGCGGGCCGGTCACGCGGCGCGCGGCAGCGGCCTCGCGGGTGCGGCGCCCAGTTCGGTGGAGAGCTGTTCGGCGAGCTGGCGCACCGCCTGGACGAGCTCCTGGCGGCGTCGCGGGCCGAGCCCGGCCTTGATGACACTGACCGCCACCGCGGCGACCGCGGCCGGGCGTCGTGGTCCGTGCACCGCCGCGCCGAAGCACTGCATGCCCTCGGCGGTCTCTTCGTCGTCGGTGGCCCAGCCCTGCTTGCGGACGGTGGCGAGCTGGCGCAGCAAGGCGGTGGTGCTGGTCACGCTGTGGCGGGTCAGCCGCTCGAAGGGTTGGCCGGCGAGCAGGCCGCGCACGGTGGTGTCGTCCAGCGTGGCGAGCATCGCCTTGCCCGACGAGGTGTAGGCCGCGGGGAAGCGGCCGCCCACGCGGAAGTTCACCGCGAGCGGGCGGGTGCCGGGGCGGCACGCGAGGTAGAGCACCTCGGCGCCTTCGAGCACCGCGAGCATCACGGTTTCGGCGGCCAGCGCGTCGATCCGTCGGGCGTGCGTGTCGAAGGCACGCAAGATGTCGGATTGGGCGACATAGGCATCGGCCCACTGCAACGGCCGGGTGCCGAGTGAGAACTCGCCGGCGTCGTCTCGCCGGGCCAGGCCGTGCGCCACCAGCGTGGCGAGCAGGCCGTGCACGCTGCTCTTGGGCAGGGCCAGGCGACGGGCGAGTTCGGCCAGGGCGAGGGGCTCGTGCGACGCGGCCAGGGTGTCGATCAGACGGATCGCGCGGTCGACGGCCGGGACGCGGGCGGCCGTGTCGGTGGGGGTGGTCGGGGGCTCGTGGGCCATCGTCGGTGCGTGCTCGCGGTGGGGTGCGCCGAGGGCGCGGCGCCGCAGACGGCATTGACACCGGCTCGGCTTCGGTCGGACAATCCTCGCATGTTTTGAATGACTGTTCAATAGGCTGAACGATCAATGCCGCGGCGACGAATCGTGCGTCGGCGCGGCGATGCCGGTCGCGTGGGATCGTTGCCGGCCACATCACGGGAGATCTCATGGGAAGTTCCGAGAGCCGCATGACGGCGCAGTGGGGGGCCGACGTCGGCCATTGGATCGGTGGCGCCGGCGTGCCGGCGACGCCGGCGGACCGATTCGCCGATGTGTTCAATCCGGCCACCGGTGAACGGGCGCGTCGCGTGGCGCTCGCCGATGCGCTCACCGTCGACGCGGCGGTGAAGGCGGCGGCGGCGGCCTTCCCGGCGTGGTCGGCCACGCCGGCGCTGCGCCGGGCGCGCGTGCTGTTCAAGTTCAAGGAGCTGGCCGAGCGCCACGCCGGCGAGATCGCGGCGATGATCACCGCCGAGCACGGCAAGGTGTTCAGCGACGCCGAGGGCGAGCTGATCCGCGGGCTGGAGGTGGTGGAGTTCGCCTGCGGCATTCCGCAGTTGCTCAAGGGGGAGTACAGCGAGCAGGTGGGCACCGGCATCGACATGTATTCGGTGCGCCAGCCGCTGGGGGTGTGCGTGGGCATCACGCCGTTCAACTTCCCGGTGATGGTGCCGATGTGGATGTTCCCGATGGCGCTGGCCTGCGGGAACACCTTCGTGCTCAAGCCGTCCGAGCGCGACCCTTCCGCCGCTCTGATGATCGCGCGCTTGTTGCAGGAGGCCGGTCTGCCCGACGGCGTGTTCAACGTGGTGCAGGGCGACAAGGTGGCGGTGGATGCGCTGCTGACGCACCCGCAGGTGGATGCGGTCAGCTTCGTCGGGTCCACGCCGATCGCGCGCTACATCCACGACACCGCGGCGGCGCAGGGCAAGCGGGTGCAGGCCTTGGGCGGTGCGAAGAACCACATGGTGGTGATGCCCGATGCCGATCTGGATCAGGCGGTCGATGCGCTGATCGGCGCGGCCTACGGGTCGGCCGGCGAGCGATGCATGGCGGTGTCGATCGCGGTGGCGGTGGGTGGTGTGGCCGACGCGCTGGTCGAGCGCCTGAAGGCGCGGGTCCCGGCGATCCGCGTGGCCGACGGCATGGACCCGGGCGCCGAGATGGGCCCGCTGGTCACGCGCGCGCACTACGAGAAGGTGAAGGGCTACGTGGACACCGGCGTGGCCGAGGGCGCGAAGCTGGTCATCGACGGCCGCTCGCTGAAGGTGGCGGGGCGCGAGCAGGGCTTCTTCCTCGGCGGGTGCCTGTTCGACGAGGTCAAGCCGGGCATGAAGATCTACCAGGAGGAGATCTTCGGACCGGTGCTGGGCATCGTGCGGGTGAAGGGGTTCGAGGACGCGCTGTCGCTGATCAACGCGCACGAGTTCGGCAATGGCACCGCGATCTTCACCCGCGACGGCGACGCGGCGCGTGAGTTCGCGCACCGGGTGCGCATCGGCATGGTCGGCGTGAACGTGCCGATCCCGGTGCCGATGGCCTTCCACTCGTTCGGCGGGTGGAAGGCGTCGCTCTTCGGCGATCATCACATGCACGGGCCCGAAGGCGTGCGGTTCTACACCCGCTACAAGGCGGTGACGCAGCGCTGGCCCGCGGGGATCCGGGCCGGGGCGGATTTCTCCATTCCCACGCTGAAGTGAGGCAACGATGACCCTGCCGCTCAAGGAGATGGCCCTGCTGAAGAACCAGGGCTACATCGATGGTCGCTGGACACCGGCGCAGTCGGGCGCGATGTTCAAGGTGCTGAACCCGGCCACCGGCGCCACGGTGTGCGAGGTGGCCGACATGGGGGCGGCCGAGACCCGGCAAGCGATCCTCGCCGCCGAGCGGGCGCTGGCGGGCTGGCGTGGCCGCACCGCGAAGGATCGTGCCGGGGTGCTGCGCCGCTGGTACGACCTGGTGATGGCGCACGCGGACGATCTCGCGCTGCTGATGACCACCGAACAAGGCAAGCCCCTGGCGGAAGCGCGCGGCGAGGTCACGTACGGGGCGTCGTTCATCGAGTGGTTCGCCGAGGAGGGCAAGCGCATCTACGGTGACATCATCCCGTCGTACGCCACCGACCGCCGCATCCTGGTGATGAAGCAGGCGATCGGCGTGTGCGCGGCGATCACGCCCTGGAACTTCCCGATCGCGATGATCACCCGCAAGATCTCGCCCGCGCTGGCGGCAGGCTGCACCGTGGTGATCAAGCCCGCCGAGGCCACGCCGCTGTCGGCACTGGCACTGGCCCACCTGGCCGAGAAAGCCGGCTTCCCGCCCGGTGTGATCAACGTGATCGTCGGAGATAGCGACAAATCACCGCAGATCGGCGTGGAAATGTGCACGAGCCCGATCGTTCGGCACGTTTCTTTCACCGGATCCACGGAAGTGGGGCGCATCCTGTTGCGTCAATCGGCCGACACGGTCAAGAAGCTGTCGCTCGAGCTGGGGGGCAATGCGCCCTTCATCGTGTTCGACGACGCCGACATCGATGCGGCGGTCGAAGGCGCGCTCGCCTCGAAGTACCGCAACGCGGGTCAGACCTGCGTCTGCGCGAATCGGCTGTACGTGCAGGACGCGGTCTACGACGAGTTCGCGAACAAGCTCGCCGCCAAGGTGGCGCAGTTCAAGGTGGGTCACGGCACCGAGCCGGGTGTGGTGATCGGCCCGTTGATCGAACCGGCGGCGGTGGGCAAGGTGGAAGAGCACGTGGCCGACGCGCTCGCCAAGGGCGCGCGCCTCGCCCTGGGTGGCCGGCGGCACGCGCTGGGGGGCCTGTTCTACGAGCCGACGGTGCTCACCGACGTCACCGCGTCGATGCGGGTGGCCACCGAGGAGACCTTCGGGCCGGTGGCGCCGCTCTTCCGCTTCAAGGACGAGGCCGAGGTGATCGGTATGGCCAACGCCACCGAGTTCGGTCTGGCGGCCTATTTCTACTCCCGCGACGTGGGCCGGATCTTCCGGGTGGCCGAGGCGCTGGAGACCGGGATGGTCTGCATCAACAGCGGCATCCTCTCCACCGAGGTGGCGCCGTTCGGCGGGGTGAAGCAGTCTGGTCTGGGCCGCGAGGGGTCCCGCTACGGGGTGGAAGACTACGTCGAGGTGAAGTACGTCTGCCTCGCCGGGCTGTGAGCGCGACCACCGGGCCGAGGAACCGATGATCACGATGCGTGCCGCGGTGCTGCGGGCCAGCGGCCTGCCAGCGCCGTATGCGGAGAGCCGGCCGCTGTCGATCGAGACGGTGGCGCTCGCCCCGCCGGGGCCGGGCGAGTTGCTGGTGAGGATCCGGGCCGCGGGCCTGTGCCACTCGGATCTTTCGGTGGTCAATGGGGATCGGGCCTGGCCGATGCCGATCGTGCTCGGTCACGAGGCGGCGGCGGAAGTGGTCGAAGCCGGGCCCGGGGGCAGTGACCTCAAGCCGGGTGACCCGGTGGTGCTGATCTTCCGGCCGAACTGCGGCAGCTGCCTGAGTTGTGCCACCGGCCGGCCGGCGCTCTGTGGTCCGGGCGGCGAGGCCAATGGCGCCGGCTCGCTGCTGGGCGGGTATCGCCGTCTGCGGGCGGTGGAGGGGCGCTCGGGCATCGGCGATCAGGTCGATGGGGTGCTGAATCACCACATGGGGTGCTCGGCGTTTGCTGAGTACGCCACCGTCTCGCGGCGCTCGGTGGTGCCGATCGAGCGGGGTCTGGCCTGGGAGGAGGCGGCGCTCTTCGGCTGCGCGGTGCTCACCGGGGCGGGCGCGGTGTTCAACACCGCCCGGGTGGAGAGCGGGGCCCAGGTGGCGGTGGTGGGTCTGGGGGGCGTGGGCTTCTCCTCGGTGCTGGCGGCGGTGGCCGGTGGGGCACGGACCGTGGTCGCGGTGGATCGCCTGCCGCACAAGCTGGCGCTGGCGCGGTCGTTGGGCGCCACCCACACCTTCGATGCGAACGATCCGGACGTGATCGCCCAGGTGAAGGCGGCGACCGGGGGTGGGGTGGACTTCGTCTTCGAGATGGCCGGCAGCGTCGCGGCGCTCGAGCTCGCCTACCGGATTACCGGCCGGGGCGGCACGACCGTCACGGCGGGGCTGCCGAATCCAGCGGCGCAGTGGCCGCTGCAGGCGGTCAGCCTGATCGCGGAGGAGCGCACGGTGAAGGGCAGCTACATCGGCTCCTGTGTGCCGGCGCGCGACGTGCCGCGCTTCGTGGCGATGTACCGGGCGGGGCGCCTGCCGGTGGACCGGTTGTTGTCGGAGCGCGTGCCGCTGGCGCAGATCAACCCGGCGCTCGATCGGCTGGCGCGCGGGGAGTCGGTGCGCCAGGTGGTGATGATGGATTGAGGCGGCGGGAGCCGGCGCCGGCGGGACGAGGCCGGATCCGCTCCACGGCGCCCCAGGGGACACAGGCATGGCGGAATACGACTACATCGTGGTGGGAGCGGGCACGGCAGGCTGTCTGCTGGCGAATCGGCTGTCGGCCGATCCGGCCAACCGGGTGCTGCTGCTCGAGGCGGGCGGCAAGGACGACTACATCTGGGTGCACATCCCGGTGGGCTATCTCTACTGCATCGGGAACCCGCGGACCGACTGGCTCTACATGACCGAGCCCGAAGCGGGGCTGAACGGCCGCAGCATCCGCTACCCGCGCGGCAAGGTGTTCGGGGGCTGCTCCTCGATCAACGGCATGATCTACATGCGAGGGCAGCGAGCCGACTACGACGGCTGGGCGGCGCTCGGCAACCCGGGGTGGTCTTGGGACGAGGTGCTGCCGGTGTTCAAGCAGCACGAGGACTATCACCGGCTCGACGCCGGTGGCGACGACCCCCTGCATGGGCACGGTGGCGAGTGGCGGATCGAGCCGCCGCGGGTGCGCTGGGAGATCCTCGACGCGTTTCGCGAGGCGGCGGGAGAACAAGGCATCCCCTCCTGCGACGATTTCAACCGGGGCGACAACTTCGGGTGCGGCTACTTCGAGGTCAATCAACGGCGCGGCATTCGTTGGAACGCCTCGAAGGCCTTCCTGCGACGGGCGATCGAACGCCCGAACCTTCGGGTGCTGAGCGGTGCGCATGTCGAGCGCCTGGTGCTCGCCGATGACGGCTCCGGCCGGGTGGTGGGGGTGGCCTATCGCGATGCCGGCGGGGGTGACACCGCCGTGTCCTCGGCGCGGCGGGAGGTGGTGATGGCGGCGGGAGCGGTCGGCACGCCGCAGATCCTGGAGTTGAGCGGGATCGGTCGGCCCGAGGTGCTGCAGGCGGCCGGGGTTCCGGTGCGGGTCGAGTTGCCCGGGGTGGGGGAGAACCTGCAGGATCACCTGCAGCTGCGCACGGTGTTCAAGGTGCGCAACGTGCTGACGCTGAACAAGCTCGCGAATTCCTGGTGGGGCAAGGCACGGATCGGGCTCGAGTACCTGCTGTTCCAGAGCGGTCCGATGTCGATGTCGCCGTCGCAGCTCGGTGCGTTCGCGAAGTCCGATCCGGGGCAGGCGCGGGCCAATGTGGAGTACCACGTGCAGCCGCTGTCGCTGGACAAGTTCGGCGACCCGCTGCACACCTTTCCCGCGTTCACCGCGTCGGTCTGCAACCTGCGGCCGACCGCGCGGGGCTCGATCCACATCCATTCCGGGGACTCGCACGACGCGCCGCGGATCGCGCCGAACTACCTCAGCACGCCGGAGGACCGGCAGGTGGCGGCGGATTCGATCCGTCTGACGCGACGCATCGTGGGCAGTCGGGCGTTGGCCAAGTACGCGCCCGAGGAGTTCGTTCCCGGTCCGCAGTACGACTCGGACGAAGCCCTGGCCGAGGCCGCGGGGAATGTCGGCACCACCATCTTCCACCCGGTGGGCACCTGCAAGATGGGGCCGTCCTCGGATCCGATGGCGGTCGTGGACGCGTCGCTGCGGTGCCGAGGGGTTCCCGGGCTTCGGATCGCGGATGCCTCGATCATGCCGACGATCACCTCCGGGAACACCAACTCCCCGACGCTGATGATCGCGGAGCGGGCCGCGGCGCTGATCCTGGCCGACCGCGATCGCGCGTGAGCGGGTTTCACGTGGAACACGGCGGGGGGCTGAAGGCGCCCCGAGTCGGGTTCGGCGGCTGGGCAAGGTGACGGGCTGGCAGAAACGGACCGGTGCGGGGGGGTGCGTCAGGTGGTCGCCCCCGGCGCTTGTCGAATCCGGTGCCGGGATCTTGTTTCACGTGAAACAGGTTCGACGTGATCCCCGGATGACCCGCCAGTTCCACGTGAAACATGGACGCCCGACCTCTGCCCGGGGCCGACCCGATCCCCCTTGGTCGTCGGAACGAGCCGTGATCGGTCAGCCGGCGGATCACCGAGCGAAACGGGGTTTGAGCGGAGAGTCAGCGACCGAGCCACCGACCGCTTGCCTTCCGTTCATTGGGCGATCAACGCCCAACGGCCTTCAACGCGAGGCCCATCGATGGAAGACCCGGAGGGTCCGACAGGCATCGGACCCGCGCCGCCGGGCCGATTCGCCGGCGGCCCCGTTCCGGGCGACGGGAGGGGAGCGTCAGGCCTTGCTCTTCATCGGGCAGGTGTTGATGCCCAGGATCGGGTAGATCGGGCAGAAGCCCACCGCGCCGGTCAGCAAGGGGATCACCCCCAGCCAGCCCCAGGCGCCGATGACGCCCGTCAATGTGAGGGCGATCAGGGCGATCCCCGCGATCACCCGAAGGGCACGATCCAAACCACCGGCATTCGTCTTCATCTCTGGCTCCACTGTGTGCTGGGTTGGCGCTCGAGAGCGCATGCCCACATTGCACGCCCGGGCGGTGGGGCCCGTCTGTGACCCAGGTTACTGATCGCCGGCGAGTGACCGCAGCCGGTGGGCGTCGACGATCTCGATGCGCTCACGGCCCAGCCCCACCAAACCGTCGGTCTCGAAGCGCTTGAGCAGACGCGAGACCATCTCCCGGGCGGTGCCGAGCTCGTCGGCGAGTTGCTGATGCGTCGCGTGCCGCGTGCGCCCGTGGCCCAGCAGCGTGCGGGCCAGGCGCTGGTCCAGGCGCTGGAAGGCGATCGCCTCGACCAGCTCCATCAGTTCGGCGAGCCGATCGGCCAGCAGACCGAACAGGAAATCGCGCACCGCCGGGGTGTCGCACCAGTCCCGGATCACCCCCACGGGCGCCACCACCAGCGTGCAGGTGGACAGGGTGGTGCCGCGAGCGCTCATCGGCCGGGTGCCGAACAGACACCCGGCCGACACCACGCAGACCTCGCCCGGCACCACCCGGTACAACTCGAGCGCCCGGCCATCGCTGGACGTCCGGGTGACGCGCACCTCGCCGGAGAGCACGAAGGGGAAGCCCTGGCACGGCTGGCCCTCGTCGAAGAGGTCCACCCGAGCCGGCACCTCCAGGCAGGGCAGGGTGGGGAAGCTCGACTGCCAGCGATCGGCCGGAATGTCGGCGAGCACCGGGTAGTGCGCCCGCAGCGCAGCTTCCAGGAGGTCATGAGGCAGGGTCTTCATGGGCGTCTCGGGCGGTCGTCGGTGACGTCGGGTGGCGCCGGCCTCCTGCCGGAAGGCCCAACCCGGCGCGAGAGCGAGCGCGAACCCGCGATTTCCGCTACGATACCCGGTTGCACAAAATTCAGGCAGGTCCGGGATGGATTACCCGAAAACATTCGATGTGATCGTGGTCGGCGGGGGGCACGCCGGCACCGAGGCGGCACTGGCGGCGGCCCGGATGGGTGTGGCCACCTTGCTGCTGACGCACAGCATCGAGACCCTCGGGCAGATGTCGTGCAACCCGTCGATCGGCGGCATCGGCAAGGGTCACCTGGTGAAGGAGGTGGATGCCCTGGGCGGCGCGATGGCCGCGGCCACCGACGAGGCCGGCATCCAGTTCCGCATCCTGAACGCGAGCAAAGGGCCCGCGGTCCGCGCCACCCGCGCCCAGGCCGATCGGGTGCTCTACCGGCAGGCGATCCGCACGCGCCTGGAGAAACAGCCGAACCTGTGGCTCTTCCAGCAGGCGGTCGACGACCTGATCATCGAAGGCGATCGGGTGGTCGGCGCGGTCACGCAGCTCGGCCTGCGTTTTCGCGCCCGCGCGGTGGTGCTCACCGCCGGCACCTTCCTGAACGGACTGGTCCACGTCGGCTTGTCCCACTACCCGGCAGGCCGGGCGGCCGACCCGCCCTCGGTGTCGCTCGCCGCACGGCTGCGCGAGCTGAAACTGCCCCAGGGACGCCTGAAGACGGGCACCCCGCCCCGCCTGGATGGGCGCACGATCGACTTCTCCCGGTGCGAGGAGCAGCCTGGCGACCTCGATCCGGTGCCGGTGTTCTCCTTCCTGGGCGATGCGGCCCAGCATCCGCGGCAGATGCCCTGCTGGATCACGCACACCAATCCGCGCACGCACGAGATCATCCGGGGTGGCCTGGACCGCAGCCCGATGTACACCGGCGTCATCGAAGGCGTCGGCCCGCGCTACTGCCCGTCGGTGGAGGACAAGATCCACCGCTTCGCGGACAAGGACGCGCACCAGGTCTTCCTCGAGCCCGAGGGCCTGAGCACGAACGAGTTCTACCCGAATGGCATCTCCACCAGCCTGCCCTTCGACGTGCAGCTCGCCCTGGTCCACAGCATCCCCGGCCTCGAGAACGCGCACATCCTGCGACCCGGCTACGCGATCGAGTACGACTACTTCGACCCGCGCGGCCTGAAGGCCTCGCTCGAGACGCGCGCCATCGGCGGGCTGTTCTTCGCCGGCCAGATCAACGGCACCACCGGCTATGAAGAGGCCGCCGCCCAGGGTCTGCTCGCCGGTCTGAACGCGGCGCTGCAAGTTCGCGAACGAGAAGCATTCACACCGCGGCGCGACCAGGCCTACCTCGGCGTGCTCGTCGACGACCTGATCACCCGCGGCGTGGCCGAGCCCTACCGGATGTTCACCAGCCGGGCCGAGTACCGGTTGAGTCTCCGTGAAGACAACGCCGACCTGCGCCTCACCGAGATCGGGCGTCAGCTGGGCTGCGTCGACGATGCGCGCTGGTCGCAGTTCTGCCGCAAGCGCGAGGCGATCGAACAGGAGCTGCAGCGGCTGCGCGAGACCAGCGTGAACCCCAAGGTGCTGCCGCCGGAACGTGCCACCGCGGTGATCGGCCAGCCGATCGAGCGCGACTACACCCTGGCCGACCTGCTCGCCCGCCCGGATGTGCGCTACGAGGCCTTGATGACGATCGCCGGCCCGAGCCTGCTCGAACGCGCGCCGGCGCTGGGCCTGGACGCGGTGCGTGCGGCCCAGGCGGTGGAGCAGGTCGAGATCCAGAGCAAGTACGCCGGCTACATCACCCGCCAGCGGGCCGAGGTGGCGCGTGCCGAGCGCAACGAGCAGCTCCCGATCCCGGCCGACATCGACTACGCCCGGGTGCGCGGTCTGTCGCACGAGGTGCGTGCCAAGCTCGGTGCGCAACGGCCGGCCACCATCGGGCAGGCCTCGCGCATCTCCGGCGTGACGCCCGCGGCGATCGCGCTGTTGCTCGTGCACCTGAAGAAGCGCCGCCTCGAGGCGGCGGCCTGAGCGCCGATGGGCGCCTCAGCGGGACAGGCGCTGCCGGCGGACGCCGGGTCGCGCCTGGCCGATGCGCTCGCCTCGCTCGGCCTGTCGCTCGATGCGCGCCAGCAGGCCGCGGTGCTCGCCCACCTCGGCCTGCTGGCTCGCTGGAACGCCGTCTACAACCTCACCGCGGTGCGCGACCCGGCCCAGATGCTGGTGCAGCACGCCTTCGACTGCCTCGCGGTCGTGCCGGCGCTGCGCGACCCGGCGCAGGTGGGGCGCGATCGGCTCGCCGATGGGTCGGTGGTGCTCGACGTGGGCAGTGGTGGTGGACTGCCCGGCGTCGTGCTCGCGATCGCGTGTCCGGGTGTGCAGGTGCACTGCGTGGACACCGTCGCGAAGAAGGCCGCCTTCCTGCAGCAGGTGCGCGGCGAGCTCGGCCTGGCGAACCTGTCGGTGCATCACGCCCGTGTCGAATCGCTCGCGGGTCGTTCGGTGGTGCCGCCGGTGGACCTGGCCATTTCGCGGGCCTTCGCCAGTCTCGCCGACTTCGTGCGGCTCACCGAACCCCTGCTCGCCGCGCAAGGCGCGTGGGCGGCGATGAAGGGCGTGTTGCCCGAGGACGAATTGCGCGCGCTGCCGCCCACCGTGCGCCTGCGCGCAGCGATTACACTTGGCGTCCCGCAACTCGACGCCCGTCGTCACCTGTTGCTGCTCGAGCGCGCCGCTTGAGGCCGGCGCACGCCGCGTCCCCACGCGTCGCGGCAACCCCGGCCCCGCGCACCTCGCGCCTTCGCTCTCTCTCGTCAGGCCTCGCATGGCACGGATCTTCGTAGTCGCCAACCAGAAGGGTGGGGTGGGAAAGACCACCACCACCGTCAATCTCGCCGCCGCGCTGGCCAGCCTCGGCCAGCGGGTCCTGCTGGTCGACCTCGATCCCCAGGGCAATGCCACGATGGGCTGTGGCATCGACAAGCGTGGCCTGCGTCGCTCGGTCTACCACGTGCTGATCGGCCTGTCCGACATCGACGAGGCCGCGCAGCGCAGTCCGCATGGCGGCTTCATGGTGCTGCCGGCCAACCGCGACCTCGCCGGCGCCGAGGTGGAGCTGGTCGACTTCGAGGAGCGCGAGATGCGCCTGCGCGAGGCGCTCGCGCAGGTCGAGCCGCAGTACGACGTGGTGCTGATCGACTGCCCGCCGTCGCTGTCGATGCTCACGCTGAACGGCTTTTGCGCCGCGCACGGCGTGATCATCCCGATGCAGTGCGAGTACTACGCGCTCGAGGGGCTCTCCGATCTCGTCAACACGATCAAGAAGGTCCACGCGAACTTCAACACCCGCCTCACCGTGATCGGGTTGCTGCGCGTGATGTTCGATCCGCGCATGACGCTCTCGCAGCAGGTCTCCGAGCAGCTCACCCAGCACTTCGGCGACAAGGTGTTCAAGACGGTGATCCCCCGCAATGTGCGCCTGGCCGAAGCCCCGAGTTACGGCATGCCCGGCGTGGTGTTCGATCCGCAGTCCAAGGGCGCGCGCGCCTATGTCGAGTTCGCCCAGGAACTGATCGAACGCATCCGGAGCCTGCCCGATGCCTGATGCCCCACCGAAGAAGAAGATGTCCGCGATGATGAAACCCAAGGGTCTGGGCCGCGGCCTGGACGCCCTGCTCGGCGCCGACCCGCCGGCCGCCGCGACCGGTGCCGATGCGCCGATCACCCACCTGCCGGTGTCCCGGTTGCAGGCCGGCCGTTACCAGCCCCGCACCCGGATGGACGAGACCGCGCTGCAGGAACTCTCGGCCTCGATCCAACAGCACGGCGTGATGCAGCCGATCCTGGTGCGCCCGATCGGCGGGGATCGTCACGAGATCATCGCCGGCGAGCGTCGTTTCCGCGCGGCCCAGCTCGCCGGTCTCACCGAGGTGCCGGTGCTGGTGCGCGACGTGCCCGACGAGCAGGCGCTCGCGATGGCGCTGATCGAGAACATCCAGCGCGAGGACCTCAATCCCCTCGAAGAGGCGCAGGCGATCAAGCGCCTGATCGACGAATTCTCGTTCTCGCACGAGCAGGCGGCCGAGGCGATCGGCCGCTCGCGCAGCGCCACCTCCAACCTGTTGCGGCTGCTCAATCTCGCCGATCAGGTCCAGGGTCTGCTGCTCGCGGGCGATCTCGACATGGGCCACGCGCGTGCCTTGCTCGCGGTCGATCGCGCCGCCCAGGTGATGCTGGCCCACGAGGTGGTCGAGAAGCGCCTGTCGGTGCGCGACACCGAGAAGCTGGTGCAGCGCCACCTGCAGGCCCAGACGGCACCGGCGACCCGGCCCGCCGCGCGTGGCGGCTCGGCCGATCGCGATGTGCAGCGGCTACAGGATCGGCTCGCCGACACCCTGGCGACCGAGGTCCGCCTGGACGTCGGTGCGCGGGGCCGCGGCAAGCTCGTCATCCACTTCGACAGCACGGAGCAGTTTCAAGGACTGCTCGAGCGACTCGGCCTGGCGGGCGAGGGGGACTGAGGCCGGCGGCTCGATGTCGATCGGCGCAGGCGCCTCGCTGCGCACGAAGCGCTCGAAGGCGTCGGCGGGCAGCGACCGGGTGAACAGCCACCCTTGCAGCAGGTCGCAGCCCCAGGCGGCCAGCATCGCGCGCTGCTCGGGGGTCTCCACCCCCTCGGCCACCACCTGCTTGCGCAGGGCGTGCACCATCGCGATCGCCGATCGCGCGAGTTCGCGCGCGTCCTCGCGCTCCTGCAGGTCGCGCACGAAGCTGCGGTCGAGCTTGATCGTGTGCACCGGCAGCCGCTTCAGGTAGGTGAGCGACGAATAGCCGGTGCCGAAGTCGTCCAGGGCGAGGCTGACCCCCATCGACGCCAGGCCCTCGAGCGTGTGTTCCACGCCGATCGATTCGCCCATCAGCAAGGTTTCGGTCAGCTCCAGCTTCAGCGAGGACGCCGGCATGCCGGTGGCGCGCAGCACGTCACGAACCTCGTCCACGAAGTCCGGGCGCTGGAACTGGCGCACCGAGACGTTCACGCTGATCACCGCCAGTGGGAGGTTCGCGGCGCGCCAGCGCATGTACTGCGCACAGGCCTCGCGCAGCACCCAGCTGCCGATCGGGACGATCAGGCCGGTCTCCTCGGCCACCGGGATGAACTGGCCCGGCGAGACCTGGCCGCGGGTCGGGTGCGACCAACGCACCAGCACCTCGGCGCCGAGCACCGTGCCGCTGCGGGCGGCCACCAAGGGCTCGAAGTGCAGCAGGAACTGGTTCTCCTGCAGGGCGGTGCGCAGCTCGGCCTCGATGCGGGCGCGCAGCTGCACCTCCTCGTTCATCTGCGTCTCGAAGAAGTGGAAGGAACCCCGGCCGGTGGCCTTGGCCCGATACATCGCGAGATCCGCATGGCGCAGCAGCGTGTCGGCGTTGCCGCCATCGGCCGGAAAGCAGGCGATGCCGATGCTGGCGTTGATGAACTGGGGCGTGCCGTTGAGCGAGTAGGGCGTCGAGAGCGCCTCGATCACCGCGCGGGCCTGCGCCCCGACCGACTCCCGCATGTCCTCGGGCGCCTGTCCCGCGGGGCAGTGCAGCGCGATCGCGAACTCGTCGCCGCCCAGGCGGGCCACCAGCCCCCGCTCGCCGATGGTGGCCTGCAGGCGTTGGCCCACCATGCCGAGCATCACGTCGCCGGTCTCGTGGCCCAGGGTGTCGTTGATCTGCGAGAAGCCGTCGAGGTCCACGAACAGCACCGCGACCGATTCGGCGCGGGCCGTCGCGGCGGTCAGTTGCGCGTCGAGCCGTTCGAGGAAGTGCGGGCGGTTGGGCAGGCCGGTCAGGGCATCGAAGTGCGCGCGGTGGTTCAGCAGGCGCTCGCGACGGGCGGCGGCGATCGCCACCGCGGTGCGCCCGACCAATGCCGACACGATCTCGCGCGCCTCGGGCGTTGGCGTCTGTGCGGGCGACCAGCCGACGATCACCAGGCCGACCAGGCCGTCGGTGGTGTCGATGCGTTGCAGGTGCAGGCCGTCGACCTGCCGGCTGACGAAGCCGAGCAGGGTGTTCGGCTCGACGAGTCGCGTGATCTCGACCAGGGCGTCGCGGCCGGGAAGGTCGGCGTGCCGGGCCACCGCGGGGCGGGCCGTGGGCAGCCAGACGATTCCGGGGCGGCTGCCGGGGCGGGCCGCGCCGCGCATCGTCACCGGGAGCAGGTCCAGGGCCGATTCCCCGAGGTACAGGCGCCAGCCGGCCTGCGCCTGCGCTTCGAGCAGCAGACCGACGATCGGGGTGCCGAGCGCGCGTTGCAGCAGGTCCACGCCCAGCGAACCGATCTCGTCGAGCGAGCGTGCCTCGAGGATCACCCGGTCGATCGCCGAGAGCGACTCCATCGTGTCGAACTGGCGCGACAGGCCCTCGGTCATCCGGTTGAAGGCCTCGCCCAGCACCGCGAACTCGTTGCGGGCGGCCACGGACACGCGGTGAGAAAAATCGCGGGCGGCCAGGTGCTCGGTGGCCTGCGTCAGTGCGCGCAACGGACCCAGCGTGCGGCGCACCTGGCCGATGGCCAGCAGCAGCGCGCTCATCAGCGCGATGAAGGCGCCGGGCCAGATCACCTCGCGCAGTCGCTGCGCGGGCGCCAAGGCCGCGTCGGCCGGTTGGCTGAGCACCACGTTCCAGCTCGGAGAGTGGAAGCGGCCCTTCAGGAACACCTCGCGGTAGACGCCCACCATCGGCACGGCGCCGTCCCATTCGAAGCGGCCGGTGGGCTTGTGTTGCCAGGCCTGGGCCAGCGTGCGGCTGGCCGCCTGCGGCAGGGGCGAGGTGCAGCGCAGCGGGCGGTTCAGGTGATCGAAGACGCACAGTTCGCTGTCGGTGCCGAGTTCGTCGTCACGCTGCCAGAGGAAGGTCGGGCGCAGGCGCAGGGCGGCCATCGCGTTCGGGCCCTCGGGCGCACCCGCCGGCAGCGGCCGCAGCAGCCACACGCGCAGGCCACCCGGCTCGGCCAGCGTCACGACGCTGCCGTCACGGCCCTTGGGCAGGGGGGCGTCACGCCAGGTGGCGGGGTCCAGCAGGGCGGCGGGCACCGTCTCGCCGGCCAGGTGGTGGACGACGGTGCGGTTCTGGCCCAGGGCGAGCACCGCATCGAAGGCGGTGTTCGTGAACAGGCCCGCGGCGTCGGGGCGACGGGCGTCGAGTTGTTCGGCGGCGATCTCGTCGGCGATGCGCAGGCGGTCCCAGACCGTGAGGCCCAGCGCCTCGACCGTCTCGCCGACCCGCTTGAAGTGTTGTGCCACCAGCGCGTCGCGCACCCGCCAATCGGCCAGGGCCAGCGTCAACACCGCGGGGGCGACACCGAACACCACGAACAGGCCGAGCACCCGCTTGCCGACACGGGTGCCCAGCAGCCCCCCGCCGCGCCAGCGGCTCATGGATCGAAGTCGGAGGCCATCCCCATGAAGCGACCGTCCATCGCGCGGACGATGTCGTCGTGGGAGGCTTTCGGCAACAGCGACGCCGAGCTGTCGCCATCCTTGCCCTTGCTGTAGAGGTCGTAGTCCGAATTGAGTGGCGACAGGTTCTTGCGCTTGCGCGCTTGGCCGTTGCCCTTGGAGGTCTGCAGGTTGAAGTACTCGTAGGGCCGGCCCCACGGGTCGAGCTTGCCCGCGCGCCCGATCTCGCCGAGGTCGTCCGGCAGGCGGCGGTTGTTCAGCTCGAATTCCTTGATCCGGGTCGCGATGTCGATCATGTCGGTCACCGCGGTGGCGCCCCGGCTCTTGCTGATGAAGTGGTCGTAGCTCGCCATCGAGGTCATCGTCAGCACGCCGACGATGGTCATCGCCATCAGGATCTCCATCAGCGTGTAGCCGAGCACGGACCGCCGGCGCACGCGGGGTGGCCAGGAGCGGGGGGATCTCGGAAGAACGGAGAACATCGGGAGGGGCCGGGGCTGGGACGCAAACTCGGACACGTCCGGGGATTGTCAGCACCGGTGCCCGGCCGATCAGCCACGAGGGGATGAACGGAGGGTCCGGCATCGTCGGCGGTGGACCCTGTGACATCCTTCCACCGCCCACGTTCCGGTGTCCTGCCATGCGCCAGCCTGTCGACCTCGCCCACGCCAGCCGTCTGCTCAACCACGGCCCCACCGTCCTGGTGAGCGTCGCCCACCAGGGGCGGCGCAACCTGATGGCGGCGGCCTGGTCGATGCCGGTGGAGTTCACCCCGCCCCGGGTGGCGGTCGTCATCGACAAGAGCACCTACACCCGGGAGCTGCTGCTGGCCGGCGGCGGCTTCGCGCTCAGCCTGCCCTGCGTGGCCTGTGCCGACCTCGCCTTCACCGTGGGCAGCGTCAGCGGCCGGGACGCCGCGGCCGACAAGTTCGAGCGCTACGGCGTCGAGGCGTTCGACGGCCCGGTGCTGGGGCTGCCGCTGGTCGCCGCGGGCATCGCCTGGCTGGAGTGCCGATTGATCGCCGAGCCGCACGCGCAGCAGGCCTACGACACCTTCTTCGGCGAGGTGGTCTCGGCCCAGGCCGACGACCGTGTCTTCGCCCAGGGCCGTTACCGTTTTCGCGACGACAACCGTGACTGCCACACCCTGCACCACCTGGGCGCCGGCCTGTTCGCGGTGGCCTCGTCCACGGTGCAGGCGCGCATGCTCGACGCACCGGCCACGCCCGGGGACTGAGCGCGACTCGGCATCCTCCCGGCCGACTCCCCGGCGCGGCGGCGGCGGCCTGTTGTTCCGGCACACCGACCCCGGGTCGATTGATCTAAGTCAAGGTTTTGGGCGGCCCGGCAACCTACCTTGGGAGCCTGCGGTCGTTCGACGTCCCTGTCGAAGACCGCCCAAGGAGTGTTCCACGATGAAGATCCTCAGCCTGCTGTTGTCGGTGCGCCCCGAGCGCCTCGACGCCCTGGCCGCCGAACTGCCGGCCTTGCCCGGGGTGCTGGTGCACCAGCGCCTGCCCGGTTCGAAGCTCGTGGTCACCCTGGAAGACACACCGGACAGCGAGCTGGCGCGAACCCTGTCGACGGTCCAGACCGCCGACGGCGTGCTCTGCGCCACGCTGACCTACGAGTACTGCGACGAAGCCCTCACCCCCGAGGAATCGACATGAGCCTGAACCGACGCGATTTCATCCGAGCCAACGCCGTCACCGCCGCGATCGCGGCCGCCGGTGTCCAGTCCCCGGCCCTGGCGCAAGCCACCAAGGGCGCGGCCAAGACCATCCCGATCGCGCCGGCGCCGGCGGCGGGGCAGGGGGGCGACAACATCACCTGGGACAAGGGCGTGTGCCGCTTCTGCGGCACCGGCTGTGCCGTGCTGGTGGGCGTGCAGAACGGCCGCGTGGTGGCCACCCAGGGGGATCCGGACGCCCCGGTGAACCGCGGCCTGAACTGCATCAAGGGCTATTTCCTGTCCAAGATCATGTACGGCGCCGACCGGCTCACCCAGCCGCTGCTGCGCAAGAAGGACGGCAAGTACGACAAGAACGGCGAGTTCACCCCGGTCAGCTGGACCGAGGCCTTCGACGTGATGACCGGCAAGTTCAAGGAGGCCATCGCCAAGCACGGCCCCGACTCGGTGGCGATGTTCGGCTCCGGCCAGTGGACGATCTGGGAAGGCTACGCCGCGGCCAAGCTCTTCAAGGCCGGGCTGCGCACCAACAACATCGACCCGAACGCACGCCACTGCATGGCCAGCGCGGTGGCGGGCTTCATGCGCACTTTCGGCATCGACGAGCCGATGGGCTGCTACGACGACATCGAGAAGGCCGATGCGTTCGTGCTCTGGGGCTCGAACATGGCCGAGATGCACCCCATCCTCTGGTCGCGCATCACCGACCGCCGGCTCACGCACCCCACCTGCAAGGTGCACGTGCTCTCCACCTTCGAGCACCGCAGCTTCGAGCTGTCCGACAACGGCATGGTGTTCGCGCCGCAGACCGACCTGGCGATCCTGAACTACATCTGCCACCACATCATCAGCACGAACAAGGTCAACCAGGACTTCGTCAAGAAGCACGTGAACTTCAAGAAGGGCGTGACCGACATCGGCTACGGCCTGCGTCCCGCGCACGCGCTCGAGAAGAACGAGGGCAACAACGGCTACCCCGGGGCCGACGGCAAGCCCAAGGGCGACACCGGCAAGAGCGACCCGATCACCTTCGAGGAGTTCCGCAAGTTCGTCTCGGAGTACACGCTGGAGAAGGTGGCCAAGCTTTCGGGCGTGCCCGAGGCCAAGCTGAAGGCGCTCGCCGACCTGTACGCCGATCCGAAGGCCAAGGTGGTCTCGTTCTGGACGATGGGCTTCAACCAGCACACGCGCGGCACGTGGGTCAACAACATGATCTACAACGTGCACCTGCTCACCGGCAAGATCAGCGAACCGGGCAACGGCCCGTTCTCGCTGACCGGGCAGCCCTCGGCCTGCGGCACCGCGCGCGAGGTGGGCACCTTCGCGCACCGCCTGCCCGCGGACATGGTGGTGATGAACCCGCAGCACCGCGCGGCCACCGAGGCGATCTGGCAGGTGCCCGAGGGCACCATTCCGGCCAAGATCGGTCTGCACGCGGTCGCCCAGAGCCGCGCCCTGAAGGACGGGCGCCTGAAGTGCTACTGGACGATGACCACCAACAACATGCAGGCCGGGCCCAACGTCAACGGCGAGATCTATCCCGGCTGGCGCAATCCCGAGACCTTCATCGTGGTCTCGGATGTCTATCCCACGGTCTCGGCCTTGTCGGCCGACCTGATCCTGCCCGCCGCGATGTGGGTCGAGAAGGAAGGCGCCTACGGCAACGCGGAACGCCGCACGCAGTTCTGGCGGCAGATGGTCAAGGCGCCGGGCGAGGCCCGCTCCGACCTCTGGCAGCTGATGGAGTTCTCGCGCCGCTTCAAGATCGAGGAGGTCTGGCCCGCCGAGCTCATCGCGAAGAAGCCCGAGGTGAAGGGCAAGACGCTGTTCGATGTGCTGTTCGCCAACGGCACCGCCAACAAGTTCCCGCTGGCCGAGCTCGTGAAGGTGAACGAGCACGCCAACAAGGCCTACACCAACGACGAGTCGCAGGCCTACGGCTTCTACGTGCAGAAGAGCCTGTTCGAGGAGTACGCGCAGTTCGGTCGGGGGCACGGCCACGACCTCGCGCCCTTCGACCTCTATCACAAGGCGCGCGGCCTGCGCTGGCCGGTGGTCGATGGCAAGGAGACGCTGTGGCGCTTCCGCGAGGGCTTCGACCCCTACGTGAAGGCGGGCGAGGGCGTGAAGTTCTACGGTCACAAGGACGGGCGCGCGGTGATCTTCGCGCTGCCCTACCAGCCGGCCGCCGAGGCGCCGGACAAGGACTACGACCTGTGGCTGTGCACCGGCCGTGTGCTCGAGCACTGGCACACCGGCACGATGACCCGTCGGGTGCCCGAACTGCACCGCTCGGTGCCCGAGGCGGTGGTGTTCATGCACCCCGACGACGCGAAGTCCCGGGGCCTGCAGCGCGGCATGGTCGCCAAGCTGGCCACGCGCCGCGGCGAGATGAGCGCACGGGTCGAGACCCGGGGGCGCAACAAGCCGCCGGTGGGGCTGATCTTCGTGCCCTTCTTCGACGAGTCGCGCCTGGTGAACAAGCTCACGCTGGACGCCACCTGCCCGATCTCGAAAGAGACCGACTTCAAGAAGTGCGCGGTGAAGGTGACGCGCGCCTGAGCGGCACGCACGCCTCGCCTACCGACACGACCCGCCCATGGACCGTCGACGTTTCCTGCGCGACACCGCCGGCGCCGCCGGTGGTGCCGGCCTGCTGGCACTGGGGTCGGCCCTGGTGGCCGGCCAGGGCCAGGCGCGGCCGGCGCAGGCGCTGCGTCCGCCCGGCGCGCGCGAGGAATCGGCCTTCCTCGCGGCTTGCGTGCGTTGCGGAATGTGCGTTCGGGCATGCCCCTACGACACCTTGTCGCTGGCACGGCTCGGCCAGGGGCCGGCCCAGGGCACGCCGTTCTTCGAGGCGCGCTCGGTGCCGTGCGAGATGTGCGATGACATCCCCTGCGTGAAGGCCTGCCCCACCGGGGCGCTGGACCCCTCGCTCACCGACATCGGCCGCGCGAAGATGGGCGTCGCGGTGCTGATCGACCAGGAAAACTGCCTGAACTTCCTCGGTCTGCGTTGCGATGTCTGCTATCGCGTGTGCCCGGTGATCGACAAGGCGATCACGCTGGAGACACGCCACAACCCGCGCTCGGACCGGCACGCGATGCTGATCCCGACGGTGCACGCGCAGGACTGCACCGGCTGCGGCAAGTGCGAGAAGAGCTGCGTGCTCGAACGCGCCGCGATCAAGGTGATGCCGCTGGCCCTGGCGCGCGGTGAGCTCGGCGCCCACTACCGCAAGGGCTGGGAGGAGCGCGGCAAGGCCGGCAAGTCGCTGATCGGCGAGACGATCGAGCTGCCGGTGCGCGGGCTGGAGCCGGGCGGCGGCGCGGTGTCGGTGCCGTCGGCGACCGCGCCCGGCCTGCCCGGTGGCGCCGGACTTCCGGCGGCACCCGTGGCACCCCTCGCCCCGGTCCCCGCGGCCCCCGCGGGCAGGACGCCATGAGCGCGGCCCTCGATCCCGGTCGCGAGGCGGTGCTCGTGAAGGGCCGCTGGCGCGCGAACCGCTGGCTGTGGCTGCGCCGTGCGACGCAGTTCGGCGTGATCGGCCTGTTCCTGCTCGGACCCTGGGCGGGCCTGTGGGTGCTCAAGGGCAACCTCACCGCGAGCCGCACGCTCGACGTGCTGCCGCTGACCGATCCCTTCGTGCTGATGCAGACGATCGCCGCGCGCCACGCGCCCGCGCTGAGCGCGATCGTCGGCGCCCTGATCGTGCTGGCCGTCTACGCGGTGATCGGCGGACGGCTCTTCTGCTCCTGGGTCTGCCCGATGAACCTGGTCACCGACGCGGCGGCCGCCCTGCGCCGGCGCCTGTACCTCGGCGGCTCGCGCAGCCCCTCGCGCAACACCCGGCACTGGCTGCTCGGATTCGTGATGCTGACCGCCGCCGTCACCGGCATGGCCGCTTGGGAGTTCGTCAACCCGGTCAGCGCCTTGCAGCGCGCCCTGGTGTTCGGGGGTGTGCTCGGGTGGTGGCTCGCGGCGGCGGTCTTCGTGTTCGACCTCGTGGTCGCGCACCACGGCTGGTGCGGCCACGTCTGCCCCCAGGGCGCGTTCTACGGCCTGCTGGGCCGGGCGTCGCTGTTGCGCGTCTCGGCGGCGCGGCGCAGCCAGTGCAACGACTGCGGCGATTGCCTCGTGATCTGCCCCGAGACGCCGGTGATCGCGCCGGCGCTCAAGGGCACGGGCTCGCCGATCATCCGATCGAGCGACTGCACGCAGTGCGGCCGCTGCATCGACGTCTGCAGCCGAGACGTCTTCCGATTCACCACCCGATTCGACCAAAGGAGCCAATGATGGACTCACGGGCACGATGGATGCTGGCCTTGATCGCCGCGCTCGGCGCGGCGGCCTGGCTGGGTTCGCACACCCCTCTCGCGAGCGCGGCCGACAAGCCCGCCGCGGTCGCCGACAAGCCCGGCGTCAAGGCCCTTCGCGACACCCCGGTGGCCGCGCCCGAACAGCCGGGCGACGGGGCGGGCTTCAAGACCGAACGCGATCACGCGCCGCTGCCGCGCGACTTCGTCCAGCAGCCGCCGCTGATCCCGCACACGGTGGCCGGCTACACGATCACCGCGAACTTCAACAAGTGCATGGATTGTCACGCGTGGTCGCGAGCCCGCGAGACGGGCGCCACCAAGGTGTCGCTGACCCACTTCAGGGACCGCGACGGCAAGGAACTCACCAACGTGTCGCCGCGGCGCTACTTCTGCATGCAGTGCCATGTGCCGCAGACCGACACCAAGCCGCTGGTGGGCAACACCTTCCGCCCGGCCCAGGGTCTGCGATAGGGGATCGAGATGAATGCACCGCAAGCACCCGAACAGACGTCGCCGCGTCCGCGTGGCTGGTGGTCATGGCTCAAGCGCCTGGTCTTCGGCTCGGTGGGTGTGGGCTTCGTGGCCGGGGTGGTGTTCTGGGGCGGCTTCAACTGGTCGCTGGAACTCACCAACACCGAGGCCTTCTGCATCTCGTGCCACGAGATGAAGGACAACGTCTATCAGGAGTACCGCAACACCGTCCACTACGCGAACCGCACCGGCGTGCGGGCCACCTGCCCGGACTGCCACGTGCCCAGGGAGTGGACGTACAAGATGATCCGCAAGATCCAGGCGTCCAACGAGCTGCTGCACAAGGTGCTGGGCACGATCGACACGCCCGAGAAGTTCAACGCGAAGCGCCTGGAGCTCGCCAAGCACGAGTGGGACCGGATGAAGCGCACCGATTCCCGCGAGTGCCGCAACTGCCATCACTTCGAGAACTTCGACTACGCGGAGCAGGGGCGGCGGTCGGCCAACGCGCACCAGAAGGGCCTGAGCGAGGGCAAGACCTGCATCGATTGCCACAAGGGCATCGCGCACGCGCTGCCCGCGGTGGAGCAGGGCGTGGGCGCCGACAAGCAGGGGGCCTCGTCGCAGGAGTTCCATCCGGATGCGAAGGCCACGGCCACGGGGGGTTCGGGTGCGCCCGGGGCGGACAAGCCCGCCGAGGGCCCGCAGCCGGCCCTGAAGGAGCGCTGAGCGCCGCGCGGCCTGCCGGCTTGTCAGGTCGATCCACCGGGCAGGCGCGGTGCGCCGCTGCCTGCCCGTGACGACAAGGTCTCGTGCAGCTCCCAGGTCATCACGCCCAGCACGAAGACCAGTCCGAGATACAGCGCCGCCGCCTGCGCGCGCTCCGCCCATCCGATGTCGCGGAGGTTCGGCGGCTGTCGGATCGAGCGCCAGATCTGCGGCACCGCGAAGAGCGCCACGAGCAGGAACACCGGCGAGGGCTTCCACCACAGCAGGGCGATCAGCAGCGGCACGCCCAGCCACCACATCCGCGGCGAGATCAATGCGGTGATCCGCCCGCCGTCCAGCGGGGTCACCGGGATCAGGTTCACCAGGTTCAGCAGGAAGCCGGCGTACGCCACGGCGAGCAGCCAGGGCGCGTCGCCCACCGACCCCAGCGCGTAGGCGGCGAACGCGCCCACGGTGCCCGCCAGCGGGCCGGCGAAGGCCACGGCCGCCTCCACGCGCGGCGAGAGCCGCGCGTCCTTCAGCTGGATCCAGGCGCCGACGAAGGGAATGAACGTGGGCAGGGAGACGGCCAGGCCGCGCCGACGTGCCGCCACGTAGTGACCACCCTCGTGGATGACCAGCATCGCCACCAGCCCGACCGCGTACCGCCAGCCGTAGACGAGCGCGTAGACGCCGACCGACAGCAGCATCGTGCCGCCGGAACTCAGCACCTTGCCGAGCTTGCCGGCGGCCAGCAGCGTGAGCAGCAGCTTGATCATCGGCGCGCGCCGTCGGTCGGCATCACTCCAGCTTCAGCCCGGACTCCTTGATGAACTTGGCCCACCGATCGGTCTCGTTGGCCAGCAGCTTGTCCACCTCGGCCGGCGTGCCCGAGGGAAACACGGCACCGCCCAGCGACTCGATGCGCGACTGCACCTCGGCGTCGGCCAGCGCTCGTCCGATCTCGGTGTTCAGCCGCTGGATCGCGGCGGCGGGGGTGCCCGCCGGAGCGAAGATTGCGTACCAGGAGATCACCGGGGATTCGGCGTAGCCCGCCTCGGCCATCGTGGGCACGTCGGGCAGCAGCTTGCTGCGCGTGGGCGAGGCGATCGCCAGCGCGCGCAGTTTGCCCGACTTCACATGGGGCGCGGCCACCGCGAACGGCACCATCGAGAACTCGATGCGTCCGGCGATCATGTCGGGGATCACCGGCGGAAAGCCCTTGTAGCCCACCGAGGTGAGCTGCATGCCGGTGTGCTTGCGCAGCAGCTCCACGCCCAGGGTGGGCGAGGTGCCGTTGCCGCCGTTGGCGAAGTTCAGCTGGCCCGGCCGCGCCTTGGCGTAGGCGACGAACTCGCGCAGCGTCTTGGGCTCGAGCGTGGCGGGCACCACGACCAGGTTCGGTACCTGGCCCACCATCGCCACGCCGGCGAAGTCCTTGGTGGGGTTCCAGGGCACCTTCGTGAAGGGCGGCAGCGTCGCCAACGACAGCGTGCCCATCAGCAAGGTGTGCCCATCGGGATCGGCTCGGGCCACCACCTCGGTGCCCAGACTGCTGTGGGCGCCGGGCTTGACCTCGATCACCACCGGTTGTCCCAGGCTGCTCGACAGGCGATCGGCCATCGCGCGGGCCATCAGGTCGACGATGCCGCCGGCGGGGAATGGCACCACCAGCCGCACCGGCTTGGTCGGTGCCCACTGGGCATGCGCCAGGGGCGCGAGGGGAGTCAGGGCCAGCGCGGCGGCGCCGCGCAACAGGGTGCGTCTCATCGGGTGAAGTCTCCGTGGTTCGTGGTCTTGTTCTGGGTGGGCCGCGCGGCGAGCGCACCCGCGCCGCGCGTTGCGGCAACCCCACGCTGCGCCAACCGGTGCGCGAAGTTGGTCGATCGCGACGCGAGCACCCTATCATCTCCATCGCCCGCCGGGCGCGGGTTCTTATCCGGGAGTGCCGATGTTCCGAAGCGATCTGTTCCAGGGTCACAAGATCCTCGTCACCGGCGGGGGCACCGGCCTGGGCCGGGTGATGGCCGAGCGCCTGCTGCAGCTCGGTGCGCATCTGGTCATCTGCGGGCGACGGCACGGGGTGCTCGAGACCACCGCGGCAGAGCTCACCGCGGCGCACGGCGGGCGTGTCGACACCTTCGCCTGCGACCTGCGCGACGCGGCCGCGGTCGATGACATGGTCGAGCGCATCTTCGCCACCGGCCCGCTCACCGGTCTGGTGAACAACGCCGCGGGCAACTTCATCAGCCGCACCGAGGACCTCTCCCCGCGCGGCTTCGACGCGGTCGCCAACACGGTGATGCACGGCACCTTCTACGTCACCCAGGCGGTGGGCAAACGCTGGATCGCCGCGGGCCTGAAGGGGTCGGTGCTGTCGATCATCGTCACCTGGGTCTGGACCGGCTCGCCCTTCGTGGTCCCGTCGGCGATGTCCAAGGCCGGCATCGACGTGATGACCAAGTCGCTCGCCGTCGAGTGGGGTCGGCACGGCATCCGCCTGAACGCGATCGCGCCGGGCATCTTTCCCACCGAAGGCGCGAGCGCGCGCCTGCGCCCCGCCGGTGGCCTGCCCAGCAAGGAGACCACGCAGAACCCGATGGGGCGGCTGGGCCGCATGGACGAGCTCGCCGATCTCGCGGCCTTCCTGATGGCGCCGCAGTGCGAGTGGCTGACCGGTCAGACCATCGCCATCGACGGCGCCAACTGGCTGGCCAACGGGGCCTACTTCACGCAGTACATGGCCTGGGGCGACGACGAGTGGGCGCAGGCCCGCGAGCGCATCAAGGCCACCAACGAGCGCGATCGGGCGCAGCGCAGCACATGACCACCGTGGGCGACGCGGGCGCGCGCTTCTGGGGGGTGGCGGCCGGTCTGAGCGGTGCGCTGGCCATGGTCTTCGCGGCCTGGTCCAGCCACGGCCTGGCCCGCACGGTCCCGCCCGATCAACTCGCCGCCGCGATCGAGATGGCCCGCGTGGCCAATCTGCACCACCTGCTGCACAGCCTGGCGCTGCTGGGGGTGTCGCTGTGGGTGCGCCAGGGCGCCAATGGCTGGGTGCACCTGGCCGGCGTGCTCTTCCTGCTGGGCATCGTGGGCTTCGCGGGCGGCATCCTGGGGGTGCGGGTGCTGGCGGGCATCCACACCGGGCCGCTGGTCGTCTTCACCCCGGCCGGGGGCCTGTGCCTGATCCTGGGTTGGGTGGCCCTGGCGATCGGGGCCTGGCGGGGTCAGCGCTCGGGTTCGCGCTGAGGGCGCCGGGCGGCGGCGGGTCCGCCAAAAAAGAAAGCCCGCTCGAGGCGGGCCGAAGAGGAGGAGACAGCCCCAGTATCCGCCCGGGGCTGTCACTTGAACATCCGACGAAAGGATGAGCGGGGCCTACACCGGACGAACGGTGCGAGCGCCCGCTTACGCCGTGGCCGCCGTCTGACAGACATCGACCCATTCGGCGGCCACCAGCGATCGCAGCGCCTCGGGGGCGATCCGAACTGCGGTGTGCACCCCGCCGGCGGCGGGCAGCACGGTCTCGAACGCCTGGAGTGACACGTCCACGAAGACCGGCAGCGGGCGGGCCAAGCCGAAGGGGCAGACCCCGCCCACCGGGTGGCCGGTGATCGCCTGCACCTCGTCGGCGGGCAGCATCTTGCCGCGACCGAAGCGGTCCTTGAAGCGCTTGTTGTCGATGCGTGCGTCGCCGCGCGCCACCAGCAGAATCACCGTCGCATCGGCCAGGCGGAACGCCAGCGTCTTGGCGATCCGGCCGGGCTCCACCCCATGGGCCGCGGCCGCGGTGTCCACGGTGGGCGTGGGTTCGTGGGTCTCGATGATCTGCAGGTCGGGGGCGTGCGCGGCGAAGAAGGCGCGGACGGAGTCGAGGCTCATGGGGTGTGGGCGACGGGGTCGACGGGGACCGCATGGTCGCACAGCCGGGGTTGACGCCTTCGCCACGCGATCGCCAGACCAGCCCCCATCGCCTGGGTGCACGCGAGCCCGACGAAACCGGCGTCCAGCTGGGCGTGGCCCAGCGGTGCCGCGAGCACCAGCGCGGCCGCTGCGCCGAGGTTCGACAGGGCGCACGACGCCAACGCGTCGGTGGTCGCGCCGTGCGCGTCGTTGCTGTGGGCGGTCTGGCGCGACATCCGGCGCGCGAGCAGGCCCGCGCCCAGCCCGCATCCGCCGATGTACAGCGCGAGGCTGGCGGCGCAGACCGAGCGCTCCACCGCAGTCGGTGCGGTCCGGTGCGATGCGGCCGCGAGGCACACCACCAGCAGACCCCCCAACGGGGCGAGCAGTTCACCGCCCGAGGGGGCGGCCAACACGCCCAGGGCTCCCGCCGCACCGCCCAGAAGGGCCAGACCGGCCCGGCGCGTGGCCATGGCGGCGTGCCGATCGCCCGTCGCCCCGACGGCTTGCCTGGCCGTTGCGCCGCCTGCGCCGCGCACGCGTCGGGCGGCGAACCACGCCACGCTGTCGATCAGCGCGAACCCGAGCTTGATCGAGAGCAGCGCGGCCGTCAGCGGCGTGCCCAGCCAGGCCAGCAGCGGCAGGGCCAGTCCGGCGCCCCAGCCGGCGGCCCCGGCCAGCGCGCCGCTGGCCAGCCCGAGCACGGCGATCAGCCAGGGATCGGTCACGCGCGACGTCCTCGGGTGCGGATCATCGCGCCGCCGAGTTCGGAAGCAGACCGAGCCGTCGCACGTCGGCGTCGTTTCGGATCGGTGCCAGCGCGAAGGCGTTCAGCCCCTGGGCGCGCAGTCGCGCGGCCGCCAGGTGCAGGAAGACCTGGTGGTTGCGGGCGGTGAACGGGCCGGGCGCATCGGCGTGGATGGGCGGCAGCCCGTTCGCGACCAGCTCGACCAGCACCGCCTGGCGGCCGGGCAGGGCGCGCAGGGGCTGGACGACCACCGCCGGGTCGTCGATGGCCGCACTCGCGGCGCCGGTCTGCACCGGCCGGACCACGGCCGCCATCCGGGAGGTGCCGGTCTCCTCGGGGCGGTGCAGCAGGGTGTGTCGTGGCTTGAGCGGATCGTCGCCGCTGTCCCGATAGACCCGGATGGCCGACTCGCCCGCCACCGGGCGGGTGGCGCAGCGAATCGGTCCGTGCGTGCAGACCGTCGCCACCGTCCCGGCCGGCAGGGGCAGCCCGAGTGTCATGGGGGTCTCGATCAGCGACGTGATCCACCCCAGCAGGGCCAGCCCGCCGGCGGCCCGTCGTGCCCAGGCCCCGGCGCCGCGCCCGGTCCCCGGCAGCGCCAGCCAGGCCAGCAGGCCGAGCAGGCAGACGAGGCTGATCGAGGCTTCGCGACTCTCCAGCGTGACGCCGGTGACCGCCCCGATCGCACCGGCCGAGGCGACCAGCATCGCGGCGGCCAGGCCGATGCGTCGCGACGCGGCGCCGGGCGGTCGCAGCCACGCGAGCATCGCGAGGCACACCGCGAACGCGGGGACGAAGCGGTAGCTCAATGGCCCGCCGTCGGCGATCGTCTTGATCGCGTTCAGACTGGCCACGAAGAAGAGCGGCGCGAGCCGCCAGGACGACGCGTGTCGGGCCCACGCCGCCAGCACCGGCAGCGCGCAGACGCTGGCCATGACCAGGCTGGCCAGACACAGCGGCGCCGTCCAGCCCGGCACCGCCGCCGTCAGGGCGCCACCGACGTCGTAGCCTCGTGCGCCCAGTGGCGTCGCCAGGCCCGCCAGTGCGGCCTTGCCGGCGTGCGAGTGGAGCCAGTAGCTGTAGCTGTTGCTCTCTCCCGCCCAGTGCACCACGGGCATCGTGAGTGGCATGCCCAGCGACTCGAGTGACGCCAGGTGGGCCGCGAGATTGGCCGCGTTGCCCACCAGAAGGGCGATCGGCAAGCCGATCGAGGCCGCTCCGATGGTCCAGCCCGAAAACGGCCGATGGCGATCGAGCTCGATGACCGCCAGCCCGATCGCGGCGCCGAGCAGCACCACCATTGCGGCGCCCGGCGAGGTGCTGTGCGCGAGCGGCTCGACCAGTGTCTTGGCGATCAGGCCGGCCTGGGGATCGGCCAGCACCCAGGCGGCCGCGCCGAGCAGCGCGACGGCCAGCGGCCAACGACCCGAGCCGGGGGAGGGCCGGCTCAGTACGCGGGCGAGGCCGTCCACGTCACCGCCGAACCGCTGTTGGTGATGGTGATGGTTCGCCCGGTGTTCGACGTGAAGCGGATCGTGTTGCCGTTGCACGCCGATTCGTTCGGATCGGCGAACACCGAGGGCCGGATGCCCCCGAGCGCGAGATAGTGGCCCTGCCACTGCGCCGAACTCGCGCGATCGGGCACGGTGTCGACCTGGTCGCAACGCACCAGGTTGTACAGGCTCATCTGGTGGGGCGCGGTGTAGCCCCCGCTGCCCAGCAGCTGGTTCGCGTAGGCCAGGGTGTACGCGGTGCGCAGGGCGCCCACGAAGCCCTCGACCGCCGCCTTCTCGGCCGGCTCGCGCAAGGCGGCGAAGCGCGGGAGCGCGATCGCGGCGAGGATTCCCAGCAACACGATCACCACGACCAACTCGACGAGGGTGAAGCCGGCCTGGCGGCGGGCGGCGCGGAAGAGGGCTGTCATGGCTTGGGCAATGCGTGGAGGGTCCTGTCCGACAGTGCCCGACCCGCGCCGCGCCCGATCCTCGGAAAAGCCGCGGGCCCCCGCCTCAGACGGGGTGAATGAGCCCGGCGTGCCCGAGCACGCCGGATTCGTTCACACCGTCTCGGCCCAAGCGACCGGATATTCGGAACGTGCGCGGCGCCCGCGCCTGGTGGCCTGCGCGCGCCGCCGCGAACCGCCCCCCGAGCCGTGCGAGACTGCCGTTCCCGCTCTTCCCACGCTTGCCGAGGCCCGCATGAAGCTTTTCTACTCCGCCGCATCGCCGTACGTCCGCAAGTGCTCCGTGGTGGCCCACGAACTGGGCCTGTCCGGACGCATCGAGCACCTGGCCGCGGCGGCCCACCCGGTGAACCGGGACCAGAACATCGTGCGCAACAACCCGCTGGGCAAGGTGCCCACGCTGCTGCTCGACGACGGCACCGCGCTGTACGACAGCCGGGTGATCTGCGAATTCCTGGATGACCTGGGCGGCGGCCGTCTGTTTCCGCGCGGCGGCGCGGCCCGCTGGCAGGCCCTCACCGAGCAGGCCCTGGGCGACGGTATCCTCGACGCCGCGCTGCTCGCGCGCTACGAGGGCGCGATGCGCCCGGAGAACCTGCGCTGGCCGGACTGGATGGCCGGGCAACTCGACAAGATCCACACCGGCGTGGCGCTGATCGACCGCAAGGCCGAGGCGCTGGGCGATCGCGTGGACATCGGCACCATCACGATGGGCTGCGTGCTCGGCTACCTCGACCTGCGCTTCGCCCACCTGAACTGGCGCCAGCAGGCCCCGCGCGCGGCCGCCTGGTTCGAGCGCTTCAACGCGCGCCCGTCGATGCAGGCGACGCTGCCCAAGGCCTGAGCGACTCGTCCCATGAGCGCCGCGTCCGTCGCGCCCGAACTGCGGCTGGCCGAGTTCACGCACGGTCTGCGCTACGACGACCTGCCGCCGGCGGTCGTGCGGCTGCTCAAGCGCCTGCTGCTCGCGGTCTCGGGCACCGGCATCGCGGGTGCCCGCGAGGATGGCATCGATGCGCTGCGCGCGCTGCTGCGCGCCCGCGGCGGCGCGCCCGAGGCCACCACGCTGGTGCACGGCGACCGGCTGCCCGCGGCCAGCGCGGCGATGCTCAACGGCGCGATGTGCCGGGCGCTCGATTTCTGCGACGCGATGGCGCCCGGACCCCACATCGGGTCCGCGCTGATCCCGGCCGCACTGGCGGCGGCCGAACTGCGCGGCGGTTGCTCGGGCCGCGAGTTCCTGGCCGCGCTCGCCGCCGGGGCCGAGCTCGGGTCGCGCTTCAACCTGTCCGAAGCGCAGTACGACGGCTTCGACCCCACCGGCCTGTGCGTGAACTTCGCCGCCGCGGGCGCCGCCGCGCGCTTGCTCGGCCTGCCCCCGGCCGGCATCGAGCAGGCGCTCGCCCTGGCCTTCAACCGCTGTGGCGGCAGCTTCCAGTCGCATGTCGACGGTTCCCTCGGCGTACGGCTCACGCAGGGCTGGGTGGCCGAGGCCGGCATCACCTGCGCGCAGTTCGCGCAGGCCGGCCTCACCGGGCCGCGCCGCTTCCTCACCGGTCTGTATGGCTACCCGCACCTGTACGGTCGTGACACGCTCGATCCGGCCGAGGTGGTGAGCGGCCTGGGGCAGGAGTGGCGGCTGCACCGGGTGGTCTTCAAGAAGTACCCCAGCTGCGGCGTCACCCAGGGTGCCACCGAACTCACGCTCGCGCTCGCCGCCGAGCTCGGGCTGCAGCCGGCGCAGGTCGAGGCGGTCGAGGTGCGCCTGCCCCCCTACGCGCACCGCCTCGTCGGCCACTCCTTCGCGATCGGCGAGAACCCGCGCGTGGACGCCCAGTTCAGCGTGCAGTACTGCGTGGCCAATGCGATCGCGCGCGGCGCCTCGCGGCTGTCGCACTTTCGGGTCGACGCGATCCGCGATCCGGCGCTGGCCCCGCTGATCGACCGCGTGCGCGCGGTCGCCGATCCCGCGATGGACGCCCGCGGCCACGCGTCGGTCGATGTCATCCTCACCACCGCCGACGGGCGCCGCCACGTCCGGGGCCTGGACATCCCGCCCGGATTTCCCGGCAACGAGCTCTCCGAGGCCCAGCACCTCGCGCGCTTTCACGACTGCCTCGCCTACGCGGGCGACACGCTGGCCCCCGGGGCCGCGGCGCGCTGGCTGCAGGCGATCGAGCGGCTCGAGACGCTGCCCGACGTGCGCGAGCTGATTCCGCTGCTGGTTGCCGCCGGCTAAGCGTCGGTCGCGGTATCGTTCCCCGATCCTTCCCCATCCGTTTCGTTCGGAGCCGCCCATGGATGTCAAAGCCGCCGTCGCCTACGAGCCCGGCAAGCCCCTGGTGATCGAGACCGTGCAACTGGCCGGTCCGAAGTTCGGCGAGGTCCTCGTCGAGATCAAGGCCACCGGTGTGTGCCACACCGATGAATTCACCCGCTCGGGCGCCGATCCCGAGGGCCTGTTCCCGGCGATCTTCGGTCACGAGGGTGCCGGTGTCGTGGTCGACGTCGGCCCCGGCGTCACCACGCTGAAGAAGGGCGACCACGTCATCCCGCTCTACACCCCCGAATGCCGGCAGTGCAAATCGTGCCTGTCGCGCAAGACCAACCTGTGCACCGCGATCCGCGCCACGCAGGGCAAGGGGGTGATGCCCGATGGCACCAGTCGCTTCTCCATCGGCGGCAAGCCCATCCATCACTACATGGGCTGCTCCACGTTCGCGAACTTCACCGTGATGCCGGAGATCGCGCTGGCGAAGATCCGCGAGGACGCCCCCTTCGAGAAGGTCTGCTACATCGGCTGCGGCGTCACCACCGGCATCGGTGCGGTGATCAACACCGCCAAGGTGGAGCCGGGCGCCAACGTGGTGGTGTTCGGTCTGGGCGGCATCGGCCTGAACGTGATCCAGGGCGCGCGGCTGGTGGGCGCGAACATGATCATCGGCGTGGACATCAATCCCGCGCGGCGCGCGATGGCCGAGAAGTTCGGCATGACGCACTTCGTGAACCCGACCGAGGTCGGCGACGTGGTGGCCCATCTGGTGGAGCTCACCGGTGGCGGTGCCGACTACAGCTTCGAGTGCGTGGGCCATGTCGACCTGATGCGCCAGGCGCTCGAGTGCTGCCACCGGGGCTGGGGTGTGTCGGTGATCATCGGGGTGGCCGGCGCGGGCCAGGAGATCAAGACCCGGCCGTTCCAGCTCGTCACCGGGCGGGTCTGGAAGGGCACCGCCTTCGGCGGCGCGCGCGGTCGCACCGACGTGCCGAAGATCGTCGACTGGTACATGGACGGCAAGATCAACATCGACGACCTCATCACCCACGTGATGCCGCTGCCCGAGATCAACCGCGCGTTCGACCTGATGCACAGCGGCGAGTCGATCCGCAGCGTGGTGACGTTCTAGGCCGTGTGGACACGCCCCGGCATCGCTCGCCGACTCCTCCCCGCCCCACCGGTTCGACCCCTGCCACCGCCATGACCCTGCCCGCCACGCTGCCCGACCTGCTCAGCGCGCACCCGCGCCCCGACGATGCCGCGCTGTTCGACCGCGACCGTCGCGTGTCCTACGCGCAACTGATCGACGAGAGTGCCCGGGTGGCCGGCGCGCTGCGCGAACTCGGCGTGGCGCCCGGCGATCGGGTCGGCATCTGGCTGCCCAATGCCACCGCGTGGCTGGCGGCGTTCTTCGCCTGCGCGCGCCTGGGCGCGATCGCGGTCGCGGTCAACACCCGCTTCCGTTCGGCCGAGCTCGCCGACATCGTCTCGCGCTCGGGCATCACGGTGCTGCTCACCTGGCCGGCGTTCGAGAAGGCCGACTTCGTCGCGGTGCTGGCTGGTTGCCCGCCCGCGTCGCTGGCCGGGCTGCGCTCGGTCGTCGTCTACGACGAGGACGAGCCGCAGGCGCCGTCGCGCGCGCAGGCCCTGGCGGCCGCATTGCCCGCGGGCCTGCGCCTGCGTCGCTATGCCGATTGCCTCGCCACCGCGCCGCTGCGCGAACATGTCGCGAGGCCCGAGGCGGGCTGCGCCATCTTCACCACCTCCGGCACCACGAAGGCGCCCAAGTTCGTGCTGCACGATCAGCGCACGCTGGTCGACCACGCGCGCCACGTGATGCGGGCCTGGGACATCGTGCCCGGCTCGGCGATGTTGCAGGCCCCGCCGCTGTGCGGGGTGTTCGGCGTGTGCAACGTGATGGCCCAATTCGCCGCCGGCGCGCCCTTCGCGATGATGCCCGTCTGGGATCCCCGGCTGGCGGCGGAGATGATCGAGCGCCACCGCTGCACCCACATGAACGCCACCGACGAGTCGATCTCGGCGCTGCTCGCGCTGAACGACCGCACGCCGGCCTATCCCACGCTGCGCTTCGTCGGATACGCCGCGTTCAATCCGGCGATGGCCGACATCCTCGAGCGCGCCGATGCGCGTGGCCTGACGCTGGTCGGGCTGTACGGCATCAGCGAGATCCAGGCGCTGTTCTCCCGTCAGTCCGAACACGCGTCGCTCGAGGACCGGCGGGCCGCGGGTGGCCGGCCGGTGCACCCGGACGCGCGGGTCCGGGCCCGCGACCCCGACAGCGGACAGGTGCTGCCGCACGGCCAGGCGGGCGAACTCGAATTCCTCGCGCCCTCGCGGATGGTCGAGTACTTCGGCAACCCCGAGGCCACCCGGGCGGCGATCACCGACGACGGCTGGTACCGCTCCGGCGACCTGGGCTTCACGCAGGCCGACGGCCGTTTCGTGTTCCTGAACCGGATGGGCGATTCGCTGCGCCTGGGCGGCTTCCTGGTCAGCCCGGCCGAGATCGAGGAGTGTGTGCAGCAGGCGCCCGGCATCGATGGTTGCCAGGTCGTGGCCGTCACCACCGCCGGCGCGTTGCGGCCGGTCGCCTTCGTCACGTTGCGCCCGGGCGCGGCGCTCGACGAGGCTGCGGTCACCGCGCATGTCGCGTCGCGGCTGGCGCGCTACAAGGTGCCGGTGCGGGTGTTCGAGATCGACGCCTTCCCGGTCACCGAGGGCACCAACGCGACCAAGATCCAGAAGCACCGGCTGCGCGACCTCGCGATCGCGCGGCTCTCGCCATGACCCGTCCGACCCGTCCGCGAGCCCGCGCCCGTCGCCCCGGCGCGCGGCGCCCGGGCATCCACCCCCCAGGAGCCCTGCCATGAGTCAAGCCGCGATCGCCGCCATCGAGAAACGCCTCGCCGGGCTGTTCCCGGACCTGATGGGACTGAAGCTGGTCGAGGCCGAGCCCGACCGGGTCGTGGCACGCCTGGTGGTGCGTCCCGACCTGTGCACCGCCGGGGGCATCCTGCACGGCGGCGCGATCATGGCCTTCGCCGACACCCTGGGCGCGGTGGGCACGGTGCTGAACCTGCCCGCCGGCGCGGCCGGCACCGCGACGATCGAGTCCAAGACCAACTTCTTTCGGCCCGGACCGGTGGGGACCACGGTCACCGGCACCACCACGCCGCTGAACAAGGGCAAGCGCACCCAGACCTGGGAGACGCGCATCACCACCGACGAGGGCAAGCTGGTGGCGGTGGTGACCCAGACCCAGATGGTGCTCTGACTCCATCGACCCACGAACCGAAGGCGCGGCGGCGATGACCGCCGTCGCCGCGCCGCCGTCGCGACCGCACGTTCCCCAGGAGACCGTCCCCATGCGTCATCACATCGTTCGCTGCTGCGCCGCGCTGGCCCTCGGCCTGAGCGCCCACTGGGCCGCCGCGCAGGACAAGGTGGCCTACCACATCGCCGACGCGGCCACGCAGGCCCTGGGCGGGCTGCGCAACGTCAGGAACCACCTGGACACCGATCCCGCCGCGCAGATCACCGTGGTCACCCACGCGCAGGGCGTGGACTTCCTGATGACCGACGCGAAGGACCGGAACGGCAACCCGTACGAGGTGCTCGTGCAGGAGCTGGTCCGGCGCGGGGTTCGCTTCGAGGTCTGCGAGATCACGCTGAAGAACCGCCAGCTGAAGAAGTCGCAGTTCATCGAGGAGGCGGCTTTCACCCCCTCGGGCGTCGTGCGTCTGGCGAAGCTGCAGCGCGAGGGCGCCGCCTACATCCGGCCCTGAGCCCTCGAGGCGGGCGCCGGCGCGGCAGGGCCCCGAGACCGGGATGCCCCGCCGGCGCGCCGCCGGGCCGGCCGGCGCGCTACACGCCCGAGGGCTTGGCGAGCACGTCCATGCGGTCGACCGAACGGACCGGCAGTTCCTTGACCTCGCCCGCCTTGAGCACGCGCAGCGTCACCTCGGTGCCCGCCGGCCCGAGCTTGAAGAGGCGTCGGTAGAAATCGGCCTGGTCGGCGAAGCGTTCGCCGCCCACGGCCAGCACGATGTCGCCCGGGTCGATGCCCGCCTGCTCCGCCGGGCCGCCGCGGCTGACCCGCGTCACCATCAGGTTGCCCCGAACGGGCTCGGTGCTCATGCCCAGCCACGGCGGCACCTGCGAGCGGCGTCGCCCGTCGGCGAGCAGCTCGCCGAGGATGGGCTTGAGCAGGTTCACCGGCACGAAGAGATTGCCCGGCACCCCCTGACGCTCACCGGAGGCGTCGTTGACGATCAGCGAGCCGATGCCCACCAGGCGGCCGTCCTCGTTGATCAGCGCCGCGCCGCTCCAGTTGTTCACCGGCGGGAAGGTGTAGATCGGGCGCTCGATCAGGTACTCCCAGCTTCCCGCGAAGGGCTTGCGGGACACCACCAGCAGCTCGGTGGCCTCGCGCTCGCCCTGCCCCACGGTGAGCACCTTCTGGCGTTCGGCGATGCGATCGCTGTCGCCGAGCTCCAAGCGCTGCCCATCGAGGGGCAGCACGGTGCGGACCAGGCCGAAGCCGGTGGCGTGGTCGTAGCCCGCGACGCTGCCGGGCAGCTTGCGGCCCGAGGCGGTGGTCACCTCGACCGCGTCCGTCTCCAGCAGCAGGTAGCCGATGGTGAGCACCAGGCGCTCGTCGATGATCACGCCCGAGCCGCTGCGCCGGGCGCCCAGGGTCGCGGTGCTCGCGGCGCCGTCGACCGCGCGGGTGTCCACCTTCACCACGCTGCTGACATAGCGCGTGTCGGGGGCGGGCGCGGCGCCGGCGGCGGGCGCCTGCGCCCGAGCGCCGGTGGTGATCGCCAGGGTGCAACCCAGGAGCAGGGACATCAGCCAGCGCCGCATGACGACCTCCGTGACGGGTGGGAACGGGGTGGTGGCCGATGGTGCGCCGCGCGGGCGCGCGGCCGTTCAATGACCCTCGCCGGGTCGGGGGAAACCCGGTCGTCGAGAGGGGCGGATCGCGCAGTCTTGTATAAGACCATTTGACCCCCTTGGGGCAAACCCTTAAAATCTCAAGTCTTTGCCTGCCGCGAGCCGGCTAGCTGTTTGCGTCAAGAACGCGTCACGGGCGCCGCGCGGGGGAACTCGCAGGTGTCCACAACATGTTCGCAGCAGTCGGGTTGCAAGCCGCGTCGATCATCGTGCTGGGGGTTGTCACCGGCGTGGTGGCCGACTGGACGAGCGCCAAGTTTTTCCTGCTCGGCGGCGTGGCGGCGGTGGTCCCGAATGCCTTGTTCGCCTTGCGTCTGGCCATGCACCGGGGGCGGTCGCCGGAATCCTATCCGGTGATCTTCTTCCTCGGCGAGTTCGCCAAGATCGGTCTGACGCTCGGCCTGCTGGCGTGGGTGGTTCACGCGGAGCCGGAGGTTCGCTGGCTGCCGCTGCTACTCGGGCTCATCGTGGCCTTGAAGGCGCCGCTGTTCGCGTTGCTCATCGCCAAAGATGCGCCTCGCGACTGGCCGCCGCTGGCAAAGACCGGATCCGCTAGAACCGACGCCGACACTGGACACTGAACGAGCACCGACTGCAAGCCATGGCCGCCGACGCGCACGCACCCACGCCCTCCGAGTACATCGTTCACCACCTCACCCACTTCAACGGTACGGGCGAGCCGCAGAAGTCGATCGTCGACTTCTCCATCATCAACTGGGACACGGTGTTCTTCTCGGTGCTGATGGCCGCCATCGCCGCGTTCCTGATGCTGCGCGCCGCGCGCACCATCCACGCCGGTGTGCCGGGCCGTTTCGCCGGTGCGTTCGAATCCCTGGTCGAGTTCGTCCACGAGCAGGCCCGCTCCATCGTCAAGGGCGACCTCACCTACATCGCCCCGCTGGCCTTCTGCGCGTTCCTCTGGATCGTGCTGATGAACGCGATGGACTTCCTTCCGCTCGATCTGCTGCCCTGGCTCTGGGAGAAGTACTACGTGATGACCGGGCGCGACCCCCATCACGCCTACCTGCGGGTGGTGCCCACCGCCGACCTGAACGGCACGCTGTCGCTGGCGATCGTCATCCTGTTCTCCACCATCTACTACGGCATCAAGATCAAGCACCCGGGCGGCTTCGTGCACGAGCTCTTCTCGGCGCCGTTCGGCAGCGGCATCGCGCTGGCCCCCTTCAACTTCATCCTGCAGATGATCGAGTACGCGGCCCGCTGCGTCTCGCTGGGCATGCGGTTGTTCGGCAACATGTTCGCCGGCGAGCTCGTCTTCATGCTGATCGCCCTGCTGGGCGCCACCGCCACGCTGTGGGGCGTCGGCCTTCACTTCCTGCTGGGGCTTGGCTGGGCCATCTTCCACATCCTGATCGTCGTGCTGCAAGGGTTCATCTTCATGATGCTGACGCTGGTGTACATCGGCCAGGCGCATGAGGGCCACTGACAGCCCGCCGATCGCGTCGTTCCCCGGGTTTCTTCGTTTCCAACCTTCCTAGTTTCAGACGTTCTCAACAAGGAGTCATCATGACCAACGTTGCTCTGGTTGCCATCGCTTGCGGTCTCATCATCGGTCTGGGCGCGCTCGGCGCGTGCGTGGGCATCGGCATGATGGGCGGCAAGTACATCGAAGGCGCCGCCCGCCAGCCCGAGCTGATGGACAAGCTGCAGACCAAGATGTTCCTGCTCGCCGGTCTGATCGACGCCGCGTTCCTGATCGGTGTCGGTATCGCGATGATGTTCGCGTTCGCCAACCCGTTCAAAGGCTGAACCGGGCGATCCCCTCGACTTCTCCAGTAAAGGAAGTCACTCGTGAATATCAATGCGACGTTGATCGTCCAGATCGTCGTCTTCCTGGCGCTCTGGTGGTTCACCGCCAAGTTCGTCTGGCCGCCGATCACCAAGTCCCTCGACGAGCGCAGCAAGCGCATCGCCGATGGCCTGGCTGCCGCGGACCGTGCGAAGGCTGATCTGGCCGCGGCCGAACGCCGTGTCGCCGACGAACTGAAGGCCGCCCGCGACGGCGCCGCCGAGGTCCGTTCGGGCGCCGAGCGCCAGGCCGGGCAGCTGCTCGAGGAAGCTCGCGCCGAGGCCGGTCGGATCGTGGCCGCCGCCAAGAAGGCGGCCGAAGAGGAAGCCGCCCTGGCCGCCCAGCGTGCCAAGGACCAGCTTCGCGAACAGGTCGCGCAGCTCGCGGTCGCGGGTGCCGAGCGCATCCTGCGTCGTGAGATCGATGCGAACCGTCACGCCGAGCTTCTGGGCAACCTGAAGAACGAACTGCGCTAGGAAGGTGTGACCATGGCCGAGTCACTCACCATCGCCCGCCCCTACGCCGAAGCCGTCTTCAAGCTCGCCCGCGAGGCGGGCAATCTGCCGGCGTGGTCCGATGCCCTGCGGCGTCTGGCCGCGGTGGCCGGCAACGACACGGCGCGCGAACTGCTCGGCAACCCGCGGCTCACCACCACCCAGGTGGCGCAGCTGGTGGCCGATGCCTCCGGACAGCTCGATCCCGCGCAGCAGAACTTCGTGCGGGTGCTGGCCGAGAACGAGCGCCTGGCGGTGCTTCCCGAGATCGCCAGCCACTTCGAGGTGCTGCGAAGCGGCTTCGAGAACGTCGTCGATGCCAAGGTCACCTCGGCGTTCCCGCTGTCCGAAGCACAGGTCGCCGACATCGTCGGCACCTTGCAGACGAAGTACGGGCGCACGGTGAAGGTGTCGGTCGCCGTCGATGCCGATCTGATCGGCGGGGTCGCGATCCAGGTCGGCGACGAGGTCATGGATGCGTCGGTGCGCGGCAAGCTCGCGCAGCTGGCGGGCGTGCTGAAGGCATAACGCGGCGGGCTGTTCCCGACGCGTCGAAAGGAATCAGGAGAGTCTCATGCAGCTCAATCCGGCTGAGATCAGCGAACTTCTCAAGAGCAAGATCCAGAACCTGCAGGTGTCCGCGGACACCCGCAACCAGGGCACCGTGGTGTCCGTCACCGACGGCATCTGCCGCATCCACGGCCTGTCCGACGTGATGCAGGGCGAGATGATCGAATTCCCCGGCAACACCTTCGGCCTGGCGCTGAACCTCGAGCGCGACTCGGTGGGCGCGGTGGTGCTCGGCGAGTACGAGCACATCTCCGAGGGTGACACGGTGAAGGCCACCGGCCAGATCCTCTCAGTGCCGGTCGGCCCCGAGCTGATCGGTCGCGTCGTCAATTCGCTGGGCCAGCCGATCGACGGCAAGGGTCCGATCAACGCGAAGATGACCGACGTGATCGAGAAGGTGGCGCCGGGCGTGATCGCGCGGCAATCGGTGTCGCAGCCGGTGCAGTCGGGGCTGAAGGCCATCGACTCGATGGTGCCCGTTGGCCGCGGCCAGCGCGAGCTGATCATCGGCGACCGCCAGACCGGCAAGACCGCGGTCGCGATCGACACGATCATCAACCAGAAGGGCAAGGGCGTCTACTGCGTGTACGTCGCCATCGGCCAGAAGGCCTCCACCGTCGCGAACGTCGTGCGCAAGCTCGAGGAGAACGGCGCGATGGCCTTCACCGTGGTCGTCGCCGCCACCGCGTCCGAGTCCGCCGCGATGCAGTACATCGCCGCTTACTCGGGCTGCACGATGGGCGAGTACTTCCGCGACCGCGGCGAAGACGCCCTGATCGTCTACGACGACCTCTCCAAGCAGGCCGTGGCCTACCGCCAGGTGTCGCTGCTGCTGCGCCGCCCGCCGGGCCGCGAAGCCTTCCCCGGCGACGTGTTCTACCTGCACTCGCGTCTGCTCGAGCGTGCCGCCCGCGTGAACGCCGACTACGTCGAGAAGTTCACCAACGGCGCCGTCAAGGGCAAGACCGGCTCGCTCACCGCGCTGCCGGTCATCGAGACGCAGGCCGGCGACGTGTCCGCGTTCGTGCCGACCAACGTGATCTCGATCACCGACGGCCAGATCTTCCTCGAGACCGACCTCTTCAACGCCGGCATCCGTCCCGCGATCAACGCGGGTATCTCGGTGTCGCGGGTGGGTGGTGCGGCGCAGACCGACATCATCAAGAAGCTGGGCGGCGGTGTGCGTCTGGCCCTGGCGCAGTACCGCGAACTCGCGGCCTTCGCGCAGTTCGCCTCCGACCTCGACGAAGCCACCCGCAAGCAGCTCGAGCGCGGCCGCCTGGTCACCGAGCTGATGAAGCAGCCGCAGTACCAGCCGCTGCAGGTCTGGGAGATGTCGCTGACGCTGTTCGGCATCAACAACGGCTACTTCGACGACATCGAGGTCAGCAAGGCGCTGGCCGCCGAGAAAGCGCTGCGCGAGCACGCGAAGGCCAAGTTCGGCGCCCTGGTCGAGACGATCGAGCGCGACAAGAAGTTCACGAAGGAAGTCGAGGCCCAGCTGCACGACCTCCTGAAGGACTTCAAGAAGAGCGGCGCCTACTGAGCGACGTGAGAACAGGCCGGTGCCCGGCGTGAGCCGGGCGCCCCGACCCAACGCGTCCGACAAGGAATCGAGATGCCCGGAAGCAAAGAGATCCGGACCAAGATCAAGAGCGTCCAGAACACGCGCAAGATCACCAAGGCGATGGAGATGGTCGCCGCGTCCAAGATGCGCAAGGCGCAGGAGCGCATGCGTCGCGCGCGTCCGTACGCCGACAAGATCCGCAACATCGCCGCGCACCTGGCCACGGCCAACCCCGAGTACCGGCATCCGTTCCTGGTCCATCACGATTCGGTGAAGGCGGCCGGTCTGATCGTCATCACCACCGACAAGGGTCTGTGCGGTGGCCTGAACACCAACATCCTGCGGGCCGTGACCAACAAGCTCAAGGAATTGCAGGCCGACGGCGAGTCGATCATGACCACCGCGATCGGCAGCAAGGGCCTGGGTTTCCTGAACCGCATCGGCGCCAAGGTGGTCTCGCAGGTGGTGCAGCTCGGCGACACGCCGCACCTCGAGAAGCTGATCGGCCCCGTCAAGGTCCAGCTCGACGCGTACACCCGCGGCGAGATCGACCAGGTCTTCATCTGCTACACCCGCTTCATCAACACGATGAAGCAGGAGCCGGTGATCGAGCGGCTGCTGCCGCTCTCGGCCGAGCGGATGCAGCAGGACTCCCGCGAGTACGCCTGGGACTACCTCTACGAGCCCGACGCGCAGACCGTGCTCGACGACCTGCTGGTGCGCTACATCGAGTCGATCGTCTACCAGTCGGTCGCCGAGAACATGGCCAGCGAGCAGAGCGCCCGGATGGTCGCGATGAAAGCGGCCTCGGACAACGCGAAAAAGGTCATCGAGGACCTGCAACTCACCTACAACAAGGCCCGGCAGGCCGCGATCACGAAGGAACTCTCCGAGATCGTGGCAGGGGCGGCAGCGGTTTGACGCCGGTGCGGCCTCGCACCTGCGGGGTCGCCGGCACGAAATTCAGAGACTGAGGAAACGGACATGGCACAAGGGCAGATCGTTCAGTGCATCGGCGCGGTGGTCGACATTCAATTCCCGCGCGACAGCATGCCGAAGGTGTACGAAGCGCTCGTGTTGGGCGACAGCGGCGACTCGCTGGCCGAGAAGGGCCTGACCTTCGAAGTGCAGCAGCAGCTCGGCGACGGCGTGGTCCGCACGATCGCAATGGGCTCGTCCGACGGCCTGCGGCGCGGCATGCCGGTGAACGCCACCGGCAGCGGCATCAAGGTCCCGGTGGGCACCGGCACGCTGGGTCGCATCATGGACGTGCTGGGCCGTCCGATCGACGACGCCGGCCCGATCGCCACCGACGAGCGCCGCGCCATTCACCAGGTCGCGCCGAAGTTCGACGAGCTCTCGCCCTCGGTCGAGCTGCTGCCCACCGGCATCAAGGTGATCGACCTGATCTGCCCGTTCGCCAAGGGCGGCAAGATCGGCCTGTTCGGCGGCGCCGGCGTGGGCAAGACCGTCAACATGATGGAGCTCATCAACAACATCGCGAAGTCGTACGGCGGCTACTCGGTGTTCGCGGGCGTGGGTGAGCGCACCCGTGAGGGCAACGACTTCTACCACGAGATGGAGGAGTCCAAGGTGCTCGACAAGGTGGCCATGGTGTTCGGTCAGATGAACGAGCCCCCGGGCAACCGCCTGCGCGTGGCGCTGACCGGCCTGACGATGGCCGAGAAGTTCCGCGACGAGGGCCGCGACATCCTGCTGTTCGTCGACAACATCTACCGCTACACGCTGGCCGGTACCGAGGTGTCCGCGCTGCTGGGCCGGATGCCGTCCGCGGTGGGATACCAGCCGACCCTGGCCGAGGAGATGGGCCGCCTGCAGGAGCGCATCACCTCCACGAAGGTGGGCTCGATCACCTCCATCCAGGCGGTGTACGTGCCGGCCGACGACCTGACCGACCCGTCGCCCGCGACCACCTTCGCCCACCTCGACGCCACCGTCGTGTTGTCGCGGGACATCGCCGCGCTGGGCATCTACCCCGCGGTGGACCCGCTCGACTCCACCTCGCGTCAGCTCGACCCGAACGTGATCGGCGAAGACCACTACAACACCACCCGTCGCGTCCAGTCCACGCTGCAGCGCTACAAGGAACTGCGCGACATCATCGCCATTCTCGGCATGGACGAGCTCTCGCCGGAAGACAAGCTGGCGGTGGCCCGCGCGCGCAAGATCCAGCGCTTCCTGTCGCAGCCCTTCAACGTGGCCGAGGTCTTCACCGGTTCGCCGGGCAAGATCGTCCCGCTGAAGGAGACCATCCGCGGCTTCAAGATGATCGTCGACGGCGAGTGCGATGCGCTGCCCGAGCAGGCCTTCTACATGGTCGGCACGATCGACGAGGCCTTCGAGAAGGCCAAGACCCTGTAATTCGCCATCGGGGCGCGCCCGTCGCGCCCCGGTGCGGACCGGTTGATCCCGGTCTTCGCAAGGACACAGCATGGCCCACACGATTCACGTCGACGTCGTCAGTGCCGAAGCCTCGATCTTCGAAGGCGAGGCCGAGTTCGTCGCGTTGCCTGGCGAAGCTGGCGAGCTGGGCATCTACCCGCAGCACACGCCGCTGATCACCCGCATCCGACCGGGTGCGGTCCGCATCAAGGTCGCTGGCAGTGCCGACGAGGAGTTCGTCTTCGTCGCGGGTGGCATCCTCGAGGTGCAGCCCAACCGCGTCACCGTGCTGGCCGACACGGCCATCCGCGGTCACGACCTGGACGAGGCGAAGGCCGAGTCCGCCAAGAAGGCCGCCGAAGAAGCGATGGCCAATGCCAAGACCGACATCGACTTCGCCCGCGCGCAGTCGGAGTTCGCCGTCATGGCCGCCCAGATCGCCGCCCTGCGCAAGCTGCGCAGCAAGCGCTGATCTCTCCCGGGGGCCGTCCGGCCCCCGGCACTCACCCCGCCGTCACAGCTCCCGCAGCCACACCGCGCCCACGGTGTGGTCGCTGCGCTTGCGCAGCACCACATTGGCCCGCTCGCGCGTGGGCAGGATGTTCTCGCGCAGGTTCACCAGGTTGATGTCGCGCCAGATGCCGCGGGCGACCTCGGTGGCGTCCGCGACCGAGAGGTCCTTGTAGTGGTGGAAGTACGACTGCGGGTTGCTGAACACCGTGCGCTGCAGCAACAGGAAGCGGTCGACGTACCAGCGCTCGATGTCGGCCTCGTCGGCATCGACATAGATCGAAAAATCGAAGAAGTCGGACACGATCACGCTCGGCGTGCGCGTGCGTGAGGGATCGACCGTGCTCGTCTGCAGCACGTTCAGGCCTTCGAAGATCAGGATGTCGGGCTCGGTGACCGCCTGCCACTCACCGTCGATGATGTCGTAGCTGCGGTGCGAGTACACCGGGGCCAGCACTTCGGCCTTGCCCGCCTTGGTGTCGGCGAGGAACTCCACCATGCGACGGCGGTCGTAGCTCTCGGGGAAGCCCTTGCGGCGCATCAGGTCGCGTTCCTGGAGCACGCGGTTCGGGTGCAGGAAGCCATCGGTGGTGACCAGCGCCACCCGCGGGTGGTCGGGCCAGCGCGCGAGCAGCGCCTGAAGCACGCGCGCGAAGGTGCTCTTGCCGACCGCCACGCTGCCGGCCACGCCGATCACGTAGGGGCGCTTGCCCACGAGGCGCCCGAGAAACTCGTCCTTCACACCGCCCAGGCTGCGGGCCGAGCGGAAGTGCAGGTTCAGCAGGCGCGACAGTGGCAGGTAGACCTCGACCACGTCGAGCATCGACACCTGCTCGGTGACACCGCGCAGCGCGGCGAGATCCGCCTCGGACAGCGTCAACGGGGTGTTCGAGCGAAGCTTGGCCCACTCGTCGCGCGCGAACTCTGTGTACGCGGAATACTCGGTCTTGCCGTCGCCTCGGGGTGCGCCGGTGCCGTTCATGCCGCCGGCGCCCGTGGGCGATCCGGCGGTGTGCTGTGGGTGCATGGAAGCCTCGTCAGTGACCAGGCGCTATTGTCACCCGGAACCGCGAGACGACCCGCAGGCAGTCGGTCACACCCGGGCCGCACGGCGGTGGATCCGGTGTGCCGGTGGCGCGAGGCCGACGGGTTCAACCACCCCGCGCGGCCAGCGCGCGACGTTCCCCCCGTCGCACCGACCAGCCGCCGAAGAGCAGGCCGAACACCACCAGCACGCTGATGCCGCCGCACAGAATCAGCATCATCTTGAACTCCTCGGCGCTGTTGTCGACCACGGCCGGTTGGCCGTCGCGCGACGGCACCAGACGCACCAAGCGCGCGTTGTCGGGCAGGGGCACCTCCAGCTTGCGGAACTCCTGCACCGCCGGCACCGGCACCGCGCCCTCGACCCGGCCAAGCCACAACGACGGCGGCGGCTCGATCACCCGACGCCCGCCGACGAACCGCGGGATCGGCACCTGGCCGTCGACGAGGCTCAGTTCGACGAGCTGCTTCACCTGCATCACGTAGAGCGCCGGTTGCCCGGGGCTCCACCCCGGCCCGACCACCGGCACCAGGTAGTGTGTGACCCGCTTGCTGCTGCCGGAACCCTTGCTGAATTCCACCCGGCGCTCGGTGAGCATCCGCCCGCGCAAGGCCACGTGCGTGGACGCCACGGGCGCCGTCGCTTGATCGAGTGCCACCGATTCGTAGCTGGCGCGCGCGTCCTCCCGGTCGGTGCGCACGCTCCACCAGTGCCAGCCGTAGCCGATGGCCCAGGTGAGCGCCACCAACGCGACGGTGAGCACGCCGATCGAGCGCCAGGAGGTGACCGAGGGGGCGGGAGGAGCCATCGCCGCCGTCGACGCGGCGGAAGGCGTGGGTGCCTTGCTCGCCGGCGTGACGAGCATCGCGAGTCCTGCCACCAGGAAGACGCCCAGCGTCAAGCCCAGGACCGTGAGCTTCATCGAGTAGGAGCCCATCACCGACTGCTGCAGGTAGTTCAGCCAGCCGGCGGCGCCCGTGTCGGTGACCAAGCCGTGAATCGCGTATCCCGCGGCGGCGACCCCGACGATCCCGCCCACCCATTGTTCGCGTGCCATCTCGATCCTCCTTGTCGTGTTGGTGGGCACCAGTATCGTGGCGCCGGGCGACCTCGCCCATCCGACGGAAGTAGGACCATTCCGCCAGGCCCTTGGATGAACGGCATGTTGCGCCGCAACAAAACTGCTTGACAGGCACTTCCCTGCGCGGAGAATGCGATTTGTGCACTGCACCATCGCTCCGATGGCCGCAGTGATCCCCAAACGGACCCGACTGCGCCAAGGAACGATCATGCTCAAGCAACCCGAAGACCTCCTGAAACTGCAATCCGACATGTTCTCCGCGTCCAACGCGGTGGTCTCCAAGACGATCGAACACTGGGAGAAGCTCGCCGAACTGAACCTGAAGGCCGCCAACGATGGCTTCAATCAGTCCGCCGACCAGCTCAAGGCCCTGTTCGCCGCCAAGGACCCGCAGGAAGCGGCCAAGCTGTTCGCCGCGATGGCCAAGCCGTCCACCGAAGGCTTCACCGCCTACGCGAAAGACGTCGTCGCCCTGACCAACAAGGCTGGTGCCGAGCTCACCGCCCTGGCCGAGAAGCAGATCGCCGACGGCAACAAGCAACTGCAGGGCGCGGTGGAACTGCTCGCCAAGAACGCCCCCGCCGGTTCCGAAGGAGCGGTGCAGATGCTGCGCACCACCCTGTCGGCCGCCAGCGCCGCCTACGAGCAGGTGTTCAAGGTGACCAAGCAACTCGCCGAGCAGGCCGAGCAAGGCCTCGCCGCGGCCACCAAGGCCACCACGGGCAAGAAGGGCGCCTGAGCCCGTTCCGCTAGCCCATCGCGTCGAGCGAGCGCCCCGCCAAAGCGGGGTAGCATCGCGGCACAGAGGTCGCCCACCCCGGGCGACCTTGCCATTTCTTCGGAGACGACGCGATGAACGGCGCCGAAAGCCTGGTCCACACCCTGCTCGAATCGGGTGTGGACGTCTGCTTCACCAATCCCGGCACCTCGGAGATGCACTTCGTCTCCGCGCTGGACCGCATTCCGGGCATGCGCTGCGTGCTCGGCCTCTTCGAAGGCGTCGTCACCGGCGCGGCCGATGGCTACTGGCGCCTGGCCGACAAGCCGGCGTGCACCCTGCTGCACCTGGGCCCTGGTCTGGGCAACGGCCTGGCCAATCTGCACAACGCCAAGAAGGCCCGCTCGGGCATCGTGAACGTGGTGGGCGAACACGCCACCTATCACGTGCCGCTGAACGCGCCGCTCACCAGCGACATCGAGGGCGTCGCCCGGCCGATGTCGAACTGGGTGCACACCAGCCGCAGCGCCGACGACATCTCCCGTGACGGCAAGGCGGCGGTGGCCGCCGCGCGCACCGCGCCCGGACAGATCGCCACCCTCGTGCTGCCCGCCGACACCGCCTGGAACGAGGTGTCCGCGCAGGGCTCGCGTCCGGGCAGCGGACCGGCCGTCGTGCCCGCCCAGCGCCCGATCGATCCCGCCGCGGTGAAGGCCAGCGCGGCGGTGCTGGCCGGCCCCGACACCCTGCTGCTGCTCGGTGGCAACGCGCTGCGCGAGGGCTCGCTCGCCCGCGCCGGGCGCATCGCGGCCAAGACCGGCTGCGCGGTGATGTCCGAGTTCTATGTCGCCCGCCTGCAGCGCGGGGCGGGTCGGGTGATCGCGCCGCGCGTGCCCTACGTGGTCGAGGCCGCGCAGAGCGCGCTGGGCCGATTCAAGCGGGTGGTGCTGGTGGGGTCCCGTCCGCCGGTGGCCTTCTTCGCCTACCCCAACAAGCCCAGCCTGCTCGCGCCCGAAGGCTGCGAATTCACCACGCTGGCCGAAATCGACCAGGACCTCGACGCGGCCTTGGCGGCGCTGGCCGAGCACGTCGGCGCGAGTCAGCTCGCGCCCGCGGGGGTGGCGCCGGCCAGGAAGGTGTCGCGCACCGACCTGCCGGGCGGCAAGATCACCTCGGAAGGCATCGCCGCCATTCTCTCGGCGATGCTGCCCGAGCAGGCGATCGTGGTCGATGAGTCCGTCACCATCGGTCGCGCCTTCGGCGCGGCCACGGTCGGCGCGGCGCCGCACGACTGGCTCACCGGCATGGGCGGTTCGATCGGTTTCGCGTTGCCGGTGGCCGTGGGGGCCGCGGTGGCCGCGCCCGATCGACGGGTCGTGGTGCTCGAGGGCGACGGCAGCGGCATGTACACGCCGCAGGCGCTCTGGACCATGGCCCGGGAAGGCCTGAATGCCACCGTGCTGGTGTTCGCCAACCGCGCCTACCAGATCCTGCGCGGCGAACTGCAGGGTGTGGGCGCTGGCGAGCCTGGCCCGCGCGCCACGCAGATGCTCTCGCTGGACAATCCGGCGCTCGACTGGGTGTCGCTCGCCCGCGGCATGGGTGTGTCGGCCAGCCGCGCCGAAGACCTCCACGCCCTGGCCGACCAGTTCGCCCGGTCCCTCGCGACGCCCGGGCCCAGCCTGATCGAAGTGGTTGTCTGATCCGCTGGGCGCGCTGCGCGCCGCCGCCGCACCGGGCCCCCGGGCCCCGGCCGCCGATGCCCGCGTGGCGTTGGTGGCGGGTGCGGTCGGCCGTCTGGGCGAAGCCGTCCTGAACCGGGTGCTCGGCAGCGGGCACTACGTGCGCGTGGTGGCGCTCGCCCGTGCGCCGATGGCGCTGGGCATCCAGTCGCTCTCGCTGGCCTCGGCCGATGCGCTGCCGGCGATCGACGAGGTCTTCCTGGTTCGCGGGCAGTCCGACGACCCGGCCGGGCGCTCGTTCTATGGACGCGATGCCGCGTTCGAAGCGGTCGATGCCGGCAACTGCGTGTCGATCGCCCGTGCCGCCCACGCTGCCGGTGCCCGCCGCCTGGTGGTGGTGACCCCCACGCCCCTGTGGCAGCAGATCGGGGGCTGGCACGCGGGCCTGTCCGGCGACGAGGAGCTCGCGATCGCGGCGCTCGATTGGGCCTGCCTCACCCTGCTGCGACCGATCGGCACCGGCGGCACACGGGCGCGGCACTGGGTGGAGCGCATCGCGGCCATCTACACCAGCCTGCAGATGTTCGCGCTGCCGCGATCGATGTCGGTGCTGCCCTCGGAGCAGGTGGCGCGCTGCGCGCTGGCGGCGATGCGGCTGCCGGGCGATGGCGTGCGCGTGCTCGGTGCCGAGCGACTGCAGGCGCTGCTCGACCCCGTGGGCGCGGGGTCGGCGCAGACGCCGACCGAGGCGCGCCGTTGAGCGCGCCGCTCAGCGCCGCCACCCGACGCACCGGCTCGGGTGCCTGGGCCCAGGGAGCCGCCCGATGAGACTGTTCAGCCTGCTCGATGGCATCGGCCTGGCCGTGTGGCTGGCCTTGTGGGTCGGCTACAGCCTGTGGTCCGCCCGGGCCGGCGCGGCCCCCAGCCTGATGTCCACTCTCGCGCGCTACCGCCTGGCCTGGATGCGCGAGGCGTACTGGCGCGAGAACCGCATCACCGACGTGGCGCTCGGCAGCAGCCTGATGCAGAGCGCCACCTTCTTCTCGTCGACGACGTTGCTGATCCTGGGCGGTCTGTTCGCCTTCCTCGGCACGATCGACCAGAGCGTGGAGGTGGTGCGCAGCCTGCCCTTCGCCACCCGCAGCACCCAGGAACTGGTGGAGATCAAGGCCTTGTGCATCACCGGGGTGTTCACCATCGCGTTCGTGCGCTTCACCTGGTCGCAGCGCCAGTTCAACCTGATGAACATCGTGATCGGCGCCTACCCCAGTGCCCGCGACGCCCTGCGCGAGGACGATCCGATGATCGAGCAGGCCGCCCGCCTGAACCAGCTGGCCGGCGCCAACTTCACGCAGGGCTTGCGCACCTACTACTTCGCCCTGCCCTTGCTGCTGTGGCTGGTGAACCCGTGGTTCCTGATCGTGAGCGCCTTCGCGATGACCGCGGCCACCTGGTGGATGGAGTTTCGCTCCGCGACGGTGGTGGCGCTGTCGCGCCCGCCCAGCGGCTGACGGCGACGCAGGGGCGGCATCCCGACCCCGCGGGCGATGCCGACCTTGGCCGGCGCGCTCATTCGGTGCCGGGTCGATGCCGATCCGCGCACCCCGCCCCATCCCCGGTATCCTCGGGGGTTCGCGCGAGTCGATGCCCGCGCCCGCCCCCAACTCCCGTCCGCCGCGCCATGAATGCACCCCTGCAGAACGACACCTTCCTGCGCGCCCTGCGCCGCCAGCCCACCGAACACACCCCGGTCTGGCTGATGCGCCAGGCCGGCCGCTACCTGCCCGAGTACAACGCCACCCGGGCGCGCGCGGGCAGTTTCCTGGCGCTGTGCAAGAACCCGGAGCTCGCCTGCGAGGTCACGCTGCAGCCGCTGGCACGCTACCCGTTGGACGCCGCGATCCTGTTCTCGGACATTCTCACCGTGCCCGACGCGATGGGCCTGGGCCTGTACTTCGCCGAAGGCGAAGGCCCGAAATTCGAACGCCCGGTGCGCGACGAGGCGGCGGTGGCGGCCCTGGCGGTGCCCGATCCCAACGACAGCCTGGGCTACGTGATGGGCGCGGTGCGCACCATCCGTCAGGCCCTGGGCGGGCGGGTGCCGCTGATCGGCTTCTCGGGCAGCCCGTTCACGCTGGCCTGCTACATGGTGGAGGGCGGCGGCAGCGACGATTTCCGCCGCATCAAGACGATGCTCTACAGCCGTCCCGACCTGCTGCACCGCATCCTCGAGGTGAACGCCGAGGCGGTGGCCGCCTACCTGAACGCCCAGATCGAGGCGGGCGCACAGGCCGTGATGATCTTCGACTCCTGGGGCGGCGTGCTCGCCGACGGCGCCTTCCAGCAGTTCTCGCTGGCCTACACCCAGCGGGTGCTCAAGGCCCTCAAGCCCGAGCGCCTGGAGGGCGGCCAGCGGGTGTCGGTGCCGACGATCGTGTTCACCAAAGGGGGCGGCCTGTGGCTGGAGGCGATCGCCGCCAGCGGCTGCGACGCGGTGGGTGTGGACTGGACCCTCAACCTCGGCCAGGCCCGCGCGCGGGTGGGCGATCGTTGCGCCATCCAGGGCAACCTCGACCCGATGGCCCTGATGGCCTCGCCCGAGCAGGTTCGCGCGCAGGCCCTGAAGGTGCTGGAGAGTTTCGGTCCGCCCAGCGCGGGTCACGGCCACGTGTTCAACCTGGGCCATGGGATCTCCCAGTTCACCCCGCCGGACAATGTCTCGGCCCTCGTCGAAAGCGTCCATCAGTACAGCCGCGAGATGCGTCGTCGCGGCGCTAGTGCGTCCTCACTTTAAGGCCTACCCAGCATTTCGGCGCCTCGCCAAGGCGCGCCAATGCTGGGTTTCCAGGGGTGTGGTTTGCCAGTTATGCACACTTGACGGCACCCACCCAAGTGTGCCGTAGGTCGGACCCTGCCGTTTTCAGGGATTTGACAAACCTCTGAAAACATTGACCTTTTTCTTGTCGAAAAATCAGGCAAGCGACCGGCTGTCGAGCAACGGCGCGGTTTTCCGGGCGGTCGGCCGCGGTTAACCACAGTTTTATCCACAGGCTCTGTGAACGAGTGGAAAATTCTCCGACAACACGTCGGCTTAGTGACCAAACCTAAAGTGATTTCTAGGTGAGTGCGGCCCTTGGCGGGTCGGAACGGTACGTTCAGGTGCTGCTGGACGTCCCACTGCCCGGCCCTTTCGACTACCGATTGACGGACGAACAGGCACCCCTCGCGCAGCCGGGCGCCTGGGTGGTGGTGCCCTGGGGAAGCGGTCGCCGGGTCGGGCTCGTGGTGGCGGTGACGACCGACAGCGTGGTCGATCAGGAGCGGCTCAAACCGGTGGCGCAGGTTCTGTCGCAGGCGCCCCTGCTCCCCGCCGAATGGTTCGAGTTCTTGCAGTTTGTATCCACTTACTATCACCGGCCGCTCGGTGAAGTGGCCTTGCCGGCCCTGCCCAAGCTTCTCAGGACACCCCCCTCACCCCGCGCCCGCGGCTCGGTGTTCCAGCGGGCCCGGCGCTGGACGGGTCTGTCCGAGGAGACGCCAGCCGCCCTCGCGCCGGATGCGGCGCCAGGCCCGGGGGCGCCCGACGAGCGGGCGTCCGACGCGGCGTCTCGCGCCGGCCCGCCGCTGAACGACGCCCAGGCCGACGCCCTTCGCACCCTGCAGGCCCAGTCGGGCTACGCCTGTTTCCTGCTGCACGGGGTCACCGGCAGCGGCAAGACGGAGGTCTACCTGCACTGGCTGGCGCAGCGACTGGCGGCCGACCCCCGGGCGCAGGCCCTGCTGCTGGTGCCCGAGATCGGGCTCACCCCCCAGCTCGTGGGTCAACTGCAGACGCGCTTTCGCGATCTGCCGATCGCGATCCTGCACAGCGACCTGCCCGACGCGCAGCGCGCGGCGCATTGGCTGGCGGCGGTGGAGGGCCGTGCACGCCTGATCGTGGGCACCCGGCTGGCCGTGCTCACGCCGATGCCGCATCTGGCCGCGATCGTGGTCGACGAGGAGCACGACGGCTCCTACAAGCAGCAGGAGGGCGTGCGTTACTCCGCCCGCGATCTGGCGATTGCGCTGGCGTCCCGCCGGGGCATCCCGGTGGTGCTCGGCTCGGCCACGCCCTCGCTGGAAAGCTGGCTGGCGGCGCGTCGCGGTCGCTATCGACTGCTCAGCCTGCCCGGGCGGGCGCGGGGTGGGCCCTGGCCCACGCTGCGCCGCATCGATCCGCGGCGCAAGACCCTGGAGCACGGTCTGGCGCCGGAAACAAAAGAAGCAATCACTCACACACTGGCCCGGGGCGAGCAGGCGCTGGTGTTCATGAACCGGCGCGGCTTCGCCCCGGTGCTCACCTGCGAGGCCTGCGGCTGGCTCAGCGCCTGCGATCACTGCGCCGCCTTCCGGGTGCTGCACCGGCAGCCCGGCGGGCGCGGTCGTGGCGGCTACGCGCTGCTGTGCCACCACTGCGGCGCGCAGTCGCGTGTGCCCGCCGCCTGCCCGGGCTGCGGCAACATCGATCTCTCCCCCCTCGGGCGAGGCACCCAGCGCCTGGAGGAGGGCTTGCAGGCGCTCTTTCCGGAGGCGCGCATCGCCCGCCTGGACCGCGACGTCGCTCGCCACCGGGGCGCGGCGCGCGCGGTGATCGACGCCGCGCACCGCGGCGAGGTCGACCTGTTGGTGGGCACCCAGATGCTGGCCAAGGGGCACGACTTCCAGCGGCTGAGCTGCGTGGTGGTGGTCGATGCCGACAGCGGTCTGTATTCGGCCGACTTCCGCGCGCCGGAGCGCCTGTTCGCGGTGCTCATGCAGGTGGCCGGGCGGGCGGGACGCTCGGGCCTGCGCAGCGAGGTGATCGTGCAGACCCGCTTCGCGCACCACCCGCTGTTCGATGCCCTGGCGCGCCACGACTACGAGCGATTCGCCAACGCGCTGCTCGGCGAGCGCCAGGCCGCGGTGCTCCCCCCGTTCATGCACCAGGCGCTGGTGCGCGCCGAGGCGGCCCAACTCGAGCGGGCGCTGGATTTCCTCGGCCGGGCGCGCGAGGCCGCCGACACGCTGCCGGGCGAGCTCGCCGCCGGGGTGTCGGTGTTCGATCCGGTGCCGATGCCGATGGCCCGCCTGGCGGGCAAGGAGCGCGCCCAGCTGCTGCTAGAATCCGCGTCCCGCCGGGCCCTGCACGCCTTCCTCGACGCCTGGCTGCCCGCACTGGCCGAACTCAAGGGCCCGGTGCGTTGGCAGGTCGAGATCGATCCCCTCGAGATCTGAGCCTCTCCCATCCCGATGTCGACGCCCTTGAACCCCGCGCAGCGCGAGGCGATCCGCTACCTCGACGGGCCGTGCCTGGTGATCGCCGGGGCGGGCAGCGGCAAGACGCGCGTGATCACCCACAAGATCGCCCACCTGATCGACAGCGGCTTCAAGCCCTCGGCGATCGGCGCGATCACCTTCACGAACAAGGCCGCGCAGGAGATGCAGGAGCGCCTGGGCGCACTGGTTCGCCTGCCGGAGCGCGAGCGCCCATTGGTGAGCACCTTCCACTCCCTGGGTGTGCAGATCGTGCGCAGCGAGGCCCGGGCGCTGGGCCTGAAGCCCTCGTTCTCGATCCTCGATGCCGACGACGCGCTGGGCATCGTGCAGCAGGCCCTGGCCACCACCGACCGCAAGCTGCTGCGGGCGGCGCAGAGCCGGATCTCGCTGTGGAAGAACGCGCTGATCGAGCCGCCCCAGGCGCTGGCGCAGGCCGCCGACGCGCAGGACCAGGCCGTGGCGCTGGCCTATCGGGACTACGCGGCGACCCTATCGGCCTACCAGGCGGTGGACTTCGACGACCTGATCCGCCTGCCGGTGCGGCTGCTGCGCGAGGACGCCACCGCCGCGCAGCGCTGGCGCGAACGGCTGCGTTACCTGCTGGTCGACGAGTATCAGGACACCAACGCCTGCCAGTACGAACTGCTCAAGCTGCTGGTGGGGCCGCGCGCGGCGTTCACCGCGGTGGGCGATGACGACCAGTCCATCTACGGCTGGCGCGGCGCCACGCTCGAGAACCTCGAGCGGCTGGGTCGCGACTACCCCGCGCTGCGGGTGATCAAGCTGGAACAGAACTACCGTTCCTGCGTGACCATCCTGCAGGCGGCCAATCGGCTGATCGCGCACAACCCGAAGCTGCACGAGAAGACTTTGTGGTCCGCGCTGGGCACCGGCGACCCGATCACCGTGGTGGCCTGCGAGAGCGACGAGCACGAAGCCGAGTCGGTGGTGGCGCGCCTGTCGGCGCACAAGTTCGAGCGGCGGGGGCAATTCGCCGACTACGCGGTGCTCTATCGCGGCAATCACCAGGCGAGGGTGCTCGAGCAGGCGCTGCGCAAGGAGCGCATCCCCTACGTGCTCTCGGGCGGCCAGAGCTTCTTCGAACGCGCCGAGATCCGCGACCTGCTCGCCTACCTGCGCCTGCTGGCCAACGACGATGACGACCCGGCGTTCATCCGCGCGGTCACCACGCCCAAGCGCGGCGTGGGCACCGCCACGCTCGCCGCCCTGGGCGAGTACGCCGGCCAGCGTCGCGTGTCGATGTTCGAGGCCCTGTTCGAGTCGGGCTTCGAGGCGCGCCTGCCGGCCCGCCAGCGCGAGCCCCTGCGCGAGTTCGGCGAGTTCATCAACCGGATCGCGCACCGCGCCGCGCGCGAGCCCGCCGCGACCGTGATCGATGACCTGGTCAAGGCGATCGGCTACCAGGCCCATCTGTACGAATCCGGCGACGAAAAGCAGGCCGCTCAACGCTGGTCCAACGTCACCGACTTCCTCGACTGGGTGAAGAAGCGGGCCGAGGAGGACGGGGCCAACCTGGTGCAGGTGGCGCAGACGGTGGCGCTGCTCTCGCAGCTCGATCGGCGCGACGAGACCCTGGACGCGGTGCGCCTGTCCACCGTCCACGCGGCCAAGGGGCTGGAGTTCGCGCATGTCTTCATCGTCGGCTGCGAGGAGGGGTTGATGCCCCACCTGGGCGGTCTGGAGCCCGACGAGGCGGGCGTCACGCCGGCGCCGGGCGCGGTCGATGACGACCCGCAGCGCCAGAGCCGCATCGAGGAGGAGCGCCGGCTGATGTACGTGGCCGTCACGCGCGCCAAGCGCAGCTTGACGCTCACCTGGTGCGCCGCGCGCAAGCGGGGGCGCGACGCGGTGCGCCGCGAGCCCTCGCGCTTCCTCGCGGAAATGCAGCTCGCCGCGGCCCCGGTGGCGAGACACACCGAGCAGGTGGACGCGCGCCAGCGGCTGAGTCAGCTCAAGGCCTTGCTGTCGACCGGAGGCAAGCCGGCGGGCTGATCGGTGGGGGTCGAGGCGGTCGCCACGACGCGTCGGGCGGCGCACGAACCCAGCGCCGCCATGGGGGTGACGAGAGGGCCGCGGCCCCGTGCCCCCTCGACCGCCCGCCCTCGGAAACGATCAGGGGCCCCGCAGGGCCCCTGGTTGCCGCGTGCCAAGGCGCATGGCGCCCGGTGGCGGTGGTGCGCGCCGACGGCGCGCGTTCGGCGGGATTACTTCGTGGCGGGCGCCGCGTCGGCGGGCTTGCCATCCGCCGGCTTCGCGTCGGCCGGCTTGGCCTCGGCGGCGGGGGCCTTGGGCTCGTCCATCTTGCCGCCCGAGGCGTTGACCATGTGCACCACGGCCCGGCCGATCTCGACGTCCTCGAAATCGCCGCCACCCTGCGGGGCCATCGCGCCCTTGCCCTTCAGGGCGGAGGCGAGCAGGGCCTCGTAGCCGGTCTTGATGCGCGCCGCCCAGGCGCCGGCATCACCCATCTTGGGTGCGCCGGCCGCGCCGACCGCGTGGCACGCCGCGCACTGGGCCTTGTAGACGTCCTCGCCGGCGCGCAGCGCCTTCGGGCCGCCCGCGCCCTTGAGCTCGAATTTCGCCACCGGCTGGATGCGGGCCTCGACGGCCTCGGCACTGAGCGCCGCCGTGCCCGAGCCGCCGCGATCGAAGCTGCCGACGTACTTGGTCAGCAGCACGATGAGGAGGACGGGCACCACGAACGACAGCACCACCACGGTGATGAGCTGGCGGGGGGTCTTGATGAACGCGTCGTGTTCGGCAGAGCTCATGGGCGTGTCCCGGTTGGCCGCAGTGATCAAAGCCTTGAATTGTAACGGGTACGGCGTCGGCCGACGAGGGGGCGAGCCTCAGAAGCCGCGGAAGGTGGCGAAGTTGTCGACCGGCTCGCGCTCGGTGACGAGACGGTTGATCGGCGCGTCGGGATCGGCGTATCCCAGCGCCATGCCGCACACCAGGCTCTCGTTGGGCGGCAGCTTCAACGTGTCGCTGATCACGCGGTGAAAGCGGGTGAACGCCTGCTGCGGGCAGGTGTCCAGGCCGCGGCCGCGCGCGGCCACCATGATGTTCTGGATGAAGGTGCCGTAGTCGAGCAGGCTGCCCTCGCGCATCATCACGTCGCGGGTGAAGATCAGTCCCACCGGCGCGTCGAAGAACAGGTAGTTGCGCGCCGTCTGGGCCTGCATCTTGTCGCGATCGGCCTTGCCGATGCCCAGCAGCCCGTACATGTCCCAGCCGATCTTGCGCCGACGTTCGATGTACGGCGACACCCACTCGGCCGGGTAGTAGGGGTAGTTCTCGCTGTGCGCCTGCAGCGCCACCGGGTCGTTGAACACCGCGAGGATGGCGCGGCTGAGTTCGGCCTTGGCCTCGCCGGTGAGCACGTGCACCCGCCACGGCTGATAGTTGGTGCCCGAGGGGGCTCGGCAGGCCACGCGCAGGATCTCCTCGACCGTGGCGCGCGGCACCGGCGTGGGCAGGAAAGCGCGCACCGAGCGGCGCGAGGTGATGGCGTCGTCCACCGCTTGGCGGCTGGCAGGGGTCGGGTCCATGGGGGTCGTCGGCAGGAGGGGAAACGGCCGATGATACGTGAGCGTGCGCGTCGCATCGCCCGGGGGCGCGGCCGGGCGGCGGGCGTGCCGGCGTGCGCGTTCCGGGAAATCGGGTTATCCTAGCGGACTACCCACCGCGGGCGGCCACTCGGAACACACAGGCCCTCCGCCAGGCGCCCGTAGCTCAGTGGATAGAGTACTGGCCTCCGAAGCCAGGGGTCGCTGGTTCGATCCCAGCCGGGCGCGCCAACCCCCTCCCGCCTCACATCCCGTCCTGCCGCCACACCGCCTTGCCGTCGCGGCTGATGTACGCGCCGCCGCGACCCTGGGTCACCCACGCCAGGCCGTGCTCGAAGGCGCGGGCGTAGCTGTACTGCGGCTCGATCACCACCTGGCCGCGCTTGTCGATGAAGCCGTGGCGGTTGCCCACCCGGATCACCGCCAGCCCCTCGCTGAACGGCCACACCCGGTCGGCCTGCGGCTCCAGCACCACCTCGCCCTGCGGGTCGATGAAGCGCGACTTCCCCTCGGCGCGCACCAGCGCCAGGCCGTCGGAGAAGGATTCCGCGCCGTCCCAGCGCGCGGGCACCGCCAAGCGGCCCCTGGTGTCGATGAAGCCGAACTTGCCCTGCACCCAGACGCGGGCGCGTCCCTCGCGGAACTCGCTCGCATGCTCGAACCGGGGCGGCACCACGAGTTCGCCCGCGGTGGTCATGAAGCCCTGCGTCCGACCCGACCAGACCCGCACCAGCCCCTCGCTGGCCACGCCGACGAAATCCACGCCCTCGGGCGTGACGTCGCGCCCCTGGCGATCGAACACCCGATGGCGGCGTTCGCGGCTCTCGCTGCGCACCAGACCGCCGCCGGTGCGCAGCAGCTTCTCGTGCACCGCGGGCACCACCAGCTTGCCGGTCTTGTCGATCGCGCCGTACTTGATGGCGCCCCAGGCGTCGGCCACGCCGACGATCGCCAGGCCGTCGGCGAACGGCTGCACCTCGTCCCAGGCCGGGCCCAGCACCCAGGCGCCCTTCGCATCGGCGTAGCCCCAGCGGGTGCGGCCCTGCGGGTCCTGACCCGGGGCGCCCACCAGCCCCTCGCTGAACGGCTGGTGCCAGGTCGACTGCGGCGGCACCACCCAGCGGCCCTCGCGATCGGCATAGGCCACCCGACCCCCCTTGCGCGCGAGGATCAGCGGGTCGCCCACCTTCAACTCGTCGAACTCCGCCGGCAGCACCACGCGGCCGCTGCGGTCGATCAATCCGTGCAGGTCGCCCTGCCGGATCGGCAGCAAAGCCGGCGGTTCGGCGGCCGTCGCGGGGCCGGGCGTGCCGGTCGGCAGGCCGCCGACGCACATCGCCAGCAGCACCCGTCGCCACCACGGTCGCAGCCGCGCCAACGCCCCCGGGGGTTCGGGCTTGGACGGTGTCGCCAGCTGGGTCAGGTCGTCCATTCGGGGCTCCATCGACGAGCAGGGCGCAGGGTGGACCGCGGCGGGACCGGACGGCCGCCTGCGCCGGATCCGGGCGGCGTATTCTGACGGTTCCGATCGTCCCGTGCATCAGGATGTCCCGACCCGGTTCCGACCCGCCCCGCGACACCGACCCCCCACCGACGACAGCGTCGGGACCGCCGGGGCGCGCCCCGCGCACAACGCGTGCGCCCGGGTTGTTCGGTGCGGGCCTGGTCGTGGCGGGCCGGGCGCTGGGCCGGCTGGCCGCGTGGATGACCGCGCGCGGTGAAGGGCAGGCGATGCCGCCGGCGCGCGATCGGGCGCCGCCGGGGCCCGCGATGCCCGGATCCGACCCCGCGCACGAACCCCATCGCCTGCGCGAATTCGCCTTGTTCGAGGCGATCTTCCAGAACTCGCCGGACCTGATCTTCGCGAAGGACCGCCAGGGCCGCTACCTGCTGCACAACGGCGCGGTGCGTCACGGGTCGCGCTTTCCGAAGCCCGACCTGGTCGGCCAGGACGACCGCGCGCTGCTCGAACCCGTGGACGCGGCGATCGTGATGGCCAACGACGAGCGTGTGATGCGCGAAGGGGTCGTCCAGGACTTCGAGGAGGCGGCACGGCGCGGCGACGAGATCCGGCACTTCCACAGCATCAAGGGGCCGCTGCGCGATGCGCGAGGCGAGGTGATCGGACTGTTCGGCATCGCCCGCGACATCACCGCGGCGCGACGTGCCGAGCAGGCCTTGCGCGACAGCGAGGCGCAGTACCGCTCGGTGTTTTCGGTGCTCAGCGATGGCGTGGCGATCTTCGATGCCGAGGGCGCGCTCAAGGCGTGCAATCCGTCGGCATGGCGCATCCTCGGGCCCCGGGTGGGCACCCTGCTCGGGCTGGCCTCGGGGGAGGATCACGCAACACCGATTCGCGAGGACGGCACCCCGATCGCCCCCGGCGAGCTGCCGCTGGCACGGGCGCTGGCCACCGGCACCGCCCTGCGCGGCGTGGTGATGGGGGTGACCGGCGACACCGGCGAGCGGATCTGGCTGAGCGTGAACTCCGAACCGGTGCGCGAGGACGACACCCGCGCGGTGCACGAGGTGGTGCTCTCGTTCGCCGACGTCACCCAACGCCATCTCACCGAGCTGCGCCTGCGCCAGCTCTCATTGGCGGTGGAGCAGAACCCGCACGGGGTGTTGATCACCGATGCGGAAGGTCGGATCGAGTACGCCAACGCCGCCCACCTGCGCACGCGCGGCGAGGCGCTCGAGGCGGTGCGCGGGCGCCGCCTGCCGATCTTCGCGCCCCTGGCCGACGATCCCGCGGCCGAATCGGCGCCGCTGCGGGCCGTGCGCGCCGGGGAACGCTGGCAAGGGGAGGTCTCGGCCGTGCGCGCCGACGGCCAGACGATCGTCGAATCGGTGCGGCTCTCGCCGATCCGTCAGGCCGATGGCCGCATCACCCACCTGCTGGCGATCCAGGAGGACATCACCGAACGTCAACGACTGGACGCCGAGCTGGCGCGACACCGACACCACCTCGAGGAACTGGTCCAGGCGCGCACGCAGGCGCTTCGCCAGGCGATCGCCGCGCGCTCGGACAGCGAACGCTTCACGCTGACGATCGCCGATCACGTACCCGGCTACATGGCCTATTGGGATCGCGATCTGCGTTGCCGTTTCGTCACCCGGCCCGTGCTGGGCTGGTTCGGCAAGTCCGCCGACGAGGTGATCGGGCTGTCGGTGTCGGAACTGATCGGCGATGCGCTGGCCGAGACGGTGCAGCCCGACATCCGCGCGGCGCTGGGTGGCCAGGAGGTCCAGCGCGAGGTGATGGTGCGTCGGCCCGACGGGCACCCGGTGCCGAGCTGGGTGAACTACGTGCCGCACGTGCAGGACGGGGAGGTGCGTGGCTTCTTCTTCCTGCTCACCGACATCACCGAGCTCAAGCGCTCGGAGCGCCGACTGCAGGAACTGAACGCCGCGCTGGTGGTCGAGCGCGACCGAGCCGACGCGGCCAACCGCGCCAAGAGCGCGTTCCTCGCGAACATCAGCCACGAGATCCGCACGCCGATGAACGCGATCGTCGGCCTGGCGCACCTGCTGCGCCGCGAGAGCCGCGACCCCGCGCAGACCGATCGGCTGGTGCGCGTGTCCGAGGCCGCCGAGCACCTGCTGGGCCTGCTGAACTCGGTGCTGGATCTCTCGAAGATCGAGTCGGGCAAGCTGACCCTCGAGCGGGTCGAATTCAGCGTCGAGGCGCTGATCGAGCGGGCCTGCACGATGGTCGTGCCGGCGGCACGCGCCAAGGGGCTGGAGCTGGTGATCGACATCGCGCCGATGCCCGACCGGCGGATGGGGGACGCCACGCGCCTGTCGCAGATCCTGCTCAACCTGCTGGGCAACGCGGTGAAGTTCACCGAGGAGGGGCAGGTGGTCGTGCGCGCCGAGGCCTCGGACGACCAGCAGGGGCCGCCGCGCCTTCGCGTCGAGGTCAGCGACACCGGCATCGGCGTGCCGAGTGATCAGCGCGACCGGCTCTTCCTCGACTTCGAGCAGGCCGACAGCTCCACCACCCGACGCTTCGGCGGCACCGGGCTGGGGCTGGCGATCGTGCGTCGCCTGGTCGACCTGATGGGCGGGGAGGTCGGTGTCGAGAGCACGCCCGGGCAGGGCAGCCGGTTCTGGTTCACGGTGCGCCTGGACCCGTGCGATGCGTCCGTCCCGGCGGTGAATGGCGAGGAGGGCGGCGTGCCGTTGCGGGTGGTGCCTGGCCTCACGCGTGCCTTGGTCGCCGACGATCTCCACCCGGCGGGCCGCGCGATCGCCGCGATGCTGCGTCGATTCGGCGTCGATGTCGATCTCGTCGCCAGCGCCGCCGAGGCGTGCGACTGCATCGCGCGGGCCGCCGCCGCCCGCGCGCCCTATGACCTCGCGCTGCTCGACTGGCCGATCGCGCGCGACTGCCTGTCGCCGGGTGCGATGGCGGGCGCGCGTCGCTGGGGCGTGGTCAGCGCGTTCGACGAGGAGGCCGCTCGCGAGGCCGCGCAGCCGCACGGCGGGCTGCTGCTCAAGCCGCTGGTGTCGGCCGGCTTGAGCCGCTGGCTCGCCGGCGACGCGGGCCACGAGCCGGGTGACGCCCCGACCGCTCCGGTCGAGCAGCGCTTGCGTGAACGTCACGCCGGCGTGCGGGTGCTGCTGGCCGAGGACAACCCGATCAACCAGCTGGTGGCGGTGGAGCTGCTCGCCAGCGTGGGCCTCGCGGTCGACGTGGTGGACGACGGGCGCCAGGCGGTGCAGCGCTGGTCGGGCGAGCGGCACGACCTGGTGCTGATGGACATCCAGATGCCCGAGATGGACGGGCTCGCCGCGGCCCGCGCGATCCGCGCGCTGCCCGGTGGGCAATCGGTGCCGATCGTCGCGATGACCGCGAACGCGTTCGGCGAGGACCGCGCCGCCTGTCTGGACGCGGGCATGAACGACCACATCGGCAAGCCGGTCGATGCGGCCGTGCTCTTCGATACCCTGCTGCGCTGGCTCGATCGCCAGCCCTCGGGGCGTCGGCCCCTCGTGACCCCCTGATTCCGCACCCGTCGCGCCCCTGTCGAGCACCGATGCCCCCGCTCTCGCGTCTTCCCGTCATCGCCCTGGCGCCCGGGGTCCGCCTCGCCCGCGCCGGTGCACGCTGCCTGTTGGCGATGGTGGTCGTCTGCGGCCCGACCCCGGTGTGGGCGCAGAACGCCACGGAGCGGGCGACGCCCTCGGGCGGCGCGGCCACGGCGGGCGAGGGGCCGGGCCGGGTGACGGCGACGCCCGCCCCGGCCGACCGCGCCGTGGGCACCCCGACGGGCGCGTCCATGGCCGCCCGCCCGCGCATCGGCCTGGCGCTGTCGGGCGGTGGCGCACGCGGCTTCGCGCACGTGGGAGTGCTTCGGGTGCTCGAGCGGCTTCGGGTGCCGATCGACTGTGTGGCGGGGACCAGCGCGGGCGCCGCGGTGGCGGCCGGCTACGCGGTGGGCCTCTCACCGGACGAGATCGAATCGCGCCTGCGTGCGGTGGACTGGAACGAGATCTTCGCCGACGCCACGCCGCGCTCGGACCTGAGCTACCGGCGCAAGAACGACGACCGGCCCTTCCAGCTCGGCCTCACGCTGGGCCTGTCCGACGACGGCGCGGTGCGCGCCTCGCCGGGATTGTCGGCCGGGCACCGGGTGGAGCTCTTCCTGCACGACTTCCTCGGCCTGAGCGCGGAGCTGCCCAGTTTCGATCGGCTCGCGGTGCCCTACCGCGCGATCGCCACCGACCTCACGCGCGGCGACCTCGTGGTGATGTCGCAGGGCAGCCTGGTGCGCGCGGTGCGCGCGAGCATGAGCGTGCCCTCGGCTTTCGCGCCGGTGCGCGAGGCCGGCCGGCTGTTGGTCGATGGCGGGCTCACCCGCAACCTGCCGGTGGACGTGGTGCGCGGGCTGTGCGCCGACGTGGTGATCGCGGTGAACGTCGGCAGCCCGTTGTTGCGCGAGGAGGACCTGCAGTCGCTGCTGGGCGTCGCGGCCCAGATGGTCAACATCCTGATCGAGGACAACGTGCGCCGCTCGCTTGCCGAGCTGCGCCCCACGGACGTGCTGATCTCGCCCGACCTCGGCCCGATCGCCTCGGCCGACTTCGGCCGGGGCCTGGACGGCGTGCCGGCCGGCGAGCGCGCCACGCGCGAGCAGGCCGGACCGCTGTCGGCGTGGTCGCTGTCGCCGGCGGAGTATGAGCGCTGGAATGCGGCGCGCCGCGGCTGGCGCGCGCCCCAGGAGCGGGTCGACGACATCCGGATCACCCGCACGCGCTTCGTGAACCCCGAGGTGCTCGAGGCCCAGATCACGCGGCAAAAGGAGGGCACGCCGCTGGACCGCGGCGCCCTCAAGGGCGATCTCTCCCGGCTGATGGCCCGGGGCGACTTCGCCCAGATCGACTACCGCCTGATCACCGAACAGGGCTCGAGCATCCTGTGGGTGCAACCCGAGGAGAAGCCCTACGGGCCGAACTACCTGCGCTTCGGCATCGGCGCGGCCACCGACTCGAAGGGCAACTCGCACTTCAACCTGCCGATCGGCTACTCGCGCACCTGGGTGAACAACCGTGGCGCCGAGTGGAGCACGATCGCGCAGATCGGAGGCACGCAACGGCTGGGCACGCAGTTCTTCCAGCCGCTCACGCTGGACGGCCGCTGGTACGTCGCGCCGCGCCTGCTCTACGAGAGCCGGCCCCTGGCCCTGTTCATCGGCGATCACCGGGTGTCGGATTACGGCGTGCAGACGCGCAAGGCCGAGTTGATCGCGGGCGTGCAGGGCGCGCTGCTCGATGCCCGCGTGGGGCTGTCGATGGGCACGCGCACCTACGACCTGCGGGTGGGCGTGCCGCTGCTGGACACCGAGCGCACCCGTTACGTGGGCCTGATGGGGGGCGTGAGCATCGACCAGCTCGACGCGATCGACTTCCCGCGCAGCGGCTGGTCCTTCGAGGTGAGCGGGCTGGCGGCACGCCGCGTGGTCGGTGCCAATCAACACTTCAATCGCGTGGAGCTGTCGGCCCAGCACGTGAGCAGTCTCGGCCCGCACACCTTCAACGCCACGCTCAAGCTGGGGTACAGCCCGTCCACCGGGCTGCCGCCGAACGAGGCCTACAGCCTGGGCGGCTTCCTGAACCTCTCGGGCTACCAGATCAACCAGTTGCTGGGCTCCACGCTGCAATACGGCCGGCTGATGTACTACAACCAGATCATGCCGCTGCCCAAGCCCTTCGGCAGCGGCCTGTTCGCCGGGTTCTCGCTGGAGATGGGCCGCGTGACGCAGCCGGTGGTGCCCGGGTCGGACACCCGCTGGCTGCCGGGCGCCAGCCTCTTCCTGGGCGCCAACACCGGGGTCGGTCCGGTCTACCTGGGTTTCGGCCATGGCCAGAACGGCAATCGCGCGCTGTACCTGTTCCTCGGGCGGCCCTGAACGACACGCCGCCCTCAGGTAAAGTCGCAGGCCTTCGATCACTGGGGAGACGAGCATGAGCGGCAATCACAAGGTGGCGCTGATCACGGGCGCGGGCAGTGGCGTGGGCCGGGCGACCGCGGTGGCCTTCCTGAAGGCGGGTTGGCAGGTGGCGCTCGCCGGGCGCCGGGCCGACGCGCTGGCGGCCACGGCGGCGTTGGCGGGCGAACACGCGGGCCATGCGCTGTCGGTCCCCACCGACGTGGGCGACCCCGCCTCGGTGCGCGCGCTCTTCGATGCCACCGTCGCGCGCTTCGGCCGGCTGGACTTCCTCTTCAACAACGCGGGCACGGGCGCGCCGCCGGTGCTGCTCGAGGACCTCACCTACGAACAGTGGATGACGGTGGTCAACGCCAACCTCACCGGCACCTTCCTGTGCATGCAGCAGGCCTTCCGGGTGATGAAGGACCAGAACCCGCGCGGCGGGCGCATCGTCAACAACGGCTCCATCTCCGCCTATGCGCCGCGGCCCAACTCCGCGCCCTACACCTCGACCAAGCACGCGGTGTCGGGCCTCACGCGCTCGGGGGCGCTCGATGGCCGCAAGTACGACATCGCGGTGGGCCAGATCGACATCGGCAACGCCGCCACCGACATGACGGCGCGCATGGCCAATGGCGTGATCCAGCCGGATGGCTCGATGAAGGTGGAGCCGCGCATGGACGTCGATCACGTCGCGCAGTCGGTGCTGCAGATGGCCGGCCTGCCGCTGGAATCGAACGTGCTCTTCATGACGATCATGGCCACCAAGATGCCCTTCGTGGGCCGCGGCTGATCGCGGGATCGCGCGCCGTGTCGCCCGGCGACACGCCCGATCCGGTGTCGCCGCGCGACACCCCCGACCTGTTCGCGGCGTTGCCCGCCGGCGGGCAGGGCGCCCTGGCCGACGAGACACTGGGGCCTGGCGCGGTGCTGCGGCGCGGCCGGGCCCTGGCGATCGCCCCCGCGCTGCTGGCCGACCTGGCCACGCTGCTGACCCAAGCCCCGCTGCGGCGCATGCAGACGCCGGGCGGCCTGGCGATGTCGGTGGCCTCGAGCAACAGCGGGGCGCTCGGCTGGGTGAGCGATCGTCGCGGTTATCGCTACGCGCCGCGGGACCCGGACACCGACCAGCCCTGGCCGGCGATGCCGCCGGCGTGGCGAGCCTTCGCCGCGGAGGTGGCGCGGGAGGCCGGCCACGCGGGCTTCGCGCCCGACGCCTGCCTGATCAACCGCTATGAGCCCGGTGCGAAACTCTCGCTGCATCAGGACCGCGACGAGCGCGACTTCTCGCAGCCGATCGTCTCGGTGTCGCTTGGCCTGCCCGCGGTGTTCCTGTGGGGCGGGGCGCGCCGCGCCGACCGCACGCGCCGCGTGCCGCTGGTGCACGGCGACGTGGTGGTGTGGGGCGGGCCCTCGCGGCGCGTGTACCACGGGGTGCTGCCGGTGAAGGATGGCGAGCACCCGGCCACCGGTCGCGCGCGGATCAACCTCACGTTCCGGCGCGCGGGCTGAGCCGCGTCGGGTCGCCCGGGCGGCGGTGCCCTCAGCGCCGGTACCAGTCCTTCACCGCCGCCACGTAGCGTTTCACGCCCTCGGCCACCGTGTCGGCGTCCAGCGCGCCATAGGACAGGCGCTGGTAGTTGGCCCGGCGGGTGTCGGTGAGACCGAAGGCGAAGCCCGGGATGGTGGCCACACGGTGCCGTTCGGTCATCGCTCGGTTGAAGGCGAGCGGGTCGTCCACGCCGGGCAGCTTCATCAGCACGTAGAACGCGCCCTGCGTGCGCGGGAACGAGATCAGATCGCCCAGGCCCGCCAGCGCCTCGAACACCGAGGCGCGCACGTCGGCCAGCTGCGCCACCTTGGGGTCGACCAGCGAGCGTCCGGCCCGCAGCGCCTGCATCGCGAGCAGTTGCGAGGGCACCGGCGCGCAGATCAGGTTGGTGTCCTGCACCTTGTTCATCGCGTCGAAGAGGTCGGCGGGGTAGACCACGTAGCCCACCCGCCAGCTCGCCATGCCGTAGTTCTTCGAGAACGAGAAGAAGCTGAGCGTGTGCGCGTGCGCGCCCTCGATGCTGCCGGGCGAAAAGTGGCGCGCGCCGTCGTAGGTGAAGCACTCGTAGGCTTCGTCGCTGAAGTGGTACAGGCCGCGGTTGCGGCACAGCGCGTTCACCGCGCGCAGGTCGGCCTCGGTGTAGACCGCGCCGGTGGGGTTGTTCGGTGACACGGTGACGATCGCGCGGGTGCGCGGCGTGATGGCGGCGGCCAGCGCGGGCACGTCGAGCTGCCAGTCGGGCTTGACCGGCACCGGCACCGGCACGCAGCCTGCCATCCGGATCGCCATCTCCTGGTTGAAGTAGTACGGCATCGGCAGGATGAACTCGTCACTCGGATCGGCGAGCGCCAGCACCGCGTTCAGGAAGGCCATGTTGCTGCCGGCGGTGACCATGATCGCGCTGCGATCGCCCGTCACCAGCCCGTTCTCTCGGGCGAGCTTGGCCTCGATCTCGCTCACCAGCGGGGTGTAGCCGCTGACCGCCTGGTACTTGTTCAGCTGCACGTCGGCCATCAGGGCCGGCAGGGCCGCCACCGCGTCGGCGGGCGGGCCGTAGCTCACCACGCCCTGGCCCAGGGAGATGGTGCCCGGCGTGGCGCGCACCATCGCGGCGATGGTGGGGATGATCGGGGTGTCGACCCGATCCATGCGAAGGGACGTGCGTTTCATGTCGGCGAGCGAAGACGGAACCGGCCGATGGTAGCCGATGGCCGCTCGGGAACGCGCGTCAGGAAAGGCCGGCCAGGTGTTGGCGGGCGGCCCGTCCGAGCGCCTGGTCGAAGGTGATCAGGGGTGCGCGCAGTACGCTGGCCACGTGAAGGTAGGCGGCGTCGTAGACAGTGAGTCGGTAGCGTTGGGCGAGACCCACCAGCGCCAGCGACTCCACCGGATGGCGGACGAGGGCGAGTGCGCGGTAGGAGGCCAGGCAGGCCAGGACGGTGTCCGTCGGCAAGGCCTGCGTCTTGCGAAGCGCGACACTGGCCATTTCGACGTCGATCAGTGCCGGCGCATGCAGTGTTCGACCGATGAGGTGCCGCCGGGCGGTGTCAGCCTGGGTCTCGGCGAAGAGTGCCGCCGCCAACACGCTGCAGTCGACCACCAGGGGCGGATCTGGCCGCTCGCGGGGGGCCGGCTCGGCGACGACGAGCGGGTGCAATGGGCGCCTACCGGCGCGCATCGCGTTCGGCTCGCAGGATGTCGACCGCCAGAGGCCCGCTGTCCACGGGGGTTGGCCAGCGCAGGCGCGCCTGCTCGATGAAGTCGGCCGGGCTGAGGTGACCCTGCCGCCATCCACCACTGGCCAGGGGCGTGGCGGGAACGGGTGCCGCGGGACCGGACGGTCCGATCGGCCCCTCGTCGGCGAGCAGGGCAGCCGTCAGGATGGCCATCAATTCCCCCTGCAGCGACCGGTGGTGACGGGCCGCGCGCTGGCGGAGCCGCTCGGCCATGTCGTCCGGCACATCCTTGATGGACAGGCTGGGCATGAAGGATCTCGGGAAGTTCCGCAATGGCGCCATTTTGGCGCCAAATCAGGGGGCCGTCCAGCCTTGCCCAGAGGGGAAGCCCGGACGGATTCGTCTGGCGCCGCGGACGGCCGAGTCGCGCCGGGCGTCCTCAGGCTGGCAGCCCCAGCACCCCGCGCGCCAGCACGTTGCGTTGCACCTCGCTGGAGCCGCCATAGATGGTGGCCGGACGCGACAGGAAGTAGTGGCCCGCGATGTGCAACTGGCGCTGCTCGTCCAGCGGCACCGCCTCGTCGATCGTCGCGGCCTCGCCGCCCACCTCCAGCATCAGGTCGGTGACCCGCTGCATCGTCTCGGTCACCCAGAGCTTGAGCATCGAGACCTCGGGCCCGAGTTCCTGGCCGCGGCGCAGCACCTCGGCCATGCGCACGAAGAACGCGCCGAGGTCGTCGACGTCGAGCTGCAGTTCGTCGAAGCGGGTGCGGATCACCGGGTCGTCGAAGCGGCCCTGGCGGCGCAGCAGGTCGCGCAGCAGCTGCAGCGGGTAGCGGGCCAGGCGCGGGCTGCCGATCATGATGCGCTCGGAGCCCAGCAGCGACTTGGCCATCGTCCAGCCCTGGTTGATCGCGCCGACCCGGTTGCCGGCCGGCACCTTGACGTTGTCGAAGAACACCTCGCAGAACTCGGATTCGCCGGTGAGGTTGCGGATGCGCTTGACGGTGATGCCCGGTGTCTTCATGTCCACCAGCAGGAAGCTGATCCCTTGCTGCTTCTTCGCGGCGGGGTCGGTGCGCACCAGCAGGAATATCCAGTCGGCCTCGTGCGCATAGGTGGTCCAGATCTTCTGACCGTTGACCACGAAGTGGTCGCCCTCCAGGACCGCGCTGGTGCGCAGCCCGGCGAGGTCCGAGCCCGCGCCCGGCTCCGAGTAGCCCTGGCACCAGCGCACGCGCCCGGCGAGGATGTCCGGCAGGAAACGTTCGCGCTGCTCCTCGGTGCCGTATCGGATCAGCAGCGGGCCCAGCATGGTCACGCCCATGTTGCCCACGATCGACACGCCGGCCCGGTCGTATTCGTCGCTGACCCGCACCTGGTCGTAGGCCGACAGCCCCAGGCCGCCGAAGGCCTTGGGCCAGCCGGGCGCGGCCCAGCCGTGTTCGCCCAGGGCGCGGTGCCAGGATGCGGTCTGTCCCACGCTCATCCGGGTGGCGGGGAAGCGCCACTCGGCGGGGTAGTGGTCGCGCAGCAGTTCGCGGGCCTTGCGGATGAGGGGATCGTCGGTGTCCTCGGGCCGCAGCGAGGCCTCGCGCGCATTGTCCGCCGCCCAACGCCCGTAGCGGCGCCGGTGCTCGCCGGCGCCGCCCAGCCACGCGGCCAGGACCATCGCGCGCTTCAGGAACAGGCCGACGTTGCACTCGTCGGTGTACGCGATGCCCCCGTGCAGCTGCACCGCGCCCTTGGTCACCTTCAGCGCGGCGTCCGAGCAGCGGGCCTTCACCTGGCTGGCCACCGCGGCGCGCACCACGGGGTCGGTGGTCTCGTCGAAGCGGGTGGCCGACTGGCGCAGCACCGCGCGTGCGAGCTCCACCTGCAGCAGCAGGTCGACGGCCTTGTGCTGCAGCGCCTGGAAGGCCCCGATCGGCTGGTCGAACTGCTTGCGCACCTTGATGTAGTCGATCGAGATCTCGAAGACCCGCGCCATCAGGCCGACGAGCTCGGCGCTGACCGCCAGGCGCGTCTCGTCCATCGCGGCCTCCAGGGCCGCCTGGGCCGCGTCGCCCTCGGCGACGAACCCCTCGGCGCTCACCCGGACCCCGGCCAGGGTGAGGTCGCTCCAGGTGCCGCCGTCCACGCGGGTGTGCACCGTCACCGTCAGGCCCGGCGAACCGGCCGCCACCAGCAGCAGCACCGGGCCTTGCGGGCCCTGCGCGCTCACCACGAAGTGATCGGCGGTTTCGCCGTTGGCGACGATCGTCTTGCGGCCCTCGAGCACCCACTGCGCGCCGTCGCGCCGCGCGGCGCAGGCGGTGCCGTCCGCGTCACGCCAGGCGAGCGAGGGCAGCCACTGGCCGGCCGCGAGCTTCGGCAACCAGGCGGTCTGCAGCGCCGGCGAGCCCGCGCGGGCCAGCACGCCGCCAGCGAGCACCACCGCCGCGCTCAGCGGCTCGGGCGCCAGCGAACCACCGACCTGCTCGAGCAGCAGGGTGAGCTGGGTGTGCGTGAGCGGGGTGCCGTCCAGCGACTCCGGCAGCCGGCAGCCCAGCCAACCCATGTCGGCGAGTGTCTTCCAGGCCGCCGGGTCGTGACTGGGGCGTTGGGCACGCAGCGCCCGCATGCGCTTGAGGTCGGCGTCCGCCTGCGCATAGGCGCGGGCGGCGTCCACCACGAGGCGGTCGTCGTCGGAGAGGGCATCCAGGGTGGTGGTCAGGTCGAGCATGGGGGCCTCACGGGCGTTTGGCGTTGGCACGGGCCTGTCGGAACAGGTCGCGCGAGATGATTTGCTTCATCACTTCCATCGAACCGCCGGCGATCTTCACGATGCGCGCGTCGGCGTAGGCGCGGCACACCGGGTACTCCCACATGTAGCCCCAGCCGCCGTGCAGCTGCAGGCATTCGTCGACGACCCGGTTGTGAAGGTCCGACAGCAGCAGCTTCGCGGTGGCCGCGTCCACCGGGTCGAGCTGACCGGCGAGCTGCATCTCGATGCAGCGGTCGGTGAAGACGCGGGCCGCGACCGTGGCGGCCTTCAGCTCGGCCAGCTTGAACTGGGTGTTCTGGAAGTCGGCGATCGACTGCTCGAAGGCGCGGCGCTGGGTGGTGTAGGCCACCGTCTGTTCGATCGTCACCTCGCAGACCGCGGCGCTGCGCACCGCCTGCACCAGCCGCTCGTGGGCGAGGTTGCGGGTGAGGCAGTCGAAGCCCCGGTGCTCCTCGCCCACGCGGTTGCTCACCGGCACCCGCACGTCGTCGAAGAAGAGTTCGGAGGTGTCCTGCGCCTTCAGGCCCAGCTTCTTCAGGCGACGGCCGCGCTGGAAGCCGGGGCGGTCGGTCTCGACGATCACCAGCGTGATCGCCTCGCGCGGGCGGGCGGGGTCGCTCTTGGTGACCAGCATCACGAAGTCACAGAGCTGGCCGTTGGAGATGTAGGTCTTCTGGCCGTTGATCACGTACTCGTCGCCGTCGCGACGCATCGTGGCGCGGATGCCCTTCACGTCGCTGCCGGCGCCCGGCTCGGTGATGCCCAGCGCGCCGATGATCTCGCCGCGCACCATGCCGGGCAGCCAGCGCTGCTTCTGTTCCTCGGTGCCGAAGCGCTCGATGTAGGTGGCCACCATGTCGGAGTGCACCACGAAGCCCGGCCCGGTGATCCCGGCGCGGGCGAGCTCCTCGATGACGACCACGTTGTAGAGGAAGTCGCCGCCCGGGCCGCCGTACTCGGTGGCGATCTGGCAGCACAGCAGGCCGGCGGCGCCGGCCGCACGCCAGACCTCCCGGGGCACGAAGCCCGCGTCCTCCCAGGCGTCGTGGTGGGGGACGAGCTCGGCCTGCACGAAGCGGCGGACCGATTCCCGGAAGATCTCGTGTTCGCTGGAAAACAGGGTGCGCGGAATCATGCGGTGCTCCGGTGAACGCGGCGCTGGGCGGTCGATCGTAGCGCAGCCCCGCGGGGTCACGGGGGGTGGTTCCGCCAGGCGCGCGACGGGTGCGTGACACAGCGAGCTTTCCGAATCGCGCGTGGTTTCTCTTCCTGCGAGATTTGCGACATCCTTGCCGCATGAGGAGCAAATTGTTCGTGCCGGGGTCGCGACCCGAGTTCTTCGCGAAGGCGCTGGCCAGCGCGGCCGACGCGCTGTCCTTCGATCTCGAGGACGCGGTGGCCGAGGACCGCAAGGCGCAGGCCCGCGAGGCCCTGCGCGACTGGCTCGCCGGGCCCGAAGTGCGGGCGGCGGGCAAGACGCTGATCGTGCGGGTCAACGCCTTCGACACGCCGCACTTCGCGGCCGACCTGGCCGCGGTGGTGGTGCCCGGCGTGGCGCTGATCAACCTGCCCAAGCCGGACGGCGCCGCGCAGGTCCGGGCCGCCGCCGAGGCGATCGAGCGGGCGCTGCGCGAGCGCGGCCTGCCCGTGGACGGTCCGTCGGCGCCCGGCCTGCTGGTGAATGTCGAGACCCCGCGCGCGCTGCGCATCGCGCACGAACTGGCCGCCGCGCACCCGCGCGTGCGCGGCCTGCAACTCGGCCTGGGGGATCTCTTCGAGCCCCTGGGCATCGACCGTCGCCTGGATGCGGCGGTGTTCCACGCGCAGATGACCGTGCGCCTGGCCGCGGGCGAGGCGGGCGTGTTCGCCTACGACACGGTGCGCGCCGACATCGCCGACACCGAGGCCTTCGTCGCCGAGGCCCGCCGTGCCCGCCAGCTCGGCTTCCTCGGCAAGAGCTGCATCCATCCCAGCCAGATCGCGCTGGCCAACCAGGTGTTCCAGCCCACCGAGGCCGAGATCGCGCAGGCTGGCCGCGTGGTGGCGGCGGCGCGCGAGGCGCAAGCCACCTCGCTGGGCGCCTTCAAGGTCGACGGCAAGATGGTCGATGCCCCGTTCATCCGTCGCGCCGAGGCGGTGCTGGCCGAGGCACGGCGGTGTGGGCTGCGTGTTCCATGACCCGGATGCCCGATTCCCGGCCACCCTTGCCCGCCCGCGAGGGGCCCCGCGGCCCGCTCAGCGGGGTGCGCGTGATCGACCTGAGCGCGTATATCGCCGGTCCCTACGGCTGCGCGCTGCTCGCCGACCAGGGCGCGGAGGTGATCAAGGTCGAACCGCCCGAGGGCGACAATCTGCGCAGCTACCCCTCGACGCTGGCCGCGGAGAGCCGCGCGTTCGTCGGCGTGAACCGCAGCAAGTACGGTGTGACGCTCGACCTGAAGCGCGCGCCCGATCGCGCCGCGCTGATGCGCCTGGTGCGTGACGCCGACGTGCTGGTTCACAACTTCCGTCCCTCGGTGCCCGCGCGGCTGGGCATCGCGCACGAGCAGCTCGCGCCGCTGAACCCGCGGCTGATCTACTGCTCGGTCAGCGGCTACGGCGAGCGGGGGCCGCTCAAGGACAAGGCGGGCTACGACCAGGTGTTGCAGACCCTGACCGGGCTGACCGCCGAGCAGGGGCGCCGCGACGGCCCGCCCGAGATCCTCTACGGCTCGGTGGTCGACTACTACGCCGCGGCACTGGTTGCCGGCGGGGTCGCCTCGGCGCTTTACGAGCGCGAGCGCAGCGGACAGGGCCAGGCGGTGGGTGTCTCGCTGATGCGCGCGGCGCTCACGATGCAATCGGCCCGGCTGGTCTGGGCGGAGGGCGAACCCAAGCACATCGAGCGCGACATGCGCTCGGGCGGAATCACCGGCATCCATCCCACGCGGGAGGGCCACCTGTATCTCTCGGCAAACACCGCCCGGTTCTGGCGCGCGCTGTGCGAGAAGACCGGCCTGGCCCACCTCGCCGACGACGACCGCTACGACTCGGTGCGCAAGCGCGCCCAGCACCGCGACGCGCTGGTGCGGCAGTTGCGCGAGGCGCTGGCCGCGCGCAGCGCGCTCGAGTGGGAGGCGCACTTCGGCGACGACGTGCCCTGCGCCGCCGCACGGCCGCTGGCCGACATGTTCGAGCACCCGCAGGCGCTGGCCGAGGAGATGATCACCGAGATCGCGCACCCCACGCTCGGGCACTACCGCGGCTTCACGCGGCCCTGGGTGTTCGGGCGCACGCCAGGCCCGCAGCCGTTCGCCGCGCCCATGCTGGGCCAGCACAACCCTTCCCTGATCGAGAGTCCCGACGATGAGCGTTGACTTCCGCAGCCTGGTGCGCCAGGCGGTGCGCGACGAAGCGCGGTTGCGCGCGAGCCTGGCCGAGAGTGACATCGCGCCGCTGCTGATGGTGACGGTGCAGCTCACCGGCGACATGGCCCTGCTCGAGGCGGTGGCGCCCCACATCCACGGTCCCTGGAACTTCCTGCAGAGCGTGCCCGAGGATCTGCAGCAGCGCGTGCGCGAGCGCCTGGTGGGCGCGCTGAAAGACTTCGCCGCGCACGACCGCCCGGCCCCGCCGCCGCCGCCGCCCGAGGTGTTGCAGCGGATGATGAGCGCGGGTGTCGGGCAGCCGGTGCCGGCCGAGTACATCCCGCTGCTGCTCGAGGAGATGAGCTTCGGCGAGGCCGACACCCGTTCGGTGGGCTGGACGGTGGACCCCGCCGCGCGGCGATCCGGCGCGTTCAAGGTGCTGGTGATCGGCGCCGGCTTCGGCGGGCTGTGCGCGGCGATCCGCCTGAAGCAGCTCGGCATTGCGTTCGAGGTGCTCGAGAAGAACGCCGATGTCGGGGGCACCTGGCTCGAGAACGACTACCCCGGCTGCGCGGTCGACACCCCGAACCATTTCTATTCGTACTCGTTCCAGGTCAACAACCGCTGGACGCGCCATTTCTCGCGTCGCGACGAGATCCTCGCCTACATCCGCGACGTGGTCGCGCGTCACGGTCTGCGCGAGCACATCCGCTTCGGCGTGGAGGCGAGCCAGGCGGTCTACGACGAGGCCAGCGCCACCTGGCGGGTGCAGTGGCGCGAGCGTGATGGCACCACGGGCAGCGCCACCGCCAACGCGGTGATCACCGCGGTGGGGCAATTGAACCGGCCCGCCATTCCCGCGATCCCGGGCGCGGACACCTTCAAGGGCCCGGCCTTCCACACCGCGCGCTGGGACCACTCGGCAACGCTCGACGGCCGACGCGTGGCGATGATCGGCACCGGTGCGAGTGCGATGCAGGCGGGGCCCTCGATCGCCGACCGGGTGGCGCACCTGCGGGTGTTCCAGCGCACGCCCCACTGGGCGGTGAACAACCCGAACTACCACCGCGAGGTGGCCCCCGGCCACATCTGGTCGCTGGAGCACCTGCCCTACTACTCGAACTGGCTGCGCTTCCAGCTCTTCTGGGCCAGTTCGGACGGCTTTCACCCCTCGCTGCACCGCGACCCGGGCTGGCCGCATCCCGAGCGCTCGCTGAACGCCGCGAACCAGAAGATGCGCGACATGATCATCGAGTACGTGCGCGGCGAGCTCGGCGGCGACGAGGCGCTGCTGGCCAAGTGCATCCCCTCGTATCCGCCGTACGGCAAGCGGATGCTGCGCGACAACCACTGGTACCAGATGCTCCGGCGCGACAACGTCACGCTCGAGACCGGTCCGATCGCGCGCATCACCGAGGATTCGATCGTGATGGCCGACGGGACGGTGCACCCGGCCGACGTGATCGTCTGGGCCACCGGCTTCCAGGCGTCCAAGCTGCTGTGGCCGCTGGAGATCGTCGGCCGCGACGGCCACTCGGTCCGGGGCGACTGGGGCGACGACGACCCGCGCGCCTACCTGGGCATGACCGCGCCGAACTACCCGAACCTGTTCATGCTCTACGGGCCGAACACCAATCTGGCGCACGGCGGTTCGATCATCTTCCACACCGAGTGCCAGGTGCGCTACATCATGCAGGCGCTGCGGCTGATGATCGAGCAGGGCGTCTCGCGGCTGGAGGTGCGCCCCGAGGTGCACGACGCCTACAACGAGCGCCTCGACGCGAAGGCGGCCGACATGGTCTGGACGCATCCCGGCGTGACGAGCTGGTACAAGAACGCCCGCAACCGGCTCACCGTCACCTCGCCGTGGCGCCTGCTGGACTACTGGGCGATGACCAAGGACTTCCGGGCCGACGAGTTCCGGGTGGGATGAGCAGAATGAGCCCGCCCGACTTCCACGGCGTCTTCCCCTACCTCGTCTCGCCGGTGCGCGAGGACGGCGAGATCGATGCCGACGTGCTGGCGCGCCTGTGCGACGACCTGATCGCCGCCGGTGTGCACGGCCTCACGCCGCTGGGTTCCACCGGCGAGTTCGCCTACCTGTCGTGGCCGCAGCGCCGGCGGGTGGTGGAGGTGACGCTGCAGGCGGCGCGTCGCCGGGTGCCGGTGGTGGCCGGCGTGGCCGCGACCACGATCGGTGACGCGGTGACCCAGGCGCGCGAGTTCCAGGCGATGGGCTGCGACGGCATCCTCGCGATCCTCGAAGCCTATTTCCCGTTGTCCGACGACGGTGTGTTCCGCTACTTCCAGGCGATCGCCCAGGCGGTGTCGCTGCCGGTGGTGCTGTACACCAACCCGAACTTCCAGCGTTCCGACCTCAGCCTGCCGGTCATCGACCGCCTCAGCCGCATCCCGAACGTGCGCTACCTGAAGGACGCCTCGAACAACACCGGTCGGCTGCTCTCGATCATCAACCAGGTCGAGGGCCGGATGCAGGTGTTCGCGGCCTCGGCGCACATCCCCGCCTGCGTGATGCTGATCGGCGGCGTGGGCTGGATGGCGGGGCCCGCCTGCGTGGCGCCGCGCCAGAGCGTGGCGCTCTACGAGACCTGCCGGCGCGGCGACTGGGCCGGCGCGATGGCGCAGCAGCGCCCGCTGTGGCGGCTGAACCAGGCCTTCGCCAAGTACAACCTGGCGGCCTGCATCAAGGGGGGCCTTCGCCTGCAGGGCTACGACGTGGGCGACCCGATCGCGCCGCAGGCGCCGCTCTCGGCCGAGGGCGTGGCCGAGGTGCGCGCGGCGCTCACCGCGATCGGGGCGCTGGCGGGCGCCTGAGCGGCACGCGTCGCTCAATGGCCTGGCGGTCCGGGCCCGGGCGGGCCACGCCGCGCCGCGGCCCCGTCCCCGTCAGATCCGGTACACCCGGCTCGCGGTGCCGCTGAACAGCGCGGTCTTCTCGTCGGCCGAGGCGCCGGCCGCCAGGCGCTTGAACGCATTCCACAGCACCGCGTAGCCGGTGCTGTGCTGGTCCACCGGGAAATTGCTCTCGAAGAGGCAGCGCGAGGCGCCGAAGGCCTCCAGGCAGGTGTCGATCCAGGGCTTCCAGGCCTGGGCGAGCGCCTGTGAGGTGGGCGGCACCGGGTGCGCGGTGAAGTCGGTCATGCCGATGCGCATGCCCAGTCCGCCCAGCTTCACCGTCACGTTCGGACAACGGGCCAACTCGGTGATGTCGCGCTTCCAGTGGGTGAAGGTCTCGTCCTTGCGGTTCGCGTAGGGGCCCACGCCCAAGGGCCCGCCCGCGTGGTTCAGGATGATCGAGGTGCCGGGAAAGGCGCGTGCCAGGTCGGTGACCTCCGAGAGTTGCGGGTGGTACTGCCAGGCCTCGAAGGAGAGGTTCAACGGCGCGAGCTGCGCGAAGCCCTCGCGGAAGGCCTTGTCGGCGTACAGGTGCGCCGGGGGGTTGGTGTGACTGTTGTTGATCTCGTCGCTCGCATCCCAGCCGCCAGCGTGGCGGATGCCGCGAAACCGACCGTTGCCCGCGGCGATGTGCGCCTGCAGCACCTCGCGCACCGGCGCGCCGAGCGCGAGGTTCGCGTGGGAGACGATCGCGGCGCAGGCCCGCGTGGGCCCGTAGATGCCGCTGGCGGCCATCGCCGCCACGCCGTTGGCGAATTCGGTCTCGCCGATCGGGCGCATCGCCTCGGGGCCGTCGGCCCGGTAGAACGCCATGCAGTCGATGAACACCGTCGCCACGATGCGGTGACCGCTGCCGGTGTCGGCGAGCAGCTCGTCGAGCAGGTAGCGGTGGTGGCGCCGATCCCACAGGTGGTGGTGGGCATCGACGATCGGCAGCTCGGGCTCCAGGATGGGCTCGGGCGCCTGGCGAGCCAGCCAGTCGGGTTTCGGGGGGACGACGCTGCCCAGGGGTTTGTCGGGTTGTCGGGTGGCCACGCTGGTCTCCTTGTCCGGGTTTACCCGATGGGTGAGGGCCATAGACTAGCGCCCGGCCGGCGGGCCCGCCCGAACGGGGCGCAGCGCTCGAGACGATCCGGTCGCGAACAAACGACCGCGCGGGCTGGCGGCTTCCTATAATCCTGCGATGAGCTCCGCACCCGATTCCGCCGCCCTGGGCAGCCTCGTCACCGAGGTCTCGCGCACCTTCGACACCCGCATCACCACCGCGAACCTCCCGGTGTACCGTGCCTCCTCGGTGTTCTTCGACACCCTGGCCGAGGCCTACGCCACCGGCACGCGGGCGGTGGCCGGCGAGAAGCACGCCAGCACCTACGCCACCTCGGGCACGCCCACCACCTTCGCGCTGATGGACGCGCTGGCCGAGATCGAAGGCCATGGCCATGCCTGCCGCGCGGCGCTGATGCCCTCGGGCCTGGCCGCGATCGCGGTCGCGCTGATGGCGGTGGTCAAGAACGGCGACCACGTGCTGATGCCCGACGCGGTCTACGGACCGGGGCGCACCTTCTGCTCGCAACTGCTCGAGCGCATGGGGGTGCGCACCACGTTCTACGACATGGGCCTGGGCGCCGAGGGCGTGGCCGCGCTGATCCAGCCCAACACCCGCGTGCTCTACCTCGAGAGCCCAGGCAGCTACACCTTCGAGATCCAGGACGTGCCGGCGCTGTGCGCGCTGGCGCGCGCCCGCGGCATCGTCACGATGATCGACAACGCCTGGGCCTCGCCGATGTTCTCGCGCCCCTTCGATTGGGGTGTGGACATGTCGCTGCTGCCGCTCACCAAGTACTGGAGCGGGCACGCCGACGTGCTGATGGGGGCGGTGGTGGTGCGCGAGGCGCTCTGGCCGGCGGTGTGGAGCACGCTGCGCCAGATGGGCATCTGCGTGGGCGGCGACGACGCCTTCCTGATCCTGCGCGGCCTGCGCACCGCGAACGTGCGGATGCTGCGCCACCAGGACTCGGCGCTGAAGGTCGCCCACTGGCTGCAGGGCCGCCCCGAGGTGCGCACGGTGTTGCACCCGGCGCTGCCCTCGCACCCGCAGCACGCGCTGTGGAAGCGCGATTTCCAAGGCTCGAGCGGCCTGTTCTCCTTCGAGCTCGACCCGGCCGTGGTCGGCGGCGACGAGGCCTCGCTGAACCGGCAGCTCGCCGCGCTGGTGGAGCGCCGGCGCTTCTATCGGATCGGCTATTCGTGGGGTGGCTACGAAAGCCTGATCATGCCGGCCCGACTCAACGGCCTGCGCACCGTCAAACCCTGGGCCGGCGGCCCGCTGATCCGGCTGCACATCGGCCTGGAAGAGCCCGCCGACCTGATCGCCGACCTCGAGGCCGGCCTGGCCGCGATGCGCGCGGCGCGATGACCCCGGTCCTGCCCATTCCCCAGCGAAAGGCCTTTCCATGAACCTGACTGGCAAGTGCGCGATCGTCACCGGCTCCTCGGCCGGCGTCGGCGCGGCCACCGCCCTGATGCTCGCCCGCGCGGGCGCCTCGGTGATCATCAACTGCACCAAGAGCCGCGACGCCGCCGAGGCGGTGGCCGCGCAGTGCCGTGAGGCCGGCTCGCCCGATGCCTTCGTGGTGAGCGCCGATGTCGCGAGCGACGTCGACTGCCTGCGCCTGGCCGCGGCCGCGCGCGACCGCTGGGGCCGACTCGACTACCTGGTGAACAACGCCGGCACCACGAAGTTCGTCGCCGCGCACAAGCTCAACGGCCTGTCCGCCCAGGACTTCCACGACATCTACGGTGTGAACACCATCGGGGTCTTCCAGATGGTGCGCGCCTGCGAGACCGCGCTGCGTGCCTCGCGTGGCGCGGTGGTCAACGTCTCGTCGATCGCCGGCCAGGAGGGCATGGGCTCGTGCATCGCGTATGCCGCCTCCAAGGGGGCGCTGAACACGCTCACCGTGGCGCTGGCCCGGGTGATGGGCACCGAGGCGCGGGTCAACGCGGTGCTGCCCGGGTTCATCGAGACCGGCTGGCTGAAGGCCGGCATGGGCGAGGCCTACGAGGCCAACAAGCAGCACTACAAGGACACCGCCGCGCTGGGCGAGGTGCTCACGCCGGAGGACGTGGCCGAAGCGATCGTCTACCTGCTGACCGCGTCCAAGGTCACCGGGCAGCTGCTGCGCATCGACGGTGGCCGCCAGGTCGGCCGCCTGCCGCGCCGTCCGGCCTGAGCGCGCCGGTCCCCGTTCCGAACCCGCACGCCACCGCCGTCCGTCGCCAACCCCCGAACCAAAGGTTCCCCCGATGACCACCGCCACCGCCAACCCCGCCTTGCAGGCCGCGCGCGAACACGCCTATTCGATGCCCCTCGCGGAGATCAATCCGGCCAACCCGCCGCTGTTCGTCGCCGACACGATCGCGCCCTACTTCGAGCGGCTGCGCCGCGAGGACCCGGTGCACTGGAGCCAGAGCCCGGTGTTCGGCGAGTACTGGTCGGTCACGAAGTACAAGGACATCATGGCGGTGGACACCAACCACCAGGTGTTCTCGTCCGACTGGCGGCTGGGCGGCATCGTGGTCGGCGATGCGCCGCCGGACCAGCGCGTGCCGATGTTCATCGCGATGGATCCGCCCGAACACGACGAGCAGCGCAAGGTGGTCAGCCCGATCGTCGCGCCGGGCAACCTGCTCAAGCTCGAAGACCTGATCCGCACCCGCACCCGCCACGTGCTCGACAACCTGCCGCGCAACGAGGTGTTCGACTGGGTCGACCGGGTTTCGATCGAGCTCACCACGCTGATGCTCGCGACGCTGTTCGACTTCCCGCTGGAAGACCGTCGCCTGCTCACCTACTGGTCGGACATCACCACCGCGAACCCGCAGTTCAATCCGAACGCGCCCACCGCGGAGAAGCGCCAGGAGGAACTGGGCAAGATGCTGGCCTACTTCACCCGGCTCTGGAACGAGCGGGTCAACAAGCCGGCGGGCAACGACCTGGTGTCGATGCTGGCGCACAACCCGGCCACCCGGAACATGACGCCTCAGGAGTACATGGGCAACCTGATGCTGCTGATCGTCGGCGGCAACGACACCACGCGCAACTCGATGTCCGGCGGCCTGCTGGCGATGCACGAGAACCCGCAGGAGTGGGCCAAGCTGCGCGCCAACCCGAAGCTGATCGACAGCCTGGTGCCCGAGATCATCCGCTGGCAGACGCCGCTGGCGCACATGCGCCGCACCGCGGTCGCCGACTTCGAGCTCGGCGGCAAGCAGATCAAGAAGGGCCAGAAGGTGGTGATGTGGTACTACTCGGGCAACCGGGACGAGGAGGTCATCCCGGAACCGAACCGCTTCATCATCGACCGCGCGCGGCCGCGCCAGCACCTGTCCTTCGGCTTCGGCATCCACCGCTGCGTGGGCAACCGGCTGGCCGAGCTGCAGATCCGCGTGCTCTGGGAGGAGCTGCTGCCGCGCTTCCCGGTGATCGAGGTGGTCGGTCCCGCCGAGCGGCTGCCCTCGTCGTTCGTGCGCGGCATCACCAAGCTGCCGGTGCGCATCCCCGGCTGATCGCGCCCGCGGGCCTGGCGCGGTGACGCGTCGGGTCCGCCGCCCACCTGCCCCATGCCCGCGATCAATCCGGACGAAGTCAGCTTCACCGCCGTGCGTGCGCAGGGTGCGGGCGGGCAGAACGTCAACAAGGTCTCCAGCGCGGTGCACCTGCGCTTCGACATCGCCGCCTCCTCGTTGCCCGAGGCGGTGAAGGCGCGCCTGCTGGCGCTGGGCGACCAGCGCATCACCGAGAACGGCGTGGTGGTGATCAAGGCGCAGCAGCACCGCAGCCAGGACATGAACCGGGCCGAGGCGCTGGCGCGCCTGCAGGAACTGGTGGACCGCGCCGCGCATGTGCCCAAGACCCGCCGACCCACGCGCCCCACGCTGGGGTCGCAGATCCGGCGGGTCGACGAGAAGACCCAGCGCGGTCGCATCAAGGCCTTGCGCGGCCGCGGGCCGGTCAACGAATGACGAGACGAGCGGCCCCTGCCGCGCCGGCACCCGGCGCGCCCTGGGCCGCGAGGCCGTGAACGGCGGCACGCGCCGCGAAGGACGAACCCGATGCACACCGACCTCCATGGCCTCCCCCAGCACGCCCCGTCGAGCGCGGCCGCGGCCGGCTTCAACGAGACCCTCTCGCGCTACCTCGCTTACCGGGCCGACACCGCGCCGCCGCTGTTCGAGGCGCTCGCGGCCGAGCCCGATTTCCCGATGGGCCAGTGCTTCAAGGGCTATCTGACGCTGCTCGCCTTCAAGCAGGCACTGGTGCCGGGCGCCGCCGCGGCGCTGGCGCAGGCCCGGGCGTCCCGGGCGGTGCTTACGCCCCGCGAGGCGATGCACCTGGAGGCCCTGGGCGCGTGGATCGATGGACACCTCGACCGGGCCCTGGCGCTGTGGGCGCAGATCTCGCGCGAGCACCCGTTGGATGTCCTGGCGTTCCGCCTGGCCCACTTCAACCTGTTCTGGCTCGGGCGTCCGCAGGCGATGCTGGCCTCGGTGCTGTCGGTGCGCCCCTCGTGGCACGAGGGTCTGCCCGGCTGGGGCGCGATGCTCTCGTGCCACTGCTTCGCGCTGGAGGAGAGCGGCGAGTACCGCGGGGCCGAGCCTCACGGTCGTGCCGCGGTGGCGCTGAACCCGGCCGACCTCTGGGGCACGCACGCGGTGGCCCACGCGCTGGAGATGCAGAACCGCCACGCCGACGGCATCGCCTGGCTGGACGCGCTGCAGTCGAACTGGGCCCTGGGCAGCAACCTGGTGCACCACCTGTGGTGGCACCTGGGCATGATGCACATTGGTCAGGGCAATGCCCCGGAGATGCTCCGGCTCTACGACACCCGATTTCGCCGGCTCGATTCGCCGCTCACGCAGGCGCAGCCCGACCTGTACATCGACATCCAGAACGCGGTGTCGGCCCTCTACCGATTGCAGCACCTCGGCGTGGACGTCGGCGGGCGCTGGCGCGAACTGGCCGATCACGCGCAGTCGCGCATCGGCGACTGCCTGTCGTCGTTCACCCTGCCGCACTTCCTGATGGCGCTGCTCGCCGATGGCCGCGAGGCGGCGGCCCGTCAGGCGATCGAGGCGATGCGCGCGTTCGGTGCGGGCGACAACGACCTGGCCCCGGTGGTCGGCGAGGTGGCACTTCCCTTGGGCGAGGCGATGCTCGACGCCCACGAGGGGCGGCCCGCGGCGGCGATGGCGCGCCTGTGCCCCATCCTGGACCGCCTGCCCGAGCTTGGCGGCAGTCACGCCCAGCAGGAAGTGCTGCTGCTGTTCGGCTGCCGCACGGCGCGCGCGGCAGGGTCCGCCGATGACGAGGCCGCGGTGCTCTCGCGCGTCGACCGGCGCTTCGCCGACGGCTGGCGTTCGCGCACCGTGTTCGCCCACCACTGAGTCCTGAGTCCTGAGTCGCGCACCCGAGACCCTCGTGAAGATCTTCCACACCCCGGCCCACCGCGGGCACGACCCGCAATTCTTCCTGGTGCGCGGCGAACGCCAGCCCGCGGCGGAGCGCCCGCAGCGTGCCGACATCCTGCTGGCGGCGGCCCGCGACGGCGGCCACGAGATCCTCGAGGCGCCCGACCAGGGGCTGGGGCCGATCGCCGATGTGCACACGCCCGAGTACCTCGACTACCTTCAGGTGGCGCATGCCGAGTGGAGCCGACTGCCCGGGGCGAGCGCCGAGGTGATCCCCAACGTGCACCCGGGGCGACGCCCCGCGCACTATCCCCGCAGCATCGTCGGGCGCGCGGGCTGGCACGCGGCCGACACCGCCTCGCCGATCGGGCCCGGCACCTGGGCGGCGGTCTACGCGGGCGCGCAGGTGGCGGTGGCCGCCACCGATGCGGTCCTCGGCGGTCTGTCGCACGCCTACGCGCTGTGCCGCCCGCCCGGGCACCACGCGTATGCCGACATGGCGGGGGGCTTCTGCTTCCTGAACAACACCGCGATCGCGGCGCGCCGCCTGGCGCGGCACCACGGGCGGGTGGCGGTGCTCGACATCGACGTGCACCACGGCAATGGCACCCAGGGCATCTTCTACGCCTCGCGCGAGGTGCTCACCGTCTCGCTGCACGCCGATCCCCACGGCTTCTACCCCTTCTTCTGGGGCCACGCGCACGAACGCGGCGAAGGCGAGGGCGAGGGCTTCAACCTGAACCTGCCACTGCCGGTGGGCACTGGCGATGCGCCCTGGCTGGCGGCGGGCGACGAGGCGCTGGTGCGCATCGGGCGCCACGCGCCCGGCGCGCTGGTGGTGGCGCTCGGCCTGGACGCCTCGGAGAGCGACCCGCTGCAAGGCCTGCGCATCACGCGCGAAGGCTTCGCGGCGATGGCCCGGCGCATCGCGGCGCTGGGCCTGCCCACGGTGCTGGTGCAGGAGGGGGGCTACCTCGGCCCCGAACTCGGCGAGAACCTGGCCGCCTTCCTCGCGGCCTTCGAACTGGAGCGACAGCGATGAGCCTGCAGGGTCGGATGGCGGTGGTGACAGGGGCCGGGTCGGGCATCGGCCGGGCGTGCGCGCGCGGCCTGGCCGCGCGGGGCGCGGCGGTGGCGGTGCTCGACATCGACGAGGCCGGTGCCCGCGAGACCGCCAGCCTGATCACCGGCGCGGGCGGCCGCGCGAAGGCCTGGCGGGTCGACGTGAGCCAGGCCGCCGACTGGGACGTCGCGGTCGGCGCGGCGCTGGCCGAACTGGGCGCGCTCGACATCCTGGTGAACAACGCCGGCATCCTCGACGGCTACTTCAACGTCGACGAGATGGACCTCGCCACCTGGAAGCGCGTGATCGACATCGACCTCACCAGCGTGTTCCTCGGCAGCCAGCGCGCCCTGCGCGAGATGCTGCCGCGCGGTCGCGGTCGCATCATCAACATGGCCTCGGTGGCCGGGCTGAACGGCACCGGGGGCGGCGCGGCGTACATCGCCGCCAAGCACGGCGTGGTGGGCCTCACCCGCCAGATGGCGGTGGTCTATGGCAACCGCGGCATCACGGTGAACGCGGTGTGCCCCGGGCCGGTGCTCACCGGCCTGCGGGCGAACTCGCAGGCACTGCTCGGGCCGGGCCTGCCGGACATCTCGCAGCGTGGCGTCGCGGTGAACGACGAGCAGATCCGCGGGCTGATCCCGGCCGGGGTGCGCGGCAGCGTCGACGACATCGCCGCCGCGGTCTGCTACCTGGCCAGCGACGAGGCGGGCTACGTCAATGGCCACAGCCTGGTGGTCGACGGCGGATGGCGGGCCAAGTAGGGCGTCGGTTGGCAGCGTGCGCCGGAGTCGCCGGCGCGGTCGAGGAGAGGAATCCGATGTTTCAGGATGGCATTCGCTGGACGGTGGCCGATGGCGTGGGTCGCATCGTGCTCGAGCGGCCCGAGCGCGCGAACACGATCGGGCTGGCGCAGGGCGCGGCGTTCGCGCGCGCGGTCGACGAGGTGCTGGCGGCGCGGCCGCGCGTGGTGCTGCTGACGGGCAGCGGGCGCATCTTCTGCGCGGGCGGCGACATCGAGGAGATGACGGGCGCGGGCGATCGGATCGATCGGTTGATCGCTGGCATCCTCGAGCCCTTCCACCCCGCGGTCGAGCGCCTGGCCACCGCGCCGCTGCCCGTGGTGTCCGCCTTGAACGGTGCGGTGGGTGGCGCGGGCGTCGGGCTGGCGCTGTGCGCCGACACGGTGATCGCGACCGCATCGATGAAGCTGCGCACCGGCTACAGCGCGATCGCCCTGTCGCCGGACGCGGGCGCCTCGTTCTTCCTCGCGCGCCGCGTGGGCACCGAGCGCGCCAAGCAGCTCTTCTTCGACAGCGCACCGATCGATGCCGCGCGGTGCCTGGCGATGGGCATCGTCGACGCGGTGCACCCCGACGACCAGTTCGCGCCGGCCGTCGAGGCGGTGGTCGCGCGACTGGCCGCTGGCGCCACCGGGTCGTACGCGCGCATCAAGCGCCTGTGCGAGGCGATGGGCGGCCACGGCCTGCGCGAGCACCTGGTGCTCGAGCGCGCGTTGCTCGAGCAGGCCTCGCGCGAGCCCGACGCGGCCGAGGGCACGCGGGCCTTCCTGGAGAAGCGCGCACCGCGCTTCACGGGGCGCTGAGCCGTCGCGGCGGGCCGAGAACGTGGCCCGTCGGCCCGATCGGCGCGCCCGTGCCCATGCGCGGCCGCTGCCGCCCGGGATCGCCGCCGCTAGCCGTAGCGCGCCTGTGCGTTGCCCGCGGTGAGACCCTTCGCCCGGACCTCGCCCACCACCTCGCGCAGGTCCGCGAGGTACTGCGGTATCGTCTCCAGGTGCAGCATCGACATCATCCGGTGCACCGCCTTGGGCCGGCGCAGCAGACTGGGCAGCCAGCCCCGCTCGCCCAGCCGCAGCCCGATCGCGTACGGATCGAGCTCGCGCGAGCCGTAGGCCACGATCGCGAGATCGGGCTGGCCGATCACCTCGATGCCCGGGATCGCGGCGAGCTCGCGCCGGTACGCGTCGATGCCCGAGAGCAGCCGCTCGGCCACGCGCAGGTAGCCGTCGGCGCCCAGGTGGTTGAGCACGGCCCACGACGCGGCCACGCCCCCCGCCGGTCGCGTGCCCACCACGGTGGTGGTCATGAAGCGGCCCGCCGGCCAGCCCGAGAACTGGAAGGGCTGGCGCGCGGCCTGCGCCCCGTCCCGGTACAGCACGGTGGACGAGGGCTTGGGGCAGAAGCCGTACTTGTGCAGGTCGGCGGAGATCGACCGCACGCCCGACAACGAAAAGTCGAAGGCCGGCACCGGCCGACCCAGCCGGCGGGCGAAGGGCGCCAGGTAGCCGCCGACGCAGGCGTCCACGTGCAGCCAGACACCGCGGCTGAGCGCGAGCTCCGAGAGCTCGCCGATCGGATCGACCATGCCGTAGGGGAAGTTCGGCGCCGAGCCCACCAGCATCACGGTGTCGGCATCGATCGCCGCGGCCATGCCCGCGACATCGGCGCGCAGGTCGGCGCGCACCGGCACCCGACGGATCTCGATGTCCATCAGGTCGGCGGCCTTGTCGAAGGCCGGGTGCAACGTCTCGGGTGCCACCAGGTTGCCCTGGTGGCGCGGGTTGCCGCGCTGCTCGCGACCCACGCGTCGGGCGGTGTGCACCGCGAGCAGGATGCTCTCGGACCCGCCGGTGGACATGAAGCCGGCCGCACCCGCGGGCGCCTGGAACAGGCTCAGCGCCATGTCCACCACCGCCTGCTCCATGCCCTTCACGCTGGGAAAGGCGCTGCCCCCGCCCAGGGCGTTCTCGGCGAAGTAGGCCATGAAGGCCTCGCGCCCGATCGTGTCCACCGAGTCCTCGGCCTTGAACACGAAGGCGGGCGAGCGCCCGCCCTGCCAGTCGGTGTCGCCGGACTTGCGGGACTGCAGCTCGCGAAGGAGCTCGTCGACCGGTCGGCCGTGTTCGGGAAACGGTGTCCTTTCGGCGGGGGGCGTGGCGGCGCTCATTCGGATCTCCGGAAAGGCAGGGGTGGGCCAGGGCCGTGCGGCGGGCGACGGGGCGCCCGCGACGCGCGAACGCTCAGGTGGCGACAAGGCCGGCGCGCACCAGCGTCGGCTTGATGTCCACGTAGTACTTTTCCGCCCAGGCGCGGTATTCGGTCGGGCTCTTGTACCAGCGCACCTGGATGAACTTCTCGAGCAGCGCGTCGATCGCGGGGTCTTCGATCGCGCTCTTGAACGCGTCGTGAAGCGTCTTCACCACCTCCGGCGCCATGCCCTTGGGGCCGACCAGGCCGTAGGGACTCCAGCCCACCGCGTCGATGCCGCGCTCGCGCAGCGTCGGGGCGTCCTTGAAGCGCGACACCCGCTGCTCGGTCGCCATCGCCAGCAGGCGCAGCCGGCCGTCCTCCACCATCGGGGCCCACTGCGCGCCATCGGTGACGAAGTCGATGTGTTTGCCCACGAGCGCGGCCATCGCGTCGGGTCCGCCCTTGAAGGGCACCTGGGTGAACTTCGCGCCGGTGGCCTTCTCGATGTCGAGCAGGATCAGGTGGCCGGTGCCCCCCTGACCGGTGGAGCCGCTGGAGAGCTTGCCCGGGTTGGCCTTGCCGGCGGCGACCAGGTCCTCGATCGTCTTGTAGGGCGAGTCGGCGTGCACCACGACGCCGAAGGTGAAGTTCGACAGGCCCACGATGAAGGTGAAGTCCTTCAGCGGGTCGTAGGGGGTCTTCTGATAGTACGGATAGCGCAGCGAATTCACCGTCATCGCCGCCAGCAGGTGGCCGTCCGGCGGCGCGTTCTGGATGAGCTGCGGCGCGAGGGTGGCGCCCGCGCCCGGCTTGGCCTCGATCACGATCGACTGCCCGAGCGTCTTTTGCACCCGCTCGCCCAGTGCGCGAAGGTGCTGGTCCATCACGCCGGCCGCGGGCAACGCGCCGTAGATGGTGATCGGCTTGGTCGGGAAGCGGCCCTGCGCGCGCAGGCCGGGGCTCGCGAGGGCGGCCGCGGCGGCGGCGCCGGCGAGCAGAAGCTGACGTCGATCCATCGGTGTCTCCTAGGGTGTGTGTGCGGGATCTGTCGGATGTCCCGTTGCGCGCAGTAGGCCACGGCCCGCCGGGCGCGGCAAGGGGGCCGATGTTCGCCGCGCGCGCCCGGCTGCGCGACAATCCGTCATCCCTTCCGACGTGTCGACCTTTCTCAGGAAACGCCCATGTACGAACCCTCCGCCAAAGTCGAAGAACTGCGCGCGCGCCTGCTCGCGTTCATGGACAAGCACATCTACCCGAACGAACCGCGCCATTTCCAGGAGGCCGAGAGCCTGGGCCCGTGGAAGGTGCACCCGGTGGTCGAGGAGCTCAAGCCGCTGGCCAGGAAGGAAGGCCTGTGGAACCTGTTCCTGCCGCAGAGCGAACATGGCGCGGGCCTCACGAACCTGGAGTACGCGCCGCTGTGCGAGATCATGGGACGTTCGTTCCTGGCGCCCGAGGTGTTCAACTGCTCGGCGCCGGACACCGGCAACATGGAGGTGCTGGCGCGCTATGCCACGCCCGAGCACCAGGAGCGCTGGCTCAAGCCGCTGCTCAATGGCGAGATCCGCTCCTGCTTCGCGATGACCGAGCCGAAGGTGGCTTCCAGCGACGCCACCAACATCGAGTCCTCGATCGTGCGTCAGGGTGACGAGTACGTGATCAACGGGCACAAGTGGTACACCACGAACGCCACGGACCCGCGCTGCAAGATCGCGATCTTCATGGGCAAGACCGATCCGGACAACCCGAACCGCCACCAGCAGCAGTCGATGATCCTGGTGCCGATGGACACCCCGGGCATCACCGTGAAGCGCTCGCTGCCGGTGTTCGGCTTCTACGGCATGCCCGACCGCGCCAGCGAGGTGCTGTTCGAGAACGTGCGCGTGCCCGCGAGCCACCTGCTGCTGGGCGAAGGGCGCGGCTTCGAGATCGCCCAGGGCCGCCTCGGTCCGGGCCGCATCCACCACTGCATGCGCCTGATCGGCATGGCCGAGCGCGCGCTGGAGCGCATGTGCAAGCGCACGCTGGGGCGCGTGGCCTTCGGCAAGCCGGTGGCCGAGCAAGGCGTCACGGTCGAGCGGATCGCGCTGGCGCGCATCCAGATCGAGCAGGCACGCCTGCTGACGCTGCACGCCGCGCACCGGATGGACACGGTGGGCAACAAGGTGGCCAAGACCGAGATCGCGATGATCAAGGTCGCGGTGCCGCAGATGGCCTGTCAGGTGGTGGACTGGTCGATCCAGGCCCACGGCGGTGGCGGCACCAGCAACGATTTTGGCCTGACCCACATGTACGCGATGGCCCGGGTGCTGCGCCTGGCCGACGGGCCCGACGAGGTGCACAACAACCAGATCGGCAAGCTCGAGCTGCGCAAGTACCGCTGAGGCGACGGTCTGCCGAGCCGGCAGTCACGGCGCGGGCCGGCCCCCGCGGACGCGACGCGGCTCAGCCGCTCGTGGCCTCCCGGGCCACCCGGATCGCCTGCACCGCCTCCGGGTTGACCAGGGTGCTCAGGTCGCCCGGCGGTTCACCGAGCCACGCGGCGCGCACCACCCGGCGCATCACCTTCATGTTGCGGGTGCGAGGAAGGTCGGTCACGAACAGGACGTGGGCCGGCCGGAAGGCCCCGCCCAGGCCGGCCACCACCGCCGCCGACAGCGCGCCGGCGGCGGCCCGCGTGTCGGTCTCCGGGCGCGCCACGCAGACGCACACCACCGCCGCGCCCTTGATCGGATCGGGAATGCCGATCGCCGCGGCGTCCTGCAGCAGCCCGGTGCCCATCAGCAGCGCCTCGATCTCCGAGGGACCGGTGCGCTTGCCGGCGATCTTCAGCGTGTCGTCCGAGCGGCCGTGCACGTACCAGTGGCCATCGGCGTCTCGGCTCGCGAAGTCGCCGTGGACCCAGAGGTCGGGCAATCGGGACCAGTAGCTCTGCAGGTAGCGCTCGCGGTCGTGCCACAGGCCGCGGGTCAGGCCGATGCTGGGCGTGCGCATCACCAGCTCGCCGGTGACGCCGGGCGCCACGCTGGCCCCGGTGTCGTCGACGACGTCGGCGCCGGTGCCCGGCACCGGTCCGGCGAAGGCGCAGGGCTTGAGCGGATGGATCACCGTGCCGGTGAGGATGCCGCCCATCTCGGTGCCGCCGGAGAAGTTCAGCAGCGGGACGCGGCGCTGCCCGACCCGATCGAAGGTCCAGTGCCAGGCCTCCGGGGTCCAGGCCTCGCCGGTGGACACCATCACGCGCAGCGAGCGCAGGTCGCGCTCGGCCATCACCGCCTCGGGCAGCGTCATCGAGAGTCGCGCGATGGTCGGCGCCAGCCCCAGGTAGCTGACGCGGTGACGCTCGACCAGCCGCCACAGGCGGTCGGGCTCCGGGTAGTTCGGTGCGCCCTCGGCCAGCACCACGGTGCAGCCCACCAGCAGGCCGCCGAACACCAGCATCGGCCCGACCAGCCAGCCCATGTCCGACATCCAGAGGAAGCGGTCCTCGGGCTTGAGGTCCATGCACAGGGAGAGGTCCAGCGCGGTCTTCACCGGGAAGCCGCAGTGCGAGTGCACCACGCCCTTGGGCTTGCCGGTGGTGCCCGAGGTGAACACCAGCAGGAAGGGGTCGTCGGCCGGCATCGCCTCGGTGGGCACGTCCTCGACCCGGGCCGGGGCGGATGCGACCAGCTCGTGCCACCAGTGGTCGCGGCCCGGGCGCCAGTCGTGCGGCGTGGGCAGGTGCCGCAGGGTGATCACGTGGCGCACGCCCGGGCACGAGGCCAGCGCCTCGTCGACCACCGACTTCGCCCCCACCGGCTTGCCGCGCCGCAGGGAGCCATCGACGGTGATCACCGCGCTCGCGCGCCCGTCGTTCAGGCGTTGCGCGATCGCGTCCGCGCCGAAGCCCGAGAACATCGGCAGCACCACCGCGCCGATCTTGGCCACGGCCAGCATCGCCACCGCGGCCTGCGGCAGGTTGGGCAGGTACATGCCGACGACATCGCCGCGACCGATGCCCAGTTGTCGCAGGCCCCAGGCGAGGCGGCAGGTCTGCTGGTCGAGGTCGGCGTAGGTGAGCGTGGCCTGGGCGCCGTCCTCGCCCTCCCACACCAGCGCGGGGTGCGTGGCGCGCGCGCCGCCGCGGTGGCGGTCGAGCGTGTTGATCACCACGTTGGTCGTGCCGCCGACGCACCAGTGCGCGAAGGGTCGGCCGTCGGCCAGATCGAGCACACGCTGGTACGGGCGCACGAAGCGGTAGTCCAGGAAGCGGATCAGCGCGTCGTGAAAGCCCGCCGGGTCCCGGTCGGCCAGCGCGTTGAGCGCCTCGAAGTCGGCCACGCCCACCGTGCGCAGGAAGCGGGTCAGGTTGGCCGACTCGAGGGTGGTCGGGTCGGGCCGCCAGACGACGTCGTCGGTGCCAGGTTGCGTGCTCGTCATGTCGGGGCCTTGGGGCGTGATGTCGGGCGTGGGGGCGTCAGCTGAAGGCGGCGATCCCGGTGATCGCGCGGCCCAGGATCAGCGCGTGCACATCGTGCGTGCCCTCGTAGGTGTTGACCACCTCGAGGTTGACCAGGTGGCGGGCCACGCCGAACTCGTCGCTGATCCCGTTGCCGCCCAGCATGTCACGCGCGGTGCGGGCGATGTCCAATGCCTTGCCGCAGCTGTTTCGCTTCATGATCGAGGTGAGCTCCACCGCCGGCGTGCCCTCGTCCTTGAGCCGGCCCAGCCGCAGGCAGCCCTGCAGCCCGAGCGTGATCTCGGTGAGCATGTCGGCCAGCTTCTTCTGCACCAGCTGGTTGGCCGCCAGCGGCCGGCCGAACTGATGCCGATCGAGCACGTACTGGCGGGCCCGCTGATAACAGTCTTCGGCCGCGCCCAGCGCGCCCCAGGCGATCCCGTAGCGTGCGCTGTTCAGACAGGTGAACGGACCCTTCAGGCCGCGCACCTCGGGGAAGGCGTTCTCCTCTGGGCAGAACACCTCGTCCATCACGATCTCGCCGGTGACGCTCGCGCGCAGACCCACCTTGCCGTGGATCGCCGGTGCGCTGAGCCCCTGCCAGCCCTTTTCGAGCACGAAGCCTCGGATCGCGCCCTCGTCGTCCTTGGCCCAGACCACGAACACGTCGGCGATCGGGCTGTTGGTGATCCACATCTTGCTGCCGGTGAGCCGATAGCCCCCGGGGACCGATCGCGCGCGGGTGACCATGCTGCCCGGATCCGAGCCGTGGTTCGGCTCGGTGAGTCCGAAGCAGCCGATCCACTCGCCAGTGGCCAGTCTGGGCAGGTAGCGCTGCTTCGTGGCGTCTCGCCCGAACGCCTCGATGGGCACCATCACCAGCGAGGACTGCACGCTCATCATCGAGCGGTAGCCGGAGTCGATTCGCTCCACCTCGCGCGCGATCAGCCCGTAGCTGACGTAGTTCAGGCCCGCCCCGCCGTAGGTCTCGGCGACCGTCGGGCCGAGCAGTCCGAGCGCGCCCATCTCGCGAAAGATCGCCGGGTCGGTGGCTTCATCACGGAAGGCCCGCTGCACGCGGGGCAGCAGCCGATCCCGGCAGTAGGCGCGCGCCGCCTCGCGGATGGCGCGCTCGTCGTCGGTGAGCTGCGTGTCCAGCGACAGCGGGTCGTCCCAGGAGAAGCGGGTGGGGGTGGCGGTCATCGAAGCTCCGGAGGGTGTGGTGTCGGGCGAAGCGCTCACTCGACGACGATCTGGCGGTTCTTGATCAGGGCGCTGAGGCTGCGGCCTTCGTCGGCCAACAGCTTGCGAAAGGCGCTGGTCTCCAGCGCGGCAGGCTCGGCGCCCAGCGCGTTGAAGCGCTCCTTGAGCGCGGGCGCGGCCAGCGCCTTCGCCACCTCGCGCGACAGGCGCTCGGTGACCGAGGCCGGCAGGTTCGCGGGCCCCCAGAGGCCGAACCAGATGTCCAGGCTCGCGTTCTTCACACCCAGGTCGGCGTAGGTGGGTGCGTCCGGAAAGAAGGGCGACTTGCGCTCGCTGGCCACCCCGAGCAGCTTGACCTTGCCGCTGCGGATGTGCGGGAAGGCGATGCCCGGATCGAGCACGAAATCGGCCTGGCCCGCCATCACGTCCTGCAGCGCGGGGGCCGAGCCCCGGTAGGGCACGTGCGTGATGAAGGTGCCGGTGCTCTGTTTGAAGAGCTCGCCGGCCAGGTGCGGCGGCGTGCCCGGGCCCGACGAGGCGTAGTTCAACTGGCCGGGCTTGCCCTTGGCCAGCGCGATCAGCTCCTTGATGCTGTTGGCCGGCAGCGTGGGCCGGGCGACCAGGTACATCTGCATGCGGCCGATGCCCATCACCGGGGCCAGGTCGCGCGAGGGCAGCACGCTGGACTTGAACAGTGACGGGTTCGCGGTCTCCACCGAGGTGGGCGCGATCAGCAGCGTGTGGCCGTCGGCGGCGGCGCGGGCCACCTCGCCCACGCTCAGGTTGCCGCTCGCGCCGGGCTTGTTCTCGACCACGAAGGACTGCCCCATGGATTCGGTGAGCAGCTGCGCCAGCGCGCGCGCCGGCGGCGGGTGGGGGAATGCAGCGGCAGCGGGGATGTCGCGATCATGGGGTGTCTCCTCGGGGTCGGGCGCCGGTGTCGGCCTACTTGGCGTACTTGCGGAAGTTCGGCTTGCGCTTTTCCTTCAGCGCCGCCACGCCCTCGCGGGACTCTTCCGTGTCGTAGTAGAGCTTGAGCGCGTACATCCCCATGCCGGCGATGCCCGCCTGGTGGGCGGTGTCCATGTTGAAGCTGCGCTTGGCGATCGCGATCGCGGTGGGGCTGCGCTCACCGATCTCCTCGGCCCACTTCTGCACCTCGGCGTCGAGCTGCTCGTGCGGCACGCAGACGTTGGCCAGGCCCATCGCCACCGCCTCCTGGCCGGAATAGCGACGGTTCAGGTACCAGATCTCGCGGGCCTTCTTCTCGCCCACCACGCGGGCGAGGAAGGCGGTGCCGTAACCGGGATCGACCGAGCCCATCTTCGGGCCGACCTGGCCGAAGATCGCCTTCTCGGAGCAGATGGTGAGGTCGCAGATCGTGCACAGCACGTTGCCCCCGCCGATCGCGAAGCCCTGCACCCGGGCGATCACCGGCTTGGGCACGTCGCGGATCGCGGTGTGCAGCTCTTCCATCGGCAGCCCGATCGTGCCGCGGCCGTCGTAGTTGCCGTCGTGCGCAGACTGGTCGCCGCCGGTGCAGAAGGCCTTGTCGCCCGCGCCGGCCAGCACGATGCAGCCCACGCTGCGGTCGTAGCCGGCCTTGTTCAGCGCGCGGATCAGCTCGTCGCAGGTGGTGCCGCGGAAGGCGTTCATCTTCTCGGGGCGGTTGATCGTGATCCAGGCCACGCCGTTGCGGATTTCGTACAGGATGTCTTGGAATTCCATGGGTGCTCTCCGGGGTTGTCGAGTTGGCCCGCCTCGCGCCCGGTGTCCGCCCCTGCCGAGACGCTCGGTCTCGGTCGGAAGGCGGTGCATCATGGGCACTGGGATCGGGCCGGAACCGGGCGCGGGAGCGCCCGGGAAGAACTAATAGGGAAATATGTTGACGCAATACTATCCGCAGAAATCCTGCGCCGCAAGCCTTGTTCGCGCCGTGGCATGCGCGCACTCCGGGTGATTCCATGGATCCAGTGAAGATCGAGCTGGCGAATCGGGTGTTCTTCCGGTTGTATCAGTGTGCAAATATGTTGCACAAAACTGGGTCGCGCGCGGTGGAGGCGGAAGGCCTGACCACGCAGCAGTGGGCGGTGCTGGGCGCGTTGTCGCGCGAGCAGGCGGCCGCCGGCATGAGCATGGGCGACCTCTCCCGTTACCTGATGGTGACGCGCCAGAACCTCTCCGGCCTGATCGGTCGGATGGAGCGCGACGGGCACGTCGCGGTGGCCGCCGACGGCCAGGACCGCCGATCCCGCGTGGTGCGGATGACCGAATCCGGGCGCCATGTCTGGCAGCAGCAGGCGCTGCCGAAGATCCACGCCTACTACGAGGAGATCCTGGGCGACTTCTCGGTCAACGACGCCACCCACCTGCTGCACTATCTGCTGAAGATGCTGGGCAACATGCAGCGCCTGGACGAGGCGTGGGCGCAGGCCGGCGAGGACGGTGGCATCGACACGCCCGCGGGCTAACCCATCGGCACCGGGGCGTGGACATCCCGCCCCGCGGCGGTGTGCTGCCGGGGTTCAGGCGGCCAGCGTCAGCCCCTGTCGCATCGCCACCCGGCACACGTCCTCGAAGGGCGGCGGCGGAAAACCGATCTCGCGGTCCATCGCGCGAAAGAACTCGCCCGCGCCCGCACCGGAGGTGAGCAACAGGAATCGCGCGGGACCGCCCACGATCCGGAAGCTGTGCACCGTGCCGCCCGGCGCCAGCAGGAAGTCGCCGGCGCGCGCCCGGCGGGTGAGCGCGCCGACCGACACGTCCACCTCGCCTTCGAGCAGGTAGTAGCCCTCGTCCCAGGGGTGGCTGTGCGGGGGCGGGCCGCTGCCTTCCGGGCCGGTGAGCTCGAAGACCTCGTAGGCCGCGTCGGTCTGCGCGCCGCTGGCGAGCACGCGCACGGTGTCGGCGAGGACCCGAAGGCGGGCGCCTTCGTCGCGGGGAACGTCGATCGGGGTGCTGGGCATGGGGGCCTCCGTGGGGGTTCCCTCGGAGTACGCCGGGAGGCGCCGTTCGGATGCATCATCCGGGCTTCCCCGACCCCACGCGCCCTCGCGGGCCTGCCCGGACGCCCATCATGTCGCTCGTGCTCTACGGACACCCGTTCTCCTCTTACACGCAGAAGGCGCTGATCGCGCTGTACGAAAACCGCCTCCCGTTCGAGTTCCGCACGCTCGGTCCGGACTCGCCCGAGCACGTCGCCGAGTGGCTGCGGCGCTGGCCGATCGCGAAGTTCCCGCTGCTGGTCGACGGCGAGCGCAACCTCGTCGAGACCAGCCTGATCATCGAATACCTTCAGGTCGCCCACCCCGGCCCGGTGCGCCTGCTGCCGGCCGATCCGATGGCCGCGCTGCCGGTGCGATTCTTCGATCGCTTCTTCGACCTGCACGTGATGGATGCGATGCAGGTGGCGGTGGACGCCGCGCTCGGGCGCCTGCCGATGTCACGCGAGGACGGTCGGGCGCTGGCGGGCCAGCGGCTGGAGCGCGCCTACGGCTGGCTGGACGCGGAACTCGCCGGGCGCGCCTGGGCGACGGGCGAGGACTTCACGCTGGCCGACTGCGCCGCCGCGCCCTCGCTCTTCTATGCCGACTGGGTGCATCCGATCGATCAGCGCTTCGCGGTGTTGCGTGCCTACCGGGCGCGCCTGCTCGCCCGGCCCTCGTTCGCGCGGGCGGTCGACGAGGCGCGACCGTACCGGCCCCTGTTCCCGCTGGGTGCGCCGCAGCGGGACTGAGGCCGTGTGGGCGAACGCTGCCGCGCCGGCGCCGCGGCAGCGCGATCCGCGGGCCTGATGCACACTCGCGGCTCGACCCGCCCTCCCGCAAGGACCACCCATGATCCTCACCGTGTTCCGTTCCCGGCTGCGCGACGACCACCGGGACGCCTACAACGCCCTGGCGCCGCGAATCTCCGAACTGGCGCGTTCGATGCCCGGTTACCGGTCGCACAAGGTGTTCGCCGCGGAAGACGGCGAGCGCGTGACGATCGTCGAGTTCGCCGACGAGGCCTCGCAGCGGGCCTGGGCGACGCAGGTGGAGCACGTGGCCGCGAAGGCCCGCGGCCGTGCCGAGTTCTACAGTGAGTACAGCTTGCAGATCTGCCAGGTGGTGCGCGAGTCGCGCTTTCCGTGAAGCGCCGGTGACCACCCGCCGATGCGGCGACAGGCGCGCACCGGACGAGCCGGCGCGCGCGCCCGCGCGGATCAGGCCGCGCCGGTCTCGGCCTTGAAGTCGGCGACCAGCTTGCGCGCCCCGCCCAGCAGGCAGGCCACGTCCGAGCCGAGCATCACCAGGTCGAAGCCGCGCTTGATCGCGCCGGCGGCGAAGCTCGCCGACTGGCAGTGCATGCAGGCCTTCTTGCCGTGGCGGTGCGCGGTCTCGCGGATCTTGTCGCAGGTGGCGATGTGCAGCGGGTTGGGATTGTCACCCTGCGGCGGCAGGCCCAGCGCGAGCGAGAGGTCGGCCGGGCCGATGTAGACCGCGTCCAGCCCGGGCGTGGCGCAGATCGCCTCCAGATTGGCCAGGCCCTCCTTGGTCTCGATCATGCCCAGCACCAGGATCTCGTCGTTGGCCTTGGCCTGGTAGTCCGGTCCACCGTAGTGCAGCGCCCGGATCGGACCGGAGGACCGGTTGCCCACCGGCGGATAGCGGCAGGCGGCGACAGCGCGGGCCGCGTCCTCGGCGGTGTTGATCAGCGGGACGATGACGGTCATCGCGCCGAGGTCGAGCACCTTCATGATCTCGCCCGCGTCGTTGGTGCGCACCCGCACCACCGGCGAGGTGTCGGTCTGGCCGATCGACTGCAGCAACGGCAGCACGTCGCCGATCTCGATCGTGCCGTGCTGCAGGTCCACGCACAGCGAGTCGAAGCCCTGGCGGGCCATCAACTCGGCGCTGAAGGTGTGGGCGATCGACAGCCAGCCCATCGACACGGTCTTGCCCTCGGCCCACATCTGCTTGATCTTGTTCGCGCGCATCGCCTCTCTCCTCGGTGTCGGGTTTTCGCGCAGTCTAGCGGAGACGGGCACCCGGGCCGCGCCGGCCGCCGCCGCCCGGGGCGCTGGACGGGCCGATTTCGATCCGCACCGCGGTCGCTGTGCCTCGGCGGGATCACCGATATGATGGCTTGTGATCCGGGGCGTCCAGACCTCGGGCCCGACCGAAGGAGACACTCATGACGACGAAACGACGCACGATACTCGGCGCGATGTTGGCCGGCCTCTCGGTGGCGATCGCGCCCGCCGCCTCCGCGCAGGACTTCCCCAGCAAGACGATCAAGATCATCTCCGGCAGTGCCGCCGGCGGCCCCACCGACATCGTCGCCCGGGTGATCGGCGAGCGGCTGTCCACGAACTGGAAGGTGCCGGTGGTGGTGGAGAACAAGCCCGGTGGCACCGGCGCGGTCGCGATGGACCTCGTCGCGAAAGCGCCGCCCGACGGTTACACGCTGGGCGTGGCGTTCACCGCGTCCAACGTCATCTACCCGCTGCTCAACGACAAGCTGCCCTTCAACGCCCAGAAGGACTTCACCCCGATCGTGCGCGCCACCTATGGCGGCAACCTGTTCGTGGTGCACCCTTCCGTGCCCGCCACCAACATGAAGGAGTTCATCGCCTACGTGAAGTCGCAGCCCAAGCCGCCGAATTACGGCTCCTGGGGCAACGGATCGGGGGGGCACCTCTCGGGCGAGTACCTGAAGATGCTCACGGGCATCGACATGGTGCACGTGCCCTACCGGTCCACGAGCGCGCTCACCGTCGACATGGTGGGAGGACACATGCTGATCGGGGTGCTGGATGCCGCCAACACCATTGCCCAGTCCAAGACCGGCAAGCTGCGTGCGGTGGGCATGACAGGCCCCAGCCGCCTGATCGGCCTGCCCGATGTGCCGACGATGCCCGAGCAGGGCATCCCGTTCTCGATCGGCATCTTCACCGGCATCGTCGGCCCGGCGAACATGCCCCGGGCCGTCGTCGACAAGCTCAATGCGGAGATCGTGAAGATCCTGAACGAGCCCGGCACCCGAGAGAAGTTCGTCACCGCACTGGGCAGCCCGCCGGCACCCACCACGCCCGACGAGTTCGACCGCATCATCCGGGCGGAGTGGGACACCTGGAAGCGGGTGATCACCGAAGGCAAGATCACGCTCTGAGCGCGTGCCGCAGCGCTGTCCAAGGAACCCGCCGACATGACCGCCACCGCCAGCTTCACCCAGCCCGCCGAGGGCGTGGGTCTGATCGTCATCGACAATCCGCCGCGCAGCTTCGGCGACTCCGCGCTCGCGCGGGCGATCATCGACGCGCTGCAGTCCGCCGCCGAGGCGCGCTGCAAGGCGGTGGTGCTGGCCTCCGACCGGCCCGGCATCTTCATCACCCACTGGTCGCTGCAGTGGATCGTCGACGCGCAGCGCGCGGCGGCGCAGCCGCGCGACAGCCAGCGGCTGCCGCCGCGATCGGTCTTCGATCTGATCGAGTCATCGCCGATGATCGTGATCGCCGCGAACAACGGCCAGGCCTGGGGCGGCGGCGCGGAGCTCTCCTGGGGCTGCGACCTGCGCATCGCTGCGGAGTCGGCCACTTACGGGCAGCCCGAAGTCGCGCTGGGGATCATCCCGGGTGGGGGCGGCACCACGCGCCTGGCCCGGCTGATCGGCCAGACCAAGTGCATGGAGATGATCCTGGACGGGCGCCCGATCACCGCGCGCGAGGCGCTGGCGCTGGGCGCGATCAACAAGGTGGTGCCCGATCACCAGCTGCGCCAGGCCGCGCTGGAGTGGGCCGCCCACCTCGCGCGTTGGCCGGCGTGGTCGCTGGCCGCCTGCAAGCGCAGCCTGATCGAGGGCCGCGACCTGCCGCTGGACGCGGCACGTCGCAACGAGAGCCAGATCTTCCAGAGCGTCGCGCGTCGCGAGGATTCGATCGCGCTGATGCGCGCGGCGCAGGAACGCTACGACGCGGGTGCCGATTCGTACGAGGCGCTCGGCATCCCGCGTCGCCTCGGCTGAGGCGGCCGGCGGCCCGGGCCGCGTCGCGAGCAGTTCCCGTCGTCGATCCCCGGCGACGGCCGGTTCCCATCCCAGAGGAGGAGCTGCACCATGACGAGACGAGACCCTGACCGCAACACCCTGGCGCCGGCGAACGCCACGCCCGACATCCCGTCCGATCGACGGGCGCTGCTGGCCGGCGCGGCCGCGGCGGGCGCCGCCTGGCTGTTGCCCGGCGCGGCGCTGGCCCAGTCGCTGCCCGGCGTCACCGCGACCGAGATCCGCATCGGCAACACCACCTCGCTCAGCGGCCCGGTGTCGGCGCTGGGCACGATCGCACGCGCCCAGGCGGCCTACTTCAAGATGGTGAGCGAGCAGGGAGGCATCGCCGGACGCAAGATCAACTTCATCTACTACGACGACGGCTTCAACCCGGCCAAGACGCTCGAGCTCACGCGCAAGCTGATCGAGCAGGACGACGTGGCGCTGCTGTTCGCGAACCTGGGCACGGGCCCGAACTCGGCGATCGTCAAGTACACCAACCAGGTGGGCATCCCGCACCTGTTCCTCTCGGTGAACGGCGACAAGTGGACCGACCACAAGACCTACCCGTGGACGATCCCGTACGCGCCCAGCGGCCGCGTCGAGTGCCAGGTGGCGATCAAGCACACGCTGCAGTCCAAGCCGGATGCGAAGTTCGCCATCCTGTACCAGAACGACGACTTCGGACGCGACTACGTCGCCGGCGCCAAGGACGTGCTGGGCGCGAAGTACGACGCCCAGGTGAAGGCGATCTCCTACGAGGTCACCGACGCGACGCACGACTCGCAGATGATCCAGCTGCTGTCGGGCAACCCCGATGCGCTGATCTCCGGGGTCACCGGCAAGTTCGGCGCGATGGCGGTGCGCAAGGCCTTCGAGATGGGCTTCAAGGGCAACCACTACATCGCCAGCGGGGTGTCCTCGGTGCAGGGCACGATCGTGCCGGCCGGGGTGGACAAGGCGGTTGGCGTGATGAGCACCGTCTACCTGAAGGACCCCACCGACCCCGGCTTCGCCGAGGATCCGGGCATCAAGGGCTACCGCGCGTTCATGGCGCGCTGGTATCCGGAGGGCAATCCGGACGACTTCTACAACGCGTACGGCTACATGACCGCGATGGTGATGGTGCGGGTGCTGCAGCAGTGCAATGGCGACTTCTCCCGCCGCAACATCATGGCGCAGGCCAACAACCTGAAGAACCTGGAGAACCCGATGTTGCTGCCCGGCATCCGGATCAACACCGGCCCCGCCGATCACCGGCCGCTCAAGCAGATGCAACTGCAGCGCTGGGACGGCAAGAAGTGGTCGCGCTTCGGGCCGATCTTCGAGGGGTCCAACGTCTGACGCCACTCACAGGCTGATGTCGCGCCCGCCGTAGCGGTGATCCACGCCGAAGTAGCAGTGGATCGCGAAGGCCGCATAGCTCGAGGCGTTGCACATCGCCTCCGAGGCGGTCATTTGCGCGTAGTCGTGGGGCGACCCGTCCTGAGCCGTGCCGTTCGGGAACGGGAACTCTTTGGCGAAATGGCGAATCTCGGAGTGCGCGCCGCAGAAGTGCGCCAGTTCGTGGATCAGCATGGCGCTGCGCGTGTTCGGGCCACAGGCGGCGAAGTGAGTCCGGAAAGTGATCTTGTTGCCCCGAAGATGCATGCCGCCCATGCCTGCGTCGGCGAACGGGGAGTCAGCGGTGGCGGGCCCCTCGGTGAAGTAATGTGACGGATTGGCCAGCACGATCTGCATCAGGCCGAAGACCGTGCTCAGGCGCACCAGATTCGAGAGGGTGGCGGCAGGCTCCTGATCGAGATGGAAGTGCGTGATGAACGCATGGGTGGCGGCGCTCGGTAGCAGCGACAGATGGCCGCCGGCGGTCGCTGCGGCTGGGATGAGGCCGCTCAGTCGCGCCATGGCGGCACCGATCCAGAGCGCCGCCCGTGGCATCGCCTCGCCGGCCGCCAACAGGGGGGTGAGGATCGGGCCGGCGGGCGGGGTGCCCGGCCCGGCTGCCTCGGTACCCGAGGCGCGCCCGCCGCGACGCAGAGATGTGGCCAGCACATTGAGGCGCGCGATCGTTCGTTGATCGGGATCCACGCGGCCGTCAGCGGTGCCGAATTGCGCCGTCTGGAAGGCACGGATCGCCGCGACGGTCAAGGGCCCCACTCGGCCATCGACGACCAGTCGGGGCCATGACCCCGCGCAGGTGGCCTGACAGGCGTTGAGCAGGGTCTGCACGATCTTCGTGTCATCGAGCCGGTTCGCCCCCATGGCGCCAACGCTCGCGGCGATGCGTTCGCCGCCGACCGGGGATTCGCTGACCAACTTGTCACGGTGCGCGGGATTCAGGCAGCAGTACATCGGCATGGAGATCTCCTGGCTGACCGCTCGAGGGCATCGGTGCCGACGCGGCGGTGCATGGGATTGACCATATGCCGGGCGCCTGGTTTCGGGAATCCGACCGAGGTCGTACACGACTCTGCAGCGGCGGGGTCGGCGTGTCGATCGCGACACCGGATTCCAAGCATGGGTTCCGGGTTCGGATGGTCGGGGCGAGGGTCCCGGGCGCATCGTGCCTATCATGAGCGACGATGTCGCGCGAACCGCGGCCTCGTTGATCCCCCGTCGAGGAACCACCGTGAAATTCAGCTTCTCCCCCGAGCAGGAAGAATTCCGCAGCGCGGTCCGGCGCTTTCTCGCCGACCGCTCCCCCACCAAAGAGGTGCGTCGCCTGATGGCCACCGAGGCCGGCTGGGAGCGCGCCGGCTGGCAGGCGCTGAACAGCGAACTCGGGCTGTGCGCGGTGCGCATTCCCGAGGCCTTCGGCGGCCACGGCTTCGGCTTCGGCGAGCACGGCATCGTGCTCGAGGAGATGGGGCGCGCGCTGCTGTGCGCCCCCTACTTCGCCAGCACGGTGCTGGGCGCCGGCGCCATCCTGAACGCGGGCAGCGCGAGCCAGCAGGCGGCCTTGCTGCCGGGTCTGGCCAGCGGCGACACCGTGGCCACGCTGGCGGCCAGCGAGGACCACGGCCGATGGGATGCCGCCGGCGCCACGCTGACCGCGACCCGCTCGGGCGGTGTGTATCGCCTGAACGGCCACAAGAGCTTCGTGCTCGATGGCCACAGCGCCGACCTCATCGTGGTGCTGGCGCGCGCGCCGGGCTCCAGCGGCGAGTCCGGCCTGTCGCTGTTCACGGTGCGTGGTGACGCCGCGGGCCTTGCCCGCCAGCCGCTGACATCGATGGACCCCACCCGCAAGCTCGCGCGCCTGACCTTCGCCGATGTCGAGGCCAGCCTGCTCGGCGAGGAAGGCGCCGCGGCCGCGCCTTTCGCGCGCACGATGACCGAGGCCGCGGTCTGCCTGTCCAGCGAGATGGTGGGCGGCGCCGCCCGGCTGCGCGAGGACGCGCTCGCGTTCGCGATGATGCGCATGCAATTCGGCCGGCCGATCGCTTCCTTCCAATCGATGAAGCACAAGCAGGCCGACATGCTGCTCGAGGTCGAGCTCGCGAAGTCGGCGGCCTATTTCGCCGCGGCCGCGCTCGACGATGGCGATGCCGACGTCGTGGCCACCGCGTCGCTGGCCAAGGCCTGCGCCAGCGAGACCTACCTGCAGACCGCGATCCACGCGATCCAGATCCACGGCGGCATCGGCTTCACCTGGGACAACGACACGCACCTCTGGTTCAAGCGGGCCAAGAGCTCCGAGATCCTGTTCGGTGATTCGCACCACCACCGTGAGCAGATGCTGCGTCACTGGGCCGCCTGAGGAAGACCACCCATGTCCGAGTTCAATGAATCCGATGTCCGCGCCGAGGTGCGTGCCTGGCTCGAGGCCAACTGGAGCCCTGACTACGGCCTGGTCGAGTGGCGCAACAAGCTGATCGACTCCGGCTGGGGCTGCCCGCACTGGCCGCGCGAGTGGTACGGGCGCGGCCTGCCGGTGGGCCTGGTCCCGGTGGTCGACGAAGAGTTCGCGCGCGTCGGCGCCGTGGGCGTGGCCAAGGTGGGCATCCGCGTGCTCGCGGCGGCCACCATCCTCGACCACGGCACCGACGAGCAGAAGCGCCGCTACCTGCGGCCCAGCCTCACCGGCGAAGAGGCCTGGTGCCAGCTCTTCAGCGAGCCGGGCAGCGGCTCGGACGCGGCGGGTGCGGTCACGCGCGCCGACCGGCACGGCGATCACTGGGTGGTCAACGGCCAGAAGCTCTGGACCTCCGGCGCGCAGAAGGCCGACTTCGGCCTGCTGCTAGCGCGCACCGACTGGGACAAGCCCAAGCACGCGGGCCTGTCGTACTTCATCCTGAAGATGAAGCAGCCCGGTGTGGTGGTGCAGCCGCTGCAGCAGATGAACGGGCACGCCACCTTCAACCAGGTGTTCATCACCGATGCCCGGGTGGAGGCCGACCAGCTCGTGGGCAAGGAAGGGGGCGGTTGGGCCGTCACCACCACCACGCTGATGCACGAGCGTCGCAGCGCCGATGGCCTGCGCCACTGGGGCATGGCCGCCAACCCGCGGCCGGGGCGCATCTACCAGGAGGAGCGGGCCGAGATCGAGGTCGCGCTGGCGCCGTACAAGTGGTATCCGAACCGGGCCGGCCGCGTGGACCTGGTGCTGCCCCGCGCCCGCGAGACCGGCAAGATCGACGACCCCGTGGTGCGCCAGGAGATCGCGCGCCTGCTGGTGCTGGCGAAGTCGGCCGAGTGGACCGCGCGTCGCGCCCGCACGGCCCAGGAGCAGGGCCGGCCGCAGGGCCCGGAGGGCTCGCTGGGCAAGCTCGCCGCCAGCCACGTGGCCCGCACCGCGGCGCGGGTGCACACGCTGATCAGCGGGGCCGATGCCTTGCTGTCGGGCCCGCAGAGCACGATGAACGGCACCATTGCCGAGATCCTGGTGTCGGTGCCCGCCACCTCGATCGCGGGCGGCACCGACGAAATCCAGCGCAACATCATCGCCGAGCGCGTGCTGGGCATGCCGCGCGAGGCCAGCGTGGACACCGACAAGCCGTTTCGCGACGTGCCGCGCAATCAGGTGGGGTGAGGCGGCACGGGGCGCGACACCCGCCGCAACCCTGGCGTCGGCGCGGTTGCCCCACGTGCCGGCCGCCTTTCGTTATGCTTGTTCCAGAGCGCGCCCCGAGGCACCGCCGGTGTCCGAGGAACATCTCTGCGCGCCACCAGGAGGATGACGATGCTTCGTTGGCTCGGGCGCGCGCTGGCGCCGATGGTCTCACTGTTCTGTGTCGTGGCCGCCGCCTCTCAGGCGATCGCGCAAGACTTCCCCAACCGTCCAGTGAACTGGGTAGTGGGGTTCTCACCCGGCGGCATCAGCGACCAGAGTACGCGGTTCGTGGCCAAGGTGTTCGGCGAGAAGCTGGGCACCTCGGTGACGGTCGAGAACAAGCCGGGCGCGGGCGGCATCATCGCCGGTGAGGCCGTCGCCAAGTCCAGGCCCGACGGCTACAACCTGTACTACGGCTCCAGCGGCCCGCTGGGCAGCTTCAAGTCGATGTACAAGAAGCTGCCCTTCGACCCGAACCAGTCGTTCACGCTGATCCACGGTTTCGGCTCGTCGGCATTGATCCTGGTGGTGCCGGCGAACTCGCCGTTCAAGACCATCAAGGATCTGGTGGACCACGCGAGGGCCAATCCCGGCAAGCTCACGTTCTCATCGGTGGGCAACGGCAGTGGCGCTCACCTGGTGGCCGAGCTGCTCGCCGCGCAGACCGGCGTGAAATTCAATCACGTGCCCTACAAGGGCTCGGCGCCGGCGATGGTGGATGTGCTCGGTGGCCGGATCGACTTCGTCTTCGATTATTCGGTGGTGGTCAAGCCGCTGATCGACGGCGGCAAGCTGCGCCCGCTGGCCACCACCGGCTCGGTGCGGCTGCCCAGCCACCCCGATGTGGCCACTACCGCCGAGCTAGGCCTGCCTGGCGTGCAGTTCACTGCCTGGGCGGTGATTGCCGGGCCGGCGGGCATGCCGCCCGCCGTGGTCGACAAACTGGCGAAGGCCTTCAACGAGTCGCTCAAGGACCCGGCCGTGGTGAAGTACCACGATGACCAGGGTGTCACGCTGATGCCCGACCTCTCCGGCGATCGCCTGCGAGAGTTCGTGCTCAAGGAGCAGGCGAAGATGAAGGAGCTGGTCGAGCGCTCGGGCGCGGTCGTGGAGTAGCGAGGCGGCACCCGCCGGGGCCGCCCGCGGGCAGCCCCGGGCCCGGGGCGACGTGCCCGCCCCGGGGACGCGGCCTCAGACGATCCGGCTCTTCTTGTCGCCCCAGTACTTGTCGCGCAGCACCTTCTTGTAGAGCTTGCCGGTGGGCAGCCGCGGCAATTCGTCGGTGAAGTCGATCGAGCGCGGCACCTTCTGGCGCGCCAGGTGGGCCGCGCAGAAGTCGATCAGCTCGCGGGCCAGTTCGGGACTGGCGGAGTGGCCAGGCGCTAGCTGGATCACCGCCTTCACCTCCTCGCCGAGGTCTTCGTTGGGCACGCCGAACACCGCCGCGTCCATCACCTTCGGGTGCGTGATCAGCAGGTTCTCGCACTCCTGCGGGTAGATGTTCACCCCGCCCGAGATGATCATGAAGGTGGAGCGGTCGGTGAGGTAGAGAAAGCCGTCGTCGTCGACGTAGCCGACGTCGCCCACCGTGCTCATCGTGCCGTCGGCCGAGCGCGACTCCGCGGTGCGCGGGGCGTCGTTGAAGTACTCGAAGGGGGTGGCGGTCTTGAACCAGATCTCGCCGGAGACGCCCTTCGGGCAGGGCTTCATGTTCTCGTCGAGGATGTGCAGGTCGCCCAGCAGCACCTTGCCCACGCTGCCCTTGTGGGCCAGCCACTCGGCGCTGTCGCAGGCGGTGAAGCCCAGGCCCTCGGTGGCGCCGTAGTATTCGTGAATGATCGGCCCCCACCAGGCGATCATCTGTTCCTTCACCTGCACCGGGCAGGGCGCGGCCGCGTGGATCGCGATCTCCAGCGAGGACAGGTCGTACTTCGTGCGCACCGCCTCGGGCAGCTTGAGCATGCGGCTGAACATCGTCGGCACGAGCTGGCTGTGCGTCACCTTGTACTTCGGGACCAGCGCCAGGTACTGCTCCGGATCGAAGTGCTCCATGATGATCACGGTGCCGCCGTTGCGGATCGTGAGCGACACCGCGGCCTGCGGGGCCGAGTGGTACAGCGGCGCCGGTGACAGATAGACCATGTCCGGCCGGTAGTGCCAGAGCTTGTTCAGGAAGTGAAAGAGCGGCAGCGGCTGCGAGGGCGGCGTTTCGGGCAGCGGGCGCACGATGCCCTTGGGCCGGCCGGTGGTGCCCGAGGAGTACAGCATCGGGGTGCCCAGCCACTCGTCGGCGATCGGGGTGCGAGGAAACGGCGCGATCGCCTTCGCGTAGTCCTGGAAGGGCGCGTCATCCCCGCTGCCGTCGACGATCAGGCACAGCGTGACACCGGGACACTGTTTGAGCGCCTCGCGCGCGACATCGCGGCGCGAGGCCGAGGTGATCAGCGCTTTCGACTCGCTGTTGTTCAGGATGTAGGCGAGCTCGTCGGCCTTCAGGTAGGAGTTCACGCAGGTGTAGTACAGGCCTGCCCGCTCGCCCGCGCCGCAGGTCTCCAGGTAGCGGTTGTTGTTCTCCATGAAGATCGAGTAGTGGTCCAGGCGCTTCAGGCCGTGGGCGCGCAGCAGGTGGGCGAGCTGGTTGCTGCGGCCCTCGAGCTCGGCGTAGGTGACGGTCTCGCCGGTGCTGGCCATGATGAAGGCGGCGCGATCGGGGTGCGCCTGGAGGTGCGGTCCTGCGTACATCGTCGGTCTCCCTGGAGAAGGTCGGCGCGCACGGTCTCGGGGCGCCGGGGCCCGGACCGCGACACTAGCATGCCCGGGGGGCGTTTTTCGGCCGGCCTCGCCTGGCCATCGGAAGGCCGTTTCGCTACTGTAGGCGCCCCGAATCCTCTGGAGGTGCCGCCGTGAAACCCTGTCGAATCCTGGTGCTGGGCGGCGACGGTGTCGGCCCCGAGGTGATCGCGCAGGCGTTGCGCGTCGCGCGTTGGGTGGCCCAGCGCAGCGCGCGGCCGCTGGAGTTCATCGAGGCGCCCTACGGCCTGTCGGCCTTCCAGACCCTGGGCGAGATCCTGCCCGCGCGCACGCTGGCCGCCGCGCGCGAGGCCGACGCGATCCTCTTCGGCGCGATCGGCGGCGACTACGCCGGGGTGCCGGTCGCGCAGCGGCGCGAGGGCAGCGTGCTGCGCTTCCGGCGCGAGTTCGAGCTCTTCGCCAACCTGCGCCCGGTGCGCCACTGGCCGGCGCTGGCGGGCAGCTGCCCGCTGCGCGCCGAGGTGGCCGGCGGCACCGACATCGCGCTGGTGCGCGAGAACACCAGTGGGCTGTACTTCGGCCAACCGCGCGGCATCAGCGAGCTGCCCGGGGGCGGTCGCGAGGCGGTCAACACCCTGCGCTACACCACCGAGGAGATCGAACGGGTCGCGCGCTTCGCGTTCGAGCTGGCGCGCGGCCGTGGCCGGCGCGTGTGCTCGGTGGACAAGTCCAACGTGCTCGAGGCGGGCGCGCTGTGGCGCCAGACCGTCACCGCGCTGCACGAACGCGACTACCGCGACGTGGCGCTCTCGCACATGCTGGTGGACAACTGCGCGATGCAGCTCGTGCGCGCGCCCACGCAGTTCGACGTGATCGTCACCGACAACATGTTCGGCGACATCCTCTCCGATGGCGCGGGCGCGATCGCCGGCTCGCTCGGCATGCTGCCCTCGGCCTCGCTGGGCGCGGTGGCCGCCGACGGCTCGCGTCGCGCGCTCTACGAGCCGGTGCACGGCAGCGCGCCCGACATCGAGGGCCGCGGCATCGCCAATCCGCTGGGCGCGATCCTCAGCCTGGCGCTCGCGCTGCGCTACACGTTGCGCGACGAGGCGCTCGCCACGCGGGTGGAGCGCGCGGTCGAGCAGGCCCTGCAGGCCGGCGCGCGCACCGCCGACATCGCCGCACCCGGCGAACCGGTGCTGGGCACCGTCGCGATGGGCGACGCGGTGCTCGCGGCGCTGGAGGCGGGCTGATCCCGTGAGCGTTCGCGCACCGCTGCGCGCGGGCCCCGGGGGGCCGGCGTGCTGAGCCGCTTCCCGGCGCTGGGCCATCGCCAGTTCCGCCGCTACTTCATCGGGCAGGCGATCGCGCTGATCGGCGGCTTCGCGCACAACGTCGCGATGGCCTGGCTCGCGTTCCGGCTCACCGGCTCGGTGGCGGTGCTGGGCGTGGTGGGCTTCGCCGGACTGGCGCCGGCGCTCTTCGTGTCGCCCTTCGCGGGCCTGCTGGCCGACCGCTACCCGCGCCGCCAGATGCTGATCGGGTTGCTCGGCTTCGTCGCGCTGATCGGCCTGGTGCTGGCCGCGCTCACCGCGCTGGGCTGGGTCAATGCCACGGTGCTGATCGTCGCCGGCTTCCTGCGCGGGCTGGCCTTCGCCTTCGAGATCCCGATCCGTCACGCGTTCCTGATCGACCTGATCGCCGACCGCGCGGTCCTGCCCAACGCGGTCGCGCTGCACTCCACCGCGCTGAACACCGCGCGATTCATCGGCCCGGCGGTGGGGGGGCTGCTGATCGGCGCGGTCGGCGAGGCGGCCTGCTTCCTGCTGCACCCGTTCACGCTGATGGCCACGCTGTTCCAGCTGCTGCGCATCCGCACCGTGGCGCACGCAACGCCCAAGCCCGAGGGCTCGTACCGCGCGCAGTTCGTCGAGGGCTGGCGGTACGCGTTCGCCGACCCGGTGATCGGGCGCATGCTGATCGCGGTGTTCGCGCTCGGCTTCGGCGTGGGGCCCTACGTGCACCTGATGCCGGCCGCGGTCGACGAGCTCTTCGGCGCGCACCCCGAGCTGGTCGGCTTCTTCATCTCGGTGGCCGGGGCCGGGGCGATGACCGCGGCGATTTCCCTGGCCGCACGCCGGGGCAGCCGCCACCTCGGCAAGATCGCGCTCGGTGGGAACCTCTCGGCGGTGATCGGGCTGGCGGCGTTCTCGCGTAGCACCTGGATGCCGCTGTCCTTCGTGGGCATGTTGCTGGTGGGCTTCGGGGTGATCATCCAGGCGGTGTCCACCAACGTCACCATCCAGCAGCGGGTGGACGACGACAAGCGCGGCCGGGTGCTGGCCCTGTACACCGCGATGTTCATCGGCGCCACGCCGATCGGCAGCCTCTTCTTCGGCTGGCTGGGGCACTGGGTGGGCGCCTCGGGGGCGCTGCTGGCCGGGGCGGTCGTGGGGCTCGGGGGTGCGATACTGACGGCCTGGCGGATGCGCGGCTGAGGGTTCGTGTGATCGGGCTGCGCCGCGCGCCGCCCGTCCTCACAACAATCCCTTCTCGTCACGTCACGGAGCATCCGATGTCCTCAGTTTCCCGCCGGCGCTTCGCCGGCCAGGGCCTGGCGCTCGCGGCCGGTCTGGCCGCCCCCCAGGCCTTCGCGCAAGCCGGTTTCCCGTCCAAGCCGATCAAGTTCGTCGTGCCCTACCCGGCGGGCGGCGCCACCGACCTCGTCGGGCGTCTGCTCGCGGGCAGGCTGCAGGAGTCCTGGGGCCAGAGCGTGGTCGTCGAGAACAAGCCCGGCGCCAGCGGCATGATCGGCACCGAGCAGGTCGCGCGTTCGGCGCCCGACGGCCACACGGTGCTGGTGGCCATCACCACGCACATCCAGAACCCGTCGATCTTCGCGAAGGTGCCCTTCGACCCGATCAAGGACTTCGAGCCGGTCTCGCAGATTTGCCTGTCGTACCTGGTGCTGGTGGTCAAGCCCGAGTTCCCGGCGAACAACCTGAAGGAGTTCGTCGCGCTGGTGAAGGCCAACCCCGGCAAGTACAGCTTCGGCTCCTTCGGCACCGGCTCGTCCTCGCACATCGTCGGCGAGCGTTTCGCGCGGCAGGTGGGGCTGGACATGGCGCACGTGCCCTACAAGGGCTCTGCGCCGATGATCACCGACCTGCTGGGCGGCCAGGTGCCCTGCGCCTGGGCCGACGTCAGCACCGCCACGCAGCACATCGCCGCGGGCAGGCTCAAGCCGCTGGTGGTCACCGGCGAGCGCCGTGCGCCGCTGCTGGCCAGCGTGCCCACGCTGCTGGAGAACGGCTATGCGGGCTTCGAACCGCTGGGCTGGGTGGGCATCCTGCTGCCGGCGGGCACGCCCAAGCCGATCGTCGAGAAGTATTCGAAGGAGATGGTGCGCATCGTGAAGCTGCCGGATGTGCGGGCGCGGCTCTACGAGCAGACGCTGATGCCGGTGGGCGACAGCGCCGAGTCGTTCGCGCGCACGCTCAAGCGCGACATGGCGCTGTGGAAGCAGATCGTGGTGGGCGCGGGGATCAAGCCGCAGTAGGCGGCACGGCGGCCCGGGCGGGCGCCCGGGCCGCCACCCCGCTCAGCGCGCGGTGCGCATCGCCGCGCCGCCGCCGTTCAGCTGGAAACGCACGCCGGTGTCCACCAGCCGGTCGCCGCTCAGGTCGAAGACCATCAGGTTGCGTTCGACCATGTTCTGCACCACCAGGGTCCGCGAGTCCCTGGAGAACACCGCGCCCTGCGCCCAGCGCCCGATCGGCGCCTCGCCGTGCCGGGTGAGCGTCATGCCGTCGATGCGGAACAGCACCACCTTGCCGGTGGGCGTGGCGAAGGGCGAGCTCGCCGGCTTGGTGGAGCCGGCGTGCGCGACCACCGCGGCCCAGCGACCGTCCGGCGAGATCACGATGCCCTCGGGCACCTCGGTGCCCACGTCCACCGTGCTCACCACGCGCGCCGGCGTGCGACTGGTGTCGATCACGCTCAACGTGTCGTTGTCGCCGGTGCCGCGGCCCACGTTGGCCGACACCGCGAAGCGGCCCGAAGGATGCACCGCGAGCGCGTAGGGGCGGATGCCCACCGAGACCTCGCGGCCGGCGGGCTTGACGGTCTGCCCGTCGACCGACAGCACGATCACCTGGTGATCGGCCTGGCGCGTGACCAGCGCGATCGTGTCGTTGGCCGCGAACGCGACGTGGCTGGGCAGGGAATCGGCCTTGCCCACCGACACCTTGTCGACCGCGCGGACCTCCTTGCCGTTGATGGCCAGCACCGAGACCGTGCCCTCGCCGCGGTTGGCCACCAGCGCGAGCTTGCCACTGGCGTTGAACGACACGCCCGAGGCGCCAGCGCCCAGCGTGAGGGTCTGGATGATCCGTGGCGGGCGCGCCTGAAGGTCGATCACGTTCAGGATGTCGTGGTTGATCATCTTGCTCGGATCGGCCGGGTCGATGCGTTGCCCGGAGGTGACCAGCGCGATCGACTCGTCGGGCGCCACCGCCACCGTCTGCGGCGGACCGGCCACGGTGGCGCCGGCGTTCAGTTCGCCGACGAAGCGCGGGGGGAAGCTCGAAAGGTCGTAGACGCTGACCGTGTCCGGGGGCGGGTTGGCCACGTTGCGCACCACGCCGTTGTTCCAGAACACCTTGTTGTCGTTGGCCGAGACGGCGAGCTGGGCGAATGCGCTGCCGGCCAGCGCGAGGGCGGTCGCGCCGAACAGCGCGGCCACCGGGTGCTTCCTGTTCATGTCGGCTCCTCCTGGGATGGGTGGGAATCGTGATCGGGCCGGGTGGCGCGGTGGTGATGGCCGCGGGTCCCGGCGTCCGTCGTCGAGCATAGCCTGTCTCGCTTTCCCCGGTGCGTCGGCGTGTGCGGGCGCCGGGTGCGCCGAGGCGGGCCGGGAGCCCGGTTCGCGGACCGGCCGGTGCGCGATGGGCTGCTACAGTCGCGCACCAGGAGAGCTTTGCCATGCCCGAATCGTTCGTTCCCGCTTCGTCGGGCCCGATGTCCTTCGCCCGCCGACACCTGATCGCCGCGGCCGTCGCGTGCGTCGCCTTCGCCGCGCCCGCGCTGTCGCAGGCCCAGGCCTTCCCTTCCAAGCCGATCAAGCTGGTGGTGCCGTTCTCGGCGGGCAGCGCCACCGACGCGGTGGCGCGCATCCTCGCGCAGGCGATGAGCGATGCGCTCGGGCAGTCGGTGGCCGTGGAGAACAAGCCCGGGGCGAATGGCATCCTCGGCGCCGAGGCGGTCAAGACCGCGCCGGCCGACGGGTACACGCTGCTGGTGACCACCAACACCACGCAGGCGGCCAATGTCAGCCTGTACAAGAAGCTCTCGTACGACCCGGTGAAGGACTTCACCCCCATCGGCAAGATCGGCCTGACCGGCTTCGTGCTGATGGTCAAGCCCGACTTCCCCGCCAACAACCTCAAGGAGTTCCTCGCCTGGGCCAAGGCCAACAGCGGCAAGATCTCCTACGGGCACGGCTCGGCGGGGTCCTGGGTGTCGGGCGCGCTGCTCAACAAGATGGGCGGCTACAGCGCCACGCCGGTGGCCTACAAGGGCATCCCGCTGGCGCTCACCGACCTGCTCGGCGGCAGCCTGCAGTTCGCCTTCGCCGACGTCGGCAACGCGGTCTCGCAGATCAAGGGCGGCAAGCTCAAGGGCATCGCGGTCACCACGCCGCGGCGCGCCAGCCGCGCGCCCGAGGTGCCCACCATCGACGAGGCCGGCCTGCCCGGCTACGAGGTGGTGGCCTGGTTCGGGCTGATGGCGCCCGCGGCTCTGCCCGCGCCGGTGCAAAAGCGCCTGAGCGACACCCTGCTGTCGGTGCTCGCCAAGCCGGAGGTGCGCGAGAAGATCGCCGCCGCCGGCGTCGATCCCGATCCCCAGGACCCGGTGGCCCTGGCGCGCACGATCGACACCGAGATCAAGCGCTGGGCCCAGTGGGTGAAGGACGCCGGCATCCAGCCGGAGTGACGTCGCCTCCGCCGCCCGCGCACCGCCCGATGGCCGATCCCGCCGCCGGCCCGCCCGCGACGGCCCCCTCGGCCGAGACGGCGCCGCGCACGCGCGCCGAGGAGAACCGTCGCGGCATCATCTGGATGCTGATCGCGGTGGTGGCCTTCATCGCGAACGACGCGATGATCAAGAACCTCGGGCAACGCCTGCCGGCCGCGCAGATGATCGTGGTGCGCGGTGTGATGGCGATCGGCCTCATCCTGCTGGTGGCCCACCGGCTCGGGGCCACCGACCGGCTGCGCGAGGCGCTGCGCCCCTGGGTGATGGTGCGCGCGCTCTTCGAGGGTGTGGGCACGCTGATCTACCTGGCGGCGCTCTTCAAGCTGCCGCTGGCCAACGCGACCGCGATCAACATGTCCTCGCCGCTCTTCGTGACGGTGCTCGCGGTGATCTTTCTTCGCGAGCGGGTCGATCGCGCCCGCTGGATGGCGATCGCGGTGGGCTTCCTGGGCGTGCTGCTGGTGATCCAGCCGCGCCCGGACGGCTTCAATGCGTACGCCTGGCTCGCGCTCTTCGCCACGCTGATCTATGCCTGCCGCGATCTGCTCACCCGCAAGGTGCCGGCCAGCACCCCGTCGATCCTGGTCACGCTGACCACCGCCGCGGTGGTCTGGGCGATGGCCGCGGTGGTGCTGGTGTTCGAGGGCTGGCAGGCGATGACCTGGAACGACGTCGCGTACCTGGGCCTGGCCTCGATCTTCCTGTCCACCGGCTACTTCTCGGTGATCACCGCGCTGCGCCACGGCGAGCTCTCGGTGGTGGCGCCGTTCCGCTACACCAGCCTGCTGTGGGCCCTGGCGATCGGCTACGTGGTCTGGGGCGACATCCCGAACCCGCTGGCCTGGCTGGGGATCGTGCTGCTCACCGCCGCGGGCCTGTTCATGCTGCACCAGCAGCGCCGTCGCGCGTGAGGCGCGCCCCTTCGGAGCCGACATGACCGATTCCGCCACCCCCGCCGCGCTGATCGCCGCGCACCGGCTGTGCGAACAACGCTACTTCGAGGACTTCCGGGTGGGCGAGCGCTTCCCGATGCCCTCGCGCACGATGACCGACGCGCTGTTCGCCGCGTTCCAGCTCGCCAGCGGCGACAACCACCCGATCCACTACGACATCGAGTTCTGCCGGCAGCATGGCATGCCCCACATGCTCGCCCACGGGTTCCAGGTGCTGATCCAGACCGCCGCGGGTGCCGGCCTGTTCCCGCACCTGGTCGAGGACTCGCTGAAGGCCTTCATCGAGCAGAGCAGCCGTTTCCTGGCGCCGGTCTACGTCGGCGACACCCTGTATAGCGCGATCGAAGTGGCCGAACTCGCGCCCGGGCGCACCACCGGGGTGATCACGATGCGCTCGGCGGTGCACAACCAGCGTGGCGTGCTGGTGATGGACGGTATCCAGAAGTACCTGGTGAAGAAGCGCACGCCGAGCGCGGCCTGACCGACCCGTCGGGCTCAAGCCGGCCGGTTCCCGGCCGATAGAGGACGAACCGGCGCTCGTGCGCCGTCGTTCCCCGGGGCCCGGTGTCGTGATCTCCCTACTCCTGTCGTGTCTGTGCCGGTGGTGGCGTGCCCCTCGCGGCGTGGCCGTCGCGCTGGCGCTGCTGGCGGTGCTCGCCGGCGCGCCGGGACCGGCCGGCGCCGCCGATCCGGCCCGGATCACCACGAACACCCAGGTGCTCGACCTTTGGCCGCACGTGCGGCTGCTGGGCGGTCCGCAGGCCGAGGGGTCGCTGGCACAGGTGATCGCGCGCGACGCCGATTTCCAGGCACCGACCGGCCCGCACGCGAACCTGGGCATCCGGCGCGACACCGTCTGGCTGCGGGTGGCGCTGGCACTGGATCGCGACGCCCCGGACCGCTGGCTCTTCGATGTGAACTACCCCGCCCTCGACCGGCTCGACGTCCACCTGCTGCGCGACGGCCGGGTGATCCGGCGCGTGCAGCTCGGCGATGCGCTGGTGGTGGCCGACCGCCCGATGGTCGCGCGCAGCCACGTCGTCGAACTGCCGCTCGAGCCCGGTGCCCGATACGAGCTGTTGATCCGGGTGCGCACCACGAGTTCGATGATCGTGCCGATCAGCCTCAGCACGCCGGCGGCCTTCCTGGCGCGGGAAGCCCGCGCGGAGGCTTTCCAGGGGGTGCTCGCCGGGATCGGGCTGTGCCTGCTGGTGTACAGCCTCACGCTGTGGATCGTGCTGCGTGACCCGGCCTTCGGTTGCTACGCGACGATCGTCGCGGGTGTCACGCTCTTCTTTCTCGCCTACAACGGCCTGGGCGCGGAGCACCTCTGGCCGAACCACCCCTGGCTGATCGCCAACCTCTCGCCGCTGGGCATCCTGATCGCGCTGTGGGGCGGCTTCCAGTTCCTGGAGCGCACGTTGCGGGTGGACGAGATCGACCGGCGGGTGGCCTGGCTGATGCACGCGCTGGGCTGGGTCTCGCTGGCTTCGGCGGTCGCCTTCATCGGGGGCCTGCTGGACTATCGCCAAGCCCAGGCGATCAGCACGATGCTCGGACCCACCCCGATGCTGATCTGCCTGCCGATGGCCTGGATCCGCATGCGCCGCGGCGACCGGCTGATGGTCTATCTCTTCGCGGGCTGGGCGGTGTATTCGGTGGGGGTGGGGGTGATGGCGGCGCTGCTGCGCGGCCTGGCGCCCTGGAACGGCTGGACGCAACATGCCTTCCAGCTCGGTTCGATGGCCGAGATGCTGTTCTGGCTGATCGTGCTGGGCAAACGGGTCGAGGAGATCCGCGAGACCGGGCAACGCGCCCAGCGCGAACGCGAGGCGATGCGCTCGCTCGCGGCCACCGACGCCCTCACCGGCCTGCCCAATCGGCGGGGGCTGGACCTTCACCTGGCCGCGCGCCTGTTCGAGTGCGGGCCGAGCCGCTGTGTCGCGGTCTACATGGCCGATCTCGACGGCTTCAAACCCGTCAACGACCGGTTCGGGCACGAGGCGGGCGACCGGCTGCTGCAGGCGGTCGCGCAGCGCCTGCGCGAAGGGGTTCGCCGCACCGACTTCGTCGCGCGCCTGGGCGGCGACGAGTTCGTGATCGTCGCGCACGACGTGCCCGACGAGGCCGCGGCGCACAGCCTCGGTCGGCAGATGATGGCCGCCTTCGATGCCCCGTTCGCGATCCGCCAGGGCGAGTCGGTGCGGGTCGGGGTGACGATCGGTTTCGCGATGGCGCTGGCGCGCGAGACCGACCCGGACGAGCTGCTGCGTCGGGCCGACACCGCGATGTATGCCGGCAAGCAGGCCGGTCGCCAGTGCCTGCTGTCGGCCACGGTCCTGGCGGTCGATGCGGGGCGGCAACCGGGTGCCACCGGCTTCATGGGGCCCGCTTGCCCGCCGGCGTCGGCCGGAATGGTCGTCTCACGGGCGCAGGGCCACCCGGCCGATCACCTCGCGTGAGCTGATCGCGCTCAGGGCCTCCCGGAACGCGTCCATCGGGTAGGTGCGCCAGGTGCGCGGCCGCAGGCGGCCTTGCGCGCACCAGCCGAGCAGTTCGTCGAAGGCGGCGCGCACCTTCGGGGCGATGTGGGGGGGCGGCGCGATCCGGCCCCAGCCCACGTAGTAGCCCCAGTACACCCCCAGCATCGAGACGTTCTTCACCAGCAGCCGGTTGGCCGGCACCTGCGGGATGCCGCCGCTGGCAAAGCCCATCGGAATCATCCGGCCGTCGGGCGCGAGGCAGCGCATCGCCTCGTCGAAGGCCTCGCCGCCCACCGGATCGAACACGACGTCCACACCACGGCCCGCGGTCAGCTCGCGCACGCGCTCGGACCAGGGCGGGACCTCGTGGTGATCGAAAGCGTGGTCGGCGCCCGCCTCGCGCGCGGCCTGCAGCTTCCCGGGCGAGCCCGCCACCGCGATCACGCGCGCGCCCAGGCAGTGGGCCACACCCACCGCGGTCAGGCCGCTGCCGCCCCCGGCGCCCAGCACCAGGACGGTCTCGCCCGGCTGCACCCGGGCGCGCCAGACCAGCGCGGCGTAGGCCGTGGCGTACAGCGTGGGGAAGTGCAACGCGGCGGCGAAGTCGACCGCATCGGGCAGGCGGTGCACCGTCAGCGCGGGTGCCACCGCCTCCTGCGCCCAGGCGCCGTGCCGCACGCCGGCCAGCACCCGGTCACCGGGCTTCACGTGGGTGATTCCCGCGGCCACCTCGATCACCTCGCCGGCAAGTTCGGTGCCCGGCACGAAGGGCAATGCCGGCGTGTTCTGGTGGCGCCCCTGCAGCACCAGCCCGGTGGCGAAGCTCACCCCGATCAGGCGCGAGGCGATGCGAACGCCGCCCTCGATCATCGGCGGGGCGGGAACGTCCTCGATGCGGACCTCGTCGGCGTGCGCATGCCCGCGGCAAACGATCGCGCGCATTCGGTGCTCCGGGTGGTGGCGGTGCCGGGCGGGCCGGCGGGCGCGGTGCACGCCGGGCGCACCGCGCGGACAGCCCCGGGGACGGCCCCGGGGCGATCGGGACTCAGCTCTTGCGGCTGGCCATGTAGTTGTCGTACGAGCCCTCGGCCACCCGGAACCACTGGGTCTGGTCGGCCTGGTACTTCGTGTACGAGGTGTACAGGGTCTTGAACTCGGGCACCTTGGCCGACCACTCGGCCCACTGGTCCTGCGCGGCCTTGTAGCACTCGTCCATCACCGCGCGCGGGAAGGCGCGCAGCTGGGCGCCGGAAGACACCAGCTTGCGCAGCGCGGTGGGGTTCAGGTGGTCGTACTTGGCCATCGTGACCGCGTTGGATTCCGAGCACGCCGCGTAGAACGCCGCCTGGTACTCCTTGGGGAGCGCCTCCCAGGCCTTGTTGCCGACGATCATGTGGCCCATCGAGTTGGCTTCCCACCAGCCCGGCGCGTAGTAGTACTTGGCCACCTTCACGAAGCCCAGCTTCTCGTCGTCGAACGGGCCGATCCACTCGGCCGCGTCGATCGCGCCCTTCTCCAGCGCCGGGTAGATGTCGCCCGCGGCGATCTGCTGCGGCACGACGCCCAGGCGGGTGAGCACCACGCCGGCGACGCCGCCGACGCGGAACTTCAGGCCCTTCATGTCGGCAATCGACTTGATCTCCTTGCGGAACCAGCCACCCATCTGGGTGCCCGTGTTGCCATAGGCGATCGCCACGCAGCCGTAGGCCTTCAGGAATTCGTTGTAGGCCTGCTCGCCGCCGCCGTGGTACCACCAGGCGTTCTGCTGGCGCATGTTCATGCCGAAGGGCAGCACGGTGCCGAACGCGAACGCGGGGTTCTTGCCGAAGTAGTAGTACATCGCGGTCTGGCCGGCCTCGACGGTGCCGGCCTGGACGGCATCGAGCACCTGCAGGCCCGGGACGATCTCGCCGGACGCGAAGTTGGTGATCTTGAACTTGCCGCTCGTGAGCTCACCCACGCGCTTGGCGATGCCCTCGGCCGCGCCCCACAGGGTGTCGAGGCTCTTGGGGAAGCTGGACGTCAGACGCCAGCGAACTTCCGGCAAGGTCTGAGCGATGGCCGGCGCGGTGCCGGCGGCGAGAATGGCGGCCATCCCGCCGTGCTTGACGAATGCCCGACGCTGCATGCGTGTCTCCTGGAATCGAAAAGGGGGGCCGGACCGGACGCGCTGCCAGGGCCGGAGGACGGCACGATCGCCGCCGCCGCAACGCTGAGCCATGGCGTCACGCGCGTCAAGCCCCGCGGTCCGCGATCGTGCTCACTGCACGTTGCGCGAGCCGTCCTCGGGATCGTAGGGCACCGCGCCGCGCTTGACCTCGACCATGTCGAGGTCGCGCACCTGGCGGATCAGGTCGTTCAACGCGCCCTTGGGCAGCGCGCCCGCCTGCTCGAACACCAGCACCTGCTCGCGGAACACCATCAGCGTGGGGATCGAGCGCACCTGGAAGTGCGCCGCCAGCGCCTGCTCCTCGTCGGTGTTCACCTTCGCGAAGGTGATGTCGGCGTGCTCGTCGGACACCGACTCGAACACCGGCGCGAAGCCCTTGCACGGGCCGCACCAGGGTGCCCAGAAGTCGATCACGACGATGTCGTTGTCGGTGACGGTGCGGTCGAACTCCTCGGCGGTGAGGTCGCGAACGGACATGGCGGGCTCCTGGTGAAGAAGGGGGAGGGCGCCCGCGCGCGGCGCCCCTCGGCGGATTGTGCCCCGGCTCGGCCGGGCTGTCGCGCCGCCGGGTGATGGCGGGCGTCGATGCGCCGCTCAGCCCGCGTCGCGCTCCAGCGCGAGCAGCTCGGCCACCGTCTGCCGGCGACGGATGAGCCGCGACTGCCCGCCGTCGACCAGCACCTCGGCGCTGAGCGGTCGGCTGTTGTAGTTGCTGGACATCGACGCCCCGTACGCGCCGGCGTCGTGGAACACGACCAGGTCGCCCACCGCGGGCTCGGGCAGCGCGCGGCTGAGCACCACGCCGCCTTCGCCCTGCGTGAAGACGTCGCCCGACTCGCACAGGGGGCCGGCGACCACGATCGAACGCATCGGTCGTGCCCCGGCGTCGGCCGGGATCACGCTGATCTCGTGGTGGCTGCCGTACAGGGACGGGCGCATCAGGTCGTTGAAGCCCGCGTCGACCAGCGCGAAGCGGTTGCGGCCCATCGACTTCACCGCGCGCACCTCGGCCACCAGCACGCCGGACTCGGCGACCAGGAAGCGGCCGGGTTCGATCTCCAGGTGCACGGGCGAGCCCTGGCGCTGCGCGATCGCGCGGCGCGCCGCGTCCCACAGGCCATGGTAGTGCGCGGTGTCCACGCGCCCCTCGTCGGGGCGGTAGGGGATGGACAGGCCGCCTCCGGCGGAGATCGCGCGCAGCGGCCGGGCGGTGCGCGCGGCGAGCTCGACCATCGCGTGGCAGACCTGCTGCAGGTGTCGGTAGTCGACCCCGGAGCCGATGTGCAGGTGCAGGCCGATCAGCGAGAGCCGGTGCCGGTCGATCTCGGCCAGCGCCTGCCCGAGCTCGTCGTGCCAGATGCCGTGCTTGCTGTGCTCGCCGCCGGTGTTCGTCTTGTTACTGTGGCCGTGGCCGAAGCCCGGGTTGATGCGCAGCCACACCGGGTGCCCGGGGGCGGCGGCGCCGAGCTGGCGCAGCATGTCCACCGAGCCGGCGTTCACCGGGATGCGGTCGGCGATCACTCGCGCGAGCGTGGCGCGGTCGATCAGGTCGGCGGTGAACACGATCTCCGAGCCCTCGTCGGGGCCGGCCCGAAAGCCGGCGGCCTGGGCGCGGTCGATCTCGCCGAGCGAGACGGCGTCCACCTTCACGCCCTGGGCGCGCATCAGCGAGAGCAGGTGGATGTTCGAGTTGGCCTTCTGCGCGTAGCGGATCGCGTCGAACGCGCGCAGCTGCGCGATGCGCTCACGGATGGTGGCGGCGTCGTAGACCCACAGCGGGGTGCCGTGGCGCTGCGCGAGCGCCTGCAGGGTGGTGTCGGGAAAGGGGTTCATGGCCGCCATCATGCCGGCGCCAACGCATTCATGCCAATGCGAATCGATTAGCAGTGCATCCGGATCCGATATGCTGTGCCGATGCGCCTGACGCACCGCCAGATCGAGATCTTCCGTGCCGTGATGGCCACCGGCCAAGTCACCCGCGCCGCGCAGGCGCTGCACACCTCGCAGCCCACGGTCAGCCGCGAGCTCGCCCGCCTGGAGCAGGTGCTGGGCATGGCGCTGTTCGAGCGCGTGCGCGGGCGCCTGCAACCCACCGCGCGGGCGCTCGCCTGGCAGGCCGAGGTGGAGCGCTCCTTCGTGGGGCTGGAGCGCCTGGCCGCCACCGCGCGCTCGCTGCGCGACTTCGCCGGCGCGCGGCTCTCGGTGGCCTGCCTGCCCGCGTTCTCGCACGCGCTGCTGCCCGAGGCCGCGCGGGGCTTTCTCGGCGCGTTTCCGGCGGCGCACCTGTCGGTGCAGGCGCTCGAGTCCCCCGGCCTGGAGCAGGCGCTCTCGGCGCAGCGCTTCGACCTCGGCCTGAGCGAGCGCGCCGATCCGCCCCCGGGCACGCACTCGCGGGTGTTGATGCGCGCCAACGAGGTGGTGGTGATGCCCGCCGGCCACCCGCTGGCGGCGCGGCGCAGCGTGCGGGCGGTGGATTTCCACGGCCTGCCCACCGTCGGACTGGGCCCGGAAGACCCGTACAGGGCGATGGCCGACGCGCTCTTCGAGGCCCAGGGCGTGGCCCGCCGCCTGGTGGTGGAGACCACCAGCGCGGTGTCGGTGTGCGCGCTGGTCCGACAGGGCCTGGGCGTGGCGATCGTCAACCCGCTCACCGCGCTGGCGCTGGCCGGCCCCGGGCTGATCGTGCGCCCGCTCGCCTTCCGGCTGCCTTTCCAGGTGAGCCTGGTGACGCCGGAGCGCCGTCCCTCGAACCCGTTGCGCGAGGCCTTCGAACGGGCGCTCGCCCGGGCGGCCGACGGCTACCGCCAGCGGTTCAAGGGGCTGGCCGCGGCCGACTGAGCCGGGCGCCGGAGTGACGCCCGATCCACGTCGGCGCCTCGAGGCACCACGTCGACACGCCCGATCGGAACGTTGTCGTCCGGCCGACAGATCACCGCGCGGCCCGGCGGTATGCTCGCGGGCAGCGTCGCCGCGGCGTGATCGACCGCCGCGTCAGACCGCCGCACCGATCGGCACACCAGACCCGGAGACACGCATGCCTACCCATCCGAACCCGTACCGTCAGGGCCTCGACCGTAACCCCGCCAACCACGTGCCGCTCACGCCCACCAGCCTGGTGCAGTGGGCCGCCGACGTCTACCCGGATCGCTGCGCGGTGATCCACGGCAGCCTGCGGCGCACCTGGCGCGAGGTCTGGCAGCGCTCGCAGCGGCTGGCCGCGGCGCTGGCCGCGCGCGACATCGGCGAGGGCGACACGGTGGCGGTGATGCTGCCCAACATCCCCGAGATGCTCGAGGCGCATTACGGCGTGCCGCTCACCCGCGCGGTGCTCAACAGCATCAACACCCGGCTGGACGCCTCGATGGTGGCGTTCATCCTGCAGCACTCCGATTCGAAGGTGTTCATCACCGACCGCGAGTTCTCGGCCACCGCGCGCGCCGCGCTCGACGAGCTGAAGGCCGCGGGCAAGCCGTTGCCCTTCGTGATCGACGTGGACGACGCGCAGTACGACGGCCCGGGCGAGCGCGTCGGCCAGATCGACTACGAACGTTTCCTCGCCGGTGGCGACCCCGCGGGCCAGTGCCTGTACCCGGAAGACGAGTGGGACGCGATCGGCCTGAACTACACCTCGGGGACCACCGGCAATCCGAAGGGCGTGGTGGTCCATCACCGCGGCGCGTACCTGAACGCGATCGCCAACGTGGTGGCCTGGAACCTGCCGCGCCACCCGGTGTACCTGTGGACGTTGCCGATGTTCCACTGCAACGGCTGGTGCTTCCCCTGGACCAACGCCGCGGTGGCGGGCACCCAGGTGTGCCTGCGCAAGGTGGACGCGAAGCTGATCTTCGACCTGGTCCGCGAGCACCGCGTCAGCCACTACTGCGGCGCGCCGATCGTGCACAGCACGCTGATCAACGCCGATGCCGGCCTGAAGCAGGGCATCGACTGGCCGGTGAAGTGCATGGTCGCGGGGGCGGCGCCGCCGGCCTCGATGATCGAGGGCATGGAGCGCATGGGCTGGGAGGTCACCCATGTCTACGGCCTCACCGAGGTCTATGGTCCGGCCTCCGTGTGCGCCAAGCAGGACGACTGGGCGCAGCTCTCGCTGGCCGATCGCGTCGACCGCAACGGGCGCCAGGGCGTGCGCTACCAGCTCCAGCAGGGGCTCACCGTGCTCGATCCGACGACGATGCGGGAGGTGCCGCGCGACGGCGAGACGATGGGCGAGGTCATGTTCCGCGGCAACATCGTGATGAAGGGCTACCTGAAGAACCCCGCCGCCACGCAGGAGTCGTTTCGTGACGGCTGGTTCCACACCGGTGACCTGGGCGTGATCCACCCCGACGGCTACGTGAAGCTGAAGGACCGCGCCAAGGACATCATCATCTCGGGCGGCGAGAACATCAGCTCGATCGAGGTGGAGGACGCGCTGTACAAGCACCCGGCGGTGCTGGCCTGCGCGGTGGTGGCCAAGCCCGACGAGAAGTGGGGCGAGACCCCGCTGGCCTTCGTGGAGCTCAAGCCCGAGAAGATGCCCGCCTCGCCCGAGGCGGCCAAGGCGCTGGCCGACGAACTGATCGAGCACTGCCGCCAGCACCTGGCGCGATTCAAGTGCCCGCGCGAGGTCCGCTTCGAGGTCGTGCCCAAGACCAGCACCGGCAAGATCCAGAAGCACGTGCTGCGCGGCAAGGTCGGGTCGGCCGGCGCGATCGGCTGACGACGAACACCCGCGGCGATCGTCCGATCGGCGCGGGTGGCGGTCGTCGGGGGCGCGGCGCGCCCCCAGCGGTGGGGATCAGGCGAAGAAGAAGGAGTCCGGGCTCACTTGCCGGGGCTGTTGGGCCTCGCGGCGCACGTCGGCGCGGCTGCGGCCCGCGGTGGGCTGGTCCAGACCGGAGAAGGCCGGGGCGGCTTCGCTGATCGGCTGGACCAGCACGCCGGCACTGGCACCGGTGGCGGGCGCCGCCTGGGTCGCCTGGATGTTGGCGGGGTAGTGCGTCTCGATCGTGGTGGCTTGGGCGCCGAAGGCGGCGAAGGCGAGGGCGACGGGGACGAGGGTCTTGGCGAGGTTCATGTTGGTTTCCTTGGAGGAGGTTCGACGGGACCGCCCCGTCGATGCAAACCAGTGTGAGATCACGAGGTGTCGTGACGGGACCGCGCGGATCTCGACTTGGTCGGAAGTTGGTCACGGATTGGTCACGCGCGATTTCGCGTCACGTGGAACGCATCGTTTCGATGCGCGGCACGTGCGACGTGTTCGCCGAGCGGCACGCTTTCGCACCTCGCGGCAGGCCTTTACACTCGACGCGACGCCCCACGTCGTGCTGGGCGCTGGATTCTTCGACCATGGTTCGTGTTGTTCGTTCCCGTGCCGAGCATCGGCCGTCTTCGACTGAGCGGGTCGAAGGGCGATGAACGATTCCGCGACCGAACCCGGCCGCGTTGCCGCCCGCGGCGATCGCCGTTACCTCACCGTGCTGTTCGCGGACCTGTGCGCCTCGTCGGAGCACGCCGAGCGCATGGAGGCCGAAGACTTCGCCGAGTTGCTCGAGGAAATGCGCCGCCTGGCCCGCGACACCATCCCGCGGCACGGCGGGCGCATCGCGCGCCTGCAGGGGGATGGCCTGCTGGCGATCTTCGGCTATCCCGTCCCGCACGAGGACGACGGGCGACGCGCCACGGAGGCCGCGCTCGAACTGCACTCGCGGGTGTCGCGTTTGCGCATCCGAGGCGCCGCAGGACACCTTGCTTTGCAAATGCACTCGGGCATCCACGCGGGGCTGGTGCTGCTGGTCGATGGCGACCTGGAGCGCGGACGCTTCGATCTCGTCGGCGAGGTGCCCAACACCGCGGCGCGCCTGTGCGATCTCGCCGAGCGTGGCGAGATCGTGGTGAGCGAAGAGACCCTGGGGCCGCAGCGGCACCTGTTCCGTGTCGACGTGGCCGAGCGCGCGAGCCTGCGCGGGCGCTCCGCGCCCCTGGCGATCCTGCGGGTGAGCGGTCGCGCCGATGGCGAGCGGCGTTTCGACGCGGCCGCGCGTCGGCGCGGCCTGTCGCGTTACGTGGGCCGCGAGGGCGAGCAGGCCGAGCTCGCCGCGCTGGCCGAGCGCACCGCGCGGGGCGACCCCACCGCGCTGATCGTGATGGGCGAGCCCGGCATCGGCAAGACGCGTCTGCTCGAGGAGTTTCGCGCGCGGCTCGATCCCGCGCGCTTTCGGGTGCTGCAGGGCTTCTGCGAGAACTACCTCGGAGCCGAGCCGCTGCAACCCTTCCTGCAGGTGGTGCGCGAGGTGCTCGGCTGGCGTCCGGGCATCGGCGCGCCGCAGATCGAGGCGGCGGCGCACGAGGCACTGGGCAGGCTGGGTGCCGACCCGGCCGGTGATCTCGTCCCATTGCTGCAGGCGGTGCTGCCACGGCGCGCGGATGCGGGCACGCCGCCGGCGCCGCTGCCGGGGTCGGCCATCCTGGAACTGCTCGCGCGCGTGGCGCGATCGGCCACCGTGGTGCTCGAGCTCGACGATTGGCAGTGGGCCGACGACGCCAGCCGCCACCTGCTCGACGAGGTCCTCGCGCGGCGGCTGCCGCTGATGGTGCTGCTCGCCTCGCGACCGGACAACGAGGACGACCTGCCGATCGCCGGCGTGCGGGTGCTGCGGCTGCACCCGCTGCTGCCCGAGGCCGCGAAAGGCGCGATCACCACGTTGCTGCCCCAGGCCGATCCCTTCCTCGCGCAGGAGATCGAGCGCCAGGCCGGCGGCTCGCCGCTCTTCATCGAGGAGCTGTGCCACGCCGCGGCGGCGGGCCGGCCGATCGACGGGCGCGCGCGCCACGGCGGCGGCGCCGCGTGGATCAGCGCGCTGGTCGCGTCACGGGTGGCGCGGCTCCCCCCCGAGCAAGCGCAACTGCTGCAGGTGGCCTCGGTGGCGGGCACCGCGTTCCCCGCGTGGCTGCTCAAGCGGCTCACCGGCCACGGCGAGCGCTCGGCGCTGGCGGTGGCGCTGGCCGAGCAGGACTTCCTGTTTCCGGCGGAACAGTCCGGGATGCTGCGCTTCAAGCACGCGCTCACCCGCGACGCGGTCTACGCCACCGTGCCCCCGGAGCGGCGCCGCGCGCTGCACACCAGCGTGGCGCGCCAGCTCGAGTCGGGCAGCGAAGACAGCGAGGTCTTCGACTGGCAGGAGGCGCTGGCCTATCACTACGACGCCGCGGGCGTGGGCGATCGCGCCGCGCGTTATGGTGAATCGGCCGGTGACAAGGCGATGGCCGCGATGGCGCTGGACCGCGCGCGCACGCAGTACCTCACCGCGCTGCGCGCGCTCGACACCCTGCCCGAGCTGAACCGCGAGCGCCTGCTGCAGTGGTGCAACATCGCGCAGAAGCTGGGCATGGCCTGCGTGTTCGATCCGCTCGATCTGCCCAACGGGCTCACCTACTTCGAGCGCGCGGTGGAGCTCGCCGGCCTGGCGGGTGACGACAACGCGCTGGCGCGCGCCGAGTACTGGCTGGGCTACATGTACTACGCCAAGGGCCTGATGCGCCGCGCGGCACGCCACGGCCAGAGCGCGCTCGCGCTGGCCGAACGCACCGCCGATGAACGCCTCGCGGTGCAGGTGCGCGCCACGCTGGGCCAGGTGTGGGTCTCGGCGGGCGACTACCGGCGCGCGCAGCCGCTGCTCGATGGCGCGGTGGAGGTGAAGAAGCGCAACATCCGCTCGGGCAGCCGGGCCGCGATCGGCTCGGCCTACACGCTGGCGCGCAAGGCCTACATGCTGGGCGACCAGGGGCGCTTTCCCGAGGCCGACGCCTGCTTCGAGGAGTCGCTGATGTTGGCGGGTGACGCGGTGCATCCGATCGGCGCGTCGATCCGCGAACTGATCGCCGCGGTGCGGCTGTGGCAGGGCCGCTGGGACGAGGCGCGCGACGCGGCCCTGGGCGGCGCGGACATCGCGCTGCGCTGTCGCAGCCGCTACCTCACCGCGATGGGCCGGGCGCTGGGTGCCTGCGCCACGTGGGCCCTGCGGGGCGACGACGCCTCGCTGACGACGCTGCGCGAATCCACCGCGTGGATCGCACTGAAGGGTGGCGCGGTGTCCACCTCGTTGAATTACGGCTGGCTGGTGCAGGCCTCGGTGCACCTGGGCGATGTGCGCGAGGCGCGGCACCAGGCCACGCTGCTGCTGCACCGCTCGCGCACGCTGGACCGCCACGGCGAGGCGATGGGCCGGCGCGCGCTGGCGCGTCTGGCCTGCGCGGGGGGAGACCTGCCTCGCGCGGCGCACCACCTTCGGCACGCCGAGGCGGTGGCCGACCTGCGCGACTCCGATCACGAGCGCGCCAACAACCGGCTGGCGCGTGCCTGGTGGCACCGGGCGCGCGGGGAGCACCCGCAGGCGCGCGAAGCGCTGGCCGAGGCCACCGCGGCCTACGAGCGGCTGGGCATGCCCTGGCACTTGGCGCGGGCGCGGGCGCTGGCGCCACGCTTTCAGGGCGGCTGAATCCGCGCACGGGCGCCGACACGGCGCCGGCGGGGCGACCGAGGCCTCACCCGCACTCGCGGCGCGGGGGCCGGACGCGCGAGCGGCGGGTGCGCTCAACCCTGCTGGATCGCCGCGTCGATCGGCTCGGTGAGCAGTCGATACGCCTCGCGCACGGGGTGCATGTCGTCGCGCCAGGCCGCGCGGAAGTTGGCCTCGCCGTACGCTTCGTCCAGCTTGCCGCGAAGATCCACGTGGCGAACCCGGCCCAGTGACGAATCGGCCGCCAGGCCCGCGAGCATCGCATTGAACGCGTCGATCAGTTCCTTTATCGCGCGGCGCGCCCGGGCGAGGTCGTACGTGGCGCCCTGCCCGTAGCCCTGGTCCTCGAAGGCCTGGCGCAGCCATTGGTAGCCCAGCGTGCTGGTGTCGTAGCCGCGACCGGCGGGCACCGGGTAGTCGTAGCCGTGCAGGATCACCGGCAGGCTCGCGCCCCCGGGCGTGGCACGGATCGCGCGGATCACGGTGCGCAGCTGCGCGCCCAGCGTGGCCATGTGCGAGGCGAGCAGCGTGGGGTTCAGCAGCGGGGTTCGTTGCGCCTTTCCGCGCCGGTAGGGCAGCACCAGCTCGGCCAGGGCCTTCTCGATGGAATCGTTGCCTCCGCCCGAGAGCAGCACCGCACGCGGCGCGGGTGTGCGCACGGACTGCGCGCGCAGGTGCTCGAAGAACGAGCCCAGCGGGATCTTCAGCGCGCGCCCGGTGGTGGCGGCCTCGTCGACCGCGGCGAGCATCTCGCGCGCGGCCGCGGCGAGGTCGGCGAGGTGACCCCAGTTCTTCCAGTCGCAGAAGCGCTCGACACCCGGCACCTCGTAGCCGCGCGTCTGCAACTCGAGCACGAAGTCGTCGGCCACGGTGCGATCCACCCAGGAATCGCCCCAGGCGAGCACGCGCTGGCCGACGCGGTCCGGGGTGCGGGGCGGTGGCGGGTTCCACGAGGGCAGGATCGTGGCCGGTGGCGCGGCCGGCCCGTCGAGCGACAACGAGAACGCGGTCGGACCGGGCAGCAGCAGGGTCTCGCCCGTGACGCTGGCCGCGGCGCGCTTCGGGTAGGTGATCAGCGCGCTCAGCGCGCCCACCATCACCGCCATGCCCGAGTGGTAGCCCGGGCACGCGTGCGTGGGGTGCGGGTTCTGCGGCTTGCGCACGCCACCGAACATGATCCGGCCATCGGGGCGGCCATCGGCGAGCGACTGCTGCGTGCCCGAGACCAGCGCCAGCACCAGCACCTCGCCCTGGCGCAAATCCAGCGCGCCCGGGCCGGGCGGGCCGAAGCGGTGATCGTGCCGCACGGTGCGCCAGGTGAGCGCGGGCATCGGGCGCATCTGCAGCGCCTCGGCCAGCGGGCGGTGCAGCGCGCGGCTCATCGTGGCCAGCGTGGCCTCGCCCGCATGGCCCTGGCGCAGCGACCAGAAGGTGCCGTCGGCCAGCCACTCGCGCAGCGTGCCCAGCACCGCGCCGGTGAGCGTGGGGATCAGGCCCATCATCACGCCGATCATCGTGGTGGCCACGAACTCGCGGTTGCCGCCCTGCGTGGGGTGCCGGATGATCGCCTCGGCCAGCGGCGCCGGCCGGCCATCGGAGCGGCGGCGTGGCACCCCGTCGACCGCGCGCGGGTCATCGAGGAACGCGAACATCGCGCGGCGCAGCGACTGCCCGTACGCGATGCCCAGCGCTTCCACCTTGGGGCCGGGATTGGGCTGGAACATGTAGCGCGACAGCGCGGTGAAGTGGCCGGGGTACAGCGGCGGCTCGGGTTCCTGCCAATCCCAGCGCGTGCCGCCGCGCTCGAAGTGCCCGCCCGCGGTGCTCAGGCCGAACCACTCCTCGCAGACCGTGGCCAGCACTTCCTCGAGGAGCTCGCGTGGGTCCACCCCCACGCGAAAGCGCGTCTTGCCGCCACGGCGCGCGGCGCGCTGCGCCTGCGCCTCGATCTCGGCCAGCTTGCGCACGGTGGCCCCCCGGGCCATCGCGAAGACCTCGTCGGGCGGCAGCGCCTCGATCGCGGCGTTCACCGGGTCGGCCAGCTCGTGATAGCGCGGCGATTCGTCCATGCCGAGGTAGATGCGGCCGTAGCACTTGGCCATCCGGTCCTGCTGGCCGCACACCGAGTAGCGGTGCTCCGGGTCCTGCAGCACCCGCAGGATGAGCTCGCGCGAGGCGACCAGCACGCCGTAGGGCGTGCGCAGCAGCCCGCCGTGGTCCTCGCGGATCGCGGCCCAGACGCTCGCGCTCACCAGGCGGTCGATCGCGCCCGCGTCCTCGAGCGCGGCCTTCCAGGCCTCGCGCGCGGCCTCGTCGCTTTGCGTGCGCTCGATCTCGCGCAGCTGCGCGAGCACGCGACGGCCCTCCCGCAGCCGCCACGGCGGCGGCGGGGCCACCACCGCGCGCGCGCCCGACAACGCGGCCAGTCGGGCCACCGTCGCGAGTGAGGGCGTGAAGAGGTAAAGGCCCCAGTCGAGCTGGGCGAACGGGGCGGGGTCGTCGAAGAGGGCGGCCTTGCGCGGGTCTTCGAGCGGCACCCGCACCACGGCCTGGTCGTGCTCGAAGCGGAAGTGGCGCACGGCACCGTTCTCGGGCACGCCGAGGATCGGGCAGCCGTGACCCGAGAAGCCGCCGGTGCTGTTGCCACCGGCCAGCCAGCGCTGGATCACCTCGAACTGCTCGCCCAGGCTGGCGTTGTAGGCCATGAAGACCAGGCCGCGCTCGATCGCGGGGGTGTCCTCGCCGGCGGTGCGTGGCGGGCCGTAGGACATGCCGCGGCGCATCAGGCGCGGCAGCCGCGCGCCCGGCGCACGCAGCACCGCGGGCGCGAAGCGCGGGTTGGCGCGGCGCACGTGCGAGAGCAGCGGGCAGGCCTGGCCGGCGGGGTCGGCGTCGTAGTCGAAATCGTTCGGGCGCCCCGCCGGGGTGGGCACCAGCGGGTCGCCGGCGCGGGTGCGGCCCATCATCTTCGCGGCCACCAGCGCCTCGCGCGCGGTGGGGCTCAACGCGGCCCCGCCGGGCGCCTGCGCCAGCGCGGCGGCCCCGCGCGCGACAGCCTCGTCGAAGCGGTCGACGAACTGGCGGTAGCGGCGCACCACCAGGAAGCTGCCGTTGCGCAGCCAGCCCCGGCGCGCCTCCTCGCGCTCGTCGGTGCCGCGCGCGCTGGCCGGCGGGAGCGTGTCGGCGGCGTTGTCGTGGCCCAGCACCAGCTCGCCGGCGTGGATCAGGTTGCGCTCCTCGCCGGGCGTGGTGCCGGGGCCGGCGGGCCCGAGCACCGGCTGGCCGATGCCGTCGACGAAGCCGAAGTGCTCGCGCACCAGGCGTGGCTGGGTGGGGTCGTCCGAGGCGTGGTAGCGGCGCAGGTCCTGCACCGCGAGCACGGTGACCTCGGGGTTCGCGTCGACGAACAGGCGCAGCGTCGCGCGCAGCGGGTGACCCTGCTGCTCGATCGACCAGGTGGCGCTCGAGGCGGGGTCGGGCGCGCCCACGCGCCACTGCAGCACCGCGTGCACCGTGGAGAGATCGATCGGCTCGCCGGTGGGCCGGCCCTGGGCGGTGTCCCAGCGGCGCGGGGTGCGCCAGCGCCGCGGGTGGTTGTGGCGGATGTCGCCCAGCGAGCCCGCGCGCGCGGCCATGCCCTGGCGGAACTCCTCCGGGAAGAGCTCGAGCTCGTCCTCGGAGACGCCCAGCGCGCGCAGGCCGGCGAGCGTGACGGCCAGGTTCGCGAACACGCGGCCCGGCCGTGCGAGGTGGTCGTCGGTGTCGCGGGTGAGTTCCTGCGCCAGGCGGCGCAGCAGCGCCGAGGCGCCGGCGCGGCTCTCGAAGCGCAGCAGCAGCATCGCGCCGTGCGTGATCTGGTCGTAGCCGCGCAGGATGCCGCCCTGCACGTCGTCGCGATCGGCGCGCGGCAGCGGCGGCGCATCGCGCACGTCGATCGGCAGTCGCTTCAGGATGGGGGGCGAGGCGTTGGTCTGCGGCCAGCCGGGAAAGAGCCACTTCAACTGGCGGGCGAAGCGCTGCGCACTGTTGGGCTGCGCGCCGGGCCCCTCGAAGGCGGGCGTGAGCTCCTTTCGGCCCACGGTGCGCCCGGCCAATTGCACGAACTCCTGCAGCAGCTCGTGCGCGGCGCGGTGCAGCACCACGCCGTCGGGCGTGCCGGGCAGGTGCAGATCGACCAGGCGGTACAGGCCCGCGAGCGCCTCCAGGCCGTTCTGGATCTGCTCGTGCACGATACGGTTGGGCCGCGCCGGCGCCAGTGACGGACCCGAGGCGAAGGCCGGGTCGGCGCGCCGCGTGTGCGCGGCCTCGGCGGCGCGCTCCTCGGCGGGCAGCAACGCGGCGCGCACGCTGTTCAGCTCGGTGTCGGCGCGCTCGGCGCGCAGCATCTCGGCGCGGCGCAGGAAGAGCACGTCCTGCGCGGTGATCTCGGCCGGACCGTAGAAGAAGCCGGTCTCCACCTGCACGCGGCGCGCCCAGCCCAGCCATTCCTCGTAGCTGTGGTCGTAGGCGGTGACGTAGTCGATGGTGCCGCAGAAGATGAGGTCCAGCAGCGTGCCCACCTTCTGCCAGAGCACCCGCAGGTACGACTCCCAGCTGCCGTCGAAGGTGACGGCCAGCAGCACCTTGTCCTCGGGCTCGAGCACCGCGACACGCACGGAGTGGATCACGCCGACGCGCTCGACCGAATCGGAGAGCAGGCGCGCGGTGGCGTATTCGAAGGAGCCCATGCGCCCGACGTGCAGGGCGTCGAGCACGCGCTTGATGCGGGTCTTGTGGGTGACGGCCTCCAGCGATTCGATCAGGCCGGGCTTGATGGGGGCGAGCAGGGTGAGGTCGGAGTTGCCCCCGAGGCTGCGCCCCTTGACGATGAGTTCTCGTTGCATGCGATGTCCTGGCGCCGCGGGTCGGCATCCGCGCGCGGCATCGCAAGACGCGGATCACCCGGACGCCCGTCCTTGCGTGGTGTGATCTGGGCCCGTTGGGCGGGGTGAGGGGATCACGCCAGGAGTTGACGGGGGGCGCATCATCAAGGGTGGGGATGGGGGGTGCTCCCGCCCAGGGAACGATCCACCGCGCGGTGGCCCCGCTAGGCCGCGACCACGCGGTCACGTCCCGCGTGCTTGGCCGCATAGAGCGCGGCGTCGGCCACCCTCACCACCTCCTCGAAGGGCTGCGCCGGCCGGTGCGTGGCCAGGCCCGCCGAGAAGGTGGCACGGGCCTCGGGGCATTCGGCCCAGACATCGGGTCGCGCCAGTCGAGCCCGCAGGCGCGCCAGGGCGGCCTGCGCCTCGGGCGGTTCGGTGTTCGGCATCACCAGCAGGAACTCCTCCCCGCCCCATCGGGCGAGCATGTCGCCACTGCGCAGGATCGACGATGCCTCGCGCGCGAAGACCCGAAGCACGGCATCGCCCGCGGCGTGGCCCAGCCGGTCGTTGATGCGCTTGAAGTGGTCGAGGTCGATCAGGGCCACGCACGAGAACCCGGCGCCATTGGCACCACTCGCCGTGGCGCTGCCCACCCACTCGTGGACGTGGTGACGGTTGGGCAAGCCCGTCAACGCGTCGTGGTTGGCCAGCAGCCGCAGGCGTGCCAATGCCTCGCGCAGTTCGCCCTTCTGGGTCTGGAGATCGCGGCGCCACTGGCTCAGTTGCCCGGCCAGCAACGAAATCGTGGGCAGCACGGTCGCGACGAAGAAGAAGTGGATCCACTCGATGGTCGGGTCGATGCGCGGCGGTTCCTGCGCCCCTCCCCAGGCCATCGCCGTGCCGAACAGGACCACCGCGAACCAACCCAGGGCGCGGCAGCGCGACGGTGCCAGCGTGAAGGCGCCGAAGATGAGCACCAACGGCACGACGATCAGCAGCGCACCACGGACATGCGGGTTGATGTGATAGGCCAAGGCCAGGGCGGCGAGCGCGAAGACCATCTGAGGCATCGTCAGCGCCGGGTCGCGCTGACGCAGCGCCAGGCCCGCGCGCAATGCGCCGTAGAAGAGTGCCTGGCCCAGCAGGATGAACACGGACAGGCCCGCCGCTTCGCGCAGTGGCACGTACCCGGCCCAGACCGAATGCCCCTGGAGCAGCAAGCACACCAGGTAGACGGCACCCGCTGTCAGCGTTCGCAGGAGCGGGAGCCGCTGGCGCGGCTCGTCGCCGAGCACGAGGCGGCCGATGGATGACAGTGGGCGTGACATGGCGATGGCGCGGCGGGTGGCCATCAGACCGCGAGGACCGGACCACTCCTCGATATCGGTCGCTCCGGGGAGGACTTGAGGTTTCGGGCGGCCTTTCCCGGCCGAGACCCCGACGGGCGCGGCCGGCCGTCAGGCGATCACGTCACGGCTTTTCGACGAAGGCGCGTTCGATCACATAGTCGCCGCTGTCGCCGCGATGCGCGCTCGCCCGGAAGCCCCGAGCGTCCAAGAGCCGGCAGGTGTCCGACAGCATCGAAGGACTGCCGCAGACCATCACCCGATCGTGTTCGGGATCCAGTGGGGGCAGGCCCGTGTCGGCAGCGAGCCGTCCGCTCTCGATGAGGGCGGTGATGCGACCCCGGTTGACATAGGGCTCGCGCGTGACCGTCGGGTAGTAGATCAGTTGCTCGCGTGCGTTCTCGCCGAAGTACTCGTGCCGCGGCAGTTCATGCCGGATGTAGTCGCCATAGGCCAGCTCGCTGACCTGGCGCACACCGTGAACCAGAACGACCCGCTCGAATCGTTCATAGGTCATCGGGTCGCGAATGATCGACAGGAACGGTGCCAGGCCCGTGCCGGTGCCGAGCAGGTACAGTCGGCGCCCGGGACGCAGGTCGTCGATGACCAGGGTGCCGGTCGGCTTGCGGCTCACCAGGATCGAGTCCCCGGGCTTCAGATGCTGCAAACGCGACGTCAAGGGGCCTTCGGCCACCTTGATGCTCAGGAACTCCAGGTGGTCCTCGTGGTTGGCGCTGGCGATGCTGTAGGCACGGGTCAGGGGACGGCCGCCCACGTCGAGGCCGAGCATCACGAAGTGACCGTTCTCGAAGCGCAGCGCCGGATCCCGGGTCGTCTTGAAGCTGAACAGGGATTCGTTCCAGTGGTGGACGTCGAGCACGCGCTCGTGGGCATAGGCGGCCATGATCGGGGGCAGGGGGTGGGTACGGCCGCGCAGCATAGGTCGTGCGGCCGGCGTGCCATAGGATTGCTGCGTCGCAGCATATGCTTATGTCGCGCGATCGGGGGTGGTGGCGTCTTCGTGCAGTGGGTGCCGGTGGACGCCCGCCCTGCGGCGCGGCTTGGGTCGTTGGGTTGCCGCGTCGACCCGTGACTCAAGAACCCTCGGCACCCGACCGAGTGAACGGATTCAGCACCCTGGCCCCCAACGGCTGGAAATCCCCCACGTTTCGGGTGACCACGACCAGGCCGTGAACGCGAGCCGTCGCTGCGATCATCGCGTCCTCATACACCGTGTCCGAACGTCGGTGCATCAGCTTGGCCCACGTCCGGAAGGTGGCGGCATCCATGGGCAGGACGTTGTACGCGCTCGCCAACAGGTCGAGCCAGGCCTCGATCTCGGCTGCCTTCGCCTCGTTCTGGTCGCGGGTCATCTCGATCCCGGCTTGGATTTCCGCAATCGTGACGGCCGAGAGGAACAAGTGGGCCTCATCGACTGCCGTGACCCAGGCCACCACCCCGCGATGAGGCTTCGGCTTCCTCAGCTCGGAGATGACGTTCGTGTCGAGCAGATACATCGCTCAGCCCAGCGTCGGCACCCGCCGTCGGCGCGCGCCGCCTCGTTTGGGCGGAGACAGTGTCGTGCGAGCGATATCCATCAGGAGGATCTGCCTCAGAGAGGGCCGCGCTGCCGCCTGGAGCCGTCGCCACTCATCCACCGGCACCAACACGGCGGCTTCGGCCCCCCGTTTGGTCACCATCTGGGGCCCCTCGCTCAGACACCGTTCGAGGAATTCACTGAACCGCGCCTTGGCGTCTTGCACAGGCCATACGTTCATGACGGACTCCAAGATGACTAGACAGATGACTAGTCTACTCCTGCGGGCAGGGCGATCTCATGGCAAGCGTCGGCAACGTTCGGGCGGCTTCCGGGTAAGAACGCCCCATCACCCCCGCACCCCCTGAACCACCCCCATCAACGCCCCCCCATACCGCTCCAGCTTCTTCACCCCCACGCCCGGCACCCCGCCCAGCGCCGTCACGTCCCCGGGGCGCAGCCGCGCAATCGCCGCCAAACTCGCGTCATGCAAGATCACGTAAGCCGGCACCCCCTGCGCCTTGGCCTCCTCCCGCCGCCAGGCCTTCAGCGCCTCGAACAGCGCCCCCTCCTCCGCGCTCAACTCACCCGCCGCGGCTGACACCGCCGCACCGCGCCGCGACGCCTTCACCCCACCCCGCTGCCGCACCGACTCCCGCAGGTTCACGCTCTGCTCGCCTCGCAGCACCGGTCGCGCGGCCTCGGTGAGCATCAGCGCCCCATGCGCGGTGTGGTCCACCCGCAGCAGGCCCAGTGCCACCAGCTGGCGGAACACCCCGCGCCAGGCGAGTTCCTCCAGCTCCGTGCCGACGCCGTAGACGCTCAGGGCCTCGTGCTTCCAGCGTCGGATGCGCTCGGTGTCCTTGCCGCGCAGGACATCCACCAGGTGCATCACCCCGAAGCGCTGCCCGGTGCGGTATACGCACGACAGCGCCTTGCGCACCGCCTCGGTGGCGTCCCAGGTGCGCGGCGGGTTCAGGCAGTTGTCGCAGTTGCCGCAGGGGCCGCTCTCTTCGCCGAAGTAGGCCAGCAGCCGCACCCGGCGGCAGGCCGCGGTCTCGCACAGGCCCAGCAATGCATCCAGCTTCGCGGTGCTCACGCGCTTGTGCGCGTCGTCCGCCTCCGACTCGTCGATCAGGCGGCGCTGCTGCACCACGTCGGCCAGGCCATAGGCCATCCACGCATCGGCGGGCTCGCCGTCGCGCCCGGCGCGGCCGGTCTCCTGGTAGTAGCCCTCGATGCTCTTGGGCAGATCGAGGTGCGCCACGAAACGCACGTCGGGCTTGTCGATGCCCATGCCGAACGCGATGGTGGCCACCACCACGATGCCGTCCTCGCGTTGGAAGCGCTCCTGGTGCGCCGCGCGCGTGGCGGTGTCCATGCCCGCGTGATACGGCAGCGCGGCAATGCCTTCGCCGGCCAGCCACTGCGCGGTCTCGTCCACCTTGCGCCGCGACAGGCAGTACACGATGCCGCACTCGCCCGGGTGCTCGTCGCGGATGAAGCGCAGCAGCTGCGCGCGCGGCTCGTCCTTGTCGACGATGGTGTAGCGGATGTTCGGCCGATCGAAACTGGAGACGAACACCCGCGCGTCCATCAGCCCCAGCCGCTCGCGGATCTCCTCGCGGGTGAGCGGATCGGCGGTGGCGGTGAGCGCCACGCGCGGCACCCGCGGGAAGCGTTCGTGCAGCACCGAGAGCTGCAGGTACTCCGGGCGGAAGTCGTGCCCCCACTGCGACACGCAGTGCGCCTCGTCGATCGCGAAGAGGCTGATGCCCGCGGGCTGCTGCGCCAGACGCGCGAGCAGCCCCTGGAAGCCCTCGGTCATCAGGCGCTCCGGCGCCACGTAGAGGAGCTCGAGCTCGCCCGCCATCAGCGCGCGCTCCACCTCGCGCGCCTCGCGACCATCCAGCGACGAGTTCAGGCAGGCCGCGCGCACGCCGTTCTGGCGCAGCGCCGCCACCTGGTCCTGCATCAGCGCGATCAGCGGCGACACCACGATGCCGGTGCCCGGGCGCAGCAGCGCCGGCAACTGGTAGCACAGCGACTTGCCGCCGCCCGTGGGCATCAGCACCAGCGCATCGCCCCCGGCCGCCAGGTGCGTGACGATCTCGGCCTGCGGCCCGCGGAAGTCCGCGTGGCCGAAGACCTGCCGCAGCCGCTCGCGCGCCTCAGGCAGGCTCGGCGGCCGCGTGCTCGGCATGGGGTTGCGGAGAGCCGAATGCCATCGTGCCGTCATCGAGCGCGCCGAAGCGCAGCATCGCGATGTCCAGCGCGTAGTTCTGGTGCAGCTTCCACGGCCGCTTGGAACCCTGGTCCGGGAAGCGCCCCTCGGCGCGCTGGAAGTAGCCCGAGCTGAAATCCACCCAGCGCTCGTGCCGCACCTCGGGGTCGGCCAGGCGCGGCGTGCACTGGCGCATGCCGGTGGTGCGCAGGTGATTGAGCAGCCGGCACACGTACTCGCTGGTGAGGTCGGCCTTCAAGGTCCACGAGGCGTTGGTGTAGCCGAAGCACGCCGCCAGGTTGGGCACGTCGCTGAACATCATGCCCTTGTAGGTGAGGCAGCGCCCGGGCTCCACCACCTGGCCGTCGACCTCGAGGTGGACCCCGCCCAGCCACTGCAGCTCGAGCCCGGTGGCGGTGACGACGAGGTCGGCCTCCAGCTCGCGACCCGAGGCCAGCCGGATGCCCGCGGGCGTGAAGCGCTCGATGTGGTCGGTGACCACCGACGCGCGCCCCTGGCGGATGGATTCGAAGAAATCGCCATCGGGCACCAGGCACAGGCGCTGGTCCCAGGGCTTGTAGGGCGGCGTGAAGTGGGTGGCGACGTCGTAGCCGGGCGGCAGCTGCTCCTTGAGCAGCTTGATCAGGCCCTGGCGCGCCAGCTCCGGCTTGCGTCGGCACAGCTGGTAGAAGTACATGCCGAACAGCACGTTCTTCCAGCGCGTGAGCCAGTAGGCCAGCCGCGTGGGCAACAGCGCGCGCAGTCGGTTGGCCAGGGTGTCTTGCGCGGGGCGCGACACCATGTAGGTGGGCGTGCGCTGCAGCATGGTGACGTGGGCCGCGTCGCGGGCCAGCTCCGGCACCAGCGTCACCGCGGTGGCCCCGCTGCCGATCACCACCACGCGCTTGCCGGCGTAGGCGATGTCGTCCGTCCAGTGCTGGGGGTGCACGATGCGTCCGGTGAAGGTGTCGCGGCCGGCGAACTCGGGCGTGTAGCCGGCGTCGTACCGGTAGTAGCCGCTGCACAGGTACAGGAACCGGCAGGTGAGCGTGACCGGCTCGCGCTGCGGGCCACGCAGCGCCTGCACCGTCCAGCGGGCATCGCGGCTGGACCACGAGGCGCTCACCACCCGGTGGCCGAAGCGGATGCGCCGGTCGATGCCGTGTTCGCGGGCCGTCTCGCGCAGGTAAGCCATGATCGACGGGCCGTCGGCGATCGCCTTGGCCGCCGTCCAGGGCTTGAAGGAATAGCCCAGCGTGTACATGTCGGAATCGGACCGGATGCCGGGATAGCGGAAGAGATCCCAGGTGCCGCCGAGGTCTTCACGACCTTCCAGGATGACGTAGGAGTGGTCGGGGCAGCGGGTCTGCAGGTGGTAGCCGGCGCCGATGCCGGAGAGACCGGCACCCACGACGATCACGTCGACGGAAAGAGGGGTCATGGCCGCGCACGCGAGAAGGGGAGCGGCAGTATCCCACGGCGGGGGCATTCCACGGAGTCGTCCGCAGGGCCTGCGTCGGACGGACGAGGGCGCTATTCTCCAGGCCTTTCGCGACACCTCAGGAGCACCTCATGGCCTCAGCCGCCACCCCCGCCGCCCACCGCGCGCCCATCGTCGATCCGGGCTTCGATCTCGTCATCGTGGGGGCCGGTTTCGCGGGCCTGTACATGCTGCACAAGGCGCGTGGACTGGGCCTGCGGGCCATCGTGTTCGAGGCCGGCAGCGGCGTGGGCGGCACCTGGTATTGGAACCGCTACCCGGGCGCGCGCTGCGACATCGAGAGCCTGGAGTACTCCTACCAGTTCTCCGAGGACCTGCAGCAGCAGTGGCAGTGGACGGAGCGCTTCGCGCCGCAGCCCGAGATCCTGAAGTACGCCAACCACGTGGCCGACCGTTTCGACCTGCGCCGCGACATCCGCTTCGACACCCGGGTGCAGTCGGCGCACTTCGACGAGACCACCGCGCGTTGGCGCGTGCGCACCAGCCTGGGCGACGACGTCGGCGCGCGCTTCGTGGTGATGGCCACCGGCTGCCTGTCGTCCACGAACATGCCGAAGTTCCCGGGGCTGGACAGCTTCAAAGGCGATCGCTACCACACCGGCGAGTGGCCGCACGAGCCGGTGGACTTCACCGGCAAGCGCGTGGCGGTGATCGGCACCGGGTCCTCGGCGATCCAGGCCATCCCGATCATCGCGAAGCAGGCCGCGTCGCTCACCGTGTTCCAGCGCACCGCCAACTTCTCGATCCCTGCGCACAACGCGCCGCTGGATCCGGCCTACGAAGCCCGCATCAAGGCCGACTACGCCGCCTTTCGCGCGCGCAACAGCCTGATGCCGGCGGGCTTCGGCTCGAACATGCCGCGCAACGAGATCTCGGCGCACAGCGTCAGCCCCGAGGCGCGCCGCGCGGCCTTCGAGGAGCGCTGGAACCGCGGCGGCCTGGGCTTCACCGGCGCCTTCAACGACCTGATGCTCGACGCCAGCGCCAACACCTACGCCGCCGAGTACGTGCGCGAGCGCATCCGCGGCATCGTGAGGGATCCGGCCACCGCCGAGCTGCTGTGCCCGCGCCAGGTGATCGGCTGCAAGCGCATCTGCGTGGACACCGGCTACTACGAGACCTTCAACCTGCCGCACGTGACGCTGGTGGACATCAGCCAGGGTGGCATCGAGGCGATCACCCCGGCCGGCGTGAAGGCGGGCGGCCAGGAGTACGCGGTGGACGCGATCGTGTTCGCCACTGGCTTCGACGCGATGACCGGCACGCTGCTGAAGATCGACATCCGCGGCCGCGGCGGCCTCACGCTGCAGGAGGCCTGGCGCGCGGGCCCGCGCACCTACCTCGGCCTGAACGTGGTGGGCTTCCCGAACTTCTTCACGATCTCCGGGCCGGGCAGCCCCTCGGTGCTCACGAACATGATCGTGTCGATCGAGCAGCACGTGAACTGGATCGGCGAGTGCATCGCCTGGCTGCGCGCGCGCGGCGCGAAAACCATCGAAGCCACCGAGGCCGCGCAGGACGGCTGGGTGGGCCACGTGAACGGCATCGCGAACCAGACGCTGTACCCCACCTGCAACTCCTGGTACCTGGGCGCGAACGTGCCGGGCAAGACCCGGGTGTTCATGCCGCTGCTGGGCTTTCCGAACTACGTGGAGCGCTGCAACGAGGTGGTGGCCAAGGGGTACGAGGGGTTTCGGGTGCAGACGTAGGCGGGGGTGACCCGCGGGTCGACTGCTTCAGCCGCGCCGCGCCAGCTTTTGCAGCAGCGAGGGCCCCACCCCCGGCCGGCTCCAGGGACAGGCCACCAGGCAGATGCCGCAGCCGCCGTGCTCGTTGAAGTAGGGCAGGCAGCGGTCGAAGTCCACGTACCAGCGCTCCACGCCGCGCACCGTTTGCTTCCCGGGTGACAGCGCGCGCGGCGGGCAGGCGTTCTCGCAGGCCCGGCAACGCTGGCAGAAGTCGTCGGCGCCGAAGGGGTCGGGCGCGTCCTCGCGCAGCGGCACGTCGGTGAGCACCGAGGCCAGCCGGAAGCTCGCCCCCAGCTCGCGGTGGATGATCGAGCCGTGTTTGCCGAGCTCGCCGAAGCCGGCGGCCAGCGCGGGCGGGATCAGCGTCACCGGCCCGGCCATCGGCCCGCCGTGGGGCTTCGCCTCGTGCCCTTGCGCGCGCAGCCACGAGGCCACCGCCTTGGCCACGCGGTTGCCTCGTCCGTACTGCGTCACCACCTCCGCGAACGAGGGCTCCTCGGGCGCGGTCTTCATTCGCTCCCAGTCGTGGGCCACGCCGAAGAGCACGATGAATCGCTCGTTCACGGTGTGCCCCTCGAACACCCACTCGGGGCGCATCCGCGCCACACCGACCAGGTCGGCGCCCGCGGCCAGGGCCACCGCCTTCAGCTCCCGGGTCCAGGTGTCGGCGTCCGCCTCCCGGGCCTGAGGGGCGAGTGGGGCCAGCGGCGCCTCGATCACTCGTTGCCGCTCGGCGCGGGCCTGCGCCAGCAGCGGCCCGCCCGCGTTGTGCTGCTGGAACCAGCGCTGCAGCGGTCCGTGGGGCGTGCTGTCCGGGTCGTGCCAATAGATGGGCGTGGGGCGTCGCGGCGTGGTCTCGCCCAGGCCGTTGATGTGGTTGCCGGAGATCGCCGGCCACAGCGCCATCTGCTCGGGCGATGGGGTGAAGCGGGGGCGGGCGGGGTGCGCGGCGGGGTGGCGAGAGGGATCGTCGCTCATCGTGGGCTTTCGTGGGCGTGCTTGTCGTGGCGATCGCCTTGGCGATGGTGACCTGGTAGGCCGATATTACCTGTAATATCATCCAAGACATGAACACGGCGGCCAAACTCCTCGCGTCGATGCGACGCAACCCTCGGGACTGGTCGATCGCTGAGCTTCAGACAGTCGCTCGTCAGAACGGATTGGATTGGCGGCATCACAAGAGCAGCCACTGCGTGTTCGTGCGTGAAGATGGACGCACCTTGTCGGTTCCGGCGCATAGGCCGATCAAGCCGATCTACGTTCTGAAGTTCATTGAACTCGTGGAAGGACCCTGAGGCGTGAGCAAGCTGACTGACTATCCGTTCGAAGTTCGACCGCTGACAGATGAGGAAGGTGGCGGATACCTGATCTCGTTCCCGGATTTCGCCGAATGCCTCTCGGACGGCGAATCCATCGAGGAAGCGATCGAGAACGGGAGAGATGCGCTCAAGGCAACGATCGCCGCCTTGAAGGCGAAGAGGCTTCCCGTCCCTTCCCCCAACAGTGGCGGTGTCGCTTCCGGAAAGTTCGTCGCCCGTGTGCCGAAGACCGTGCACGCTCAGCTGGCCACCCGCGCGAAGGCCGAGGGCGTGTCGCTGAACGCCCTGGTTCTGACGTTCATCGCCCAGGGCTTGGGCCGCGTCTGAGCGGACAGAATCGACTGGCGCAAGCCCCTGCCGCCGGCCAACAGGCCGCATCGTGGGTGCGCGGCGCCGCGACCTATCGTGCAACGTCGACCCGCTCGCGCGGCGCCAGCAGCGCCAGCGCCGCCGCCGCGATGATCAGCGCGAAGCCGCCCAGGTCCGCCGCGCTCGGGCGTTCGTGCAGCAGCGCCATCGCGCCGGCCACGCCCACCACCGGGATCAGCAGCGTGCCCAGCGCCGCCACGCCGGCCGGCAGCCGCGCGACGATGTCGAACCAGATCAGGTAGGCCAGCGCGGTGGCCAGCACCACGTGAAAGACCAGCGCGGTGACGAACGCCGTGGTGCCGTAGGCCGCCGATGCCGGCAGGCTGGAGGCCGCGCCGCCCGCGACCAGGCCCACCGCGCACACCGACGCCCCCAGCCCGAGCTGCCACGCGGTGGCGGCCACCGGCGGCATCGCGATCGGGAAGCGCTTCAGGAACACCGTGCCCGCCGCCCAGCTCAGGCCCGCCCCCAGCGCGAAGAGCGGCCCCCGCGGCGACCCGCCGGCCGCGAGCAGCGGCGCGCCCAGCAGGGCCAGGCCAGTCACCCCGAGCGCGATCGCGCCCAGCCGCCACCGGTCGGGCCGTTCGCCCAGCACCAACCAGGCGAAGAGCACCGCCCACACCGGCATCGTGAAGGTGACGATCGCCGCGCGCGCGGTGGAGCCGCCCAGTTGCGCGAACGCGGTGCACAGGTTGAAGCCCACGATCGTGAACAGCGCCGAGATCAGCAAGCGCGGCGCTTGGCCCGGCGGCACGCGCAGCGCCTCGCCGCGGGCCCGCGCCAGCGCGACGAGCATCAGCGCGCCGGCCCCCATGCCCACGGTGCGCAGCGCCCACGGCGACCACCACGACAGCACCACCCGCACCGCAGGCCAGTTCAGGCCCCACAGCAGCGCGAGCAGCGGCACGCCCAGGGCGGCCGCGAGTCGGGGCGGAATCGTCATCCGGGCAGTGTAGGCCCGCGCGCGGGTGCTCGCCGCGGCGCGGATTCCGTTCGGCTCGACGCGAAGTCGCTTCGCGTCGGCGTGCGCTCGGCTGACTCGGGCGCAGATTCCACTCCCCTGCGCGCGCGATCCCGGTCCGTCCGCGCTGGCGCTAGAGTGGTCGGCACGGCCCTGTCCGCGCCTGCGGCGGGCAAGCACCACGGAGACCCGGACCATGCAAGGCCTGATGATGGACATGCCGCTGCTGCTCTCGAGCTTCATCGAGCACGCGGCCGAGAACCACGGCGACGTCGAAGTGGTGGCGCGCGAGATCGAGGGCGACCTGCACCGGTACAACTACCGCGAGGCGCAGCGCCGCATGAAGCGGCTGGCCCGCGCGCTGATCCGCCTGGGCGTGACGCAGGGCACCCCGATCGGCTCGCTGGCCTGGAACACCCACCGCCACTTCGAGATGTTCTACGGCGTGCCCGGCATGGGCGCGGTGCTGCACACGATCAATCCGCGCCTGTTCGCCGAGCAGCTCGTCTACATCATCAACCACGCCGAAGACCGGATGCTCTTCGTCGACGCGCTCACGCTGCCGATCGTCGAGGCCTTCGCCGAGCGCATCCCCAGCGTGAAGCACATCGTGGTGATGGCCGCGCGCGAGCGCATGCCCGCCACCGCGCTGCCCGGGGTGCTCTGCTACGAGGAGCTGCTGGCCGCCGAGGACGACACCGACTGGGCCTGGCCCTCGTTCGACGAGCGCAGCGCCTCGACCATCTGCTTCACCTCCGGCACCACCGGCAACCCGAAGGGGGTGGTGTACTCGCACCGCGCGGCCTTCCTGCAGACGCTGATGGGCGGCTCCTACGAGTTCTTCCCGGACCACCGCGCCGGCCAGCTCGAGGTGATGATGCCGATGGCGCCGATGTTCCACGGCAATGCCTGGAACATGCCCTTCCTCGCGCCCTACACCGGCGCGAAGCTGGTGCTGCCGGGGCGCAACTACGAGCCCGACAAGCTCTACGAGCTGTTCGATGGCGAGAAGGTCACGCTGACCGCGGGTGTGCCCAGCTTCTGGCTGATCCTGCTCGACTGGATGGCGCGCCACGGCAAGACACTGCCTCACCTGCGCCAGACGCTGTCCAGCGGCACCGCGCCGCCGCGCAGCATGATCGAGACGCTGGGCCGGCAGTACGGGGTCGACTACACCCAGGCCTGGGGCATGACCGAGGCGCTGATGGCCACCGCGCCCACGCTCAAGCCCGGCTCAGACACACTGGGCTTCGAGGCCAAGGTGGACCGCCGGTTGGTGTCGGGGCGCTGCGTGGCCGGTGTGAAGATGAAGGTGGTCGACGACGAGGGCCGCACGCTGCCGCGCGACGGCACCAGCGTGGGCCACCTGCGGGTGAAGGGCCCGTGGATCGCCTCGGAGTACCTGAAGCTGGGCCCGGGCAGCGCCACCGACGCCGAGGGCTGGCTGATCACCGGCGACATGGCGGTGATCGATGCCGATGGCCACGTCACGCTCACCGACCGCTCCAAGGACGTGATCAAGTCGGGCGGCGAGTGGATCAGCTCGGTGCAGCTCGAGAACGCCGCGATGGGCCACCCCGCCGTGCTGCAGGCCGCGGTGGTGGCGATCGCGCACCCGAAGTGGCAGGAACGTCCGCTGCTGCTGGTGGTGAGACGACCGGGCGCCAGCGTGAGCGCGCAGGAGATGCTCGACTTCCTCGCGCAGAAGGTGGCGCGCTGGTGGCTGCCCGACGCGGTGGAGTTCGTCGACGCGCTGCCGATGACCGCCACCGGCAAGGTGCACAAGCTCACGCTGCGCCAGACCTACAAGGATTACCAACCCGCCAACGCCGGAGAGGCCCGATGAGCGCGATCGCCGTTCCCTACCCCGCCGAGATCGAGGCCTTTCGCGACGGCCTGGACCGCTTCCTGAAGCAGGAGGTGATCGCGCGCCACGAACGCCACGCCGCGCTGCTCGACGACCCGCGGCGCCTGTACGACGAATCGGGCCGCTACGTGCCCGAGGCGCAGGCGCTGATCCGTGAGGTGCGCATGGCCGGCGCCCGCGCCGGCTACTACACGATGTGCGTGCCCACCGAGCTGGGCGGCGGCGGCCAGGGCAACCTCGCGTGGTTCGGCTGCTGGGAGCGCATCTTCCACCGCTGCGCGGACCAGTACTGGCTGGGCCAGTACGCGATCAGCCACTGGGCCTTCGGGCCCTCGGCGGTGCTGGCCAAGGTCTCGCCGATGGCGCGCGAGCGCATTCTCGCGCCGATGATGGAGGGCCGTCAGAGCATGTGCTTCGGCATGTCCGAGCCCGGCGCCGGCTCGGACGCGATGATGATGAAGACCCGCGCGGTGCGCGACGGCGACGGCTGGCGCATCAGCGGCAGCAAGATCTGGACGACCAACAGCCCCTATGCCGACTACTGCATCGTGTTCGCGGTGACCGACCCGGCGCGCGCCGAACAGCGCAAGGGCGGCATCAGCGCCTTCCTGGTGCCCACCACGGCGCCGGGCTTCACGATCCAGCGCGTCATCAAGATGTTCGGGCACATCGGCGGCAACGAGGCGATGCTGCACTTCGACGACATCCGCGTCGAGCCCTGGCAGCTGGTGGGCGAGTTGGACCGGGGCTTCTCGATCGCGATGATCGGCGTGAACCTCGGGCGCCTGTTCAACTCCGCGCGTTCGGTGGGGCTGGCGCGCTGGGCGCTGGAGAAGGCCTTCGACTACGTGAAGGTGCGCGAGGCCTTCGGCAATCCGATCAGCGAGTACCAGGGCGTGATGTTCCCGCTGGTGGAGTCGGCGATGCAGATGCACGCCGCGCACCTGATGTGCCACAACGTGGCGCGTCTGCTGGACGCCGGCGCGCCCGCGCGCAAGGAGGTGGCGATGACCAAGGCCTTCGCCACGCAGATGGGCGCGCAGGCGATCGACCGAGTCATCCAGGCGCACGGTGCGATCGGCTTCACCAACGAGCTGGGCCTGGTCGATGCCTGGCACTCGCTGCGGATGGTGAACATCGCCGACGGCACCAACGAGGTGCTGCGCCGGACGATCGCCAAGGAGATGCTCGACGGCGATCTCGACTGGTGAGCGCCGATCCCCGCCACCGCCCGACGGAGCCCTGAGATGCCGCTGACCCTCAAGCCGCTGCACCCCCTGTTCGTCGCCGAGGTGGGTGGCGTGGACCTGCGCCAGGTGCCTGATGAAGACACGCTCGCGCGCCTGCACCTGGCGATGGACCAGCACGCGGTGCTGGTGTTTCGCGACCAGGCGATCGACGACGACCAGCAGATGGCCTTCGCTCGCGCGCTCGGGCCCCTGGAGCCCACGCCCGCGGTGGTCGACGCCGACAAGCATCGCCTGAAACACGCCGAGATGGTCGACATCTCCAACCTGGACCTGGACGGCTCGCTGCTGGACGCCGCCGACCGGCGCCGGCTCTTCAACCTGGGCAACCGGCTCTGGCACAGCGACAGCTCGTTCAAGTCCACGCCGGCGAAGTACTCGATGCTGCACGCCCGGGTGGTGCCGCCCGCCGGCGGGCAGACCGAGTTCGCCGACATGCGCGCGGCCTGGGACGCGCTGGACGCCGCCACGCAGGCGCGGCTGATGCCGATGGTGGCGCGCCACAGCCTGCTGTACTCGCGCGCGCTGCTGGGCTTCGGCGAATTCACCGAGGCCGAGCGCCAGGCCTTCGCGCCGGTGCCGCAGCGCCTGGTGCGCCGGCTGCCGGGCAGTGGCCGGCTGTCGCTGTACCTGTCGTCGCACATCGGCGCGATCGACGGCCTGCCCACGCCGGAGGCGATGTGCCTGGTGCGCGACCTGAACGAGCACGCCACGCAGCCGCAGTTCGTCCATCGCCATTCGTGGCGGGTGCACGACCTGGTGATGTGGGACAACCGCTCGACGATGCACCGCGCCCGGCCCTTCGACGACACCACCCACCGGCGCGACATGCGCCGGGCGACGCTTCAGGACGGCGCGCCCACGCTCGCGCAGCCGGTCTGAGGCGTGGCGGCGAGGATCTCCACCCGCCACCAGTCGGGCAGCAGCCGGCGCACCTGCGGGTGAGCGAATCGGTCGTCGATCAGGTGCACCGACCCGCGGTCCTGCGGGGTGCGGATCACCCGGCCCGCGGCCTGCACCACCTTGCGCAGGCCGGGCACGCGATAGGCGTAGTCGTGGCCGGCGCGCGCGCCGAACAGGGCCTGCAGGCGCGCGCACAGCGCCTCGTTCATCGGGTTGAACTGCGGCAGTCCGAGCGTGGCGATGAAGGCGCCGATCAGCCGGTCGCCGGGCAGGTCGATGCCCTCGCCGAAGCTGCCGCCCAGCACCGCGAAGCCCACGCCACGCCCACCCGACACGAATCGCCCGAGGAAGGCCTCGCGCTCGGCGGGCTCGCGCGAGCGGGCCTGCGCCCACTGCGGAATGTGCGGGTGCCGCTCGGCCAGCGTGCGCGCGGCCTGCGCGAGGTACTCGAAGCTGCTGAAGAACGCGAGGTAGTTGCCCGGATGCTCGTGCCAGTGGGTGGCGATCAGGTCGGCGATCGGGGCGAGGCTGGCCGCGCGGTCGCGCCAGCGCGTGGACACCCGCGGCACGACGCGCACCCGAAGCTGCTCGGCGCGAAAGGGCGCGGGCACGTCCAGGCACACGGTGTCCTCGGGCAGGCCGAGCAGGTCGAGGTAGTAGTGGGCCGGCGTGAGCGTGGCCGAGAACAGCACCGCGGTGTGCGCCGCCCGCCAGCGGGGCGCGAGGTGGCCGGCCGGCACCACGTTGCGAATGCCCAGCGTTGGGAGGCGACGGGCACGGGCGGTGCCGCGCCGGCCTGGCCGTTGCGCGCCGTGGGGGGGTGCGTCGGGCGCGCCCTCGCGCGCGACGGGGCTGTCGTCGGTGAGGTCGAACAGCGAGTGATCGCCGAAGCCCTCGAGCAGGCGCGAGAAGCGCAGCGCCTCGAAGTACCAGTCGAGCAGGCGCGGGTCCGGCGGTTGTTCAGGTTCGGCGAGCGCTTCGCCGAGTGTGGCGGTGGCCGTCTGCAGGGCCGAGGCGAGCCCGCTGGGCGGGGCCTCGAGCACGCGGTAGGCAAGGGTGGGGCCCTTGCCGTCGGTTGTCGCGCCATCGCCCTTCGTCATCGCCGACGAAGGCGGCCACACCCGCGAGAGCCGATCCATCGCGCGTTGGGCCGGCGCGGGCGCCAGCCGGCGCGCCTCGCGCCATTGCCCCCGATCGAGCCGGCCGCTCACCATCGCGCGGGCGCGGTCGATCAGGTTGTGGGCTTCGTCGACCAGCAGGCCCACGCGCCAGTCGTTGGCCAGCGTGAGGCCGTGCAGCAGGCCACCGTGATCGAAATAGTGGTTCAGGTCGGCCACCACCACGTCGCTCCACCGGGCCATCTCCTGCGCGAGGTAGTACGGGCACACCGCGTGTTCCAGCGCCACCGCGCGGGTGGTGTCGTGGTCGAGCACCGCGCTGGCGCAGGCCTGCGCGCGCGCCGCGGGCAGCCGGTCGTGGAAGCCGCGAGCCAGCGGGCACGATTCTCCGTGGCAGGCCCTGTCCGGGTGCTCGCAGGCCGACTCCCGGGCGCGCAGCTCCAGCACGCGCAGCCAGGGCTCGGGCGAGGCCGGCCGCAGCGAGTGCAGCGCCTGCAGCGCGGGCAGCGCCCCCGAGCGCTTCGCGGTGAGGAAGAAGACCTTGTCCAGGCGCTGCGTGGGGCAGGCCTTCAGCATCGGGAACACCGTGCCCACCGTCTTGCCGATGCCGGTGGGGGCCTGCGCGAGCAGCACGCGTCGTTGTGCGGCCGCGCGGTACACCGATTCGGCCAGCAGCCGCTGACCGGCTCGAAATTCGGGCTGCGGAAAGGTCAGTGCGGCCAACGCCGCATCGCGCCGCGCGCGGTGCGCCAGCTCCTGCGCGGCCCAGGCGAGGAAGGCCTCGCACACCGACTCGAAGTGCGCGCGCAGCTCGGCCGCGGTGCAGGCCTGGGTGAGCACCGTCTCGGTGTTCGTGGTGACGTCCAGGTAGACCAGCGCCACGGCGAGCGTCTCGAGCCCGCGCGCCTGGCACAGCAGCCAGCCGTACACCTTGGCCTGCGCCCAGTGCAGGTACTGGTGGTGCGCGGGCACGCGGGCCACCTCGCCCTTGTGCGTCTTGATCTCCTCCAGCCGCCCCGCGTCGGGATCGAAGCCATCGGCGCGGCCGCGCACCGTGAGGTGGCGGTGTGTGCCCGACAAGGCGAGCTCGGCCTGATACGCTGGACCCCGCCGCGAGGCGACGAGCTGGTGGCCCTGGATGCCCTGCTGGGCCGTGGGCGCGGGCGTGAAGCGCCAGTCGAGGTCGCCGCGACGGGCGACGAACTCGCACAGCGCGCGCACCGCGATCACGTACGGGGTCGACGACATACTGATCGAATATACAGCGAATGGCCATGAACGACGCAGCACCCGGCGCCAACGAGATCGACCGACGGCTCGAGAACCTGGAGGTGAAGCTGAGCTTCACCGAGGACCTCGCCGAACAGCTCAACCAGGTGGTGGCCCGCCAGCAGATGCAGATCGAAGGCCTGGCGCGCGAGCTGCAGCGGCTGCGCGAACAGGTGCGCGCCGCGCAGGATGCGGCCACGCCGGGCGGCAGCCTGCGCGACGAATTGCCCCCGCACTATTGATCGACCCATGAAGCTCTACCTGATCTCCGACCTTCACCTCGCGCCTCCGGGCGAGACCTCCAAGAGCCTGGACACCCCGGGCCGGCTCGATGCGGCGCTGGCCGACCTGCGCGAGAACCATGCCGATGCCGACCTGTGCGTGATCCTCGGCGACCTCGCCGACCACGGCCCGGTGTCCGCGTACGAATCCCTGCGCGACAAGCTCGCCGACCTGCCGATGCCGGTGCGTCTGCTGCTGGGCAACCACGACCACCGCGAGAATTTCCGCGCGGTGTTCCCGACGATGCCCTGCGACCCGAACGGCTTCGTGCAGTCGGTGCTCGACACGCCCGAGGGGCGCCTGGTGTTCCTGGACACGCACGAGCCCGACCAGGCCGGGGGGCGGTTGTGCGAGGCGCGCGCGGCCTGGCTGCGCGATCGGCTGGCCGAGGCGCGGGACCGGCCGGTGTACCTCTTCATGCACCACCCGCCGTTCGAGATCGGCATGATCATCGACAAGCTGCGTCTGGCCGACCCGGGCGCGCTGCGTGCCCTGCTGGCCACCCACCCGGATGTGCGGCAGATCTTCGCGGGCCACACGCACCGGCCCTGCTCGGGCCTGTGGCAGGGCCTGCCCTTCGCGAACATCGGCGCCACCCACTACAACGTGGGGGTCTCGCTGCTCGGCTCGCCCGGCCCGATCCCGCGCTACCTGTTCCCGATCACCACCGCGGTGGTGCTGATCCGCGATGGCGACGTGGTGGTGCACCAGGCCGACGTCTCGCACACCCGCATCCCGCTGGCCCCGCAGCTCTTCCCGGCCAAGCCGATGGAGGCGTTGATCGCGATGCAGGGGCGGCTCGCGCCGGATTGAGTTCGGTTGGCACGCACCGTGATCGCGCCGCGGGCGTCGTCGGTGCAGTCCGGGCGCAGAGCGTGCGTCGGTCGATACACCGTCGCTCAGTCGCCTGCCTTTGGCAGCCGCCCCAGCCGCTGCAGGTGACGGTGCACGATCGGCATCTGCACCAGGGGCAGGTAGTGGTCGTCGCTCGCGCGGTTGGCATTGAAGTGGATGTGCGTGACGCCGGCCTCGGCCAGGCCGCCGAGGAAGGCGATCGCCTCGTCGGGCACCGCGAGGCGCAGCACGGGCGCCGCCACATCGGGGCCGACCAGCCCGTTCTCGCGCGCGTAGGCCTGCAGCCGCGCCTCGTCGGTGAAGGCCTTCACCATCGGCGCGCCGCGTTCGAGGCCGGGGTCGCGCTTCACGTGCGCCTGGTGGGCCGATGCGTCGCCCGTCGCGATGAACAGCCAGTGCGGCAGCCGGAACGTGGCGGTGAAGAGCGCGTCCATCGCCTCGCGCGGCGCCCCGTGTGCCAGGCCTTCGCGGGCGAGGCGATCGAGGTCGGGCAGGGCGCCGGCCTGCGCCGACGCGCGCGCGGCGTCGTCCTCATCGAGCAGTGCACGCACCTGCGCGCGGGCCTGGTCGGCGCTGGCGCCCAGGCGTTCGAGCAGTTCGGCATGATTGGCGATCGCCGAACCCAGCAACGCGTGGCGGCCGCCGTTCGCGCGTCCGGCCCGGTGCAGGATCAGCAGGTGACGCTGCGACGGTGCCTCGGCCTGCGCCGCCCGGCCGTCGCGCTCGAGCAGGCGCGCGAGGTTGTTCAGCGCCACCGCGACATTCGGGTGATCCGGTCCGAGCTCGCGCTCGAAGATCGCGATCGCGCGGCGCATCAGCGGCTCGGCCTCGCCGCTGCGCTCGGTGTGCTCGAGCACCTGGGCGAGGTTGTTCATCACCGCGGCGGCCTCGGGGCCCGCGCCCTGGCCGTCGGCCGCGAGCAGGTCCAGTGCCTGCCATCCCAGCGGCTCGGCCTCGTCGAAACGACCCAGGCGCCGCAAGGTCAGCGCGAGGTTGGCCAGCGGGGTGGCGCGGTCGACATCGTGCGAGGCGCTCGCGGCGTCACGCTGGGCGAGCGCCTGCCGCAGCAGGGGCAGGGCCTCGTCGGGGCGGTCGCCGCGGCTGAGGAATTCGCCGAGATTGCTCAGGCACACGGTGGTGGCCGGATCGTCTTCGCCCAGTGTCGAGCGGGCCAGCGCGAGCGCCTGGCGCAGCCGCTCCTCGGCTCGCGCGGTGTTCGCGGTGTCGGCCAGGCGCAGGCCCTCGTTGCCCAGCCGGATCACCTCGGCGAGGGCCGGGTGCGGCGGGTCCGCGTTCGTGCGCCGGATGTCGGACATCGGGGCTCCTGGATGATCGGGTGCGCGGTCGGCGCCGCGGCGAGCCCAACCCTATACTGCCGGCGAGGCCCGATCCTGGGCCAGTGGGGCCGGAACGAAACACCGCCATCGATGTCGAAGACGCTCTCGTCACTGCTGACGCTGTCGGCCTGGCTGCTGGTGGGGCTCGCCGGCCTCGCGCTCACGCTGTGGGTCATCGGGCGCGGCCTGCGAGGTCTGCAAGCGGCCACGGGCGGACGTCGGATCCGCCGCGATGCCGATTCGGCGCGCGCGCTCGCGGGGTTAGGCTTCGCGGCCGGCGATCGGCACGAGCCGGCGCTGATGCGGCTGCTCGAGCGAAGTTGGCCGGCGCATCGCGCAACCCCGCTCACCACGGGCTTGCGCCACATCCGGCCGTGGCCGCGGCCGGCGATGCCCGCGCTGAGGCTCGAGGCGGTGGACGTTTCCGTCATTGCGCCCATCGGCCGGCGCGTGGGATTCGCGGGCATCCCCGTACCGGTCTGGCAAAGCGTGCTGATGGTGCGCACCGGTGCGGGTCCGCTGCCGCGATTCGTCGCCAGCCCGCGGGGAAGGTGGTGGTTCGTGCCGGCAGTGCTCGGCAGCGGGCGGCCGGTGGTGTTGGCCGATCACCCCCTCTTCGCCGCGCGGTATCGGCTTCAGGCCGACGACGAGGCGGCCACCCGAGCCTGGTGGACGGCCGCCTTCGCGGAGGCGGTGCTGGCGCTGCCTGATCGGGCGTGGATCGAGACCTTGGACGACACGCTGCTGGTCTATCGACGAGGGCGGCTGATCACGGCGCTGGCCTGGCCGGCGTGGTGCAAGGGGCTCGAACGCCTGGCGGCGGCGATCGCGGCCGACGACGGCGGGCCGGCGCGACGTGAGGTGACATAGATGGCGACCCCACCTGGCCGTGCCAATGCGTCCGACGCCACGGCCGCCGCCGTGCCCGACGATCTCCCTTTCCTCGCCGGCTATCCCCAGGCCACCCGCGACGCGGCGCGCGAGGCGCTGGCGCAGGGCCGCGTGCCCGGCTACCTGCACCAGCACTACCCGCAGGCCCACGCGGTGCGCAACGACGCGGCGCTCTACCAGCACGTGATGGCGATCAAGCAGCGTTTCCTGCGCAACGCCCCGGCGCCCTCGAAGGTGGCCTACGACGGCCGTCTTCAGATCGATCGGCGCGCGCTGGGCACGCTGACCTCGGTGTCACGGGTGCAGGGCGGGCATTTGAAGGCCAAGCACGAGGTGCGCGTGGCCTCGGTCTTCAAGGACGCGCCCCTGGCGATGCTCGACATGATCGTGGTGCACGAGCTCGCGCACCTGAAGGAGCGTGAGCACGACAAGGCGTTCTACGCATTGTGCGAGCACATGCTGCCGGGCTACCACCAGGTGGAGTTCGACACCCGGCTGTACCTGACCTGGCGGGCGATGGAACTGGCGCGAGGGGCGCACCCAGGACACACGCCCTAAGGTCGGGATCCCGGGGTTCGCCGGGAGTATTGACAACTGTTGTCAAGTCGAGCATGGTGTTCTCATGAGCCGCCAAACCATGAGCTTTGCTTTGCCCCAGTCGATGCGCGAGTACATCGACCAGCGTGTTGCTTCCGGCAACTACGGCAACACCAGCGAGTACATCCGTGATCTGGTTCGGCGTGACCAAGAGGAACAGGCCAAGAAGCGGCTGCGTGATCTCATCGAAGAAGGGCTGGCATCCGGGTCCGGGCGGCGTCGCACCAAGGCCGACGAGAAGGCACTGCTCGCGATCGCTCGCGGCGAGATCGATTGAAGCCGGCGGTTCTACGTCCACAGGCGCTGCGCGACCAGCAAGGCGAGGTTCGGTACTACCGCACCGAAGGCGGCACCCGCCTGGCAGTGACAGTGGCCAAGGCGACGAACGAGGCGCTCAACCAGGTCGAACTTGACCCGGGCATTGGCTCGCCGAGGCTTGGGGAAATGCTGGGCACGCCAGGGCTGCGGACTTGGCGAGTGGGCAAGTTGCCGCTGCTGTGGTGCTACTTCGAACGTGGTGACCATCTGGACGTGGTCCGACTGTTGGGTGAGCGCCAAGACCTTGTCACGATCCTGGGCGACGAGTTCAGCGCGAATTGAGCGCGCCGGTGGCGCTGTTGCATCGCCCGGCCGACGGCGAGTCGGCCTGCAGTCCGCCGCGGATCGGAGGAGAAGACCCGCTGCAAGAAAGCGAAGGCCGCCCGCAGGCGGCCTTCGCAGGTGCCGGCGCGCGGCCGGCACGATCAGGACCTCACTTGGCCAGCGGGGGCACCGGCAGGTAGTCGGTGACCTTCGTCCAGCGGCCGTTCTGGATCTGCGACATCCGGCTCTGGTCGTTGCCCAGGCGCATGTTCGGCTTGAACTGCAGCGGGGGCGAACCGAACATGTCGCCGGGGATCTTGTTGGTCTCCAGCGCCTTGATGAAGGAGTCGACCGTCAGGTTCGGGCCGGCCGCGCGCGCCGCGATCGCGAAGGTGTCGATGATCGCGTAGCCGTAGGCCGAGAACACGGTGGGGTCCTCGCTGAACTTCGTGCGGTACTTGGTGGCCCAGAAGCGGATCTTCTCGTCGGTGGTGTCGGTGTAGGGCTGCGCGGCCGAGTGCATGCCGTACAGGCCGTCGACGACCTTGCCGCCCAGCTTGTGGACGAGGTCGTTGTAGACCGCGCTGGAACCGAAGAAGTCGGGCGAGAAGCCGGTCTTGCGGGCTTCGCCCATCGTGCCGATGGTCTCGCGCAGGATCGTGCCCATCACCACCAGGTCGCAACCGGCCGACTTCATCCGGGCCACCTGCGACGAGAAGTCGGTGGCGCCACGCTTGTAGGTGGTCTTCTCGGTGAAGGTCTTGCCCATGGACTTCAGCGCATCCTCCGCGCCGCGCGCCACTTCGAGCCCGAACTCGTCATCCTGGTAAATGATGCAGGGCTTGGCGTAGTTCTTCTGCTTCATCAGCACCGGCAGGCCGGCGCGCATCTGGTCGAAGTAGGTGGCCGCGAACGAGAACTTCAGCTTGTGGAAGGGCTCGTACATCTCCCGCGCGGCGGTCACCGGCAGGAAGTTGATCACGTTCTTCTCGAACTGGATCGGCATCGCGGCGTTGTTCTGCGCGGTGCCCATGTGGCCGGCCACCAGGAAGACCTTGTCCTGGTTCACCAGCTTCTGGGCGGCCAGCACCGCCTTCTTCGGGTCGTAGCCGTTGTCTTCCACCATCAGCTTGAGCTTGCGGCCGTGGATGCCGCCCTGCTCGTTGATCTCGTCGACACGCAGCTGCATGCCGAAGCGGGTCTGCTTGCCGAGCGCGGCGATCGGGCCGGAGAGGTCCTGGATCGAGCCGATCAGGATCTCGGTCTTGGTGACGCCTTGCTGCGCGAAGGCCGGGCTGCCCGCCGCGACCAGGGCCGCGGCGGCGATCGCCAACGTGGTTCGTTTCATCGATGTCATGGTGCCTCCTGGGCGGTGGTCGATCAGTCTCGGTACATGCTCTCGATCAGCTCGGCGTACTTCTTCTGCACGAGCGCTCGCTTGAGCTTCATCGTCGGGGTGAGTTCCTCGTCCTCGGCGGTGAGCTGGTTCTCGAGCAGGCGGAACTTCTTCACCTGCTCGACGCGGGCGAACTTCGAGTTCACCCGTTCGATCTCGCGCCAGATCAGGTCCTGCACCTCTTTCGCGCGGGTGAGGCTGGCGTAGTTGGAGAACGGCACGTCGTGGTCCTGCGCGTACTTCTCGACGTTCTCCTGGTCGATCATCACCAGCACCGTGAGGTACGCGCGCTTGTCGCCGATGATCACCGCGTCGGTGACGTACGGGGAGAACTTCAGCTCGTTCTCCCACTCGCTGGGTGTGACGTTCTTGCCGCCGGCCGTGATGATGATGTCCTTCATCCGGTCGGTGATGTAGAAGTAGCCGTCGTCGTCGACCCGGCCAACGTCGCCGGTGTGCAGCCAGCCCTCGGCGTCGATCGTCTCGGCGGTCTTCTCGGGCTGGTTCAGGTAGCCCAGGATGACATTGGGGCCGCGCAGCAGGATCTCGTTGGTGCCCTCGGCGATGCGCATCTCCAGGCCCGGGCCCGGACGTCCGATGCTGCCCGGGCGCGACTTGCCGCGCGGGTTCAGCGTGCCGCCTCCGCAGGTCTCGGTCATGCCCCAGCCTTCGCGCAGCGGCACGCCCAGCTTCCAGTACCAGCGGATCAGTTCGGGCGAAATCGGCGCGGCGCCGGTCATCGCGGCCTGCACGCGCGACAGGCCGGTCATGCGCAACACGTTGTTCATCACGGCGACCCGCGCCAGCCACGAGCGCAGCGCCAGCCAGCCACCGGGGCCGCGGCCCTGGGCCTCGGCCTGCGCGACCTCGTCGCCAACGCTCAGCGCCCAGGCATAGGCGGCTTGCTGCAGCTTGCCGGCCTCGCTCAACGTGATCATCACCTGCGAATAGATCTTCTCCCAGACCCGCGGCACCGCGAAGAAGACGCTGGGCTGGATCTCGCGCAGGTTCTCGAAGACCGTTTCCGGGTTCTCGACGAAGTTGACCACCTGACGCCGCATGATCGGCACGTACTCGCCGATCATGCGCTCGGCGATGTGGCACAGCGGCAGGAAGGCGATGCGCTCGCCACCCATCGGCAGGCCCTCGAACAGGCTGGTGGACAGGCCCGAGAGCACCGCGCACAGGTTCGCGTGGGTGATCATCGCGCCCTTGGGCTTGCCGGTGGTGCCCGAGGTGTAGACCAGAATGGCGATGTCGGTGGTCTTGCGCGTCTGCCGGCGCTGCTCCACCAGGCCGGGATGCGCCTTCAGGTGCTCGCGGCCCAGTTCACGCAGCGCGTCCAGGCTGATCACCTGCGGGTCGTTCAGACTGCCCAGACCCTCGGTGTCGAACACGATGACCTTGCGGATGCCCGGGATCTGCTCGCGCACCTCCAGGAACTTGTCGAGCTGCTCGTCGTTCTCGACGAACAGGTACACCGACTGGGAATCGGCGCACAGGTACTGAACCTGGGGTGCGGCGTCGGTGGGGTAGATGCCGTTGCACACCCCACCCATCGTCAGCACCGCGAGGTCCGTCCAGACCCACTCGCGGTTGGTGTTGGACAGCACCGAGGCGACCTCGCCGGGCTCGAAGCCCAGGCTGACCAGCCCCGCGCCGATCTCGGCGGCGATCTGCGCCACCTGGTTCCAGCTGTACGCGCGCCAGATGCCCAGGTCCTTCTGGCGCATCATCGGCGCGTCGCCGAGCTCCTTCACGCGCAGCGCGAACAGCGCCGGGATGGTGTCGAACGGCAGCGGCTCCGGGTGCCACCCGGCTTCTTCGCCGCGGACGACACGGTGCGGGTCGAGGGTGGTGGTGCTCATCGCCAGGTCTTCTTCTTCTTCCAGCGGCGCTCGCCGCGAACGCCGGTGTCCTTCATGCCGAGGTAGAACTCCTTGATGTCGTCCTTCTCGCGAAGCACCGCACAGGTGTCCTGCATCACGATGCGGCCGTTCTCGAGCACGTAGCCGAAATCGGCGGCATTCAGCGCCATGTTGGCGTTCTGCTCGACCAGGAGCATCGAGGTGCCGCGCTCGCGGTTGATGCGCACCACGATCTCGAAGATCTCCTTCGTGAGTCGCGGCGACAGGCCCAGGCTGGGCTCGTCGAGCAGGATCAGCTGCGGCGCGGCCATGATCGCGCGCGAGATCGCGAGCATCTGCTGCTGGCCTCCCGAGAGCAGGCCGGCGTCCTGCGCCGCGCGCTCCTTCAGGATCGGGAAGTAGCCGTAGACGGTTTCCATGTCGCGGGCGACCTGGTCGCGGTCCTTGCGGGTGTACGCGCCCATCAGCAGGTTGTCGTGCACCGACAGCAGCGGGAAGACCTCGCGGCCCTCGGGCACGTGCGACAGGCCGCGCTGCACGATGTCGGCCGGGTCGTGCGCGGTGATGTCCTGGCCGTTGAATTCGATCGTGCCGCGGCGCGGGTCGATGATCCCGGAGATGGTCTTCAGGATCGTGGTCTTGCCCGCGCCGTTGGAGCCGAGCACCGTGGCGATCTGGCCCTTGGCCACCTCGAGGCTGACGCCGCGGATCGCCTTGATCGGGCCGTAGGCGCTCTCGACGTTGGCCAGTTTCAGGATGGGAGTGTCCATGACGGGGCCGCTCACTGAGGCTGGCGGCGCAGCGAGGACATGTCCTCGGTCGAGCCGAGATACGCCTCGATCACCTTGGGATCGGCCTGCACCTGCGCGGGCGTGCCCATCGCGAGGGTCTCGCCCTGGTTCATCGCGAGCACGCGGTCGGACACCCGCGACACCAGTGTCATGTCGTGTTCGACCATCAGGACCGTGATGCCCAGCTCGTTCTTGATGTCCTGGATCCAGAACGCCATGTCGTCGGTTTCTTCGACGTTCAGGCCGGACGAGGGCTCGTCGAGCAGCAGCAGCTTGGGCTGCGTGCACAGCGCGCGAGCCAGCTCCACCACCTTGCGCACGCCGTACGGCAGGCCGGCCACCAGCGAATCGCGGTGGTGGGCGAGGTCGAGGAACTCGATGACGTGCTCGGCGGCCTCGCGCGCCTTGACCTCCGCCTGGCGGGCGGACGACGTGAAGAAGAGCTCGCTCAGGAAGCCGGTGCTGCGGTGCACGTGGTGGCCGATCAGCAGGTTCTGCAGCACGGTGGCGTACTCGAACAGCTCGATGTTCTGGAACGTGCGCGCGATGCCCAGCGCGGCCACCTGGTGGGCCGGGGTGCTGGTGAGCGCGGTGCCGTTGAACTCGATGCTGCCGGCAGTGGGCGTGTAGATCCGGCTGATCAGGTTGAACACCGTGGTCTTGCCCGCGCCATTGGGGCCGATCAGCGTGAAGACCTCGCCACGCTGGACGTCGAAGCTCACGCCGTTGACCGCGAGCACGCCGCCGAAGCGGACCTGGAGGTCTCGGGCCGAGAGCAGCGCAGTGGTGGATGGCGTGTTCATTTCAGGCGATCCGACTTCGTGAAGCTCTTCTGCCGCTTGAACATGCCCTTGCGGTAGAACGGGAACAGCTGGAACCAGGTGCGCACCTTCAGCCAGCGGCCGTACAGGCCCATCGGTTCGAACAGCACGAAGACGACGAGCACCAGGCCGAAGACCGCGCCCTGCAGGCCGGCGGCCTGGCCGATGGCCGGAGGCAGGAGGTCCTTGGCCAGCGCGATCAGCTGCGGCATGCTGATGATGAAGATCGCGCCCAGGAAGGCGCCGTGCACGAAGCCCAGGCCGCCCACCACCACCAGCAGCAGCAGTTCGACCGACTGCAGCAGGCTGAACTGGTCGGGCGAGATGAAGCCCATCTTGTGGGCGTACAGCGCGCCGGCGATGCCGGCGATGGCCGCCGACAGCGCGAAGGCCAGGCCCTTGTACCAGGCCAGGTTGATGCCCATGCTCTGGGCTGAGATCTCGGAATCGCGGATCGCCACGAACGCACGGCCGGTGGGCGCGCGCAGCAGGTTGAGCACGCCCAGCGTGATGGCCGCGCACAGCACCAGGCACAGGTAGTAGAAGGATTCCGGCGATTCGAGCTTCAGGCCGAAGAAATTGGGCGCCTTGATGTGGATGCCCGCATTGCCCCCGGTGACCGACTCCCAGCGCGCGAACACCTCCTCGACGATGAAGCCGAAGGCCAGCGTGGCGATGCCCAGGTAGATGCCCTTGACGCGCAGCGCGGGCACGCTGACGACGATGCCCATCACGGCCGCCAGCGCCGTGGCACCGGCCAGCGCGATCGGAAAGGGCAGGCCCCAGCCGGTGAACACCGCCTGGGCGTACGCGCCCACGCCCATGAACGCCGCGTGGCCGATCGACACCTGGCCGGTGAAGCCCGCCAGCAGCATCAGGCCCAGGCCGGCGATGGAGTAGATCAGCACGAAGCTGAGCTGCGCCAGCCAGTACTCGGGCAGCACCCAGGGCGCCACCGCCAGGCCGACCAGCAGCGCGCCGTACCAGAACCGATGGCCCGCGTGCTTGGCGAGGGCGATGTCCTGCTCGTAGGCAGTCTTGAACAGGAAGCGCATGAATCAGACCTTCTTGCGCAGCTTCTCGCCGAACAGGCCGTTCGGCATGAACCAGAGCATCGCCAGCACCACGATGTAGGGAGCGGTGTCCTTGAAGCCATCGGGCAGGTAGAAGCCCGACAGGGCCTCGACCACGCCGATGATCAGGCCGCCGATGATCGCGCCGGGCAGGCTGCCGAAGCCGCCCACCACTGCCGCGGGGAAGGCCTTCAGGCCGATGTAGCCGAGGTTCACGTGCACGAAGGTGATCGGGGCCAGCAGCAGGCCGGCCAGCGCCGCGACCGCCGAGGCGAGCGCCCAGACCAGGCCATTGAGGCGCTTGACCGGGATGCCCATGTAGTAGGCGGCGAGCTGGTTCTGCGAGCTGGCCTGCATCGCGATGCCGATCGTGGAGTAGCGGAACATCGCGTAGAGCACCGCGCACAGGATGGCGGTGGTGACGATGATCACCACGTGCTCGACCGAGACGACCAGGCCGCCGAGATTCCAGACCACGTCCTTGTACGGCACGGGCAGCGTGTGGGTCTCGGTGCCGATGTTCGGGATCATCGTGATCAGGCCGCGCACGATGTAGCCGATGCCGATCGTGAGCATCACGATCGTGAACTGCGGCTGCCCGAGGATGGGGCGGATCGTGGTGCGTTCGAGCGCCCAGCCGAACACCCCCATCGCGATCACCGCGCTGATCACGCCGATCCAGAACGGGAAGCCGAGCAGGTTGACCGCGAACAGGCCGATGAACGCGCCGAGCATCATCAGGTCGCCCTGGACGAAGCTGACGGTTTCGGTGGCCTTGTAGATGAGGACGAAGCCCAGAGCGATCAGGCCGTAGATGCAGCCCTGCGCGACGCCGCTGATGACCAGTTGTAGGAACTGCAAGGGAGTCCCGATTGTTGTTGGTTGAGTAAGTGATGTGTCTCCAGGGGCGGTAATCTAGCACGCCGCTTTGCGAGTTCAAGCGGCATTTGAAGCCTCGGCATCAGGGTTTTCCGCAGGTGGGCGCGTGCCAACGTGGTGGGCGTCATGCGCGTGATCCGTTGTGTGCCGGATGACCCCGACACCTCCTAGGAGTTCGGCACGATGCCTTCCGCAGTGAAATGGCTCGAGCGCATGGCCGCGACGGTGAACGCCGATGCGCGATTGCTGCAGCGCGGTCGTCTGATCGACGCGCGGCTGCTGTTCGAGGCCGGACAGACGCAGCACCTGATCGAGATCCGCGGTGGGCGCATCGCCTCGGTGTCGCACGGTCCGTTCGTGATGCCGGGCTGGGACTTCGCCTTGCGCGCGCCGCTGCACGAGTGGCTCGCGTTCTGGCAGCCGCGACCGGCGCCCGGGCATCACGACCTCTTCGCGCTGATCAAGCGGCGGGTGCTTCGGGTCGAGGGCGACCTGCACCCGTTCATGTCGAACCTCTTCTACTTCAAGGGCGTGCTCGCGGCCGCGCGCGGCCCGGCCCCCGAGGAGGCGGCATGAGCGCGAACTTCGAGCCGATCACCGGGCGCTACCTGCGGCTGGACATCGAGGGCGTGCCGCACCGCGTGTACGTGGAGGAGGCCGGGCAGGGCATTCCGCTGCTGTGCCTGCACACGGCGGGCGCGGACACCCGGCAGTTTCGCGGGGTGATGAACGATGCCCGCGTGCGCGAGCGCTTTCGCGTGATCGCCTTCGACATGCCCTGGCACGGCAAGTCCTCGCCGCCGGCCGGCTGGCAGAACACCGACTACCAGCTCACCTCGCGCGGCTACGTGGCGCAGGTGCTCGCGGTGTGCGAGGCGCTGGCGCTGGAGCGCCCGGTGGTGATGGGCTGCTCGATCGGCGGGCGCATCGTGCTGCAACTCGCGATGGAGCACGCCGCGCGCTTTCGGGCCGCGATCGGCCTGCAGTCGGGTGCCCACGTCGACCCCTACTACGACGTGGGCTGGCTGCACCGGCCCGACGTGCACGGCGGTGAGGTCTGCGCCGGGGTGGTGTCGGGTCTGGTGGGTCCGGACGCGCCCGAGGCCGACCGCTGGGAGACACTCTGGCACTACATGCAGGGCGGCCCCGGGGTCTTCAAGGGCGACCTCTTCTTCTACAAGGTGGACGGCGACATCCGCGGGCGCCTGGGCGAGATCGACACCGCGGTGTGCCCGCTGTACCTGCTCTCGGGCGAGTACGACTACTCGTGCACGCCCGAGGAGACCCTGGACGTGGCGCGCCGGGTGACGGGTGCCCAGGCCACGATCATGAGCGGCCTGGGGCACTTCCCGATGAGCGAGGACCCGCAGCGCTTCCTGTCGTACCTGCACCCGGTGCTCGACCGGATTCGCTGAGGCGGCGTCGCCGGGCGCTCGGCCCCTCGCGGGGCACGAGCGCCGGCGCGGGGTTCAGTCGAGCTTGACGCCCAGCCGGTCCGCGTTGGCCACCCACTCCGGACCTTCCACCTTCCAGATGCGGCGGGTCTCCTCCAGCGTGGGCGGCACCTCGGGCACGCCGAAGGTCTCGTGCAGGGTCTTCAGCTTGTCGGTGTGGCGGCCTTCGATGATCGCGGCGGACACCTTGCGCAGAATCTCTTCCGGCGTGCCGCCCGGCGCGCACATCGGCATCCAGCCGTTGAGCTTGAAGATCGGGTCGTCGAAGCCCAGCTCCTGGAAGGTGGGTACCTCGGGGGCGCGGGGCGCGCGCCCGCCCCAGGCCGCCGTTCACCTGGCCGCTGGCGACGTCGATCCACATCGGTGTTTCTCCCTTGTAGTGCACCGGTTCGATCTGCACGCCACGGGTACGCCCGAGGGTGTCGGCGATCATGTGCGGCAGCGAAGCCGGCGAATAGGTGCCGAAGGTGGCCTTGTGCTGGCGCGCGTATTCGACGAACTCCTTCGGGGTCTTCACCGGCAGCTTGTCGTGCACCGCCATCAGCAGCGCGCCCGAGGGGAACATCGTCACGGGAGCGAGGTCCTTGTCGGGGTTGAAGGGCAGCTTGCGGTACAGCACGCGCGCGGCCCAGACCGTGGTCGAGATGGTGACCAGGAAGGTGTGGCCATCGGGCGGCGACTTCGCGACGAAGTCGGCGGCGATCGTGCCGCTGGCGCCGGTGCGGTTCTCCACCACCACCGGTTGGCCGAACTTGCGCGACAGGAATTCGCCGTACTGGCGCGAGAAGTTGTCGGTGAGGCCCCCGGTGGCGGTGCCCACCACGATGCGGATCGGCTTGGAGGGCCAGGCGGCTTGGCCGATCGCGAAGCGCGGCAGCGCGGCGGTGGTGCCGGCCGCGGCGGCCGCGCCCAGCAGGCGCCGGCGCCCGATGGCCGGGCCGTCGGTCGGCGACGCGTCGGTCCGGGGGCCGACCGGGGTCTCGGGGGTGGGCGGCGTGGTTGCGTGGGTCATGGTGGGCGACCTCCTTCAGGTGGGACGATGACCGATGGTAGGCGGGTGCCGGCCGATTCACCAAGCCCGTGCATTCCCGGGTGGGCGGGCGGGCGCGGTGGCCGGCCGGTGCGGTCGAGGAACGGGTGCGTCATCGGCCCGCGGGCGGGCCGGACCCGCCCCGCGCGGGGCTTGGCGCGGCCGGCTGCCCCTGCTGTGCCGCCTGGCGTTCACGGATCTCGCGCGCGCTGCCCAGCACGATCGGGCACAGGTGCGCGCCGCCGTCGATGTCGATCTCCGCGCCGTTGATGAAGCCCGCCTCGTCACGGCACAGGAAGGCCACCAGCGCGGCGATCTCCTCGGGCCTGCCGGTGCGCCGCGCGGGCACCAGCGCGATCGCGTCGTCGCGCACCAGCGCGGGCATCGCCGCCACCGCGGGCGTCTCGATCAGCCCGGGCAGCACCGCGTTGCAGCTGATGCCGTGGCGGGCGTGCTCCAGCGCCACGTTGCGCGTCAGGCCGATCAGGCCCGCCTTGCTCGCGGTGTAGCCCGCTTGGTGGTACAGGCCGCCGCGCGCCGCCATCGACGAGAGGTTCACGATGCGCCCCCAGCCGCGCGCGACCATGTCGCCCAGGCAGGCCTGGATCAGGTGGAAGGGACCGCTCAGGTTGACCTCGAGTTCGCGGTCCCAGCCCGGCGCGCTCATCCGGGCGAGCGGCGCGATGTGGTTGGTGATGCCGGCGTTGTTGATCAGGCAGTTGATCGGGCCGAGCGCCTCGCGCAGCGCGGCCAGCGCGCGGGCGCGCGCGTCGGGGTCGGTGAGGTCGGCCTGCGCCGCCTCGCAGCGCGCCCCGGTGGCGCGGACCCGTTGCGCGCCCTCGTGCACCGACGCCGCGGCGTCGAGCAGCGCCAGCGCCGCGCCCTCGGCGGCCAGGCGTGTCGCGATCGCCTGGCCGAGGCCGCCCGCGGCCCCGGTGATCAGCGCGACGCGTCCGGCCAGGGGGCCGCGGCCGGGCGTCGTGTCGCCAGCCGGGGAGGGCGTGGTGCTCACGATGGCCGCTGGTTGCGCCCGACCTGCTTGAGCAGGTGCCGGCCGAGCTGCGACAGGTGGACCTGGTCGGGACCGTCGCCGATCCGGATGAAACGCGCGTAGACGTAGGCCTCGGCCAGGAAGGTGTCCTGCGAGACGCCGGCGGCGCCGTGCACCTGGATCGCGCGGTCGATCACTCGCGCGGCCATCGTGGGCACGATGATCTTGGCGGCGGCGATCAGGTCGAGCGCCTTCTTGTTGCCCTCACGGTCCATCTTGTCGGCGGCCTTCAACGTGAGCAGCCGCGCCTGCTCGATCTCGCAGTGCGACAGCGCGATGTCCTCGCGCACCGAGCCGTGCTCGGCCAGCGTGTGGCCGAAGGCCACGCGGGTGCTGGCCCGCTCGCACATCAGCTCCAGCGCGCGCTGCGCGCAGCCGATCAGTCGCATGCAGTGGTGGATGCGGCCCGGGCCGAGCCGGCCCTGCGCGATCTCGAAGCCGCGCCCTTCGCCCAGGATCATGTGGCTCGCGGGCACGCGCACGTTCTCGTAGATGACTTCGGGGTGGCCGCCCGGGGGGTGGTCGTAGCCGAAGACCCGCATGTCGCGCACGATGCGCACGCCCGGGGTGTCGCGCGGCACCAGGATCATTGACTGCTGGCGGTGCGTGTCGGGGTTGTCGGGGTCTGACTTGCCCATCACGATCAGGATGCGGCAATCCTCGTTCATCGCGCCCGAGGTGTACCACTTGCGGCCGTTGATCACGTAGCTGTCGCCGTCGCGCTGGATGCGGCAGCGGATGTTGGTGGCGTCGCTGCTGGCCACCTCGGGCTCGGTCATCGAGAAGCCCGAGCGGATCTCGCCGGCCAGCAGCGGTTCGAGCCAGGCCTTCTTCTGCGCCTCGTCGCCATACTGCGCGAGCAGCTCCATGTTGCCCACGTCGGGCGCCGAGCAGTTGAAGACCTCCGGGCCCCACATCACCCGGCCCATGATCTCCTTGATCGGCGCGTACTCGAGGTTGGTCAGGCCGGGGCCGTGCTCACCGGTGAGAAACAGGTTCCACAGGCCCTGCGCCTTGGCCCGCGCCTTGAGGGCCTGCATCAGCGCCGGCGTGCGCGAGGGGTTGGCCCGCACCTGCGCGTGGTACTCGTCCTCCACCGGCAGCACGTGACGCTGCATGAACTCGTTGACCTGCACCTGCAGCGCGAGGGATCGGGGGCTGTGCTGGAAGTCCATGGGCGGCCTGCCTTGGCGAGTGGGAATGGGTCGAGTGTGGCCGGTTTCGCCGGGCTTGTCCGATGGGCCGCGGCGACAGCGGAACGCGGGCCCGCGTGACCCGGGTATGCTGGCGGCGACGATGCCCCTTCGGCACGTGGAGCCACCGATGACCTCCCGATCCCACCGGGTGGTCGCTGACCGGGCGTGGGTCGACGAGGCGGTGCGCCGCATCGAGGCCGATTTCCAACGGTCCAGCGACACCCACCTGATCCCCCTGGCGCTGCCCGGCTTTCCGACGATCGACTTCTACCTGAAGGACGAGTCCAGCCACCCCACCGGCAGCCTGAAGCACCGGCTCGCGCGATCGCTCTTCCTGTACGCGCTGTGCAACGGCTGGCTGGCCGAGGGCACCACCGTGGTCGAGGCCTCCAGCGGTTCGACCGCGATCTCCGAGGCCTACTTCGCCCGCCTGCTCGCGCTGCCCTTCATCGCGGTGATGCCGGCGTCCACCTCGCGCGAGAAGATCGCGGCGATCGAGTTCCAGGGCGGGCGCTGCCACCTGGTCGACGAGCCCACCGCGGTGTACGCGCAGGCGCAGCGCCTGGCACGCGACACCGGCGGCCACTACATGGACCAGTTCTGCTTCGCCGAGCGCGCCACCGACTGGCGCTCGAACAACAACATCGCCGAGTCCATCTTCGTGCAGATGCGCCACGAGCGGCACCCGGTGCCGGCGTGGATCGTCGCCTCGGCCGGCACCGGGGGCACCGTGGCCACGCTGGGCCGCTACGTGCGCTACTGCCGGCACGCCACGCGCATCGCCTGCGCCGACGCGCAGCGCTCGGTGTTCTTCGATGCCTGGCGCCACGACGACCTCACGCTGGCGAGCGACGAGGGCTCGCGCATCGAGGGCATCGGCCGCCCGCGTGTGGAGGCCTCGTTCCTGCCCGGGGTGATCGACGCGATGGTGAAGGTGCCCGACACCTGGTCGCTGGCGGCGATGCGCGAGCTCTCGCGTCGGCTGGGCCGCCGCGTGGGGGGCTCCACCGGCACCAACCTCGTCGCCGCGCTGCGCGTGGCGCAGACGATGCGCGCGCAAGGACGCGCCGGCTCGATCGTCACGCTGCTGTGCGACGCGGGCGAGCGCTACCGGCAGACCTACTTCGACGACGCCTGGCTCGCGCGCGAGGGCCTGTCCTGTGACGCCGAGCAGGCGCTGCTGGCCGGGTGGATCGACGATGGGGTCGCCCCGCCGCAGGCCGCGCAGGCCCTGCGACACGGCGGGCTGCCGGCCTGATCGCGGCCCGCCCATGGAGACGACGATGGACGATTCGATGGTCTGCACCCTGCACTGCGGCGAGGTGCCGCTGGTGGTCGCCGTGCCGCACGTCGGCACCAAGCTGGAGCCGGCGCTGCGCGAGCGGCTGGTGCCGCGCGCGCAACTCACCGAGGACGCCGACTGGTTCCTCGACCGCCTGTACGGCTTCGTCACCGACCTGGGCGCGAGCCTGCTGGTGCCGCGCTTCAGCCGCTACGTGGTCGACCTGAACCGGCCGCCCGACAACGCGCCGATGTACGCCGGTCGCAACAACACCGAGCTGTGCCCGACGCGCTTCTTCACCGGTGAGCCGCTGTATCGCCCGGGCGCGGCGCCCGACGACGCCGAGGTGGCCCGGCGCGTGCAGGCGTACTGGATGCCGTATCACCGCACGCTGGCCGGGGAGCTCGAGCGCGTGCGCGCGGTGCATGGGCACGTGGTGCTCTTCGATGCGCACAGCATCAAGGGCGAGCTGCCCTGGCTCTTCGACGGGGCGCTGCCCGACATGAACTTCGGCACCGTCGACGCGACGAGCTGCGCGCTCTCGCTGCGCGAGGCGCTCACCGGGGTGTTCCGCGCGCATCCCCGCTACAGCCATGTGGTGGATGGCCGCTTCAAGGGCGGGCACACCACGCGCCACTACGGCCGCCCGGCCCAGGGCGTGCACGCGGTGCAGCTCGAGATGGCCTGGCGCGCCTACATGGACGAGTCACCGCCCTACCGCTGGCACGAGGCCAAGGCGCAGGCGGTGACGCCGCTGCTGCGCGCGCTGGTGCAACGGATGATCGACTGGCGCCCGGACTGATCGGCGCGGCGCGCCGGGCCCCGCGAGACCCGGTCGGGCGTGGACGCCCGCCGGTGGCGCCTTACCCGGCCCGTTCGGCCAGGCCGATCCGCTGGGCCCACCAGCGGCGCTCGCCCGCCGGGGTGCCCACCGTGCCCTCGATCCGGTCGCCCGCGACCGCCTCCAGCGTCAGCGGGAAGCGCCCCTGTGCGCCCTCCAGCGTGGTGCCGGCGCGCCGCCCGAGCAGCCGCCCATCGGCGCCGGCCAGGCGCGACAGGCCGCGGCCCCGGTCGGCGGACGCGCGCCAGTGCAAGCCGAATCGCTGGAACTGCTGGGTGATGCGGATCGCCAGCTCGTCGTCCGGTGTGCCCTGCACGCGGCCCAGCCATTCGCCCTGGATCGAGGCCGGCACCGTCCAGCGGTGCAGCTGGCTTTCCTTGCGCAGGCCCACCGGCTTGCCGGGCGCGGCCACCACCACGCTGCGATCGGGCAGCCAGTCGGCCATGTCCCAGTCGTGCGAGACGATGCGGGTGCCGGGTGCCAGGCGCAGCAGACGCGGGCGCAGCGCCAGGTTCACGTCGGGCAGCAGGTACAGCGTGATCACCGTGGCCCGTGTCAGGTCGGTGTCGAAGAGGTCCTGGGTGGCGAAGCGCGCCAGCGCGGCCACGCCGGCCGCCTGGGCGCGCTGGCGCGACAAGGCCACCAGGTTCGGGTCGATCTCCACGCCCAGGCCGGGCACCCCGAAGCGCGCCGCGGCGCGGATCACCACCCGCCCGTCGCCGCTGCCGAGGTCGAGCAGCGTGTCGCCCGGCCCCACCTGGGCCAGTTCCAGCATCGCGTCCACGCTCGCGTCCGGGGTCTGCACGTAGGGCACTTCCTCGAGCCCGCCGGGCGCGGGATCGGTAGAGCTGCCCCCGACGCCAGGCGCCGCGCCGGAGGCGCCCTCGCGAGGGTCGGGGCCGGCGGCCCGGGTCGCGGGCAGTGCGGCAGCGCCCAGCGCGAGCGTGGTCAGTAGACGACGGCGCGTGGTCCGGCCCGGCGCCGGGTCCGCGTCGGTGCTCGGGCGGGTCGCGGGGTGGGGGGACTCGGTCATGCGGGCTCCAGCGAGGTCGGTCGGCCGCGCGTGAGCCGACGGGAAAGCCGGGAGGGTACCGCGAGAGCCCGGAGCGGGCGCGTGGCCACGGCCTGCCGTGGCAACATGCCGGGTTTGCGCGCCCCCGGGGCGGGCGGCGCCACGCGCGACGCCCTCGCTTGGAAACCCCGGCCCGCGCCCCCATCTGATCCGTTTTGGAGCGACGCCATGATCGACACCACCCTCGAAAGCTTTCAGGCCGACGTGATCGACGCCTCGATGCAGATCCCCGTGCTGGTCGATTTCTGGGCCCCCTGGTGCGGCCCGTGCAAGGCGCTCGGTCCGCTGCTCGAGAAGCTCGAGCGCGACTACAACGGCCGCTTCAAGCTGGTGAAGGTGAACACCGACGAGCAGCAGCAGCTCGCCGGCCACTTCCGGATCAAGTCGATTCCCACGGTGTACGCGGTGGTGGGGGGCCGTCCGGTCGACCAGTTCCAGGGCGCGCTGCCCGAGGGCCAGCTGCGCGAGTTCATCGACCGCCTGATGCCCAACCCCGCCGACATCGAGCTGGACGCCGCGATCCAGGCGCTGCAGGCCGGCGACAAGGCCAAGGGCGTGGAGCACCTGAAGAAGGCGATCGCGCTGGATCCCTCCAGCGACGAGGCGCGTCTCACCTACGCCCAGGTGCTGCTCGAGGACGACGACGCGGCCGCCGCGCAGGCCCAGATGGCCGCGCTCTCGGCCGTGGCGCAGCAGGACCCGCATGCGCAGGCGCTGGCCGCGCGCATCAAGCTGATGCTCGAGGAGAGCCGCCTGCCGCCCACGCCCGAGCTGGACGCCCGGATCGCCGCCAACCCCGCCGACCTGCAGGCCCGGCTCGACCTGGCGCAGCACTGCATCGCGCACAAGGCCTGGGAACCCGCGATGGAGCAGCTCCTGGAGATCGTGCGTCGCGACCGCAAGTTCCAGGACGACATCGGGCGCAAGACGATGATCCAGGTCTTCGACCTGGCCAGCGCCCAGCCGCAGCTCGTGGCCGCCTGGCGGCGCAAGCTGAGCTCGGTGCTGTTCTAGGCGCGGTTCGCCCCGGGCGGCGGCCCGGGGCCCGCCCACCGGGTGCGGTTCTGAGAGAATCCCGCCCATGCTGCCCGATCAGACCGACACCCTCGCCCGTACCTTCCAATCCGCCGCATTGGCGCTGCAGCGCGAGCGCGGCGCCGAGGCCGGCGACCCGCCGCCCGTGAGCCTGGACCGCCCCAAGCAGGCCGCCCACGGCGATCTCGCCTGCAACCTGGCCCTGCAGTTGGCCAAGCCGCTGAAGATGAACCCGCGTGCGCTCGCCGAGGAGCTCGTGCGCCGGGTGAGCGCGCTCGACGCCGGGCCGCAGGGGGCGCACCTGATCGACGCCCTGGAGATCGCCGGCCCCGGCTTCATCAACATCCGCCTGTCGCGCGCCGCGCGCCTGGCCGTGGTGGACCGCGTGCTGCGCCAGGGCGCCACGTTCGGGCGCCAGGCGCTGGGTGGCGAGCGGCCGGTGCTGATCGAGTTCGTGTCGGCCAACCCCACCGGCCCGCTGCACGTGGGTCACGGCCGCCAGGGGGCCCTGGGCGACGCGCTGGCCGCGCTGCTCGAGGCCACCGGCTGGAAGGTCTCCCGCGAGTTCTACTACAACGACGCCGGCGCGCAGATCGCCAACCTGGCGCTGTCGGTGCAGGCGCGCGCCCGTGGGATCGACCCCGCCGACGAGCGTTTCCCGGCCGACGGCTACCGGGGCGACTACATCGCCGACATCGCCGCCGACTACCTCGCGCGCAAGACGGTCTCGGCCGAGCGTGTCGACCCGGTCACCGGCGCGGGAGATCCCGACGACCTCGAGGCGATCCGCCGCTTCGCGGTGGCCTATCTGCGCAACGAGCAGGACCGCGACCTTCGCGCCTTCGGGGTGCGCTTCGACAACTACTATCTGGAGTCCTCCCTGTACGAGGACGGCCGCGTCGACGCCGCGGTGCAGGGCCTGGTGCGGGCGGGCAAGACCTTCGAGGAGGGCGGTGCGCTGTGGCTGCGCACCACCGAGTTCGGCGACGACAAGGACCGCGTGATGCGCAAGTCCGAGGGCGGGTACACGTACTTCGTGCCCGACGTCGCCTACCACGTCGCGAAGTGGGAGCGCGGCTTCCACAAGGCGATCAACGTGCAGGGCTCCGATCACCACGGCACGATCGCCCGGGTGCGCGCCGGCCTGCAGGCGCTGGGCCTGGGCATCCCGCCCGGCTATCCGGACTACGTGCTGCACAAGATGGTCACCGTGATGCGCGGCGGCCAGGAGGTGAAGATCTCCAAGCGCGCCGGCGGGTACGTCACGCTGCGCGACCTGATCGAGTGGAGTGGCGGGGCCGACGCCTCGGGCGGCGCGCAGCGCAGCGCCGAGGAGGTGATCCGGCGTGGGCGCGACGCGGTGCGCTTCTTCCTGATCTCGCGCAAGGGCGACAGCGAGTTCGTCTTCGACGTCGACCTGGCGTTGGCGCAGACCGACGAGAACCCGGTGTACTACGTGCAGTACGCGCACGCCCGCATCTGCTCGGTGTTCGCGCAAGCCGCCGAGCGCGGCGGCCCGGATGAAGCGCAGATCGTCTCCGCGCTCGCCGGCGAAGGCGCCACCGAACGGCTCGCGCCCCTGGAAGGGCCGCGCGAGCTGGCCCTGCTCGCCCGATTGGCCGCCTTTCCCACGGTGATCCGCGAGGCCGCCGACGAACTCTCGCCGCATTCGATCGCCTTTTATCTCAAAGACTTAGCGGCGGATCTTCATAGTTACTATAATTCCGAGCGGTTCCTCGTCGACGAAGTCCCCGTCCGGTTCGCCCGATTGGCCCTGTTGGCCGCCACGCGCCAGGTGCTGCGCAACGGCCTGGCCCTGATCGGGGTGTCCGCCCCCGAAAGGATGTGATGAAGCACGCCGTTTCCACCGGCCCCGCGCGCCAACGGGGCGGCACGCTGCTCGGCTTCATGCTGGGCCTGGTGCTCGGCCTGGGCGTGGCGGTGGTGGTCGCGTTGTTCATCACGAACGCGCCGGTGCCCTTCGTGAACAAGGTGACGCGCCCCTCCGAGCGCGTGGCTGAGCCGAAGTCCGCGGCCGAGACCCCCGACCCCAACAAGCCCCTGCAGAGCAAGAACCGTCCGGCGGCGGCCGCGCCCGCCGCGCCGTCGACCGACACCCCCGCAGCGCCCGCCACCGAGGCGGCCGCCAAGAGCGAGGGTGCCGCGCCGATCGAGCCGCGCACGGCCGACGCACGGCCCGGCACCGACGGTAAGGCCGCCGACACCAAGGCGACCGATTCGAAGTCCGCCGAACCGAAACCCGCCGAACCGAAACCCACCGACACCAAGACCGCCGACGGCAAGCCGGCCGAAGAGCGCTCCTCGTTCCTGCTGCAGGCCGGGGCGTTTCGCACGCTGGACGACGCCGAGAACATGCGCGGCAAGCTCGCGCTGCTGGGCTACGAGGCGCGCGTGCTCAGCGCCGACGTCAACGGTCAGACGATGTATCGCGTTCGAGTGGGTCCGTACGCCAAGGTCGACGACGTGAACCAGGCCCGTTCCCGCCTGGCCGAAAACGGCATCGAGGCGGCGGTCGTCCGCCAGCGTTGAAGGAGCTTCTCTCATGACCGGTCCCTCGCGGCCTCAGACCCGCCTGCTGCTCAAGTCCGCTGCCGTGGCCGCCCTCGGCTGGCCGCTGCCCGCCGTGTTCGCGCAGAACGCGCCGCGCGCCGGCGCCGAATACCGCGTGGTCCAGCCGGTGCAGCCCACCGATTCCCCGGGCAAGCTCGAGGTGCTCGAGTTCTTCTGGTACGGCTGCCCCCATTGCAATGCGTTCGAGCCCGCGGTGAAGGAGTGGGTCAAGCGATTGCCGGCCGACGTCGTGTTCAAGAAGGTGCACGTCGCGCTGGGCCCGTCGTGGGCGCCGCACCAGCAGCTGTATTACACGCTGGACGCCCTCGGCAAGACCGCCGCGCTCGACGACAAGGTCTTCGCCGCGCTGCACGTCGAGCAGGTGTCGCTCGACAAGCCCGAGCGCATGGCCGATTTCGTCGCGAAGCACGGGGTCGATCGCAAGGCCTTCCTCGACACCTACGCGTCGTTCGCGGTGCAGACCAAGATGCGCAAGGCCACCCAGCAGGCGCAGGCCTGGGGGCTCGACGGCGTGCCGGCGCTCGGCGTGAACGGCAAGTACTTCACCGCGCCCTCGATGGCCCGCGGCAACGCCCAGGCCCTGCAGGTCGTCGACCACCTGCTCGAGCTCGAGCGCAAGGCCCGCAAGTAAGCCCGCACGGTGGCGGTGGGTCCCCGGGTCGTCATCACCGGCGCCTCCAGCGGGATCGGCGAGGCGCTCGCGCGCGAGTACCGGCGCCGTCACCCGGACGCGGTGCTCGGCCTGGTCGCGCGGCGCGCGGCCGCGCTCGATGAACTCGCCGCCGCCCTGGGCGGCACCGTCCACTGTTTCGCCGCCGACGTCACCGATCGACAGGCGATGGCCGAGGTCGGTCGCGGCTTCCTGGCCCGCGCGGGCGTGCCCGACGTGGTGATCGGCAATGCCGGAATCAGTGCCGGCACCCAGACCGGCGCGGCCGAGGACGCCCCGGTGTTCGAGGCGATCCTGCGCACCAACGTGATCGGCCTGTACGAGACCTTCGCGCCCTTCGTCGCCGCGATGCGCGAAGCGGGCGCGGGGCGCCTGGTGGGCGTGGCCAGCGTGGCGGGCGTGCGCGGCATGCCCGGGGCGGGCGCGTACAGTGCCTCGAAGGCGGCGGCGATCGCGTACCTCGAGAGCCTTCGAGTGGAGCTGCGTGGCAGCGGCGTGCGGGTGGTCACCCTCGCGCCCGGCTTCATCCGCACGCCGATGACCGCGCGCAACCCGTACCGGATGCCCTTTCTCACCGACGCCGACGTCTTCGCGCGCCGCGCGGTGCAGGCGATCGAGGCCGAACGCGCGTTCGTCGTCATCCCCTGGCCGATGGCCTGGGTGGCGCGTGCCTTGCGCATCCTGCCGCCGGCGCTGTTCGACCGGCTGTTCGCGAAGGCGCCGCGCAAGCAGCGCGCCCCCTCGCCGGGAGCCCCCCGGGGATGAGCGACGCGACCCTCCTTCGCGATGCGATCGGCCGCGAGCACGCGCCGGTGCGCGAGCGACCGCGCATCGTGTCGCTGGTGCCCTCGTTGACCGAGCTGCTGTTCGCGATGGACCTGGGCGGGTGCGTGGTCGGGCGCACCGGCTTTTGCATCCACCCCGAGCCCGAGGTCCGCGAGGTCCCCAAGCTGGGCGGCACCAAGGACGTGGACCTCGCCGCGCTGCGCGCGCTCGCGCCCACGCACGTGCTGATGAACATCGACGAGAACGAGCGCGAGACCTACGAGGCGATCCAGGCGAGCGTGCCGAACGTGATCGTCACGCACCCGATCGAGGTGGAGGACAACCTCGCGCTGTACGCGCTGATTGGCGGCGTGTTCGGTCGGGCGGCGCAGGCCGATGCGCTGTCGCGCGCGTTGCGCGCCGAACTGGCGGCCTGCGCGCAGCAGGCCTGGCCCTGGCAGCGGGTGCTCTACCTGATCTGGCGCAAGCCCTGGATGACGGTGGGGCCGCGCACCTACATCGCGCGGATGCTCGCGCAGGTGCGGTGGATCGCGGTCTCGCCGGACGAGTCTCAACGGTATCCGGACGTGGACTTCGCGCGCTTCGGGCCGCAGGCCTTCGACCGGGTGCTGCTGTCCAGCGAGCCCTACCGCTTCCAGGAGCGTCACGCGCAGGCGCTTGCCCAGTCGCCCGAACTCGGCGGTCGGCCCGTGCATCTGATCGATGGCGAGATGACCTCGTGGTACGGGGTGCGGGCGATCGACGGCCTGCGCTACCTGCGCGGGTTCCGGGAGTCCTGCGAGGCGTCGGTGCCGTCGCCGACGGAGGGCGCATGAGGGTGTGGCGACGTCTGGGGGCACCGCTCATCGTGGCGGTGGTGGTGGCTGCCTGTGCCGGTCCGGCGCCGCGTCCCGCGCCCACGCCGGCGCCCGCGCCCAAGCCGCTGCCCGGCCAGCGCGAGACCACGCCCGCCACCGCGCCCGCGCCGGCGCGCCCGGGCGGCTACTACCTCGAGGACGGGCCCGGCACCGCGACGGTGGACCCCGAGACCGTGCCCGATGCGGTGCCCCGGATCGAGCCCTTGCACCCGCGTGCGAACCGGCCCTACTCGGTCTTCAACCAGACCTACACGCCGATGACGCGGCTCGAGCCGTTTCGCGAGCGCGGACTGGCCTCGTGGTACGGGCGGCTCTTCCACGGCCAACGCACCTCCAGCGGCGAGGTGTACGACATGTACGCGATGACCGCGGCGCACCCGACGCTGCCGATTCCGAGCTTCGCCCGGGTGACGTCCACGCAGACCGGGCGCAGCGTGGTCGTGCGGATCAACGATCGCGGCCCCTTCCTGCGAGGCCGGGTGATCGACCTGTCCTGGACCGCGGCGAGCAAGCTGGGCTACGTGCAGGCAGGCAGCGGCGAGGTCGAGATCGAGCTGATCACCGACGCGGCGCCGATGCTCGCGGGGCAGGGCGCGACGAGCGCGCCCGCGCCGGTGTCGACGGGTGCGGCGCCGCGTCCGGCGGCCCCGGCCAATGGGGCCGGCACCGCGGCGGCCCCGATCGTCGCGTCCGGCGCCGCGACGGTCGCGGCGCCAGTGACCGGCACGGCCTCGGCGACGGGGACCACCTCGGCGACGGGTGCGGCGCCTGTCGCGGGCAAGGCTGCCGCGTCCGGTACCCAGGCCCCGGCGGCCTCGGTGAGCAACGCCCCTGCGGCGGCTGTCCCGGCGACACCCGCTGTCGCCTCGACGCCGGCCGCCGTCTCGACACCCGCCTCCGCGGAGGCGGCGCCCAAGCGGCTCGACGTGGAGACCACGGTGGCGGTCGTGCCGGTGTCGACGGCGCCCGCGCCGAAGGCGTCCGCCGCGGCGGGGGGCCCGGCGAACGGCGCGCCGTCGGCCACCGCGATGACCGCGACGACCGCGACCCCGGGCGGTGCGGCCGGCGGCTCTGCGGCCAAGCCGGTCGCGCCCACGCTCGCACCCGCGCCCCTGCCCGGGACGACCGCGACATCGGCCGCGACGACCCCGCCCCCCGCCAAGATCCCGCCCCCTGCGACGACCCCGCCGTCAGCGACCGCGTCGGCCGCCAGTGCGCCGCCGCCGGCCACGGCCGCGTCGTCGTCCGCCGCGTCGACGGCGCCTGCCCCCTCGCCAACGCCCCGTGCCATGCCGCCGGTGGCCGCCCGCCCCCCTGCCGATGCAACCGAGTCGGCCGCCAGCCCGGCGGACCCCGCCCCCGCGCCCGGCCTGTACCTGCAGATCGGCGCCTTCGCGGTTCGCGAGAACGCGTTGAGCGCACGCGCCAGTGCCGCGGCCACCCTGGGTCTGCCCGCGCAACGCTTCGTGCTGCAACCGGCGGGCCGCCTGGTGAAGGTGCTGCTCGGCCCCTTCGCGCAGCGGGCCGACGCTCAGACGGCGGCAGACCGGCTGGCCCAGGCCAGCGGTCAGCGACCGGTGCCGGTGGTGATCCCCCGTTAGCTTCGCCCCGCCGCGATCACGCGTTCGCGTCCGCGTCCGGCTCGGCGGTTTCGCGGCCCGCCGTGGCCAGCGCATACAGCGCCTCACGAGGCAGACCGGTGAATTCGTGCGCCAGCCGGGCGGCGCGCGAGGCGGGCAACGCCGAGAGCAGCAGCCGCAGCAGTCGGCGCGTGGACGCGTCGATCGTCACCGCGTCGCCCGGTGCGTCCGGCGTCGTGCCGGCGGCCGGGTCGGCACCCACCGCCAGCACGAACTCGCCGCGTCGTCGCTCCGGGCGCTGCGCCAGCCACGCCAGGGCCTCGCCCGCGGGCAGGCAGGCCACCTCCTCGTAGACCTTGGTCAGCTCGCGACCGATGACCAGCGGACGTGCCTCGCCGAACACCTGGACGAGGTCCGCGAACAACTCGTCGATGCGGTGCGGTGCCTCGTAGAACACCAGGCAGGCGCCGATCGGTCCGGCCGCGGCGGCCAGCGCGCCCAGGCGTTCGCGCCGCGCCTTCGCCCGCGCGGGCAGGAAACCCTCGAAGAGCACCGGCCCCTCGGGCAGACCCGCCACCGACAGCAGTGCGGCCAGCGCGCTCGGTCCGGGGATCGGGGTCACGGGCCAGCCGGCCTCGCGCACCGCGGCCACCACCCGCGCGCCGGGATCGCTGATCGCGGGCGTGCCCGCGTCGCTCACCAGCGCCACCGCACGGCCCTGCGCGATCCACTCGACGATCTCGCGCGCCACCTCGGCCTCGTTGTGCGCGCGCGCGCTCACCAGCCGGGCGCCCGAGCCCGCGTGGCGCAACAGCACCCGGGTGACGCGCGTGTCCTCGGCCGCGACGATGTCCGCCTCGCGCAGGGTCCGGGCAGCCCGAGGGCTTAGGTCCTCCAGGTGACCGATCGGGGTTGCCACTACATACAATCCGGGCGTCATGGCCAAGCCTTCCACCTATGTCGCGGTGTCGCCCACGCAGCGCGCCGGCGGCCTCGCGGAAGCCGAGGCCCTGCATTATCTGCTCGCCCAGGGCCTGCACCCCCTCGCGGCCAATGTCCGGTTGCGCCGTGGCGAACTCGATCTGATCATGGCCGATGGCGAGGTCTGCGTGTTCATCGAGGTGCGCGCCCGGCGCACCGCCTCGCACGGTGGCGCCGCGGCCAGCGTCGATGCCCGCAAGCAGGCACGGGTGCGGGCCGCCGCCCAGGCCTGGCTGCAATGGCGCTGCGCGGGCCGGCCGTGGCCCCCGTGCCGCTTCGATGTCGTGGCCATCGAGGCCGGCCGCCTCCACTGGGTGCGCGACGCGTTCTAGTGCCCGAACGACCCCCGGCGGGCGGGTGCACCCTGCGCTGGTTATACTCTCAGTCCCATGAGCCTCATCGCGCGCATCTCTCGGCACTTCGACGACAGCGCCCAGCTCAAGATGGCCTGCGTCGAGCACCTCGCCGGGCCCATCGCCCAGGCGGTCGAGCTCGCGGTGGCCGCGCTGGCCGCGGATCGCAAGATCATGGCCTGCGGCAATGGCGGCTCGGCCGGCGACGCCCAGCACCTCGCGGCCGAACTCGTCGGGCGCTTCGAGCGCGAGCGCCCGGAGCTCGCGGCCATCGCCCTCACCACCGATTCCTCCATCCTCACCGCGGTGGCCAACGACTACCGCTTCGAGGACGTCTTCGCGCGCCAGGTGCGTGCCCTGGGGCAGGCGGGCGATGTCCTGGTGGCCATCTCCACCAGCGGCAACTCCCCGAACGTGATCGCCGCGGTGCAGGCGGCGCAGCAGCGCGGCATGCCCGTGATCGCGCTCACCGGCAAGGGTGGCGGCAAGATCGGCGCGCTGCTCGGCGAGGGCGACGTGCACCTGTGCGTGCCGCACGACCGCACCATGCGCATCCAGGAGGTTCACCTGCTCATCGTGCACTGCCTGTGCGACGGCATCGATGTGTCGTTGCTCGGCGACGGTTGAGGCGCGCGGTCAGCCGGATCGCCGCACGGCCGTTGTCTTGGCAGCGACCGATTCCCATTCCAACACGGGCCGCCAACGGCCTTCCGAACCCTCGGAGCAATCCATGACCCGCCAGCCTTCCTCTTCCTCATCCCGCCCCGCCCCGTGGCGACTCGCCGTGCTGGCCTCGGCCCTGGCCGCCAGTGCCGTGCTCAGCGCCTGCGTGCCGCTCGCGGTCACCGGTGTGGCCGTCGGCGCGATGGCCGTGGCCGACCGCCGCACGCTCGGCGCGCAGACCGACGACCAGGCCATCGAGCTCAAGGCCCTGGGCCAGGTGCGCGAGCAGATCCCGCACGCCGGGGGCGTCTCGTTCACCAGCTTCAATCGCAAGGTGCTGCTCACCGGCCAGGTGGCCGAGGCCGAGACCCGCGCGAAGGTCGAGCAACTGGTGAAGGGTCTGCCCAACGTCGCGGCGGTCCACAACGAGGTGCAGGTCTCGGGCCGCGTCGGCCTGGGCACCGCCACCGCCGACACCGCGATCACCGCGAAGGTCAAGACCGCGCTGATCGAGGACAAGGACGTTCCCGCCAATTCGATCAAGGTGGTCACCGAGGCCGGCGTGGTCTACCTGATGGGCCTGGTCAGCCGGGCCGAGGGCGATCGCGCCGCGCGCGTGGCCAGCCGGGTCTCCGGGGTGACCCGCGTGGTCACCGTGTTCGAGTACATCGGCGGCTGATGGCCCCGCGGCGTGCGCGTCGCGGGGTTCCCGCGTCGTGGGCACGCCTGTCGCGCGCCGGGTCAGGCGCGCGGTCCCGCCCCCGGGCGCGGTGGGTTCACCACTGCGCGGGCCAGCCGAGGTGGCCGCAGGCCTCCTCGAAGCGGCGCCGCAGATCCGCCTCGTCGTCGCCGTGCAGGTGCAGCACCGCGTAGCGGTGGCTGCCCAGCCACTTGAGTTCGCGCGCCAGCGCGGCGCCGGCCCGCGGAAAGGGCAGCAGCAGCGCGTCCGGGTGGGCGCGGCGCAGCCAGTCGATGCCCTCGGGCCGGGCCGGCGGCGGCGGCCGTTCGTCGAAGGTGCGGAACACGAAGCTCGCGGCCGCCCCGCCGCGCACCGGGGTGCGTGGCACCTCGCGCGGGTCCTGGCCGCAGGCCAGCGCCAGCGTCATCGTGTAGACGTCCAGGCCCAACACGCGCTGATAGAGGTCGGCCAGCTGCGCGGCCAGCCGCGGATTGAACTCGATCACCTTGAGTTCACCGGTGGTGGCGTCGTGGAAGAACTCCATGTTGAAAAAACCGTGCCGGAAGCCGGCCGCGCGCAGGAAGCGCTCGGCCACGTCGGCGGCGCGGGCCTGCACCGCCGGCGGCAGGCGCGAGGGGTAGGCGAAGCGCAGGAAGGCCTGCGTGCCGGGATACATCAGCGAGTCCACCACGCCCAGCACATGCATCCGGCCGTCGTGGAACCAGCCGTCGAGATTGAACTGATCGGCGCGAAACGGCTGCTCGGCGATCATGTGGTTGGCGTCGACGGTGAAGCCCACGCGCTCGCGGGCCACGTCATCGAAGGGCTTGACCAGCCGGCGGATGATCCAGGTCTCGAAGCGGCCGAAGCGGATCAGCTCGGCGAGCGCCTCGCGGCTCTCCACCCGGCGCGCGAGCACCGAGTAGGCGGCCTTGATCGGCTTGATGAACAGCGGATAGGTCAGGCCCTCGGGGGCCGGATCGCCGTACTCGCAGGGCAGCAGGAAGAAGGGCAGATTGGCCTCGGGCGCGACCTCCTCGAGCAGCTCGCGCATCGCCAGCTTGTGCTGGCAGCGAAGAATGGCGGCCGGATCGTTGCCGGGCAGGGACAGTCGCTCGGCCAGCAGCGCCGCGGCCAGCGCGCCGAACTGTTCGTTGTGCGAGACGACGCCGTCGAGCTGGCCGGCATGGCGTCGCGCGAGCCGATCGACCCAGGCCTGGATGTCGAACCACAGCAGTCGCGCGTTCTGCGGAAACGAGAAGAGGTCGAAGCCCGCGTGCGACAGGCGGACCCGGCCGGCGCGCTCGGCGGCGGCCAGGGCGTCCCAGTCGTATCCGAAAAGCGTCAGCACGTGTGGCACGGAAGTCGTCATCGGGCGGTCGTCACAGTCTGCTACTTTGGTTGTATCGGCCCGCTTGCAAGAAACCCCTACACTGCGTGCTTTCCCACCTCGAGCCAATCGTGTCCTTCGACTCCGCGTCATCACCCCCGGAAGTCCGTCGCGTGCGTGAGCCAGCCGAGAGCGGGGCTCTGGGCAGCGGCGCGAGCGCACTGCCCGCTGTGCCGGCGGGATCTGCCGGTGGCGCACGCAGTGAGCGGTCGGTGCGTGAGCGACAGGGCGCCTCTCGTTGGCTGATGGGTGCGGCGCTGGCGGTGGCCCTGGCCGGCCAACTCACCTGGTTCTGGCTGGAGCGCGACACCCTCGCCCCGCTGGCGGCACCGCCGCTGGAATTCGTCACGGTGCACGGCGAGCGCATCACCCTGCAGTCGCTGCGGGGCCGGGTGGTGCTGGTGTCGTTCTGGCGCCAGGATTGTCCGGCCTGCGATGCCCAGCTCGATCTGCTCGCCCGCCTGCAGCGCCGGTTCCGCCCCGCGGATCTGGCCGCGATCGCGGTGACACCGTCGAACCTCGCAGTCGCCGAGGCGCGTCGACTCTCCGACGCCTGGGCATTGCCGTTCCCGGCGGTGGTCGATCCCGGCGGGCATGTCGCGAGCCAGTTTCGCGTCGATGGCGAGGGTGTCCGGCTGCTGGTCGTGGACCGTGACGGCATGATCGTCCGGCAACTGGGCGCTGGCGTACCGTTGGCGCGGATCGAGGGACTGATCAGCGAGGCGCTGGCCGACGGCTGAGCGCGTCGCGCCCGCTCATTCCGGCTCCACCCCGGTGGCCACCAGGAAGCGCGACACCATGTTGTAGGCGGCGATCACGCCCACCAGCTCCACCGTCTCGCGCTCGGAGAGGAACCGGCGCACCGCGGCGAAGGTGTCGTCGCGCACCGTGACGTGGCGGGTCATCTCGATCGTCAGTGCGATCGCCGCGCGCTGGCGCTCGTCGAAGAGCGTGGTGTTCGCGCGCGCGGCGTCCGGGTCGCGCAGCGCGGCCTCCTGCGCCTCGGTGCCGCCGGCCTTGCGGTAGAGCGGGGCATGCTGGGTGAACTCGTATTCCGCGTGATTGAGCACCGCCACCACGCACATCGCGAGCTCGCGCAGCAGCACGTCCACCGCCAGCCCGGTGCGCACCGCGCCCAGGAAGGTGTTCCAGCCGGCCGCCAGTGGCGGGCTGTTCAGCAGCATGCGATCGAGCGCGATCAGGGTGCCGCCACGGCGCGCGCGGATCGCGGCGACCACCTCGGCGGGCTCGGCCAGGTCTTCGGGAACGTAGGGGATGCGGGGCATGTCGGGGGGTGACGGCGGCGAGGGGAACGGGTGACGGGCGAGCGGACCGACGGTGATCAGGTGGCCCAGCCGCCCGAGAAGGAGATGGACTGCCCGGCGAAGTAGTTCACCTCGAAGGACGCGAGGAACAGCGCGAAGAGCGCGTCCTCCTGCGCGGTGCCCAGGCGGCCGGCGGGCACCTCGCGCTTCAATCGGTCCTGGAAGGCCGGCAGCGCCTGCACCTCGGGGCCGTAGTACATCGGGTTCTCGATGAAGTTCTGCGCGACCAGGTTCACCTGCACGTTGTGCGGGGCCACCTCGGTGCCGACCGAGCGCACGAAGGCCGCCTGCGCGCCGCGCGCGGCGGCGTAGGTGGCGATGCGCTTCTGGCCGCGCAGCGCGGTGGCGCTGCCCATCACCACGATCTTGCCGGACTTGCGCTCGATCATCTGGGGCAGCGCCCCCCGGCACAGGCCGGGCAGTGGATCGACGATGTGCGCGAAGGTGTGGCGGAACTCCTCGTCGCCGATCTGGTGCGCCGCGGTGTAGGGCGCGGGCACGCCGAGGTTGGCGATCACCACGTCGACGTGACCGGCGGCCTTCACCGCGGCCTCGCCCGCCGGCCCGCCATCCATCGTGCGTTCATCGGCGATCACCACCGCGCCGTGCGCCGCGAAGGTGTCGCACAGGATGGGGCCCATGAAGGCCTTCGCCTCGGTGATCAGCACGCGCTTGCCCTTCAGGCTGTCTCCAATCCGGACCATCGGACCCTCCTCGTTTCGATGCGCCAGTATCGCACTTCACCCCGGGGGCGCGCCGCGCCCGGCGTGTGGCAGACTCCCCGCATGCCCAAGCCCGCCCCCCGCGCGAACGAGGCCGACGCCGCCGACGAGCCGCCGCGCCCGCTGTACCTGATCTCGCCGTCCAGCGCGATCGGCCCCGAGGCCGACCTCGATGGCGCCCTGGCGCGGGCCCGCGCGTGCGGCTTCGCGCCGGTGCTCGACCCCGGCGCGAAACGCCGCCACCAGCGCTTCGCCGGCACCGACGCCCAGCGCGCCGCGGCCTTCGCGCGCGCCGCCGCGCAGCCCGCGCGCGCGGTGATGATCACGCGCGGCGGCTATGGGCTCACGCGCCTGTTGCCACTGCTCGATTTCAAGGCGCTGGCGCGCGCGGACAAGCAGTGGATCGGCTATTCGGACTTCACCGCCTTCCAGCTCGCGATGCTCGCCAAGGCGCGCGCGGTCACCTGGTCGGGTCCGGCGCTGCTCGACGACTTCGGCCCCACCGCCACGCCCCCGGACGAGACCACCGTGGGCACGCTGCACGACGCGCTCGCCGGCCGCACCGAGGTGCTGGGCTTTCGCGCCAACGGCCCCGCCGGGGTGGACGCGCGCGGGGTGCTCTGGGGCGGCAACCTCACGTTGGTCTGCCACCTGCTGGGCACCCCCTGGTTCCCGAAGGTGAAGGGCGGCATCTTGATGCTCGAGGACGTCTCCGAGCATCCCTACCGGGTGGAGCGCATGCTCGACCAGCTGCTGCACGCGGGCGTGCTCGATGCGCAGTCGGCGGTGCTGATCGGCTACGTGAACCGCTACACCCTGAGTCCGCGCGACGCGGGCTTCGACCTCCCGGCGGTGATCAAGCGCCTGCGCACCCTCACGCGCACGCCGATCATCACCGGGCTGCCGATGGGCCACGCCAGCCCGAAGCTGACGCTGCCGCACGGCGCGCGGGTGGGCCTGGCCACCGAGGGCCGCACCGCCTACCTCGTCATGCCCGAACACCACCACTGAGATCGCGACCATGAACGCCCCGACGCCGCTCTGGCAGCCCAGCGCGCAGCGCATCGAGAACGCCGGCATCACCCGTTTCCAGCGCTGGCTGGCCCAGGAGCGCGGCCTGCGCTTCGACGACTACGAGGCCTTGTGGCGCTGGTCGGTCGACGACCTCGAGGGCTTCTGGGGCGCGATGTGGGCGTTCAGCGGCATGCGCGCGCACTCGCCCCACACCCGGGTGCTCGCGGAGCGCGAGATGCCCCACGCGCGGTGGTTTCCCGGCGCGACGCTCAACTTCGCCGAGCACATGCTGGCGCACGCGCGACGGCCCGACGCCCACCAGCGTCTGGCGCTGGTGTTCCAGAGCGAACTGCGCGAGCGCACCGAGATCACCTGGGCGCAACTGGCCGGCACCACCGGCGCGCTCACCGAGGCCCTGGCCGGGCTGGGCGTGCGGACCGGCGATCGGGTGGTGGGCTACCTGCCCAACATTCCCGAGGCGGTGGCCTCGCTGCTGGCGGTGACGAGCCTGGGGGCGATCTGGTCGAGCAGTTCGCCCGACATGGGGCCGGTGAGCGTGCTCGACCGTTTCAGGCAGATCGAGCCCAAGGTGCTGATCGCGGTGGACGGCTACCGCTATGGCGGCAAGGACTTCGACCGCCGCGACACGCTGCGCGAGCTGGTCGCGCAACTGCCCTCGGTGCAGGCGGTGGTGCTGGTGTCCTACCTCGACCCGGCCGCGCGGCTGCCGGCGATCGAGCCCGAGGGCCAGCCCGGCCGGCGCGTGCCGGTGCTGTCATATGCCGAGGCGGTGGCCCGCCCGGCGGCGCCGCGATTCACGCCGGTGCCCTTCGCGCACCCGCTGTGGATCGTCTATTCCTCGGGCACCACCGGCATGCCCAAGCCGATCGTGCACGGCCACGGCGGGCACACGCTGGAGACCTTCAAGTCGGGGATCTGCCACTTCGATCTCACCGAGGACGACCGCTTCTTCTGGTTCTCCTCGACCAACTGGATCATGTGGAATCTGTGGGTCTCCACGTTGATGATGGGCTGCACCGCGCTGCAATTCGATGGCAACCCGGGCCACCCCGACCTCACCACGCTGTGGCGCCTGGCCGAGCGCGAACGCGCCACCTTCTTCGGGGTGAGCCCGGCCTTCATCGCGATGAACATGAAGGCGGGCCTGTCGCCGCGCACGCAGTTCGACCTCTCCAGCATCCGCAGCGTCGGCTCCACCGGCTCGCCGCTGACCGAGGAGGCCTACGAGTGGGTGTATCGCCACGTGGGCACCGATGTGATGCTGGCCTCCATCTCGGGCGGCACCGACCCGGGCACCGCCTTCCTCACCTCGTGCCCCACGCTGCCGGTGCGCGCCGGCGAGATGCAGTGCCGGGGGCTCGGCGTGGCGCTGTACGCCTACGGTGACGACGGCAAGCCGGTGATGGACACGGTGGGCGAACTGGTGTGCGCGCTGCCGGTGCCCTCGATGCCCTTGTACTTCTGGAACGACACCGACGGCCGGCGCTACTTCGAGAGCTACTTCGACACCTTCCCCGGGCCGCCCAACGTCTGGCGCCACGGCGACTGGCTCAAGCTGATCACCCGGCCCGAGTCGGTGACCGGCATCGTCTACGGACGCTCCGACTCCACGATCAACCGCCATGGCATCCGGATGGGCACCAGCGAGCTGTACCGCGTGGTCGAGGAGTTCGACGAGGTGGCCGATTCGCTGGTGATCGACCTGGAATACCTGGGGCGCGAGTCCTACATGGCGCTCTTCGTGGTGCTGCGCGACCCCTCGGGCACCTTGGCCGGCACGGTGCCGCGCGGGCCGGCGCCCTCGGGCCGCGTGGCGGGCGAGGCGGCGGCGGCCAATGCGCGGGCCGGGGTGGGCGCGCTGGGCGCGGGCGCCGCCGACACCGGCGTGCCGCTGCCACTGAAGAAGGCGCTGCTCGAGGCGATCCGCACCAAGCTCTCGGCGCGTCACGTGCCCAACGACGTGTTCGCGATCCCCGAGGTGCCGCGCACCATCTCCGGCAAGAAGATGGAGGTGCCGGTCAAGCGCCTGCTGCTGGGTCAGCCGATCGAGAAGTCGGTGAACCGCGATTCGATGGCCAACCCGGGCAGCATCGACTGGGTGGTGGCCTTCGCGCAGGGGCGCGAGGCGGGGGGCTGAACCAGGCTGCCCGGCGGGCCGCGCCGGGCGCGTGCCGGGGATGGCGTCGAGGCGATGGCCATCCGGATCGCGCGCCTCTACACTGGCCCCATGGACCAGCGCGCCAACCCCAGTCTCACCGCCGCCCTCGAGGGCGCCCTCGACCGCTACCGGGCCGCCAACCCGATCAGCGCGCGCTGTCACGCGCGCGCCGCCGAGGTGATGCCCGGGGGCAATACCCGCAGCGTGCTGTTCTACCCGCCGTACCCGCTGTACATGGCGGGTGGCGAGGGCTGCCGGCTCACCGATGTCGACGGCCACACCTACCTCGACGCATTGGGCGAGTTCACCGCCGGCCTGTACGGCCACTCCGACCCGGTGATCCGAGAGGCGCTCGAGCAGGCGCTGCGCCGGGGGCTGAACCTGTCCTCCCACACCCCGGGAGAGGCGGATCTCGCCCACGAGATCCGGTGGCGTTTCCCGTCGATGGAACTGCTGCGCTTCACCAACTCGGGCACCGAGGCCAACCTGATGGCGCTGGCGGCCGCGGCCGCGCACACCGGGCGTCGCAAGGTGATGGTGTTCGAGGGTGGCTACCACGGCGGTGTGCTCACCTTCATCGGCGGCGTGGCCCGGGTGAACGTGCCGCACGAATTCGTCGTGGTGCCCTACAACGACCTGGACGCGGCGCGCGCGGTGGTGGCCCGCGAGGGCGCCTCGCTGGCCGCGATCCTGGTCGAGCCGATGCAGGGCTCGGGCGGCTGCATCCCGGGCAGCGAGCTCTTCCTGCACGGCCTGCGCGAACTGGCCACCGGCTGCGGGGCGCTGCTGGTCTTCGACGAGGTGATGACCTCTCGGCTGAGCGTGTCGGGCCGCCAGGGCTTGCTCGGCATCCGGCCCGACCTCACCACGCTGGGCAAGTACTTCGGCGGCGGGATGTCGGTGGGCGTGTTCGGCGGCCGCGCGGAGGTGATCGCCCAGTACGACCCGAACCGGCCCGATGCGCTGGGCCACGCGGGCACCTTCAACAACAACGTGCTGACGATGGCCGCGGGCCATGCCGGCCTGACGAAGGTGCTCACCCCGTCCGCGCTGGCGGGCGTGAACCGCCGCGGCGATGCGCTGCGCGAGCGCCTGAATGCGCTGTTCGCCGCCGAGGGCGTGGGGCTGCAGGCGACCGGCCTGGGGTCGCTGCTGACGCTGCACGCCACCCACCGCCCGCTGAGCAACCTGGCCGATCTCGCCGGCACCGACCCGCGGGTGAAGGAGCTGCTGTTCTTCGACCTGCTCGATCAGGGCGTGTGGATCGCGCGGCGCGGCTTCATGGCGCTGTCGCTGCCCTTCGGCGAGGCCGAGATCGACGCGTTGGTGGCGGCGATGGGCCGGGTGGTGCGCCAGCGCCGCGAGGTGCTGCCGCGCCGGTGAGCCGACGCGGCTGGCGCGGCGCGCTGTCGGGCGTCGGGTGCCGGCAGGCCGCCCGCGCCCTCGGGCGCGTGTCGCTCAGGCGCTGATGTCCGCCGACTGGATGCGGCGCACGCCCGCCTTCGTCATCTGGGCCCACGCGGCCTTCAGCGAGCCGTTGAGATCGATGCCGCGACAGGCGTCCTCGATCACCGCCGCCTTGAAGCCGGCCTTGCGCGCGTCCAGCGCCGTCCAGGCCACGCAGAAGTCGGTGGCCAGCCCGCAGACGTAGACCTCGTCGATGCCTCGCGACTTCAGGTAGCCGGCCAAGCCGGTGCTGGTTTTGCGGTCGGCCTCCAGGAACGCCGAGTAGCTGTCGGTGTCCTTGTGGAAACCCTTGCGGATGATGAGCTGCGCGGTGGGCAAGGACAGGTCCTTGTGCAGCTGCGAGTCGGCCGTGCCTTGCACGCAGTGGTCCGGCCAGAGCACCTGGGTGCCGTAGCGCAGCTTGGTGGTCTCGAAGGGCTTCTTGCCCGAGTGGCTCGAGGCGAACGAGGCGTGGCCCGCCGTGTGCCAGTCCTGCGTGACGACGATGTTCTCGAAGGCGGCGGCGATGCGGTTGATCACCGGCACCACCTGCTCGCCGTCCTTCACCGCCAGCGTGCCGCCGGAGACGAAGCAGTTCTGCACGTCGACCACGATCAGCGCGCTGCGCGCACTGGGCTTGGCGGCATGGACGGGGAGCGCGGGCGCCAGCATCAGGCCGGCGCCGGCGAGCAGGAGATCGCGACGGGACAGGGTGGTCATGGGAATCCTCCGGGTTGAGCGTGGCGCGGCATCGGCGGTCGCGCGCACGGGTGGGGCACGCCCCGCACCCCGACGGCAGTACAGTGGCGATCGATCCCAGAATGGCAGTTCGGGCCGATCACGGCAAGGGTTGTGGCGTGGCGCCACGCGCGCGCGCCGCGGCCCGCCGATCGTGCGACGCGTCGACGCTGCCGCCAACCACCCGGACCCCTCATGAGCGATCCCCTGATCCTGCTGGAACAACACGGCGCGGTGGCCACGCTGCGGCTGAACCGCCCGCCGGTGAACATCGTCACGCGCGAACTCACCGCGGCGCTCGGCGAGGCGCTGGAGCGCGTCGTCGCCGATGGCTCGGTGCGCGCGCTCGTGCTTTCCGGTGCGGGCGACAAGGCCTTCTGCGCGGGCTCGGACATCCATGAGTTCCAGGAATTCACGCAGCCCGGCCAGGTGGTTCCGCGCAAGCTGCGCCGGCAGAACGCCGTGTTCACGCGGCTGGACCGGTTCCCCAAGCCCACGGTGGCCGCGGTGCGGGGACTGGCATTCGGCGGCGGATTGGAGATCGCGGTGTGCTGCGACTTCATCGTCGCCGAACAGGGCGCGCGCTTCGCGCTGCCGGAGCTGAACCTCGGCGTGTTCCCCAGCAGCGGCGGGCCGATGCGGGTGACGCGGCGCATCGGCGAGGCGCGCGCCAAGGAACTGATGCTGCTGGGCGACGTGATCGAGGCGCCCACCGCCCTGGCCTGGGGGCTGATCAACCGGGTGGTGCCGTCGGGTGAGGCGCTGGCCGCCGCGCAGGCGCTGGCCGCGCGGCTGGCGGCCCGGGCGCCGCAGGCAATGGACCTGTGCAAACAGGCCATCGCCCTGGCCTTCGACTATCCTCTGGACGAGGCGATGCGCCGCTCCTTCGAGCTGAGCGACCGGGCGTTCAGCTCGGCCGAATGCCGCGAAGGCGTGCGCGCCTTCTTCGCCAAGGAATCGCCGCGCTTCGGCGGCACTGAACACAAAGGAGAATGAGATGGTTCGACGAGCAGCGATCGTGGCCCCTGTCCGCACCGGCATCGGTGCCTTCGGCGGCGGGCTGCGCAGCGTGCCGGTGGAAGAGCTGGGCGCGGTGGTGGCGCGCGAATCGGTGAAGCGTTCCGGCATCGACCCCGCGCTGATCGAGGACGTGGTGTTCGCGCAGTCCTACGCCAACGGCGAGACGCCGTGCACCGGACGCTGGGTGGCGCTGCAGGCGGGCTTCCCGGTGGAGGTGCCGGGCATCCAGATCGACCGGCGCTGCGGCGGCGGCCTGCAGGCGGTGGCCACCGCGGCGATGATGATCCAGAGCGGCGCGGCCGACGTGGTGATGGCCGGCGGTGTGGAGAGCATGAGCAGCATCGAGTACTACACCACCGCGATGCGCTGGGGCGCGCGCTCCGGGTCGCAGGTGCTGCACGACCGGCTGGACCGCGGGCGCGAGCGCTCGCAGCCCGAGCACCGCTTCGGGCGGATCTCCGGGATGATCGAGACCGCCGAGAACCTGGCCAAGCAGTATTCGATCAGCCGCGAGGAAGCCGATGCCTTCTCGGTGCGCAGCCACCAGCGCGCCGCGGCCGCCTGGGCCGCGGGCCGCTTCAACGACGAGGTGGTGGCGGTGCCGGTGGCGCAGCGCAAGGGTGACCCGGTGCCCTTCGCGAAGGACGAGGGCATCCGTCCCGAGACCACGATGGAGTCCCTGGCCGCGCTGCGCCCGGTGATGAAGGGCGGCACCGTCACCGCCGGCAATGCCAGCCAGCAGAACGACGCGGCCGCCGCCTGCCTGGTGGTGGCCGAGGACAAGCTCGCCTCGCTGGGCCTCAAGCCGATGGCCTTCCTTCACGGCTGGGCCGCGGCCGGCTGCGAGCCCGGCTGCATGGGCATCGGCCCGGTGCCCGCGGTGGCCAAGCTCTTTCGCAAGACGGGCCTGTCGTTCAATGACATGGGGCTCGTGGAGCTGAACGAGGCCTTCGCGGCCCAGGCGCTGTCGGTGCTCAAGGGCTGGGACTGGAACGACCCGGACCGCCTGAACGTGAACGGCTCGGGCATCTCGCTGGGCCACCCGATCGGCGCGACCGGCGTGCGGATCATGACCACGCTGCTGTTCGAGATGCAGCGGCGCGGCGCGCGCTGGGGGCTGGAGACGATGTGCGTGGGCGGGGGGCAGGGGGTGGCGGCGGTGTTCGAGAGGGCGTAGGGCCATGGGGGGTCGTGATCCGGCCCCTTTGGGCCCCGGGCGGCACCGGTCTGGTGACCGTACGCGAAGCGGCTCGGCTCGTTCGGTACTTCCCACTCACGACACGAGCGTCCTGGTGGGTACTGCCTGCGAGTCTTGACTGCAAGACCTTGCCGGAGATGCTCGGCATCGGGGGATCGGTGCTCTTGCAGGTTGATTCACGTCGCGATCGCGGCGAAGGCGATGTGCTTGTTGCCGTCGACGAATGGGTGGTTGATTGCCAGGCTCTCCATCTGCGCAGCCGCCTCGGCCACGATGTCGTTGTAGTAGCCCGTCTGAGGGCGGAACAGCGCGGCTTCCAACGCCCCGGGATCCCGCACGCCGGGCGCGCCGCCGTAGCGCTGCATCAACACGATCTGCATGCCGAGCACGTCAGCGACCGTCAGGTAGTCGCGGGGCACGGTCTGCTTACTTGGCCAATTCGCGATAGAGATGGTCGAACTCGTCCAAACTCGATGCGAATGAGGTCATCACATGGCGGGGTGGACGTTCCTTCTGCTGCCGATCGATGTAGTCGCGCAGTGCCTCGTCGAGCACAGCCTGGAAGTGGCGGCCTTGGCTTTCGGCGATCTGACGCAGCGCGGCGAGGACCTCGGGTGCCACTTGGGAGGAGAATTTTTCTCGAACGACCGTGGTCACGGGCTTCTCCGTCATGATGAATCTTGACGCTTCATGATGGAGCAGGAGGCGGTGCTCTGCCAGCCTTGGATCTCTTCGGTGGCGTGGCTGGTGGCGATCATCACGTCGTCCATCCCGCGCACCGTGACGCCGGCGGCGCGCAGGCGGCGGTGGTTGCGCGGCGCTTCCACCGCCAGATCAGTGCCTACGATCGTCACCTGCTCGAGCTGGCCAAGCAGGCGCTTGGCTTCGTCGAATCCTCGGTCGTCCCGAAAGCCTTGCATGAGCGCGTCGTCGATGACGATGTGGGTGCGCATGTGTGTGCCCGCTTGCGTGATCTACACACCATGGCATGACGCCCTCTTCGCGGCCACTCACAGATCTCGTCGGTGTCACACGGTCGATCGCCTCGACGGGTTTCCCGCCTTCACGAAATCGATGAACGCCCGCAACTTCGGCTGTTGCTGGCTCTTCGCCGGAAAGTACAGGAACAGCCCCGGCGTCTTCGGGCTCCAGGCATCGAGCACCGACGCCAGCGCGCCCGAGGCGATGTCAGTCGCCGCGACCAGATCGGCGGTGTAGGCGAGTCCGGCGCCGGCCTTGGCCAGCGCGATCATCGACAGGTGGTCGTTGACGATGAGGCCGCCCGCCGGGTCCACCGACATCTCCCGGCCCTGGCGCGTGAACTGCCAGCGATAGACCGACTTCGCGGTGGGGAATCGGTAGCCGATGCACTCGTGGTGGACCAGGTCCTTCGGGCTGCGCGGCCTTCCGTGCTCGGCGAAGTAGCCTGGCGACCCGAGCACCCGCCAGTGCAGGTCCGCGGTCAGCCGCACCGCCACCAGGTCGCGTTCGATGAACTGGCCGATCCGGATGCCGGCGTCCAGCCGAGGGTGAGGCGGTGCGTGCCGTCGGGCTGGAGGTCCTGCAGCTCGACGCGCAGGGCCGAATCCGGGCGGACTACCAGTTCATCCTCGCGTGATCCCGGCGGCGTGAGCGCCGACCCTCTCAATCCTCCCTGAGCATCGCCTCCTGGGCCCGCGGGTCATCCTGCGATTCGTCCTCACCGATCGTGACCACGACCGAGTGGATTTGCCCGGTGAACGCGAACGGACATCGGTAGCGCTCGCTGACCGGACTGCCGTCGTCGTATCCGCAGTACACGCCGCCCGCATTGGGTGCCAGCGGCCACAAATCGGTCATGGCGAGGCTTCCGATGGCGCGTCCATCGCACGTGAGCGTACCGATCCCCGCGCGATCCGCGCCCTTGGCGAACGAGTAGGACAAGGAGTGTCGTCCGGGCGGTAGCGTCACGTCGGACTCGATGACCCAACGCCGATCGGGTCCCACATACTCGTGCACCAGTCGCCGTTCCTGGATGAACAGCACGTAGCCCCCGAAGCGGCCGCCGACCGCGAGGATCACCCCTTCGCTGGTGTCGTCGAGCAGCACGTCCGCAACGACCTGGTAGGAGCGATTGGCGGTCGGCGGCGCGGCGACCCCCGTCACGCGCTGCCCGCCCGATTCATAGACGTAACGCGTTCTCCTTGGCAGCAGGTAGGTGAAGGCCAGCCGCTCGCGGTCGCGATCGTCCAGCGGCAGTACGCCATGGCGCTCGGCCTGCTCCCACCACCGGGCCACCAGCGCCTCGAGCCGTCGGGGATGCCGCAGGGCCAGGTCCTCAGATTCGGAGAAGTCCTGGTGCAGGTGATAGAGCTCCCACCGATCGGATCCGAAATCCCGCCCCTTCTCGTGATGGGTCACGGCTTTCCAGCCATCGGCCCACAGGCCGCGATGGCCCATCAGCTCGAAGTACTGCAGCGGCTTGCGCGTGGCGGCGAGTGGCGTGTCGAAGGTGTACCCGAGGCTGGTGCCATGGACCGGCATCTGGTCGATCCCGCTCACCCGCGCCGGCGCGTCGATCCCGACCGCCTCCAGAACGGTGGGAACGATGTCGCTGCAATGACAGAACTGCGGGCTGACCAGCCCGCCCTCCCGAATCCGGGCGGGCCAGTGGATGATCAGCGGGTCGCGAATGCCGCCGCCGTGGGTGTGCATCTTGAAGTGCTTCAATGGCGTGTTGCCGGCGTGTCCCCACCCGCGCGGGTAGTTTCCCCAGGCGTGTTCGCTGCCCAGTTGGTCGATCGCGGCCAGTTTCTGCGCGAACGGTTCCTCCAACGACTGGTAGTGCCGGCGGATGTTGACGTCGCCGAGAGCGCCTCCTTCTTCGGTCGCGCCATTGTCCGACAGCACGATGAACAACGTGTTCTCGATCAGGCTCTGCGAACGCAAGTAGTCCGTCAGCCGACCCACCTGGGCGTCGGTGTGCTCCAGGAAGCCAGCGAACACCTCCTGGTGTCGTGCGCAGAGTCGGCGCTCGTCGGCACTCATCGACCACCACGGGCGCACCGCGTCATGGCGGGGCGTCAACCGGGTGCCCGCGGGCACGATGCCCATTTCGAGTTGACGTGCGAACCACCGTTCCCGGGCGACATCCCAGCCGTCGTCGAAGCGACCGCGGTAGCGGTCGATGTAGGCACGCGGCGCGTGATGAGGCGAGTGACAGGCGCCCAGGGCCACGTAGGCGAAGAACGGCCGCTGCGGCGCGACGTGGCGGTGGTCGCGAATCATGCCGATCGTCTGGTCGATCAGGTCATCGGTGAGGTGATAGCCAGGGCGTCTCGGGGTGGGAATAGGCTGGTTGTCGCGAACCAGCTCGGGGTTCCAGTGGTCCATCAGCGCCGCGAGAAATCCGTAGTACCGGTCGAAGCCACGGCCCAGAGGCCACTGTTCGTAGGGTCCCGCCGCGCTCCAGTCGCGCAGTCGGGCTAGGTGCCATTTGCCCACGGCAAAGCAGGTGTATCCGACGGGTCGAAGCATTTCCGCGAGCGTGCCGGCGCGACGCGACACCTCGCCTTGGTAGCCGGGGAACCCGGTGCACCAGTCGGTGATCATGCCCATGCCCACCGCGTGGTGCTCCCGGCCGGTGAGCAGCGACGCCCGCGTCGGCGAGCACATGGCGGTGGTGTGGAAGTTATTGAAGCGCCGACCGCCGGCGGCCAGCGCGTCGATCCTCGGTGTGGCGATCGTCGATCCGTAGCAACCCAGGTGCGCGAAGCCCACGTCGTCGAGCACGAGCAGAACGACATTCGGTGCGCCCGGCGGTGGCCGGGCGCCTGGGCTCAGCCAGGCGTTGGACTCCCGATAGCTCCGGCCGATGTTGCCGGCGAACGGTTCGGTGCTCGTCATCGCTGAACTGGGGGGGCCTCGCGCCAGATCCGCCCGCGCTGTCGCACGGGGTCGAGCAGAGACCAGTCGCCGGACTCCACTTCGAATCCTTTCGGGAACGGAGGGCGGGGCTCCATGCCGAGCGCGCGCATGACCCGGTCGTCCCGGTAGTAGCATCGGACCACCACGTTGACCAGAACCGTGGTCAGGGTCGAGTGTTCCTGCCGAAGCTTCTGGACTGCCCGACGCCGGGTCTCGGCTGAGGCGTTGTCGAAGTCGCCGCCGGCGAGTTCGCACAGTTGGCGCAGGGCGCCGCGCACGGCCGCGTCATCGCGGCCGAGCGAACGCAGGATGTCGGCGAAGATCGCCTCGTCATCGGCGCCGGGCACGCCGAAGTCCGCGCTCGCCGGGATCATCATCGCGGCCACCTGGCGCAGCGCACGACGCCAAGCGTCGGACAAGGGCGTGGCGGCCGTCATCGGCATGGTCTTGCTCATGGGGCTTTCATTCGAACAGGTCGGACAATCGCGACTTGATCCGGTCGGCGACATACAGCGCCAGCGCCTGGATCGTCGAGGTGGGGTTCACCCCGCCCGAGGTGACGAAGACGCTGCCGTCCACCACGAACAGGTTCTTCACGTCGTGGCTGCGGCCCCAGTCGTTCACCACCGAGCGCGCGGGATCCGTGCCCATGCGGGCAGTGCCCATCAGGTGCCAGCCGGCGTTGGGCAAGGGCGCCTCGGTGACGATGTCGCGCGCTCCGGCCGCGCGCAGGATATCGACGCCGCGGGCGATCGCGTGATCGAGCATCCGCCGGCTGTTCTCGCTCAGCCGGTAGTGGATTCTCGGTGCCGGAATCCCGTTCGAGTCCTTCAGTTCGGGATCGAGCGTCACCGTGTTGTGCGCCTCCGGGAGATCCTCACAGATCGCGACCATGCCGGCGCTGCGGTCGAACAGGCGTCGATAGGCCGTGTGATGATCCTCTCCCCATGGGATGTGTCCCGAGGCCATGCCTGTCATCGCCGTCAGCACCGGACCCTGACCACGCACGAACTGGTACGTGTAGCCACGAAGGAAGCCGCGCCGGACATCCGTCTCGTAGAACTGCTGGCTCCAGGTGCCAATGTGCGGGCCGCGATAGCCATCGAGGGGTTCGTCGAAGTAGCCGCGGATCGAGGCATAGGGGTGGAACATCAGGTGACGACCCACCAGACCGCTGGAGTTGGCCAGCCCGTTCGGAAAGCGGCCTGACACGGAGTTCAGCAGGATGCGCGGCGTCCCCACGCCGTTGCACGCGAGGATCACCATCTCGGCCGGCTGGAACTGCTCGACCCCATCGGCATCGTAGTAGATCGCACCGCAGGCCATGCCGCGCGCGTCGACGGTGATCTCGCGGACGCGGCAGCGGGTGCGCAGCGCCACGCGCTGGCGGATCGCTTGTGGCCAATAGGTGAGATCGGTGCTGGCCTTCGCCCCTTGCGCACAACCGGCAATGCAGTGCCCCAGGTTGATGCACTTCGCCCGCCCCTCGTAGTCCTGGGTGGCCATCGCGCTGTCGGCGGCCCACCAGTGCCAGCCCAGGTGGTTCAATGCCTTGCCCAAGGTGACACCGGTCCGCCCGAGGGGCAACGGCGGCAGCACCGCCGGCTTCGGCGGGTACGCGGGGTCTCCGGCCAGTGAGGCGATGCCCATCATCCGATCGTTCAGGGCGAAGTAGGGCTCGAGCGTGGCGTAGTCGATTGGCCAGTCGTCAGCGACGCCATCGAGGGTGCGCACGCGGAAGTCCGATGGGTGCAGGCGCGGGAAGTGCCCAGCGTACAGGATGGTCCCGCCGCCCACGCCGTTGAAGTTCACCACCTTGATCGGGGAGTCGGTGTCGTTGATCGGGTAGTCGGCAGCATTGCCTCGCCGATTCGGACTGGTGCTGAAATCCGCGAACTGGCGGGCCTCCCAGTCGCGCCCGTTGCTGGGGTAGTCGGTGGACTTGACCCAGTCGCCCTGCTCCAGGCACAGGATGCGCATGCGGGTTTCGGCCAGGCTCCAGGCCACCGCGGCGCCCGAGGCGCCCGCGCCGATGATCAGGACGTCGACAGGATCGTTCATTTCAGGGCGCCGCGTGTCAGATCGGTGGGCGCGACCGGCCGATCAGACCGTGCGAGAGGATCGGCGGGTGCGCGCGGATCGCGGCCTCGTTCGGCTCGGTGCCCCAACCCGGGCGGTCGGGCATCACCAGGTGGCCATCGACGTACTCGGGCAGGTGCGTGAACAGCTCGTGGTCCCAGGCGATGCGGTCGATGTCCACTTCCATGATGCGCAGGTTCGGCACCGCGGCGCAGAAGTGCGCATTCATCATCGTGCACAGGTGGCCGTAGAAGTTGTGGCAGGCCACGTTGACCTCGTGCGCCTCGGCGGCCGCGGCGATCTTCATCGACTGCCAGACGCCGTTCCAGGGCGTGTCGACGATGGCCACGTCGATCGCCTGCTCGCGCAGGAAGGGCAGGAACTCCTGTACGCCGATCAGCGTCTCGCAGGAGGCGATCGGGTGCGGGCTGCGCGCGCGGATCCAGGCCAGCGCCTGCGGGTTCAGCGTGTCGATCTCGACCCAGAAGAGGTCCTGGTCGGCGATGCCGCGCACCAGCTTCAGGTAACCCTCGGTCTTCGCGTTGAAGTTCAGGTCGAGCAGGATGTCCATCTCGGGGCCGGCGGCCTCGCGCATGATCGACAGGTGCTCGCGCAGGCCCGCCACGATCTCCCTCTCGATGTTCAACGACGGCAGGAACGGTGATCCGAACCCCGATCCCCAGCCGAGGATCTTGCCTTGCGGGTCGTAGCGGAAGATGTTCGTCTTCAGGCCGGTGAAGCCCTTGTCACGCACTTCGCGCGCCAGCGCGCGCACGCCGTCGGCGTCGGTGATCTCCGGCTGGTAGTGCGGGCGACGCGACGCGCGCCAGGTCACGCAGTGCGACCAGTACACCCGAAGCCGGTCGCGGATCTTGCCGCCGAGCAGCTCGTAGCAAGGCACGCCGAGGATCTTGGCCTTGGCGTCGAGCATCGCGTTCTCCAGCGCGCCCAGCGCCTG